>Ga0070702_100000842_pt1 | contig 11826 bp, 9 predicted proteins | sample KBSK5103metaG_FD_65466 | JGI IMG/M metagenome (GOLD analysis project Ga0070702, IMG submission 65466) | Corn, switchgrass and miscanthus rhizosphere microbial communities from Kellogg Biological Station, Michigan, USA - KBS K5-10-3 metaG | ecosystem: Host-associated > Plants > Roots >... | reverse complement strand
GGGGTCCGCACTGAAATGGCTGAGCGCCGAAGTGTTGCCGTCGCTGCCGCAGCGCAAGGGGCTGACCGGTGCGTACCTCCTTGAATCGCTTGCCACGGATGTTCCCCGCACTGAGGAGCATGGAATCCGCGGAATGGACGGGCGAGCGGACTGCGTGTTGCTGATTGCCGGATACGACGTCGGTGCGGTGAAGGCAGCCGTCGCCGCAGAGCTGGGCAAGCTCGAGAGCCACGGCGCGCTGCCGGGCAGGGTCGAGGGGTTGTACCGCTGCGCCTATTCCCTGACTTCGAGGGATCTTCCGGGATGAAGGCGGTGGGAACCTTTCTGTGCGGTCTGATCGGCGCGGGCATCCAGCGCTCGCTTGCGCCCGCGCTCCACGAGGAGGAAGCGCGGCATCACGGCATACGCCTGCACTATCAGCTCATCGAACTCGACGTCGCGGGCGCCGGCATCGCGTCGCTACCGGGCCTGATCGCCGCATCGCGCATCATGGGCTTCGCGGGCTTGAACATCACCTATCCGTGCAAGCAGCAGGTGATGCCTCTGCTCGACGCGTTTTCAGACGAGGCGCGCGCCATCGGGGCGGTCAACACCGTGGTGCGCGAAGGCGAGCGCCTCGTGGGCTACAACACCGACGCATCTGGCTGGAGCTGGGGCTTTCGGCGCGCCCTGCCTCAGGCGGATCTGTCGCGCGTGGCTCTGCTCGGCGCCGGCGGCGCCGGCTCGGCCGTCGGCTATGCAGCGCTCGAACTTGGCGTCGGCGAACTCGCGATCTTCGACGTCGATCTATCGCGCGCCACCATGCTTGCGGCCGCGCTGCAGGCAAATTTTCCCGACCGTACAGTCGTTCCGGCACGCGACCCGAAGGCCGCATTGCGCTCCGCGAGCGGCCTCATCCACGCCACCCCGGTCGGCATGGCAAGCGATGCGGGCATGCCGTTGGATGAAACGCTCCTGCGCCCGGCGATGTGGGTGTCGGAGATCGTCCACGTTCCGCTCGAGACGCCGCTCATGAAAGCGGCGCAGCGCATCGGCTGCGCGACGGTAGACGGAGGGCACATGAATGTCGGCCAGGCGATCGGAGCCTTCAAGCTGTTCACCGGCCGTGAGGCCGACCCGGCGCGCATGGAAGCGCACTTCCGGCGCCTAATTCGGGGTCAGAGCCCGAATTCCTAGTCGTTCTTGATGTTCGCGGCCCTGGCGACGGCGGTCCATTTCTGGATGTCGCTCGCGACCTGCTTGCCGAGGTCCGCGGAGCTGCCGCCGACGGGGTCGAGGCCCATGCTGGCGAAGCGCTCCTTTACCTCGGGGGTTTGCACTACGCGCGCGACTTCCTTCTGGAGCCGCGCGACGATCGCGGGTGGCGTCTTGGCGGGCGCGAAGAAGGCGGTCCAGACCGGGACTTCCATGTCGACGCCGGCTTCCTTCAGGGTCGGAAGATCGGGCCACGACGGATGGCGTCGCGGGGAGGTGACGGCGAGGCCGCGCAAGGTGCCGGACTTGAGCGGACCGCTGACCGGCGGCGGATCGATGAGCGTCATCATCACCTGGCCCGAGATCACCGCCTGAGCCGATTCGCCGCTGCTCTTGTACGTGATCATCTCGATGTTCGTCCCGGTACGCTGCTTGAACATCTCGCTGGCGACCTGGAAGATGCCCGCGCTCGAAGCGTAGTTGGACTTGCCGGGGTTGGCCTTGGCGTAGGCGATGAGCTCCTTCACGTTCTTCACCGGCAGCTTGGGATCGACCACGAGGAGGAGCGGGAACGAGCAGATCATCGAGATCGGGGTGAAATCGCGCACCGGGTCGTACGGCAGCTTGGAGTAGGTGGCGGGATTGATGGTCATCGGACCGCTCGGCCCCATGAGGATCGTGTAGCCGTCGGCGGGCTGCTTGGCGACGTGCTCGGCGGCGATGATCGACTGCGCGCCGGGCTTGTTGTCGACGATCACCGGCTGCCCGAGCCCCTTCGAGAGCTCGGGCGTCATCACGCGCACGATGATGTCGTTGCCGCCGCCTGCGGAGTAGCCGATGACGACGCGGATCGGCTTGTTCGGATAATTCTCCTGCGCCGCCGCCGACAGCGAGAACGCGGCCACGGCGCTTGTCAACAGCGCAGTGCAAAACCGGATCATTTATCAATCTCCTCCTCGGATGCGTTTACAGTAACACGATGATCCGCTTTGCCGTCAACGCCAAGCCGCGCGAGGTCGACGTCGAGCCCGAGATGCCGCTCCTGTGGGTGCTGCGCGACGAGCTCGACGTCAAGGGGCCGAAATACGGCTGCGGCGTCGGGCAGTGCGGCGCGTGCACGGTGCTCGTCGACGGCGAGCCGGTGCGCTCGTGCGCGCTCGCGGTCGCCAAGGTCGCGGGCAGGCGCGTCGTCACCATCGAAGGCCTCGCGCAGGGCGAGCGGCTTCATCCGGTGCAGCAGGCGTGGATCGACCGGCAGGTGCCGCAATGCGGCTACTGCCAGGGCGGGCAGATCCTCGCCGCGGTGGCGCTGCTGCGCAAGCACCCGAGCCCGAGCGACCGGCAGATCGACGAGGCGATGACCAACCTGTGCCGCTGCGGCACCTATGCGCGAGTGCGCAGCGCGATCCAGGCCGCGGCCAGGAAGAAAGCGTGAGCGCGCTTTCGCGGCGCGCCTTCCTCAAGACCGCCGGGGCGCTCGTGCTCGGCGTGCATCTGCCGGCGCGGGCCCAGGCGGGACGAGGGGAGATCAACGCCTGGGTGATGGTGCTGCCGAACGAGCAGGTGATCATCCGCTATGCGCGCTCGGAGATGGGGCAGGGCAGCATGACGGCGGCGGCGCAGCTCGTCGCCGAGGAGCTCGAGTGCGACTGGCGGCGCGTGCGCGTCGACTACGCCGATTCGAACGAGCAGCTCCGGCGCAAGCGGGTGTGGGGTTCCATGGCCTCTGCCGGTAGCCGCACGATCCGCGACTCGCACCAGGTCCTGCGCGCCGCCGGTGCGTCGGCGCGCGAGACGCTCGTCGCCGCGGCCGCGCAGGGCTGGGGCGTAGCCCCTGGGGAGTGCCGGGCCGCGAACGGCGTCATCACTCATGCCGCGAGCGAACGGCGCATCACCTACGGCCGCGTGGCCGCGGCGGCGGGGAAGCTCGAGGCTCCGAAGCAGCTCGCCTTGAAGCCGCAGGCGGACTGGAAGGTCGCCGGCAAGCCCCTCGCGCGCGTGGACATTCCCGACATCGTCACAGGCCGCACGCGCTACGGCGTCGATACCCAGCTTCCCAACATGGTCTACGCGGCGATCGCGCAGTGCCCGATTCCCGGCGGGCGCGTGCGCTCGGTCGACGAGGCGCCGGCCCGCGGCCGGCGCGGCGTGCTGCGCGTGCTCGCGATGGGCGAGTACGTCGCCGTCGTCGCGGACAACTGGTGGCGCGCGGCGCAGGCGCTGCTCGCGCTGAAGATCGAGTGGGACGGCGGTGCGAACGCGAGCCTTTCGAGCGACGCCGTCAAGCGCGAGCTGGCGCAGGCCTTCGAGCCCGACACCGCGGCAAGCGTGACGAAGAGCGAGGGCGAGGTCGAAAAAGCGCTGACGCAGGCCGTGCGCGTGATCGAAGCGGAATACGCATTGCCTTTCCTCGCCCACGCCACGCTCGAGCCGCCGAGCTGCACGGCGGTCGTAAAGGGCGGGCAGGTCGACGTCTGGACGTCGACACAGGACGCCGAGGCGACCCACGCCGCCGCCGCCGCCGCGGCAGGCGTCGCTCCGGAAAACGTGTACGTGCACCGCACCCAGGCGGGAGGCGGCTTCGGCCGCCGCCTGGCGCAGGACTACACGACTCAGGGCGTCGCGATCGCGAAGGCGCTGAACGGCGTTCCGGTCAACCTCATCTGGACCCGCGACGAGGACCTGCAGCACGACCAGTACCGTCCCGCGAGCCTCGCCAGGCTGAAGGCGGGGCTCGACGAGGCGGGCAATCCGGTGGCGCTCCAGTGCCGCGTCGCCGCGCCCGCGTTGAAGGACGTGGACGCCACCGCGGCGCTCGCCGACCAGCCCTATTCGATCGCCAACCTGCGGATCGAGCACGCCGTGCGCTCCAGCGCCGTGCCGGTGGGCTACTGGCGCGGCGCCGCCCACTCGCAGAATCCCTTCGTGCGCGAATGCTTCATCGACGAGCTCGCCCATGCGGCTAAGCGCGATCCGCTCGACTACCGCCTGGCGCTTTTACCCGAAAAGTCAAAAGAACGCGCCGTCCTCGAGGCTGCCGCCAAGGCGATCGGCTGGCGAACGCCGTGGCCGCAAGGTCTGCATCGCGGGATCGCCGTGACCGAAGTGCGCGGCAGCTACACCGCCGCGGTGGCCGAGCTTGCGCTGAGCGGGAAGAAGATCGAGCTGAAGCGGCTGGTGATCGCGCTCGACCCCGGCCGGGTGATCAACCCCGACAACGTCGTCGCTCAGGTCCAGGGCGGCGCCGCCTTCGCGCTGAGCGCGCTCCTCTGGGGCGAGATTACCTTCAAGGACGGGCGCGTCGAGCAGTCGAGCTTCGGCGACTACCGCGTGCTGACCCTCGCCGAGATGCCGCCGGTCGAGGTGCTGGTTGTGCCGTCGGGCGGGTTCTGGGGCGGGGTGGGCGAGGCCGGCGGCGCCGCGGTCGCCCCAGCGGTCGCGAACGCGCTGTTCGTCGCGAGCGGGGAACGCATCCGCTCCCTGCCGCTCAAAAAGGCAGGATTCGATCTTTCATAGGGGCGAGCCATGTGCCGCAACATCAGGACGCTATACAACTTCGAGCCGCCGGCAACCGACGAGGAAATCTACGCGGCCTCGCTCCAGTTCATCCGCAAGCTCTCGGGCTACAACAAGCCTTCGAAGGCGAACGAGGTGGCGTTCAACCGGGCCGTCGTCCAGGTGGCGGCGGTAGCGCGCATGCTCATCGACACCCTGGAAACAAACGCCGAACCGCGCGACCGGGCGGTCGAAGCGGCGCGCGCGAAGGAGCGCTCCGCGCAGCGGTTCGGAAGCTCGTAAGCCTCAGTGGTTCACGAGGTTCTCCTTCACGATCTGCTGCCTGAAGCTGAACACGTTCGGGTCCGACGGGTCGACGATCGCGCGGACCCAATGCGTGTTCGGATGGCCGAAGGTCTCCACCCGGGTGAAGTTTTCGATGGCTCGACGGCTTGCGGTACCGTACAAGGGCTTGTCGACGCGAAAGATGTGGGTGTCGCCGTGCACGTAGACCACGGGCTTGCCGAACGCGACCGTTTCCTTTTCCAGCGCGGCGCGGAATTCGTCATAGCCGGTCGGCCGCCTTCCTTGGGGAGGCGTGAGCGCAAGACCCCATAGGAGGTATCTCTCCTGGGTATTTCGCGGCCAGGACGTTTCGAAATACGGGTTGCCTTGCGCAATGATCATCACCGCCCTGTTTCCATTGCGCGCCGCCAGCTCGAATGCCTGTCTCATCCAGGCTAGGTCCGCCGCAGTGCGATCCGCGTGCTCGGCGTCCATTTCGGGCGTGCGCCCCCGGTTGTTGTTGCTGCCGATGATGTTCAGCGTGATGAACATGACGTCGCCGTAGGTCCAGCGCACGTTCTCGCGGTACTGGGCGTAGCGGCTATCCTCTTCGCTCTGGCGGGTCACGCGCATGGTCCGCTGCCCAAGACTCTGATCCGTCGGGAAGAACATCTTGCGCAGCTTCGCCAGCCGCTCGAACGGGTCATAGGCGCGCGGTTTCGCCCTGTGGCAGTCGACCCATTCGTTATCCCCCGGGACGTAGATGAAGGGGTGTCGCGAGGTTTGCACCAGGCGGAAGCGGTCCTGGAAAGTCTCGTCCGCGCACGGCGGAAGACCCCCCTCTTTCTCAGTCCACGCCCCGCCGTCCCACCAGATGTCGCCGTCATGGACGACGAAGGCGAGATCGGCGGCATTGATCTCCCTCATCACGTTGGGAAATTCCTTTTCCTGCCTGGCGTCGTAAGGCACGTCGCCTATCAGGGCGAATTCGAATCGCCCGTTGCCGCTTTGAGCCTGGGTCGCGGAGCAGCCTGACAAGCCGGGCAAGAACCCCCACCCCGCTACGAGGAAAGCCAACCATCGCATGAAGTCCTCCGTTTCGGCACCAAGCCGGACAGGCCGATTGAACGCCGCGACGAGCTTGAAAACCTGACGAAACGATGATCTTTTGCTTAGGATAGGGCTGGCGCCTCGTGGGGTGGGATCCATGCTCGGCAAGCGGACCCTGATCGGCGAGTGGTCGGTAGAACCGGCTCTTGACGCGCTGCAGCGCGGTGGCGAGACCGTGCGCCTGGAACCGAAGGCGATGGAGTTGCTAGTCGCGCTGTCGAGCCGTCCCGGCGAGGTGCTAAGCAGGGAGGAATTGCTGTCGGCGGTCTGGCCCGGCGTCGTGGTGGGGGACGAGGCGCTCAGCCAGGCGGTAACCAAGCTGCGTAAGGCCCTCGGCGACGATGTCCGCGCGCCGATCTACATCGAGACCATCTCGAAGCGCGGGTACAGGCTGATCGCCCCGGTGAAGCCGCTGGCGGGTCGTCGAGGCGCCGAAATCGCCGCCGCGCCTGCGCCCGGCAAGCCCCATCTGCGCCAACGCTCTGTCCTCATCGGTCTAGTCGTCGCATCGGTGGCGGTCGGGACATACCTGTGGCAAAGCCGCCACGCGGCTTCGCTGGCGGGCGGCCACGCGCAGGAGGAGCCGGGCGCCGATCGCATCTCGAAGCTTCCAACGGTGACCGTGACGCCTTTCGATTCCCTGTCCGACGACCCCGCCCAGATGTACCTGGCGCGCGGCATCACGGCGGACCTGGCGACCGATCTGTCGCGACTCGCCGGTCTGCGCGTAATTGGGGCCTCGCGCGGCCGCTACCTGGTGTCCGGCAGCGTGCAGCGCGCGGCGGATCACCTGAAAGTCAACGTGCGCCTGACCGATTCGACGACCGGCCAACAGCTCTGGTCGGAGCGCTATGAAAAGTCGCTGGGTGATCTTTTCGCCGTGCAGGACGACATCGTCGCCCGGCTCGTCGCCGCGCTGCCGGTCAAATTGAGTGAGGCGGAACGGAGCCGGCTTGCGCGACGGTACACCCGCAACCTGGAGGCCTACGACTACTTCCTGCGCGGACAGGCGGCCCTCCTCACGCGAACGCACGAGGACAATCAAACGGCGCGCGAGATGTACCACAAGGCGCTCGCGCTCGACCCGGCGTTTGCGCGCGCATACGCGGGACTCGCGCTCACCCATGCAGCCGATTACCGCCAGCAGTGGACCGACAATGGACCCCAGGCGCTGACGCGAGCGTTCGAACTTGCCGAGACCGCCGCCCGCATCGACCCGGAAATCGTGGAGGTTCAATGGGTGCTTGCGTATGTGCATGCGCAAAGTCGCCGCCACGAGCAGGCCATCGTTCATTTGAACCGGGCGATCGCCCTCGACCCGTCGTTCGCCGATGCGTACGCGCTGCTCGGCAGCATCCAGACCTACGTCGGCCAGCCGGCGAAGGCGATTCCGCTGGTCCGCACGGCCATCCACCTCAATCCCGACGCGGGCTACCTTTACTTCCTCGTCCTAGGTCGCGCCTACCTTTTCCGGGGTGATGCCGAGCAGGCGCTGATCAACCTGAAGGAGGCGCTTTCGCGCAATGCCGCCAACGTCGAAAGCCAGGTCTATCTCGTGGCCACGCTCGCGCTCGCCGGCGACAAGGACGCCGCCAGGTGGAAAGCCGAGGAGCTGCACGTCCTCGAGCCGGACTTCTCGACCGGCAAGTGGCTGCAGAGCTACCCGATGACCGACGAAGGGCAGAAGCAACGCCTTACGAGGCTGCTTGCCCAGGCAGGGCTCTAGCCTACGCGGCGTTCTCGTCGAGGCGCTGCCCGGCGCCGGCTTTGCGTTCATAACGAGCTGCAATGAACTCACAACCATTCCGAATGGATTGTCGACGCCGCCGGAGGGAATATTGAGCGCAGGCATGCGTGAGGATTGTCGGCCGGTTTGGCGCAGGCCCACGGGGCGCCGCTCCGGATCGTGCGCCCAGCGCGCGCTCATTTCCCGTTCCGGCGAAGCACCCCATCCATCGGAGGAGCCGTCATGACCATTCGTGGTGACCGCGAAGCGGACGTCTGGCTGAGCGACGAGCAGCTGACGAAACTGACCCGAGCCGACGAAGCGAATCTGTTCCACTCGCCGATTCCGACGCAGATGGTCTCGAACGGCGAGCACATGCCGATCCCGCAGACCGAGGATCAGAAGAAGGTCGAGGCGCGGATCAAGGAGATCGCCGAGCAGGCGAGCCGGAAGCTCAACATCAGCCGGCGCCAGTTCCTCGCCGGCACCGGCGGCATGGCCGCCGGCTTCCTCGCCATGAACGAGGTCTACGGGCAGATGTTCAAGGTCGACGCCGCCGAGCTTTTTGAGCCGGCGGCGCACGCGAAGAACGGACCGCCGGCCGATCTTTTCGTGCTCGACGACCAGCTGCACATGGTGCGCTCGAGCATGCCCGGGCCGCAGTTCTTCCGCGCCTATGCGCAGGGGCCGACCGCTGCCGCGACCTCGCCGTTCAAGTCGAACCCGTTCCAGCCGACGCCGGACGCGAAGGACGAGCTCGGGCAGATGTGGCAGGTGCTCAATCCGCAGATCGTCGGGGCGGAGCTCAACGACAGCATCTACCACCTGATGCACTTCGTGAAGGACGTGTTCTTCGACAGCCAGACCACGGTCGGGCTGCTCAGCAACGCGACGCTCGGCGTGTTTCCGCCGGGAGACCCGAACGGCCGGCCGCCCAACACGATCGAGGAATCGCAGGCCGCGGGCGTACTGAACGCCAAGCAAACCGCCGCGGTTCGTGATTTCGTCAACAAGATCTCCGGCTCGCAGCGCATGATCGCGCACGGCCAGCTCTATCCGGGGCGGCGCAGCCTGTACTTCATGGAGCAGCAGCTCGCCGAGAACCGTCCGGATGCATGGAAAGGCTACACCGTGGCCACCTCGGCGCGCGGCGACAACGACCCGCCCGACAGCCCGCTCAAGATGTGGCGGCTGGACGACGAGCAGATAGCGTATCCGACCTACGAATTCATCATGCGGCAGCGCGACCAGCTGCGCCGGCATCCGGGCTTTCGCAACATCTGCATCCACAAGGGCTTCTCGCCGGCGCCGATCGACCAGCCCGAGTGGGGCAAGCCGACCGACATCCCGAAGGCTTCGCGCGACTGGCCGGATCTCAACTTCATCATCTACCACGCGTGCTTCGGCGGCATGACGCCGTTCCTGTGGCCGCAGCCGGGGCTCGACAACATCCGCAACAAGAAGCTGCGCAACGGCGAACCCGACATCACCTGGCTCACGGAATTCGCGCAGACCTGCGGCAAGCTGCGCAACGTCTACGCGGAAATCGGCTCGACCTTCGGCGGCATCGTGATCACGTTCCCGACCGTCTGCGCGCATCTGCTGGGGCAGCTGCTCAAGCACTTCGGCGAGGACAAGATCGCGTTCGGCTCGGACTGCGTCTACTACGGCTCGCCGCAGTGGCAGATCGAGGCGCTCTGGCGCTTCCAGATCCCGGAGGACGTGCGCCGGCAGTACGGTTATCCGCAGCTAACCGAGCGCGCCAAGCGCAAGATCCTCGGCCTCAATTCGGCGCGGCTCTACGGCCTGTCGGACGACGCGGAAGTGTCCGAGCGGGCCGATTACCGCCCGGTGCCGCGCAACTACGACACGCTGGTGCCGACGAACCTGAAGACGTTGCTCGAGTATCCGGGCCTGACCAGCGACAAGCTCGCCCAAGCGCGGCACCGCTACCTGATGGCGGGCGCCGACCCGAGCCATCTGCGCTACGGCTGGGTCCGGACCGAGGTCTAGAGACTTAGAGCGCGCGGAAATCGTCGTCGCTGAGCACGAGCTTGGCAGCGGTGACGTTTTCCTCCAGGTGCGCCAGACTGTTGGTGCCGGGGATCGGCAGCATCACCGGCGATTTCTTCAGCAGCCATGCAATCGCCACCTGCGCCGGCGACGCCTTCAGCTTCTCCGCCAGCTTCTTGACCTTCGCGAGCCTCAACGCCGATCCATCACCGAGCGGATACCACGGCAGAAACGCGATGCCGTGCTGCTCGCAGTGCCGCAGCACGTCCTCCGAGCCGCGGTCGGCGAGGCTGTAGCGGTTCTGCACCGAGACGATCGGCACGATCTGGCGCCCAATCTCGAGCTGCTTCACCGTGACATTCGAGAGCCCGATGTGGCGCACCTTGCCCTCGCGCTGCATGTCGGCCAGCGTCCCGACCGAGACCTCGAGCGGCACCTTCCGGTCGACGGTGTGGAGCTGGTAGAGATCGATGCGCTCGAGCTTCAGCCGCTTCAGGCTGCCTTCGAGATCCTTCCGCAGCTTCTCGGGCCGGCAGTCGTCGTCCCATCGGCTCGGCTTCGGCCGCGCGAGCCCGCACTTGGTCGCGATCACCACACCCTTCGGATAGGGATGCAGCGCCTCGGCGATCAGCGTCTCGTCGGTGTGCGGCCCATAGCTCTCGGCCGTATCAATGAAGTTGACGCCAAGCTCCACCACGCGGCGCAGTACCTTGTGCGCGTGCCCCCGATCGCTCGGCTCGCCCCAGATATCCTCGTTGTCGATCACCCGCATCGCGCCGAAGCCGAGGCGGTTAACGGTGAGGTCGCCAATCCGGATGGTGCTCAATCTGGTGTCTACGTCAGTGTCTGGTGGCGCCCTTACCGGAAGCTAGCGGTCTTACAGCAACAATCTCCAACGTGACCGGATCGATCGCCACAAGTAGATCCGGAGAACCGAAAGAGGCGCCACTGGTAGCGCTTTGACGCAATAGCGGCAGGGCTTGAGTAGACCACGGCCGGTCCATGCGCAAGTGATATATGGAGGGTGGGCCCCAGAACGCAACGGAGTAGCGGCCGCTGTTCTCTGTGCTGCTAATCTCCTGCACCGCGAGCGGGCTTGCGTCTGTCAATCGGTCAATAAGTCCGTGCTGTTTGTCGCCGGATACGAACAATTCGGCGTTTCGCCGTATTACGCCTTCGATAACAGCGCGTTGGGCCTCGTAGATTTTCGTGCCGGGTTTGAGCTTCCAAAGGGAGCCATCGCCAAGCAGAAGCTCAGCGTTCGCACCGGGACGCTCGACCCATGACTTGACCTTTTCAAGCACAAAGTCGGGGCCGCGCATCGGTGCGCCAGCGTGGCCGGTGGATGGTTGTGAGGCGGGCATGAGAGGCGTCCCCAAAAAGACGACTACTAAGAGAAGTACGAAGACTATGCGGGATCTATCAGCCGGTGTCATTCCTCTTCATTTCAGCTCGAATGTCGTCACGCTTTTCTCGATGCCTGTCGAATATTTGTGCCACTTCGTGATCCGTAGGAGCAGGGAAAACTCTCCCGGACGGATCTCGATAGTATGGCGTCGCGTCCGTCGAAACTAGCTTCGAAAGCGGCTGCCCCTGCAACGCCTTCCACTGATCAGGCGTGATTGGACCATTGGTCATGGATGGATCAAGCACCAATCTGCTGACTTTTCCCTGCGGATCCACCACCGGAACGGTAGGGGCGACGTGATAAGTCCACTCTACGTAACCCCTTGAAGCGTGCGGCGTGGACACGCGCAGACCATTGCCAAAGACCGAAGGCGGAGCATAGTTCCAGACTTTGCCGACGTCGACACCCACGGCCTGGAGTTCTCTCGCCATCACGTGAGCTCGGTTGTAGCAGCAGTCCTGAGGGTAGTCCCACGGTATTTGTTCGCGGCATTTGAAGTCGTCAAACCACTGGTTCGCTTCTTGTTCCGTAAGGGCGCCCTTCGGGCATGAGACAACCGGCGAGGCTGGCGGGGCGGACGAGAACTGGCGTTTGA
>Ga0070702_100000835_pt1 | contig 11844 bp, 11 predicted proteins | sample KBSK5103metaG_FD_65466 | JGI IMG/M metagenome (GOLD analysis project Ga0070702, IMG submission 65466) | Corn, switchgrass and miscanthus rhizosphere microbial communities from Kellogg Biological Station, Michigan, USA - KBS K5-10-3 metaG | ecosystem: Host-associated > Plants > Roots >... | reverse complement strand
CCGGGCCCACCAAGTGGGTGCGCAATTGTTACGTTTGTCTGCCGCCTGCTCGGGTAAAGAAAGGGCACATAAGCGGCGGGTACCGACCCGGGGTCCGGGATGACTACCAAAAAGTCTGCTCGCCGGTGAGGAGGAAACCATGCTGGTCGTGAGAAACACCGGTTCCATCATTGCAGCAGCTCTTGCGACGACAATGACTTTGACGGTTGCCTACCCGACCAGCGCCGCTGCGCTGGATGCCGCCGACGCAAGCGCGACGGCCGCTTCCGTGACCGCCGTCACGGGCACGCGTGATCTCGTGCGCTCTGCCACCGCCGACAGCAACAGCGCAGCGATCGTCACCACCAGGGCCGGCAGCGTCGACATCCCGACGTCCACGCGCGGCCAGGTCAGCACCTCAGCCGGCCAGTTCGAGGTGAGCGTCGGCCTGCCCGATCTCACAGAGAAGCCGGCTGTACGCGACGCCAGCGGCACCGTCGTCTACGCAGACCGCTCCCAGCCTGCCGATGTCGCCGTCCAGCCGTTGACCAGCGGGTTCCGCGCGCTGGTCAGCATCAAGGACGCGAATGCCCCACGCGAGTACCGGTTCCCTGTTGACGGCCCTGAGGGTTCTCGTCTGACGAGCTCGGCCGAGCTCTTCGGGGCAGAGTTCGACACCGGCGAGGTGTTTCTTCTCGACGCCGCGGACCGTGTCATCACCGGGTTCGAGGCACCATGGGCCAAAGATGCCAACGGCGCCCCTGTGACCACCCGCTACCGCCTTGAGGGCAACACGTTGGTCCAGGTCGTCGACTTCGACCGGAACACCGCGTTCCCCGTGCTGGCCGATCCCAACTTCTGGCAGGTGACGAGGTGCGCCGCGGCCGTCGCCTGGTTCGTCGGCACCAACATCATCGCTCCGCTAAGGCTCCTGAAGGTCAAGAGATACATCCAGTCCCTGGGTGGTCTCCGTGCCTCCGCCAACCTGATGCTCAGGGCTTCTACCTGGGTGGAGCGGATCAACATTGGTGGTGGTGCCCTCGTCGGCCTGGCCGCTGAAATCGCCGGCGTGGCCGCTATCCAGGACAACTGCTGACCAGCAAGCCCCAGAAAGGGAAGACCCACGATGATTAGTTCCATTGTCTTTGTCGTCGCTGCGGCTGTCGTTCTCATCGGCGCAGTGGCCGGACTGCGAGAAACAATCGCGCAGCGTCATGAGAAGCTGAGTCCCGAGGAGGCCCTGACCCGCCTCACGGCAACCCTCGACGGGGCCGCAGTGCTGTCATGGACGGCGCTGGCCGCCATAGCGCTTCTGATCCCAGCCCTGCTCCGAGGCGTGCAGCCCACCCTGACGAACGCGGGCGTCGTGATCCTCGCACTGGGAATGGCCGCCGAGCAGGCAAACTACCTGGCGACACGGTGGTCGACCATGGCAAAGCACAGCAAGCCCGTTCGGGTCGGCATCTCGACCCTGGTCGCCGTCGGTGCGCTTGCCGTCGGCCTCACCCTCTAGGTGCCTCACCTTCCAGGTGTCGGCTGAGGATGGGATGTCGGCTGAGGACCAACCGTCAGGCGAACGTGGCGACCCCGGCGCACGTCGGGGTCGCCTCTGCGAGGATCAACGTCCGGCAGTCAGCGATCGCAGCGGCAAGCAGGTCGACCAGCCGCTGCTCGACGTCGGGTGCGCACAGCATGATGTCCAGCACGGCGATGTTCACGATGCGCCGCGCGGTGCGGGTTCGGAACTTCCGGCGTGGGCGACGCAGCCCGCCCGAGAACGACCGGGCCCACGCCGTAGCCTCGGGGAACTGGTCCAGGACCTGGCGACTGTGCGGGCTCAGCGAGCCCAGGTCGCGGCCGTCGAGCTCGGCGAGGGCGAGCTCGCAGGCAAGGATGGCAGTGGCCAGCACCTGCTGGCGCGGCGCTGGGACGATCGGCAGGGCCGCGAGCGCCGAGCGCAGGGCGACGGTCGCATCCACGCGGACGTCGTCACTGGACAAGCCGATCACCGACGGGACCAACGGGATCAGCCGGGTACGTCCCTCATCGGTGACGATGTCATTGACGAGAATGGCCAGGTGAGCAAGCAGCGGGTGGGTGCACGCCGGATGATCGCTCCAGCGCTCGCCCGCGAGGAACGAGGCCATCTCCATGAAGCAGGCGCCTCGGCGGGGGTTGCGGTGCTTTCCGCGCGACAGGACCGGAATCAGATCCGGCGCGGTCACTGTAGGGGTCATGGTGTCCTCCCGAACATCCGGAACCTTGGGTCGCTTCTCAAAATTCTGCGCCGCGATTCCCGTTTGCACCATCCCCTCCGGCGGTCAGTTTCGGCCTGTCGCCAACAGCCGGCCGGGTGCCGTCCGTCCGTTCTCAGGTGGTGGCCTCGGGCGAGCGTTGGTCCGTCGAGAGATGACCTGGGCCGGGGTCCGGGGGTTCGTCCCGCTCGTCCCGCTCTGCCCAGTCCAGCAGGGTCTCCAGCGAGCACACCGCGTCATCGATGCCCGCGTGCAGGTCACCGAGCGCCGCGAACCGTCGAGGGACCGTCGCGATGGTGCAGTCCTGCGGCAGGACGTCGTCGACCTCCTGCCAGGTGATCGGTGCCGACACCGTCGCCTCGGGTACGCCGCGCACCGAGTAGGCGCCGGCGATGGTGTGGTCCCGGGCGTTCTGGTTGTAGTCGACGAACACCGCCCGCGGATCGCGGTCCTTGCGCCACCAGGTGGTCGTCGCCTCCTCCGGCGTCCGGCGTTCCACCTCGCGTGCGAAGGCGAGGGCCGCCCGCCGTACATCCGCGAAGCCCCACCGGGGCTCGATCCGCACGTAGATGTGCAGACCCGACCCGCCCGAGGTCTTCGGCCAACCCACGACGCCGAGCTCGTCGAGCACCTCCTGCGCGACGTGGGCAACGCGACGGACCGTGTCAAAGCTGCACTCCGGCATGGGGTCCAGGTCGATGCGCCACTCATCGGGCCGCTCGGTGTCGGAACACCGGGAGTTCCAGGGGTGGAACTCGACCGTGGACATCTGCACCGCCCAGATCACGCTGGCAAGCTCGGTGACGCACAGCTCGTCGGCATACCGGTTGTATCGCGGGAAGCTCACCCGGACGGTCTCGAGCCATGGGGGGGCGCCGTGCGGAAGCCGCTTCTGGTGGACCTTCTCACCAGTGACGCCCTCGGGGAACCGGTGCAGCATGCAGGGCCGCTCGCGCAGCGCACGGACGATGCCGTCTCCGACACTCAGGTAGTAGCGGGCCAGGTCGAGCTTGGTCTCGCCCCGCGCCGGGAAGTACACCCGGTCGGGATGGGAGATCCGCACCGTGCGGTCACCGACCTCCAGCTCGACTGCCGGGGACTTGCCGCCTGTGGCCGCCATGGGGCCCAACCTAACCACCTTCGGCCACACGCTCCAGGGACAAGATGATCAGTTGCCAGTAATGACAGCTGATCCAGACGTGTACCCTTCGTGTGTTCCGCCAGGTGAGACCACACGTCAGTCGGGCTCAGGGCGGGCAACCCCCATGCGCAGAAGGGCATCAGACGATGTCAGAACCGATCTACAAGCTGAAGGCCGAGTTCTTCAGAACCCTCGGGCACCCTGCGCGCATCCGGATTCTGGAGCTGCTCGCCGAGGGTGAGCACTCGGTGGGCCAGCTGCTGCCCAAGGTCGCCCTGGAGTCCTCACACCTTTCTCAGCAGCTTGCCGTGCTGCGCAGAACCGGCATGGTCGTGGCCCGGAAGCAGGGGAACAGCGTGATCTACTCGGTCGCCTCCGAGGACATGGCCGAGCTGCTCCTGCTGGCGCGCAGGATCCTGACGGGTCTGCTCACCGACCAGATGGGCCTGCTGAAGGATCTGCAGTCCACAGCCAGGCCGACAGCCAGGGCAGATCGCTGATGGACGCGACCGGCACGTCTGGCGCGTCGCAGGAGGAGCGGGACCGATGACCTGGATCGGCAAGATCGGCCGGGTCGGGCGCGTGGTCGAGGCTGCGCAGGAAGCCCCCGAGCCGGCCATGGCGCCCCCGACCGGGGTGACCGGCTCACTACAGCTACGGCACGTCGACGCAGGTTCGTGCAATGGCTGTGAGCTGGAGATCTCGGGCGCCTTCTCCCCCGTGTATGACGCAGAGCGGTTCGGGGCGCGTCTGGTCGCCTCCCCACGCCACGCCGACGGGCTGCTCGCGACCGGCGTGGTGACGCACAACATGCGCCAGCCGCTGCTCAACACCCTGAGCTCGGTTCCCGAGCCTCGGGTGGTCATCGCGGTCGGCGACTGCGCCTGCAACGGTGGCGCGTTCGCCGAGGGCTACGGCGTGGTGGGTCCGGTCGGCGACGTGGTTCCGGTGGATGTGAAAGTACCTGGCTGTCCGCCCACCCCGCAGCAGATCATCACCGCACTGCGCACGGTGACCGGCCGGTGACCACGGCCCTTCACAGCCCTGCCCTTCCGGCGGCTGGTCAGGGTCCTGGCAGCGCACCCCGGGCAGGTGGTGAGGCCGCGCTGTCCGGAGGTCTCACCGCGCTCCTCGGAGCCCTGGGCATGGCGTTCGGCCTCAGCGCCATCTTCGGCAGCCCCCGCCACCTGCAGGTCGACTGGCTGCTACCCCTGGTGGGGGTCCGTCTCGACCTCGACCCGCTCGGCGGGCTGTTCGTTGCCGCAACAGGCGCGGTCTCGGTCGCGGTGGGAATCTACTCCGTCGGGTACGCCCGACGGGAGCAGTGGGCTCGTTTTCCCCTCCTCGTGCTTCCCGTATTCGTGGCAGCCATGCTCCTTGTTCCGGCGGCCGGGTCCGCGACGACCTTCTTGCTGGCCTGGGAGCTGATGGCCGCGGCCTCGCTGGCCCTGGTCCTCTCTGAGCACCGCCGCGAGGCCGTCAGGTCCGCGGGGGCCTTCTACGCGGTGATGACCCAGCTGGGCTTCGCGGCGATCCTGCTTGCCCTCGTACTTCTGTCTTCGGCTGGAGGCGGGGATGCCTTCAGTGTCATCGCCGCCCATACTGATGACCTGTCGTCCGGCACGCGCACCACGGTGTTTCTGTTGACCCTCATGGGGTTTGGGTCCAAGGCTGGCCTGCTGCCACTGCATGCGTGGCTGCCGCGGGCGCACCCGGAGGCACCCAGCCCGGTCTCTGCCCTGATGAGTGCGGCGATGGTCAACATGGGCATCTACGGCATCATCCGCATCGACCTGCAGCTGCTGGGTCCCGGCCCGCAGTGGTGGGGCCTGACGCTGATGATCCTCGGCGCCATGTCAGCGGTCTTCGGGGTGCTGCAGGCCTCGGTGGCAGCTGACCTCAAGCAGCTGCTCGCCTACTCGACCACCGAGAACATGGGACTGGTCACCCTCGGCCTGGGTGCGGCCGCACTTCTCAGCGCCACCGGTGCGCCGACGGTGGCCGCGATCGCGACGACCGCCGCCCTCCTGCACCTCCTGAGCCACGCGGCCTTCAAGACGCTCGGCTTCCTGGCCGCCGGGTCCGTGCTGGCTGCGACCGGGCTGCGCGACCTGGACCGGCTCGGGGGTCTGGCCCGCCGAATGCCGGGGACCACCGTGATGTTCGGTATCGCCGCACTAGGAGCATCCGGCCTGCCGCTGGGCGCGGGCTTCGTCAGCGAATGGCTCCTGCTGCAGTCCCTCATTCACTCCCCTCACGGTGACAACACCCTTCTCGCACTGATGATGCCCCTGTCGGTGGGGGCCATCGCGCTCACTACCGGTCTCGGGATCGCGGCCATGGTGAAGGCCTTCGGGGTCGGGTTCCTGGCTCGGCCACGTTCGGCGGCCGCTGAGGCCGCCCGGGAGTCTCCTGCCAGCATGCTGACCGGCATGGCGCTGGCCGCGGCGGCGTGTGTCGTCTTCGCGGTCGCGCCCGCCCTGCTCGGCCCGACCCTGGGCCAGGTGCTGGCCGTACTGCCCACGGTCGGTGGCGATGCGACAGGTCCGCAGTTCGGCACGTTCCTGCGTCTGCCGGGCGTCGCCGGGTCGATCGCGCCGGGGCTGCTGGCCGGGGCCCTGGTGATCGCGGTGCTGACGGCGCTGGGGATTGCCCGCTGGGGGGTGCGGCACCGGCCTGCCACCGTGGCGGCCCCGCTGTGGGCATGTGGCGCCGACGCGCTCGGCCCGCGAATGCAGTACACCGCAACGTCATTCGCAGAGCCTTTGCAGCGCGTCTTCGACGACGTCCTGCGGCCAGACACCGACGTGGAAGTCACTCATTTTGCCGAGTCGCAGTACCTGGTCGAGAAGGTCACCTACCGAACCCGGTTGACCGACCCCATCGAAGCGCGCCTCTACAGGCCGGTGGTCCGCGCGCTGACGACGTGGGCGCAGTGGGTGCGCGGTGCACACAACGGCAGTGTCCACCTCTACCTGGCCTACGGCTCGTTGGGGCTGCTGATCGTGCTCCTGGTCGCCCGATGAGCCCCCGATGAGCATCATGGCGGCCGCGGCCGCCGCGCTGCAGGTGCTGGCTGTCCTGGCCGGAGCGCCGCTGGTCGTGGGCGGAATGCGCCAGGTGCGCGCCCGGCTGGAGGGCCGAGCCGGTGGCGGCATCGGACAGCCGTGGCGGGACCTGCGCAAACAGCTGCGTAAGCAGCAGATCACCCCACGGGGGACCACCCTGGTGTTCGCGTTGGCGCCGGCGGTCGTGGCCGGCAGCACCCTGCTGATCGCCGCGATCGTGCCGCTCATTGCCCTGGGCTCACCGCTCGACTCGGTCGCGGACCTCTTCGGCGTCGTGGGCCTGCTGTTCCTGGGAACGGTCGCCCTGACCCTGGCCGGCCTGGACACCGGCACGGCTTTCGGCGGCATGGGATCCAGCCGCGAGATCACCATCGCCGCCCTGGTCGAGCCCACCATCCTGCTCGCGGTGTTCGCGCTGTCCGTCCCTGCCCAGTCGGCCAACCTAGCCGCCATCGTCGCGGCGACCGCAGACAACCCGGGGCAGGTGTTCTCGCCGGCAAGCGTGCTGGCCTTCGTGGCGCTCGCCATCGTGATCATCGCCGAGACCGGGCGACTTCCGGTGGACAACCCCTCGACCCACCTCGAGCTCACGATGATTCATGAGGCGATGGTCCTGGAGTACGCCGGTCCCAAGCTGGCACTGGTCGAGTGGGCCAGCGGCATGCGCCTGACGGTGCTGCTTGCGCTCCTGGCGAACCTCTTCCTGCCATGGGGTGTCGCCGGCGCCGACCCCTCGTTCCTCGCGGTTCTTGTCGGTGTCGCCGCGATCACCGTCAAGGTCGCAGTGCTCGCCGGTGTGCTCGCTGCCGGTGAGGTGTTCATCGCCAAGCTCCGGTTGTTCCGGGTGCCCGAGCTGCTCGCCGGCTCCTTCCTGCTCGCCCTGCTCGCGGTCACCGCGTCCTACTTTCTCGCCGCCCCGACCAGGTGACGGCCATGAGACAGACGTGACGTCAAGGCTGACGTCAACGCCGCCACATCTCTGCCATGACGTGAACAGGGAAGGCATGACCGGAGACCACATGAACAGAGGCGACATGAACCGAGGTGACATGAGCAGAGGCGACATGAGCAGGGGCGACATGAACCGAGGCGACATGAACAGAGGCGAAATGAACAGAGAAGGCAGATGACCGAAGGCAGCTACACCGGCGTGCTGGAGCTGGCCGCAGGAGCGTTTCTGCTGACTGCTGTCCTGGTCGTGTGGCGCCGCGAGCTGCAGGCCATCGTTGTTCTGCTGGCCTGGCAAGGCGTGGCCCTGGCCGCGATCCCCCTCACCGAAGGCCTCCAACAGGGTGACGCGGCCCTCATGACCGTCGGGGTCGTGGTACTCGTCCTGCGGGCGTTCGTGCTGCCATTCCTGCTCGCGCGGGCAGTCGGCACCGAGCCTTGCGAACGCCGTGAAAGCACGCCGCTGGTCAACACCACCGCCTCCCTGCTGATCACGGCAGCTCTGACCGTCCTGGCCTACGCAGTGACCCGGCCGATCATCGCCCTGGACCCCTCCCCCGCCACCCGTGCCGTGCCGGCCGCGTTCGCCGTGATCCTGATCGCTGTCTTCATCATGGTCAGCCGGCGCCGCGCCGTGTCCCAGGCCGTGGGTTTCATGATGCTCGACAACGGCATCGCGGCCACCGCGTTTCTCATCACCGCCGGTGTTCCCCTCATCGTCGAGCTCGGCGCGTCCCTGGACGTGCTGTTCGCCGTACTCGTACTGGGCCTGCTCACCGGGCACATGCGCCGCGCCTTCGGCGGCACCGACCTCGACCAGCTACGCGAGCTGCGCGACTGATGGACATCCTGCTGCTGGTGCCCATCCTCGCTCCGCTCGCGGCGGCCGTGCTGGCGGCGGGGGTCGGCTGGCGACGGCTGAGCGCGACGGTGACCGTCCTGGCCGCAGTGTCCGTGCTGGTCAGCGGCGCGGTGATCGGCCTCCACATCGAGTCGGGGGCCCGCTTCGGTGCCGGGCATCTGCTGCGAGCCGACGCGCTCAGCGTCACCATGCTCGTCGTCATCGGCACGGTGGGCACCCTGGCGACCTGGGCCAGCATCGGCTATATCAACGCCGAGCTGGTCCACGGACACACCGACCGCAGGGGCGCAGACCTCTACGGCGTGCTGGTCCCCGTCTTCCTCGCCGCGATGGCGCTCGCTGTCCTGGCCAACAACATCGGGGTGATGTGGGTGGCCATCGAAGCCACCACCGTGGCCACCGCGTTCCTCGTCGGACACCGTCGGACCCGCGCCGCGCTGGAGGCCACCTGGAAGTACGTGGTCATCTGCTCCGTCGGTATCGCACTGGCATTCCTGGGCACCGTTCTGCTCTACTTCGCCAGCCTGCACACCGGCGCATCAAGCGGTAATGCTCTGGACATCGACGTCCTGCTCAACCATGCCGGCCAGCTCGACCCCGCCGTGACCCACCTGGCCGCCGGACTGCTGCTGCTGGGCTACGGCGCCAAAGCCGGGCTCGTGCCGTTCCACACCTGGCTGGCCGACGCGCACAGCCAGTCCCCGGCACCGGTGTCGGCGCTGATGAGTGGTGTGCTGCTGTCCGTGGCTTTCGCCTCGCTGCTGCGCGTGAAGTCCATTGTCGACCTGGCGCTGGGCACTGGTTTCCTGCGCACCGGCCTGCTCATCGTCGGGCTCCTCACCTTGCTGATCGCCGCGTCGCTGCTCATGGTCCAGACCGACTTCAAGCGGATGCTGGCCTACTCCTCCATGGAGAACATGGGCCTGGTCGCGGTGGCGGCAGCCGCCGGCACCGAGCTGGCGATCGCCGCACTGCTGCTGCACGTGCTGGCCCACGGGATCGGCAAGGCGCTGGTGTTCCTCGCCGCCGGACAGCTACAGGCCGCGCACGACTCCACCGCGATCGGTGACGTCACCGGCGTACTGGCCCGCTCTGCCCTGGTCGGCACCGCGTTCGCCATAGGTCTGGCAGTCCTGCTCGGCCTGCCACCGTTCGCCATGTTCGCCAGTGAGCTGTCCATCTCCCGCGCGCTGGCGGGCGCGAACCTCGGGTGGGCCCTGGGTGCCGCGCTGCTGCTCATCGTGATCGCCTTCGCCGCCCTGGTGCGGGGCGGCAGCCGGATGCTTCTCGGCCCCGAGTGCCCGGGCGCACCGGCGATCGTCGTCCCGGTCTCCGTCGGCGCTGCGCTGCTCGCCGGCATCGTCCTCAGCGTCGCCCTGGGCCTGACCGCCGGCCCGCTCAGCCAGCTCTTCCACACCGCTGCCACCCAGCTCGGAGCCACTCCATGATCCCCAAGCAATGACCGCCGACCCTTCCCCCAGCGAAGTGCCGGCCGGCCTTCACCGGGTCACCCGGACCCTGGCACCGGCCAAGCTCGCCGAGCAGTCCGCGGCGCTGTTCCAGGACGGCTTCCGCCTTGGGCTGGTCGCAGCGCATGACGACGGCGCCACCTTGCGGGTCGTGTACCTGTTTCTCGCCGGCGCCCCCGACCGCCGCGTCGAGCTGCAGGTCACACTCCCGGCCGACAACCCGCAGCTTCCCACGTTGGCCTCGCTGTCGTTTCCCGCCTCCCGCTTCGAGCGCGAGATGCACGACCTCTTCGGGATCGTGGCCCTCGACCACCCGCGGCCACATCGACTGGTCCGGCATGCACACTGGCCGGCCGGCTGGTACCCGATGCGCCACGACGCCGGACCGCCACCGCCCTTCACCGATACCGAGGCCTACCCGTTCCTCGAGGTGAAGGGCAACGGGGTCTATGAGATCCCGGTGGGACCCGTCCACGCCGGCGTCATCGAGCCCGGACACTTCCGCTTCTCGGTCGTCGGGGAGAGCATCCTCAAGCTCAAGGCCCGCCTCTGGTTCACCCATCGTGGTGTCGAGAAGCTCTTTGAAGGCCTCGATGCCACCGGCGCCACCCATCTCGCCGAACGGATCAGCGGTGACACCTCTGCTGCCCACGCTCTGGCCCACAGCCTCGCGGTGGAGGACGCCCTCGGCATCGTCATGCCCGAGCCTGCCCACCGGCTGCGCGCCCTGGTCCTCGAGCTCGAGCGCCTCTACAACCATGCCGCCGACCTGGGGGCGTTGGCCAACGACGTCGGCTTCTCCCTCGCCAACGCCCATGCGCAAAGGATCCGCGAGCAGCTGCTGAGGATCAACAACGCCACCACCGGCCACCGGCTGCTCCGCGGTGCCATCACTCCAGGGGCCGTCGAGCTGCTCGGCCTGCCCGACCCGGCGGAGCTCGCACGGATCGCCGACGACCTCGCCGAAGTCGCCGAGCTCACCCTCGCCAACAGCGTGATCCGTGACCGCTTCACCGGCACCTCTGTCCTGACCCGCGACCAGGCTCGCGACCTCGGCTGTCTGGGTCCCGTCGCCCGCGCCAGCGGTCTTGCCACCGACGCACGCATCGACCATCCCACCACCTCACTTCCGGTCACACCCCTGACGCAGACCGCCGGAGACGTCCTCGCCCGCTTCGCCCTGCGCCGAGACGAGTTCGCGGCCGGCACCGAGCTCGCCAGCCACCTCATCAGCACGGCCAACCGTCTGACGTTCCGGGGTGCGCCAGCGGCGGAGACCGGCACCGAGGACCCCGGTGCGCCACCGGGTCGAGCGCGAAGCGGGGCCGGCATCGTCGAAGGGTGGCGCGGCACCATCGTCCACCGCGTCGAGATCGACCCCGGCGGACGCCTCACCAGGGCCAAGGTCGTGGACCCGTCCTGGTTCAACTGGCCCGCGTTACCGGTCGCCCTGAAGGACACGATCGTGCCCGACTTCCCCATCACCAACAAGAGCTTCAACCTTTCCTACGCAGGCAACGACCTGTAAGCCGCGACGGTGATCTGCAACCCATGACCGTGCATGACTGCAACCCCCATGCGAGGACCGGCTCTGCCGACGTACGCCGCCTTCAGCCCTCGACACCGGTTGCCGAGTGCGGGGCGCCGACCGGCTTCGACTCGGGGGACCCGCGCTCTCGCAGGAAGATACTCAGCACGACCATGCTGCCCACGGCCAGGAACTCGGACTGCCAGTTCTGCAGAGTGCGGTTCCAGAAGTCAGGGGCTGCAAGATACTCGCTCCAGGTCAGCGGCGCCTGGAGGTCCATCAGCTGCTCGGCGTTGTGCGCGCTGCGGCCGGCAATGAGCTGGGCGGTCCAGGAGCAGACGAAGAGCAGGCCCATGGTGAGCCCGAGCGAGTGGGAGTAAAGCGCCCTTCGCCAACCCGGCGCCTTCGCCCAGGCTGGAGAGTCCGCCCTGGCGTACTCACCGACCAGCTGGTCGTGGTCGCTCTCGCGCCCTGCCTTGTCCAGCGGTTTGGACTCGGGGGAACCCTGCTGAACCAACCAGATGGTCAGCATGATGTACAGAAAGAACTGCAGGTACTCCGACTGCCAGTTCTCCGCGACGTCGACGGCGAACT
>Ga0070702_100000832_pt1 | contig 11858 bp, 10 predicted proteins | sample KBSK5103metaG_FD_65466 | JGI IMG/M metagenome (GOLD analysis project Ga0070702, IMG submission 65466) | Corn, switchgrass and miscanthus rhizosphere microbial communities from Kellogg Biological Station, Michigan, USA - KBS K5-10-3 metaG | ecosystem: Host-associated > Plants > Roots >... | reverse complement strand
CATCGGGATCGGCGGGCGCGTCGGGTCGGCGAGCGGCGGGCCGGCGTGGAGGAGGGTCCGGTCCTCGAGGCCTAGGGCGCTCCTGGCGTCGCGTACCGCGGTCCACTGTGGGCGCACGGCTGCCATGCGCTCGAGCGCCTTGTCGTTCCGTCCGGTTTTGGCTTCGGCTTCGATGCTAGGATTTATACATCACAGGGAGACCTCGATGAATCTGGTTTGGAAAACCGTTGCCGCGGCGTTCGCGGCGTCCTTGATGGCGGGTACGGCGGGCGCGCAGGACACGATCAAGATCGGCGTCACGCAGCCGCTCACCGGCGCCTTCGCCGCCTCCGGGAACTACGTGGCGCAAGGCGCGAAGCTCGCCGAGGAGGAGATCAACAAGCAGGGCGGGGTGCTGGGCAAGAAGATCCAGCTCGTGATCGAGGACAACAAGTCCAACCCGACCGAGGCGGTGGCGACGGCGGAGAAGCTGATCTCGAAGGACAAGGTGCCGGTGCTGATGGGCGCGTGGAGCTCGACGCTCACGCTCGCGGTGATGCCGAAGCTGATGGAGTACCAGGTGCCGATGCTGGTCGAGACCTCGTCCTCGGGCAAGATCACCACCTCGGGCAACCCCTACATCTTCCGCATCAGCCCGACCTCCGAGATGGAGGCGAAGGCGTTCGCGCCGATGGTGAAGAAGTTCAACATCAAGAAGGCCGACTTCCTCGCCACCAACAACGACTTCGGCCTGGGCGCGTCGCAGGAGTTCCAGAAGATGCTGAAGGAACAGGGCGTCCAGATCGGCGCCGCGGAGACCATGGACCCGAAGGCGACCGACTTCTCGGCGCAGCTCGCGAAGATCAAGGCGTCGGGCGCCGACACGCTCTTCGTCACCACCGCGGTGGAGCAGGCGACGCTGATCCTGCGCCAGGCGAAGGAGCAGCAGGTGAAGGCGCGCATCATCACCACCGGCGGCTCGGTCTCGCCCGACCAGCTCATCGCGCAGGCCGGCGCGGCGGCGGACGGCTCCTACCACCTGGTGTTCTTCACCCCCTGGTTCCCCGACGCGGTGAAGAACCCCGACATCGCCAAGAAGTTCGTCGGCGAGTGGACCGCGCGCAAGTACGAGGCCGGCGGCCTCACCGAGGGCTTCCGCGGCTGGGACGGCATCCACACCATCGTCGCGGCGATCAAGGCGGCGGGCAAGGCCGAGCCCGCGGCGATCCAGAAGGCGATGTGGAACGTGAAGGTGAAGGGCATCAACGGCGACATCGCCTTCATCAAGCAGGGCCCGGCGGGCAAGGAGAGCGCGCAGAACGTGCCGAGCGTGTACGTGGTGCGCATCGACAACGGAAAAGTCGTCAGGAACTGACCGGATCGCGAGGAGGGACCCGCCGCAACTCCCGCAGAGGGGCGGCGGGTTTTTTTTGCCCTAGATGGACCAGCTTCTCCAGCACGGCCTGAACGCGCTCATGCTGGGCGGCACGTACGCGCTGCTCGGGATCGGGCTCACGCTCATCTTCGGCATCATGAAGGTGGTCAACTTCACGCACGGGGAGCTGTACGCGTTCGGCGCGTACATGATGTACGCGCTGGTGATGCTGCTCGGCGTCTCCTTCTTCGTCGCGCTGCCGCTCGCCATCGCGCTCGGCGTGGCGCTCGGCGCGCTCCTCGAGCTGGTGCTGCTGCGGCGGCTGCGCGGCGCCGACATCGACACCACGATGCTGGTGATGATCGGCGCCTGGATTGCGCTCCAGAACGCCGAGCAGCTCGCCTGGACCGGCGTGGCGAAGTCGATCTCGACCCCGTTCCCCGCCGCGCCGCTCGTCATCGGGCCGGTGTCGGTGGCGTGGAACCGGGTTTTTGTACTCGTTGTGGCCCTCATCCTGATAGGGGTGACGTATCTATTGATCAATAAAACCAAGCTGGGCCGTGCCATGCGCGCCACGTTCCAGGACCGCGACACCGCGGCGCTGATGGGCGTGAGGATCGGCAACATCCACACCGCCACCTTCGCGCTCGGCTCGGGCCTCGCGGCGGCGGGCGGGGCGCTGCTCGGGCCGGTGTTCGTCGCGTATCCGAGCATGGGCGACCTCGCCGCGGCCAAGGCGTTCGCCGTCGTGATCCTGGGGGGCCTCGGCAGCATTCCGGGCGCGACGCTCGGCGGCTTCATCCTCGCCCTGGTCGAGGAGCTCGGCGCGGGCTACGTCTCCTCGGGCTACCGCGACGCGATGGGCTTCCTCCTCATCATCGTGATCCTGCTGTTCCGGCCGACCGGGCTTTTCGCCCGCAAAGAGAGGGTCGGGTGAGCGAGAGGGCGAAACCAATCCTGGCAGCCACCTGGGTGGGGTTTTTGCTGTCGATTCCCTTCTGGTTGGATAACCCCTATTTGCTGCACGTCCTCATCGTCACCGGCATCTTCATCATCGCGGCGATGAGCCTGAATCTGCTCCTCGGCTACGCCGGGCAGCTCTCGCTCGGGCACGTGGCGTTCTTCGGCATCGGGGCGTATGCGAGCGCTCTGGTTTCCTTAGGTTTTAAAGTCACTCTCTTTCCCGACTGGGTTTTGGTTGTAGAGGCGAAACCGGTGTGGCTGGCGATGCTTGCGGGCATGCTCGCGGCGGGCGCATCGGGCTGGTTCATCGGCCGCATTGCGTTCAAGGTGCGCGGCGCCTACTTCGTCATCGTCTCGATCAGCTTCGTCGAGGTGGTGCGCCTGGTGGCGGTGAACTGGGTGGAGCTCACCCAGGGGCCGATGGCGCTCAACAACATTCCGCCGCTGGAAGCGTGGGGTTTCACTTTTTTGAGAAAACCGGCGAATTACTGGCTGGTTCTCGGAGTCGCGATCGCGAGCTACGTCCTCATCCGCCGGCTGGTCTACTCGCGCGCCGGCCGCGCGATGGTGGCGCTCGCCGAGAACGAGCCGCTCGCGACCTCGGTCGGCATCGACGTGACGCGCTATCTCGTGCTCGCGGCGGTGGTGTCGGCGACGATGGCGGGCGCCGCCGGCGCGCTCTACGCCCACTACGTGCGCATCGTCGACCCGGACGTCTTCCTCTTCATCTACACCGTGACCATGGTGATCATGGTGATCACCGGCGGCAAGGGCACGCTCGCCGGGCCGGTGGTGGGCGGGCTGATCTTCGGCCTGCTGCCCGAAGGCCTGCGCGCCGCGGCGATCGCGCCCGAGGCGCAGTGGATCGTCTACGGCGTGCTGATGGTGCTGGTGGTGTACTTCCTGCCGCAGGGGATTGTCCCCGCTTTGACGAAAGGCCGGGGATGAGCCCGATCCTTCGGGTCGAAAACCTTTTAGTGCGCTTCGGCGGCCTGGCGGCGATCACCGATATGAGCATGGAGGTGCGCGAGGGCGAAGTGCTGTCGCTCATCGGCCCCAACGGCGCCGGCAAGACCACCGCTTTCAATGCCATTACGGGCTACCTAGCGGCGGCAAAGGGTGACGTGATTTTTTTGGGAAAAAACCTGGGGGGCATAAAGACGAGCGAGATCGCCGCACTCGGCCTCGTGCGCACCTTCCAGAAGACGAGCGTGTTCGGGGGCCGCAGCGCGCTCGACAACGTCCTCATCGGGCTGCACCTGCGGGCACGGCAGACGCCGCTCGCGATCCTGCTTGGATTTCCGTATGTGGCGCGTGAAGAAAAACACCTCGAGAGCGAAGCGGAACAAGTCCTGCGGTTCGTGGGACTGGAGAGAAGAAAAGACGAGCTCGCATCGGCGCTTCCCTACGGCGATCAAAGGCTCCTCGAGGTGGCGATCGCGCTCGCGGCCAAGCCGAAGCTGCTGATGCTCGACGAGCCGGTGTCGGGCATGAACCCGTCGGAGACCGCGAGCTTCATGGCGAAGCTCGCCGAGATCCGGGCGCTCGGCATCACGGTGCTGCTGGTGGAGCACGACATGAAGATGGTGATGGGCGTGTCCGACCGTGTGGTGTGCCTGTCGCAGGGCCGCATCATCGCCGACGGCACGCCCGCCCAGATCCAGCGCGATCCGGAAGTGATCAAGGCCTACCTGGGCGAAAGGTACAGACGTGCTGTCGGTTGAGAACCTCGAGTGTCGCTACGGCAAGGTCGCCGCGGTGCGCGGGCTGTCGCTCGAGGTGAGGAAGGGTGAGCTCGTCAGCCTGATCGGCGCCAATGGCGCGGGGAAGACCACCACGCTGAAGGCGATCTCGGGGGTCGTACGGCCTGCGGGAGGCAGGGTGAAGTTCGAGGGCGAGGAGATTACCCACGCCTCCCCCAGAAAAATTCTCGATCTGGGAATCGCCCACTGCCCCGAGGGCCGGCGCGTGTTCCCGTACATGACCGTGCGCGAGAACCTCGAGATGGGCTGCTACCTGCGCAGCGACCGCGCGGGTATCGACGCCGACCTCGAGCGCCTCTATGAGCGCTTTCCGATCCTCGCCGAGCGCCGCGCGCAGGCCGCCGGCACGCTCTCGGGCGGAGAGCAGCAGATGCTCGCGATCTCGCGCGCGCTGATGTCGCGACCGAAGCTCGTGCTCTTCGACGAACCCTCGCTCGGCCTCGCGCCCAACATCGTCGAGCGCACCTTCGACATCATTACCGCCATCCGCGCCGAGGGCGTCACCGTGATGATGGTCGAGCAGAACGCCCTCGCCGCGCTCGAGCTCTCCGACCGCGCCTACGTCCTCGAGCAGGGTCGCATCACCCGCACCGGCAGCGGCAAGGAGCTCTTGGGCGATCCCGAGGTGAAGAAGGCGTACCTCGGCGGGTAGGAAAATCGGGGTCAGACCCCAATTAACGAAAATCGGGGTCAGACCCCAATCAAGAAGAATCGGGGTCTGACCCCGATTTTCTGGTTTAATCGATCATGGCAGACCTGCAGACGCTAGGCCGCTACAAGCTGCAGCGGAGGATCGCGAGCAGCGCGACGGGCGAGGTGTATGAGGCGCTCGACCCGAAGCTTGAGCGCCCGGTAGCGATCAAGACCATCCTCAAGAGCTACCTCAACGAGGAGGCGTCGCGCGAGTATTCCGCGCGGTTCAAGGAGGAGGCGCAGGCGGTCGCGCGCCTCGACCATCCGAACATCGTCCAGGTGCACGACTTCGGCGAGGAGGGCCAGGTCGCGTTCGTCGTCATGACCCTCATCCGGGGCAAGGACCTGGAGCAGTGCTTCGACAGCAGCGTGCGCTTCGAGCCGAAGGAAGTCGTGCGCATGATGTGCGAGCTCCTGGGCGCGCTCGACTCCGCGCACCGCTCCGGCATCGTCCACCGCGACATCAAGCCTTCCAATGTCCTCCTCGATGCCGAGGGACGCGTGAAGCTGACGATGGACTTCGCCGTCGCGCGCCTGATCGACGTCGAGCGCACCGGCCGCACGCAGGCAGGCGCCATGGCAGGCCCGGCATCCTACATGTCGCCGGAGCAGGTGCAGGGCCTCGCGGCCGACCACCGCTCGGATCTCTTTTCCTCCGGGTTGGTGCTCTACCAGCTCCTCACCAATCGGCAGCCGTTCGCCGGAGGCGGCGTGACGCTGCTCAAGAAGATCGTGCACGACGACCCGGTGCGCCCATCGGCCATCAACACTGCGCTCACGCCGGAGTTCGACCGCGTCATCAGCCGCGCGCTCGCCAAGGCGCCCGAGTCGCGTTACCAGAGCGCGGCGGATTTCAGCCGCGAGCTGCAGCGCGTAGGAAAATCGGGGTCAGACCCCGTTTAAAGACAGAACCAAGAAGAATCGGGGTCTGACCCCGATTTTTAACCCCGATTTTTATTCAGCCTTGATGCCGGCGGCCTTGATGATCGGCCACCATTTCTCGATCTCGGCCTTGTGGAACGCCGCGAGTCCCTCGGGGGTTTGCAGCTCGCTCGGGGCGATATCGAGGCCGAGGTCGGCGAGCCGCGAGCGCACGGCCGGATCGGCGAGCGCCTGGACCATCGCGGCATTCAACCTGGCGATCGGTTCCTTCGGCGTCCCCTTGGGCGCGAAGAACCCGAACCAGCCCGCCACGTGCAGTCCCGGCACGCCGCCCTCGTCCGCCGTCGGGATTCCGGGCACTGCGAAGGAGCGGTTCGCGGACAGATTCGCGAACGCCTTGATCGTTCCCGCCCGCACCTGCGGCAGGCCGGCGGCCGCCTGGATGACGAGCAGATCGATGTGGCCGGCGATGAGATCCTGCATCGCCGGACCGCCGCCGCGGTAGGGCACGAACATGACCTTGGTATCCGTCGCCTGCTGCAGCAGAAGGCCGGCGACCTGCGCCGCCGCGGTCTGGTTGGCGACGGTCACGTTCCCGATGTTCGCCCTCAGCCACACCACGAGCTCCGTCATGTTCTGCGCGGGAATCGTCTTCCTGGCGAGGAGCAGCAGCGGGTTCAGGGTCAGCAGGCCGACCGGCTCAAAGTCCTTCTGCAGATCGTACGGCAGGGGGTAGATCGCGCCGTTGCCGACGTGCGTGTCCCATTGACCGAGGTCGATCGTGTAGCCGTCGGGCGCCGCCCGGGCGACACGGCCCACGCCAATGCTGCCGCCGGCGCCGCCGACGTTCTCGACCACGACCGATTGTCCGAGCGCGGTCCGCATGCGCTCGGCCATGATGCGTGCGACCACATCCGTCGAGCCGCCGGGCGGGAAGGGCGAAATGATCGTGATCGGACGCGATGGATAGGGCTGCGCCTGTGCCGCCGCGATCGCACTGGCCAAGGCGAGCGCAAAGATGACCTTCATGATCCTCCCCCTCCCTGGCCTGAAGTCTGATCGTCCAGACTGGGATCTGCAAGCCCGCCCCGAAATCGGGGTCAGAGCCCGAATTCGGCCTCTATGCTCGGACGAGCGGCCAGGCCGAGATGTCGAAGTCGTCCGGCATGGCCATGTGCGCGAAGCCGCGCGTGTCGCGCAGCGAGCGCGTGATGTGGCCCTTGCCGGCGGTGTCCTCGGCGAAGATCAGGTCGCCCGGCCGGCAGACGAAGCGCGCGCCTTCGCTCGTCTCGATCTCGAGTATCCCGGAGGTGAGGAAGATGAGCTGGCGCCGCGGCGCGTTGTGGAAATCCTGCACGTGGCCTTCCGGCGTCTCGCGGAAGAAGAGCGCCCCGCCGCGGAACGTCTCCGACATCGGCCGCGCGCCGCTCATCGGCACCTCGCGCAGCTCGACCGCCGATTCTCCGGAAGGCTTGGTGTAGATCCTGAAGATGCGCATGCGGGCTCTACGGGAGGCGCACGACCCGGATCGAGAGATTGCCGGCGATGAAGAGCGTGTCGCCTGGCGGATTGACGAGGATGCGGATCGGCGTGTCGAACTGGCCCGCGGGGCAGCTCGGCGAAAGGTTGATCGGGAAGCCGGTGGCGGTGATTTCAGGGTAGAGCGCGCCCGCGCCGGGCGGCGTGCGCAGATCGAAGGCGCGCACGCGGCATATGCCGGCGCCGATCTGGAGGATGTAGGCGCGCGTCGCGTCGGGCGAGACCGCGTACGCCGCGGTGTTCACGGGCGTGCCGCTGACGAGATCGCTCGAAGGCACGCGGCCGAGCTCCGCGAAGTTCGCGTCGTAGACCGCGTGGAAGGTGCCGCCGTTGAAGCCGGCGACGAGCATGCGGTTGCCGTCGCGGTCGAAAGCGGGAAGGTTGATGTTCTCCACGCGTCCGGCGACCGGGTGGGAATGCGCCAGCGCGAGCGGTGTGGCGCTGACCAACCCCGTAGAGGCGCTGTACTGCTGGACCGCCAGCGCCAGCCCGCCCTGCACGAGAACCGCGCGAGTGCCGTTGTCCGGCCCGCCGGTCTCCGCAAAGCTGTAGCTGTTGAGAGGCCCGGTGAATGTGTGCAGGGCGACGTTATAGAGAAAGTGCTGGCCGGGGGTGGGCGAGCTACTGCTGCTGGTGATGAAGGCCTGGCCGTCGTTCGTGGCGACGATGCCCTTGAGGAATGGATCGGCAACCGCGGTAAGCGTTGTCGTCGCCTGGGCGACGAGCGTGGCTGGAACGAGGTCGACCACAGTTGTATCGGTGATCGCGAGCAGCCGCGTGCCATCGAGCGAGAGCGCGAGATTCCTGAGATTCGCCACCGTGGGGGATTGCGTTAGCTGCCAGGCGCCGTTGGCGAACGTATAGGCCGAGAGCTGATTGCTGGTCGGAGTGGAAAGGCCCACGCCGACGAAGAGCGTCTGGGTCACGGGGTCAAAGGCGAGCCCGCGCATGTTCTGCGGCGGCGTGGTGTAGGCGAGCGTCGCCGCCGCCAGCGTTCCCGCCGGGACGAGGGTGAGAGACTGGCTAAACGGCACGGGCACGGTGCCGGCGCTCAGGCTGATGGGCAGCGCTCCGGCCGCGAGCGCCGGGTAGGTCGCGCGGATCTCGCTGTCGCTCATGACGGTGAATTCGACCGCGGGGGTCCCGCCGAAGCTCACCGAGTTCACCGGCGTAAAGCCGGTGCCGCGGAGAACGACGTTGCCCGCTACGCTGGCGGTGCCGACCGATGGAGCGAGGCTCTCCGGCGGCGGCGTGACCACGCCCACCTGGTAGCCGACGTTGATCGTCGCCGGGCTGGTCGGGATCTGCGCGCCCGAGCAACCAGGATCCGCGTTGCACGCGATGACCGTGATGACGCTGGCGTGGTTGCCCGTCCCGATCGAGGGCGACGCCGGGTGGATGGTGAGGCGCGCCTGGATCGCGCTCAGGACCGTGACGTCCACCGACGCCACCGCGTCACCAGTGACCACGACGCGGGCGAAGAGCGTCGCGCTGGTCGGGGCGCTGACCGTCGCCATGACGGTCCGCACCGGAGGGGTTCCGGAGAGCGGCGTCGGCGCGGAGAAGCTGAGGTTGGTCGGGGAGACGATGAACTGCTGGCCGCTGTTGGGTGCGCTGCCGGTAGCGTCGCCGCCGCCGTGGCAGCCGGCAATGAGCACGGCGACCAGCGCCGCGCAACCTGCGCGCCCCGCGCATCCAAATGCGCCGGAGATCCCTGCCATCGCCTTTCTCTTCCGAGGCATAGTCGCGGAAGAGTATATCGGCGGCTCGTGAAGACAAATGGGGGTTCAGCCCCATTTAGTCCTTACGGATCAGGAATTAGAACTCGATCTCGGCGGCGTCAGCGATCGGCAAGCCTTCCTCGAGCACGAGCGACTCCTGGCCGGGCTTGGCGTCGTGCCCGGCGAGCGGGCCGAAGTCGAGGCCGGTGAGCCGCTCGAGATCGGCGATGCGCACCTGGTAGAGCCGGATCTCGAGGGGCGTTAGCGCCGCTTCTTCGGGGCGCAGGCGGCCGATGCCCGCGAGGAGGTCTTCCTGCGTGACGAGGAACGCCTTCGCTTTCAGCGCCTGATCCGAGACATAGGCGATGACCTTGAAGAACTGCTTCGGGATCTTCACGCCGCCGAAGGTCTCGTCGGGCACGCGCTTGCCTTTGAGGTCGAGGCGCAGCCGCCCGTCGGTGCCCGCCTTGCAAAGCGGGGCGTCGAACACCGGTCCGTTGATCACGCAAAGCCGGGTGGCGCCGTCGGCGAGCGAGGCGACCGCGGCGTCCTCCAGCCTGAACCAGATGCCGGTCGCCGCGCTCGCACGGTTGTTCTGGTTGAACTGCCAGTGCTGCGGGGTGCAGTTGGTGTAGTGGTACGAGTCGTCGCCGTTTCGCTTTGCGCTCTCGTCGTCGGGGCCCCATTGCAGGTCGCTGCGGCGCGTGAGGTGGCCCTGGTCGAACGGGTTCAGCGTGCGGTCGGCCTCGAACGAGCTCTGCTTCTTGTAGAACTCGGCGCCGGTCTGCGCCGCCTTGTCGACCGCGTCGACGCGCGTATCGCGAAACCAGGTGTCCCCCTCGGCGTCGCGGTTGCCGCGGAAGTGGGCGGCATCCACGTTCGCCGCCGAGAAATACGCGAGCGCGCGGGTCTGGTTCAGCACCACGCTGTAGTTCCAGTACTTGAGCTCGGCCTTTTTCCGCGGCAGCCGGAACACCTTGCCGGGCTTCTCGCTCGTGACCTTGGGCAGCGGCACCGCTGCCGCGCCGAGGAACTTCGGGTCGTAGCCGTTGCGCTTGGCGTAGTTCGACTGGTTGACGACTACCTTCTCGAGCGCGAGCGGGGCCTGCGGGCCGACGAAGGGAGCGGCAGCGACCGCGGGTGCGGCGCTGACCGTCGCTGCGACCGGAAGGCCTTGCGCGCCGACCTTGATGTCGACCGGAATGAGGATGCGCATGTTGCCGGCGCCGTCGTTGCGCACCTGGATCTGGCCTGCGTCGACGAAGCTCCCGGGCGCGCTTTCGATGCGGGACACACGCGCATCCCTGGCGGTGAGCACCGCGCGCGCGAGCGGGTGCGTGGCGTGCTTCGCCGAGAGGTGCTCGACGATGCGGCTCACGCGGATGCCTTCGTTCGCCTTCCATGCGATCTCGTCTTCGCCCATGTCGGCGGTCCAGACCTTGCCGTCGCGCGTGAGCCAGACGTCCTTCCCGCCGACGCGCTTCGTCTGCGGCACCGAGCTGTGGTGCAGCGCGACCACGTCCCACGAGTTGTTGAACACCGGCGAGCCCGACGAGCCCGACACCGTGTCGGTCTCGTACCAGACGTAGGGATTCTTCTCGGCGTACTTGAGGAGCTTGTTCTCGCGCACGCAGATCTGCTTACGCTCGCCCTTGGGGTGCTGGATGATCGTGAGGTACTCGCCCACGAACGCCTTGCCCGGCGTCGGGTCCAGGCGCAGCCAGGCGAACTGCTCGAGCGCCTCGCCGCGCAGCGATCTCGGCTCGACCTGGACGATGGCGAAGTCGAGCTCCCTGGAGATGATCGGCGCCGGCGCGAGGCGAAAGCCGAAGTCGGCCGAGGCGACCTCCAGCCCGTGGACGTCGCGCTCGTAGCGGAACTGGGCGATGCTCTCGCGCACGGCGGAGGCGTCCTCGAACACGTGCTCGTTGGTCATGAGCAGGCCCGGCGCGACCAGGAACCCGGTGCCGTAGCCGACGAGGCTCCCGTTCTTGCGCAGCACGATCCGGCAGACCGGCCGCCCCGCGGCGAGCCCCTGCTCGAGGTAGGAGATGTCGGAAAGGTCGTTGCCCTTGAGGATGCGCTCCAGCCGCACCCGCGCGGCGAGCGGATCGGCGACGTCGCGCTGGATGGCGAGCCGCCTCGCCTCGACCTGCTGCGCGCTCGCCTCGCGCGTCTCGTCGACCTGCACGTCCTTCAGCAGCGTGTCGAGGTGGGCGGCCTTCGCCCGCGCGAGCGACGCCTTGAATCGGTCGGTGCCGGTGCGCATGCGCGCATCGTACCGAAATCGGGGTCAGACCCTGATTTTTCGGAATCGGGGTCAGACCCCGATTTGAGCTTCGGCTAGCGCAAGCGCGGCAGGAGTACGGCCAGGCGCGCGAACGCCAGGGCGGCGAGCGTTTCCAGGATTCGGCCGAGCCGGCCGCGCGGCGGCGGCGGCGGATCGTAGGTCATCTTCATTACCGCCGACACTAGCAAGCGCGGCCGCGCAGGGCGATGAACTTGTTCCGGACTGGAAAAAGGGATAAAGGTCGACCGGACTAACTGCACAACGATTTTCAAACTGGGTCCCCGCCTTCGCGGGGACGACGGCTTCCCTTAGGCGGGAATCGACCGGAGCAGCTCCTTGAGCGCGCCGATTTCCGCCGGCTTGACCATGTGGTGGTCGAATCCCGCCTCGCGCGACACGCGCCTGTCGTCTTCCTGGCCCCATCCGGTCAGCGCGACGATGGTGGGCCGCGGCCCGGGGCTGCGCGCGCGGATGCGGCGCGCCACTTCGTAGCCATCCATTCCCGGCATGCCGATGTCGAGCAGCACCACGGCGGGATCGTAGGCGCTGTAGGCCTCGAGCGCCTCGGCGCCGTCGCGCGCCACGCGCACCTCCGCGCCGAGCACCTTGAGGAGCATCCCGAGGCTGTCGCCGGCGTCGCGGTTGTCGTCGAC
>Ga0070702_100000827_pt1 | contig 11882 bp, 9 predicted proteins | sample KBSK5103metaG_FD_65466 | JGI IMG/M metagenome (GOLD analysis project Ga0070702, IMG submission 65466) | Corn, switchgrass and miscanthus rhizosphere microbial communities from Kellogg Biological Station, Michigan, USA - KBS K5-10-3 metaG | ecosystem: Host-associated > Plants > Roots >... | reverse complement strand
ATCATCGAAGCGTCTCAACAAGTTGAGTTATACGATGAAACACTTCGGTGTGAACCGTATCGAGAGTGGGGGGGAGTGGCCACCACTCGCTCGCTCAATCTCGACGGCAAAGTCGATCAGCAGGCGGTGGATGCCATTGAGGCGTTCGTCGCTCCCTCTGTCGGTACCGGGCGGTTTGTTGTCACGTTGACCGGGGAACATACCGGCGCGCTTGGGGCTATCCGGGCCCATGCCCGACGCTATCCGGATCTTTGTGTATTACAAATCGATGCGCATGGCGACTTGCGGAAGGCCTATCAAGGAAATCCATATAGCCACGCCAGCGTGATGGCCCGCGTGGTCGACGACGGATTGCCGTTGGTCCAAGTCGGTATCCGTTCCATCTCTCCCGAGGAGATCGATCGCATTCAGAGCACCGATCGAATTGCCACGTTCTTCGCCGCCGAGATTCTCGACCCGTCTGGCCCCTACGAAGGCAAGGCCTCCCGCTGGATTCCCGACGTGGTGAAGGCCTGTCGTGGGCCGGTCTATTTGACCTTCGATTGTGACGGACTGGATGCTTCGTTGGTTCCTGCGCTCGGCACTCCCGAGCCCGGTGGGTTGGGGTGGTATGACACCGTGAACCTGGTGACAGCCTTGGCCAATGGACCAGGCATTCTCGGGATGGATATCAGCGAGATTGCCCCGATCGAGGGGTTTGTCGCGCCTCAATTTTGTATCGCCCGATTGATCTACCGCATGCTGGGACGGATCAAAGCCGGCCGTCGCGTCCACTAACATGGCATACCGACGCTGTGACCGACACGCTTCGCATCAATAAATTTTTTACCCACCACGGCATCTGTTCTCGGCGAGAGGCCGATCGGCTGATCGAGTCTGGTCGCGTAACCATCAATCAACGGGTCGCCTGCTTGGGGGATCAGGTGAGTCCTGACGATGTCATTGCACGAGATGGGCAGGTAATTCCCTGGGGGGCGGTCTCGCTCTATATCAAGTATTACAAGCCGGTGGGTGTGACGACGACCAGTGAGTCGCATGTGCCTCGTAACATCATCGCGGAGATCGGGCATCCGGAGCGGATTTTTCCGATCGGTAGACTCGACAAGGACTCCTCCGGCCTTATTCTTCTCACCAACGACGGTGACATTGTAAACGAGATTCTCCGAACTGAACATGGACATGAACGGGAATACGAGGTGTCAGTCGATCATCCTTTCGATCAGACGTTTATCGACCGGATGGCACAAGGGGTTGTCATTCTTGAGCGTCCGACCAACCCCTGCCGGATCGAACGACTCAGTCCCGCACGATTCCGTATCATTCTTACCGAAGGGCGCAATCGACAGATTCGGCGCATGTGCCAAGTGTTAGGGTATCGGGTACTCACGCTGCATCGTGTTCGGATCATGCAGGTGACACTTGACGGGTTGGTGCCTGGAGCGTGGAAACCGCTCACCGGGGAGGAACGCGTACGGCTCTTTCAGGCTGTCGGGCGAGGCAGCAATCAGGGTGATACGCGATAGGATGATCTGGAACCGAACTGCTCCGGACGAAGTATCGCATAGGAACTCCACCAGTCAGCGGGAGCGGGATGGGACTGGGAGATGAGTAGGCTCAGGTTTGCTCTAGGGGTGATCAACTGAAAGAAGCTCTCACGGTGCTACTTACACCGACGAACAGGAGACTTGTGCGCGGGTTGGCCATGGTCCCCCATCACATTCAACGTTGAGCTTCGCTTCTGAGTGACGTAAGAATGACGCTGATGCACGTGTTCAGCGTCTTGTTGGTCTTGTCCTGTCCCTCTCTCGCCCGCGGGCACCTCCATTGACAACCGCGCAGCCAGAACTCAGACTAGTCCGCGCATCGTTCACGGAGCACAATGCCCGGATGATCAACACGTGGTGGAGCCCCCAACTCAATGCCCTGCTTGGTAGCCTCGTCGTGGCAGCTGGTGCCTGGTTGGCCTGGGACTGGTTCTCACTCTGGGAGGTCTCCCTTGTCGCAGCAGGCGTGGCAGGATTTCTCATCTGGCAGGGGCGCACGATCGGACTGGTCTGGGCTTGGGCCACCCTGTTGCTTGGTGTGGAGAGCCTTGCGTGGCCCATCATTACGATGATTCAGATCAACTCGATCACGACTGAGCCGAACGACGAACAAATGGGTACGATTCTCTCAGCCGTTTTGATGGGACTCATCTCGGCGGTCTTTTGGATCACGTTTTCCTATGGGCTTTTCAAGCGAACCGGTCAGCCCGTCACCGACTTATCCACTGAGGCAACCAACAGCCATCCACCTATCGTACGATCAGGACGCTCTCGCGAGAACAAGTAACACCACCTACCATATCTCGATCGGATCGACGTCGACATCGAACTTGATGGCTCGGCGCTGATACGTTCGCTCCATGTCGTTGACTGTGACCCGCACCGCGGCGAGTCCCGTTTCCCGTTTGAGCGATTTCACAAGAATTTGCCATCGATACCGCCCACGCAGTCTCGGAACCGGCGAGGGGACTGGCCCCAGAACAGTGAGATGGTCTAGCGGATTCATCGATTGAGCCGACGAAGGGGCCTCTCCCATGACTGTGTGTCCAGCCATGGATGATGAAGCAAAGTCGGTGAGTCGAGCGACCCAGGCCAAAGCAGCGTCACGAACTATTTTCTCGTTGGTACCCGATACTAAGAGGGCAATCAGATAAACCGCCGGTGGATACCCTAATGCCATTCGATGGGACAGCTCCTCTGATATGAAGATAGATTCGTTGTTCTGAGCCACAGCCTGAATCGCATGATGCGATGACAGATAGGTCTGTAGGATCACCTGACCGCCAACCTGTGCCGAACCGGTGAGACTGACCGCCTCCAGGAGTGTATGATAGGTACGTTCAGCAGATCGGAAATCCGGCACGCTGAGTCCTGCGTCCGCCTGCACAATCCCAACGAGGCCCATCGTCGGGAGAGTCCCATGCCGCAGCAGCAGCTGTGTTCCGACGATGATATCCCACTCACCTTGCTCGATCCTTCGCCAGACGGCCTCAGCCTGCGCTGGTCGTCGCATGGTATCTCCGTCAACCCGAATTACTGCCGCGTGAGGGAACAATCGTTTCGCATCTTCTTCCACCCGCTCTGTGCCCTCCCCAATCACCTGCATCCGAGGACTGGAACAGGAGACACAGGTCTCGGGGATGGGCGCACGATATCCGCAGTAGGAACAGAGCAAGCGACCTGCTTGCCGGGAGTACATCAGCGCGACACGACAGGTAAGACAGCGGGGAACCTGGCCGCAGTCACGACAGACCAAGGCACCGGCATAGCCCTTCCGATTGAGAAACAACAGGACACCGGCCCGGCGACCGATCGCCCGCCCGACGGCCTGAAGGAGCGGGTGGCTCAGTACCGTACCGCGACCATGATCGCGTAAATCAACAACCTGTATGCTGGGTCGCGCATCAGACGCTATAGACTTACTTATAATGATTCCTTGTCGTTCCACTGCTGCTTTGATCTCAAGTGAGGGATGGGATGAACTCAGGACCAGCACTGCCGGGTCATCTTGTATTCTTAACCAAGCCACTTCCCGTGCATGGTAACGTGGTTCTTGTGCTTCTTTGAGCGCTGCGTCTTCTTCTCCCTCGATCCAAATTGCCCCGATCGCAGTCAGGGGGAGAAAGATGGCCGACCTGGTCCCCACGACCACTCGAACGGCCTGCCGATGAATCTGATCCCACATCTCGGCTCTCGCCTGGTCTGAGAGACCGCTATGAAAACAAATCGGGGAGATGCCTGCCGCGTCATCACGTACCAAGTCTGCAACCCATTGGGCCCGTTCTGCTTCGCCAACGATAATAAGGACCGTCTGTCCACGGTCGAGCACCAGGAGCACAACCTGCTGCAACAGCTTTAACCGATCGGCCCAGGGAGCCTGGACCAAAACCCGAGCCGGTCCTTGGCCGTCCAGCGCCTTGAACAGTGGCTGTGCCCAAGATAGGGCCGGGTCAGGAATGAGAGGTATCGTGTTGCCCTGGTTCGCCTGTCCGAATGGTTGGACGAGAGGCACCGTCGAAATAGACGAGAGTTCCTGGACCTCCATTATCCATCCACGAACCTTGAGATCGTGCAACACGTCGGTTGGAATAGGATTACGGGACGACCTGTGCAGTCTAGAAGGTTTCTTTCCAAGACGTGTGAGAAGTGCCCGTACTTTCACCGAACAGGGTTCGCGAGTCGCAAGTGCGGCCCGTCCTTTTTCCGTGAGTTCATAGCGTCTGCTCTGTGCTCGTGCTTTAGGTGCCGGAGGAAGCACCAATCTGAGGCATTGTCCCCATGGCGCGACATACTGTTCAGCGACCTGCCGTGAGAGCTGGAATAGGTTCGAGGATACATCTGTTGCGGCCCCGTCAGGGGCTAACGAATGAATCTCCTTGAGGCGTGCCGGGTCAAGACCCTGAGGAAGAACGTGAGAGAGTGCGATCACCGCCCCTTGGAGGATCGATCGTCCAAAGGGTACAAGTACTCGATGTCCAATTCGCAGCGTGGGTCGGAGCAACAAAGGCACAGCGTAGGTGAACGGGCCGGCCAGATGACGTGGGACGATGATGTCTGCGAATAGGAATTCAGGCTGTGTGTGTGGAGGGACTGCCTGCGTCGAAATCATGCGGCATTGTAACAGCACCGGAAAAGGGGGAACAATGAGAGAGAAGGGATGGAAAAGTTCTGAGGGGGAACCGCGGAGGGTTGACGTTGAATCATCAACCCTCCGCACAATACTCGATGGATTTACTGTGGTGGAGCGACTGGAGCAGCGGGGATCTTATCTGAATTGCTCTGGCCAACTGGTGGCACAATGATCGCCGGCGTAGGATTCGCAGAGACAGATGAAGACTCTGTCTTGGACGGAGTCGTTGGAGTCACTGGGATTGTCGTGTCTACTGCGGGGATCGGAGCGCCGCTATCCGTTGAGCTGAGACGGGACACGTTGTACTTGTTATCGCCGGTCTCAGTTGGCTTCGCCGCCGGTTCAGACAGTTCCGTGGCCGACTCGTCCGGATAGAGCACAATATCCACGCGACGGTTCTTCTGTCGACCCATTTCCGTTGCATTGCTGGCCAACGGTTTCGTATCGCCATAGCCAACCGACGACAGCTTCACCGAATCGATCCCACCCTTCTCGGTCAAGTAGCGGAGGACGCCCCCGGCCCGAGCTTTCGACAAGTCCCAGTTCGTCTGGTAACTCGACTTGAGCGAGGGGCCGATTTCCATGTTATCCGCATGGCCCTCGACCCGAATCAACCGATCGCCAGCCGTGGACTTGAGATGGGTAATCAGGGCGTCGAGTACCTGATAGCCCTCGGAGGTGATTGTGGCTTCTCCCGATTCAAACCGAAGCTGCTTCATCAAATCACTGAGAGTGATTCGGGCTTCGCTGGCAGCATTCTGGACCTGAAACTTACTTGGAGAAGTCGATACAGAAGTGTCCGTCGTAGAGGACACATCCGGAGCCTGCTGAAATGATTGGGAGATTGGCATGGCCTCAGGAACATGCCCCTTCGCCCTAAAGCGATCCCCCTTCAGAATGCGGGAGGTCGATTTGGTGATCAGCGCCGTGGCAGTTCGGTCCTCTATGGACAGGATTTTCAGTTCTCCCACCAACCGTTGAGGGAGGTTCCCTCCGGACCGAATCATCTCCATACGATTCCCAGGTCTAATCCCATCTTCCCGACCTCGGTCTAGGTAAACAATATTTCTTTGTGCCACAAAGTTCATTATCCCCATGTCGGACTGGAAGTCTACAACACGTCCCTCCACATTGACAGAGGAGGGCTGGTCAACCGCCACTCCCTCGTCAGCCGGAAGCACAAACTTCATCACCGGGTCACCCGGCGATACCGTTGCGTAGGCCCGCACGATCTGAACCGTGGTCAGGTCCTTGTCCACTTGGCTCACCTGAACCACCGCGAGCCGATTGACCAAATAACCCAGGTATTGACCGGTGATCGGATGGAATACCTTTCGTGGTCGTCTGTAGATCGTGAAAAGATCTCCAGGCGCGACATCGTCGGAATTCTTCAGCCGGAGGTAGAGGACATCACGGCTTCCCAATATCATGTGATCCCCGGTCGTCTGATTGTCACCGGTGATCACATTGACGTACCCATCCTGCGGAGTCGATCGTTGAATTGAACCAGACGCATAGGTCAAAGCCGCTTCTCCGTATCGGATCGAGCTTAGGTCATCTGCTGCCCAGGCCAGAGAAAAGAGCGGCATGGCCAAGGTCCAGACCATCAGAGAAATGATGCACCGTATTGAATAGTTAGGCATGGTGGTTGTCCTTCATGTCATATAAGGCAAGTATTGCTGTCAGAACCATAGCAAATAGTGCTGTAGTGTCAAGAATATTAAGGCTTTGCCCGCGTTGACGCGGGAATTCATCCGATGCTAACCTGAAAAAATGGTTTCTCTCAAATTTGGGGTCATCAATGGCATCTGACCAGCCTCCCATCCGCGACTCTCAACGTCGAGATCAGCCTCGCATAGAGACCCAGATTCACCGGCGTAAGAAAGCTAAGGCCTTCTCGGCTCTAGAATCTGAATGGGATCATATTGGCCAAATGCCGCCCTCCCATCTGCGAATGCCGTCAGGTCTTATGGCACCCACCCCTCCCAACACGCGAAGAGTCCCTCAAAATCCACCACTTCGGTCAGGCAAAAGGAGCCAGTGAGTCAGACGAGATTCTGTTGTGTTAAGATTCGTCCATGCCCCCAGGTGCCATAGACGCTGCAGCGCTCTGCGCTCATAATCTGCGCCGGCAATCCTTCTTAGCGCGATAAGTACTAGGACCTTTGGGTCGATCTTGCAGGTCCTTTGTACGCTTGCTATCCCTGTAATCCAACGCTAATATCCAGCTTTCTTTACTTTATATCTCAAGGTGTTGAAAGGTCAGCCCCATGAGTGGTTTTGAGTTACTCTCTGAATACCTGACTCACTACTTTCCGATTCTGTTCTTTGTGGTTGTAGCACTGTTCTTCGGCGTGTGGTCGCTGGTCGTCAGTTACCTGGTTCAGCCAAAATATCCCGAGGCAGAGAAGCTCACGAGCTATGAGTGCGGGTCGGAGCCGTTCTCGGATGCTCGGATGCCCTTCCCGGTACGGTATTATATTTTTGCCATGCTCTTTGTTATTTTCGATATCGAGGTCATCTTTTTATATCCATGGGCAGTGGTTTTCACCAAGATCGAGTTGATCGGGTTGATTGAAATGCTGGTGTTTATCGGATTGTTTATCGTGGCCTATGTCTATGCGTGGCGCAAGGGAGCCTTGGAATGGGACTGATCCAAATTGGTCGGCACGATAAGGATGGTACGCCCGACGTCGTCACCACAACAGTGGAAAAAGCCGTCAATTGGGCTCGCAAGGGCTCACTATGGCCCATGACATTTGGCCTGGCCTGCTGCGCGATCGAAATGATCGCTGCAGTCTCCTCGCGGTATGATCTGGACCGCTATGGTGCAGGAGTCTTTCGGGCTTCACCGCGCCATTCCGATCTAATGCTCGTGGCCGGTACGGTCTGCCGGCGGATGGCCCCCGTTATTCGAAAACTCTACGATCAGATGCCTGAGCCGAAATATGTAATTGCGATGGGATCCTGCGCCACGTCAGGGAACATCTACGACAGTTATAGCGTCGTCCAAGGTGTCGATCGCTTTGTGCCGGTTGATATCTATGTGCCAGGTTGTCCTCCAACGCCGGAGGCACTCTTTGACGGCATCCTCAAGCTGCAAGAGCGAATCATGATGAAGCGCGTGTTCCTGAAACAACCGGATCAGGTCAAACCTGGTCATAAAATATAGGTCTCGATCGATGTCCTTACAGCAACTCGCCAGCCGACTCCAAGAGAGCTTTGCCACCGGCTTCGTACAAGCCGTCGAATGGCGTGGTGATCTCGCGGTGACTGTGACGCGAGACCGGCTCCATGAGGTGGCACAATTTCTTCACGACGACCCGGCCATGAACTTTGACTACATCGTGCATGTGAGTTCGGTCGACTGGCCCGACGACGAAGAACGGTTTGAAGTCGTGTACGAGTTCTACTCTATCAAGAAGCACCAGCGTATTCGGCTCAAGACCAGGGTGCCGGAGTCGGACTGCATCGTGGATTCTCTGACGGATCTCTGGAAGGGTGCGGACTTCATGGAGCGCGAAGTGTACGACATGATGGGAATCCGCTTCCGTAACCATCCGGATCTCCGCCGGATCCTCTTGCCGGACGATTACACCGAAGGCTATCCCTTGCGAAAAGATTTTCCGCTCCGTGGCAAAGGCTGGCGCGATACGTTTGAGTTCCTGGACGAAACGGCTCGATAGGACCGCTGATGGCTATGGAAGATCAAAGAACAACTGTCTACAAGATCGATCCGGCCCATCCGGAAAGCGATACCCTCCCGACATTACGTACGGAGGAGCTGCTGCTCAACATGGGCCCCCAACACCCCGCCACCCATGGGGTGCTGAAAGTGATCCTCGAACTGGAAGGAGAACGCCTCGTTAAGTCCACCCCCGTCTTGGGATATCTGCACCGCGGCGTGGAGAAGCTGGCGGAAGACGGCACCTATCACCAATTTATTCCCCATACCGACCGGCTCGACTATGTCTGCGCGATGTACAACAATTTTGCGTATTGCCGCGCGGTCGAAAAACTCATGAATATCACCGTGCCGGATCGTGCAGAATATCTACGCACGATCGTGGCGGAGGTCCAACGGATTATCGGACATCAGTTTTGGCTCGGCACCCAGGCTCTTGATATTGGAGCCATGGGCGTTTTTTTCTATTGCTTTCGGGATCGGGAAATTCTGATGGATTGGTTCGATGAACTCTGCGGTGCACGCCTCACGACCAGTTGGTATCGCATTGGCGGTGTCGAGCGGGATTTCACGCCCTCGCTGCTCGAGAAACTGAAACAATTTCTGGACTACTTTCCGCCAAAAATCGACGAGTACGTGGTCTTCCTTGAGAAGAACAGGATCTGGGTTGGGCGAACCAAGGGCGTGGCCATCATCTCAGCAGAAGATGCTGTAAGTTTTGGTTTGAGTGGACCGACGCTCCGCGGCTCAGGTGTCGACTATGACCTCCGTAAGGCCGAGCCGTATTCGGCCTATTCGAAATGCGAATTCAGTGTACCGCTCGGCAAAAATGGCGATACGTACGATCGGTACTGGATCCGCGTTCAGGAACTCTATGAGAGCGTAAAAATTATCAGACAATGCCTGGAGCAGATGCAGGACGGCCCCATTATGGCTGATGTGCCCAGCGTCACGTTTCCACCGAAGCAACGGGTCTTTACGAATCTGGAGGCCATGATCCAGCAATTCAAGCTCTTCTCGCAGGGCTTCGACGCTCCTCCGGGTGAGATCTATTGCGGGACCGAAGCGCACAAAGGGGAATTGGGATTCTACATTGTCAGCACGGGTGGCGGGAAACCCTACCGCTTGAAGATTCGCGCCCCCTCGTTTATTCACATGGGCGCATTCGACCATATGTCCAGAGGGTATATGATCTCCGATGCAGTCACGATTTTCGGGACCTACGACATTGTGATGGGGGAGTGCGACAGATAAATGTGAAATGTGAGATGTGAAACGTTAAAGGTAGCCCGGCCATTGCGGATTGTATTTTTCGTTTCACGGTTTGCGAGGAACACATATGGGTTTAAAGCCAGCAACCAATCCTGACGTGGAAGCAGCCGCCATCGAACTGTCGATCGATGGGAAAACCGTCACGGCAAAGAACGGGGTCTCGCTCTACGATGTCATCTCGAGTACGGGCAAGATCATCCCGGCCATGTGCTACCACTATACTTTCGATCCCTTCGGTTCCTGCGGTATGTGTTTGGTCATGCAGGAAGGTAAGAAAGCACCTATCCGTTCCTGCTCCGCCAAAGCGACGGCCGGCATGATCATCAGAACCGAGGGGGATGATCTCTTTCAAGCCCGGAAGAAAGCCGTGGAAAAACATCTCTCGGTCCATCCGCTCGACTGCCCGGTCTGCGACGCCGACGGTCATTGCGAACTGCAGGACACGGCCTTCCAGCATGGGGTTACGAACCTGGCCAATGCGAAGCAGAAATTTATTCCTGAAGATACGCGCAGCCCGGTGCTCGACTTTAATATGAACCGCTGCATTGCCTGCGCGGAATGCATCAACGTCTGTAAGGACGTGTTGATGATTGATGCTCTCCAGTTCATGAAGAAGGGGGGATTCAATCAAGTTGTGCCGAAGGGAGATCTCGCACTGTCCTGCGAGTTTTGTGGAGACTGCCTCGCCGTCTGCCCAGTCGGCGCGATCACAAATAAGTTCTCTAAATATCTCTATAAGCCGTGGCAGATGAAGAAAACCACGACGACGTGTAACTACTGCGGGGACGGCTGCCAGATGTACCTCGAGACCAAGGATGCTGAAGTGGTCCGCGTGACCTCACCGTTGTCCTGGAAGAACAAATGGGGCGACCGGGCCGACACGGCCAAAGGGCATGGTGGGCTCTGTGTGCGAGGGCGCTTTGGGTTCGAGTACATCGATAGCCCCGCACGCTTGAAACAACCGCTTCTTCGCAAAGGCAATCAGCTCGTCGAAACCCCCTGGCTTGAAACCATGCACCACGTGGTTGATCGGCTTTCCGACATCCAGCGCAAGCATGGACCCGACGCAATTGCCGGTCTCATCACGGCCCGCTGCACCAATGAAGAGCTCTATCTTTTTCAGAAACTCATGCGAGCCGGGTTTCGCACCAACCAGATGGACAGCAGCGCGCGCTATGGCCACCTCAACTTCGTGCATGCCTCTCGACATGCCTTGGAGATTGGGCGGAGTCCGAATGACTGGGAAGATCTGACGAAGGCCAAGGCCGTGATACTCATTGGCTCCAACATCACGGAGACGAACCCACTCACGGCCGTTCGCATCAAAGAAGCGATTCGCGTCTATAGAGCCCAAGTGGTGGTCATCGATTCCGCCATCACGAACATGGCCAAGCTTGCATCCCATCCGGTTCTGATCAAACCAGGTACAGAAGGACTTGTCATTGACGGACTCGTGAAGGCCACCCTGGAGTTGGACTTGATCGACGAAGACAGTGTCAAGAAACACCCTAAAGCTTTCGAAGCCCTGAAGGCTGCCCTGGCCCACATATCGTTGGAGCAGATCGCTGCACAAACAGGGATGTCGGTCGAATCGTTGAAAGAGACCGCAACGATCTTTGCCGAGGCACCCCGTTCCATCATTCTCTGTGCGGAAGGCATCGTTCGCCAGGCTGACGGGTATCAGAACGTGTTAAAACTGATAGACCTCGCCTGGGTTACGGGCAAGTTGGGCCAGCCTGGCTGCGGGGTGAATACGGTTACAGAAGAACCGAACGAACAGGGCGCCGTAGACATGGGCGTCGCGCCTGAATTCCTCCCTGGCCAAGCCTCATTTCACGATCAGGTGGCACGCGACCGTGTGGCTAAGGCATGGGACGTCACGCTTCCGGCGGCTGGGTCCGGCGCGAATCTCGTCGAGATTCTCAAGCGCTGCAGGAGCGGCCAGATCCGTGCCCTCTATGTGATCGGAGAAAATCCGCTCGCCACATTGCCCGCATCCATGGAAGTTCGTGCCGCGCTGGATCGACTGGAGTTACTTGTCGTCCAGGATCCATTCCTGACCGAGACCGCCCGCATGGCCCATGCCGTACTTCCGGCTTGTACATTTGCGGAAAAAGACGGCACCTTCACCAATCTGGAAGGCCGGGTCCTGCGGGTCCGTGAAGCCATCGATCCAATCGGGGAGAGTTTGCCGGATTGGCACATCATGACGGCACTGGCCAACGCACTGGGCTGTCAGTGGGCGTATGAA
>Ga0070702_100000826_pt1 | contig 11890 bp, 10 predicted proteins | sample KBSK5103metaG_FD_65466 | JGI IMG/M metagenome (GOLD analysis project Ga0070702, IMG submission 65466) | Corn, switchgrass and miscanthus rhizosphere microbial communities from Kellogg Biological Station, Michigan, USA - KBS K5-10-3 metaG | ecosystem: Host-associated > Plants > Roots >... | reverse complement strand
TCGGGCCAGGTCACCTCTGCGGCAGCAAATGGGCGCTTGACAATTCGAGGGAGGAGACTCGGCGGGAGGAGCTACGAGCCCATCCCCAAGGAGTACTGGGGCTCTGCATTTCTCGATGTGAGGGCCGATCCAATCTCTCTGTGGCAGGTCTTTATTTCGCCTGGCGATTACAGCGCGGGCAACACTCTTCAGTTCGACAGTTTGATCGTCAGTGCGAAGGAAATCGAAACCCTGTGGCCGAAACACGAAGGAAGTTCTGACGAAGCCAGGAAAGAGTTCCTGGAACAGGCGAGGCAAGAGGGTTTGGATCCGGCCGAGATAGCCAGATTGAGCGCAGCCTGATCCGATCATGATCCTTCAGGTGGTGGCCTGCATTTTTTCCAGGATCGGTGCACATGGCCTATGCGGGGCGAGACGAGTACGTGCCCCAGGGTTTTTCAAGCACTCTGCGTTCCCACGCAGTAAGTGTCTGTATCCCGTCTGTGCACATCGCCGCCGGCCATTGCCCCGACAGTTCGCCATTCGTCCACGCTTCCCGCTGCATCGTGTCCAGGTTGTCGAAGACACCATTGAGTTTTTGCATTTTCCAACACCCTTCGTGGATTGCTATACCCGAGGCGACTCAAGGAGATCGCGTAAGTCGACCAGTGCAGTCGCATGGATCTTTGCCGTGGCCCCGTCGAGTCTTCGGTTGCCATTTTCAAGCGCGGTAAAGGAATGGATGGCTACGTCGATTAATCGGCGCCGTTCGTCCGGCCCACGGGCAAACGCCGCAACAGCGGCGGCAACGGCGATGTCGAGGCAACGGCTGAGAGTCCGGAACTCGTCTGTGCCAATGGGTGCTTCCTGTTCGACGGCCAACCCAGTGATGACCTGGCACACATCACCGTAGACGTGCACTACCTGATCGATGCTGTATCCACTGCGGAGCAACTCGGCGCCGTGCAGAGTCGCGGCGCGACTGATCTTCGTGGAAGTGGGTCCCGGCGCCGGTTCTTCAACGTCACCGATGGCCGTTTTTTGCTCGATACGAAGGGTGGCGACCAGCTGCTCCAGGAACAGGGGAACGCCGAGTTCGAGACCTGCCGTGGCGAGCGGGCCCCTTAGCACGGCCTTGCCCCAGCAACGGTTGATTACTTCGTTACGATTCAAAATCAGAAAGTCGCGGAGCATCTCACAACGATACGCCATCGCTGCTGTACGTCACTGTGGCTTACCGCACATAGTGCCATCTTGGCTGTCAACGCCTCACTTCGCAGCAAGAACCGCCGCGGCATCAAGTGCACGTTCGTTGAGGATCACGGATCATCCTTCCATCGGTAATGGGTCTCTAAGCTAGTTGCCGCACATACCGTTCAAGCGCCAGTTGCTATGCTGCAAGCAGGCGATCCTTGATCGCCTCCAGATGTTGCCAATTCTAGCGAACCGACCGAGCTGACCCGTCAAAAACGGAGACATCATGCTGCACGCATTTCTGACGACAAACCGCAGTGAACTCATCGATCGCTGCAAACGCAAAGTGTCCGGGAGATCCTTGTTCCCCGATCTCGCCAAGTTGGATCATGGAGTTCCTCAATTTCTTGATCAACTCGCGCAAACGCTCTATCTGGATAGCACTTCGAACCCGGCGGAGAGTCTCAAAGTCTCTGGGCCGCCGGATAGTTTGGGCTTTGCGGCAACATCCGAGATGGGCGTTACGGCAGCAAAGCATGGCCAGGAGTTACTCGAACAAGGATTCTCCGTGAGCCAGGTCGTTTACGACTACGGCGATCTATGTCAGGCCGTTACGGAACTCGCGGCCGAAAAGCATGCATCGATCAGCGTGGGGGAATTCGGGACGATGAACCGTTGCCTCGACAATGCAATTGCCCAAGCGGTATCTACTCACAAGGAAGCGAAAACTCCTGAGCCGGGCGATCGATCACTGGACAGGCAACTGGCGCTCGATGACAAAATGCGCAGCCGCCTAAACTCGGTCGTTGTTGCCCTGGACTTGATCAAACAGGGGGCGGTGGGCTTTGGCGGGGCAACGGGATCTGTCCTCAATGCAAACCTGATCGCTATGCGCGAGCTGCTCGATCTATCGCTCGCGGAGATACGCTTGCAAGCCAGTCGTCCATCGGGTCACGACCGTAGCACATTGGCTGGGGCAGATTCTCAATCGCCGCGCGGGACGGATGAGCGCCGGCACTAAGTACCAATGGGGAAAGTCCCTTCCAATCCTCGATCCGGAAGAGCGAACCTTGGCAGGGGCTACCCCGTCGTCTCTGCAATGACTCGAGGCATTTCGCCATTCATGAACCGTCAAATTCTTCCTTGTCCATGGATTGCTCCCCGGTCGAACAGAGTGCAAATTTTTCTGCTGCTCCGGCTTACCTGTCACGCCGCCTTGGCGATCGACAGATCGCGTCTCGCCCCACGCCCGTAGCTGACCATATTGGGTAGTCCGTTACCCAATTAAGCGTTGACCAGTGTTGAGGGTTCGTCATAACAACTGATGGATTCCCAACGGTCGGTTTTCCCCTTCAATTCATTGCATTTACGGCGCCCTGCATGGCGATTTCTGGACACGCCCCAATGGCATAGCGGATGCGTAATAGAGGATGCACCGGCAGCCGACCATGGGAGGGGGATGGGGCGTCGTTAACACGCGCTGGCCCTTGGTTGCCGGTGCACCTTCAAGGAGAAAGCCAATGTTCAGCGATGACTTTTGGAGTGAGTCGGATGCACCGGGAAAAGACCTTAGGCCCGTAACGTTAGGGAGTTTCTTCAAGAAGATGGCGGGATCGGTGCAGAGCATTTTCGCGGCGAAGTACGCGCCGGACTACCCGGACTGTGATGCGCTGGGCGAGCAGGTCACACTTCCGGAATTGCTCAAATCTTATACCCACAGGCGAGCTTGATGAGATTGACGGACAGTCAACCAGCGCGACGGTAGAAGGACGGGTAGAAAAACTACGCTACGGGTAAAAGGGCGGGTAAATAATCGAATTCAATCTCAGAGGTCCAAAATATTGTTCTATATTTCCATATCCTGTAGAAAATGTTTTGGCGGAGAGGGTGGGATTCGAACCCACGTGCCAGGTCTCCCTGACCATCTGATTTCGAGTCAGCGCCGTTATGGCCACTTCGGTACCTCTCCGGTTTGGTGTGCTATTTTACCAGCGATGCAGTTCATCGCGAACCTACGCTCGCGCGGTTTTGGCCAGCCAACCGGGCCGCGCCCGATCTTTCAATGCATCACTCGTTGAATTCAGCGATCGGCATTGTTGTCGCCTCGCTGATGTTGGCATCCTGTGATTCCGAGCCCGTGGAACAACCGGTGCAGCCGTTCGGTACAACCGACGAACTCGTCGTCCTGGTCCATAACGGCCCCGCCACGCGTTTCCTCGGGGCTGATGGCAAGTACAACGGCATCGAACAGGATCTGATCGAGATGTTCGCCAAGGACACCGGCACCCGCATTCGTCTTGTCGAGCGCGCGAAATATAAAGATATCTTGCCTGCATTGCGCAAGCATCTGGCCCACTTCGCCGCGGCAGGAATGGCAGCGACCGAAGCGCGCCGCAAGGCATTCATCTTTGGACCCGCTTATTTGTCGATACATACCGTAGTTGCCTATAACACCGAGAACCAGCGCCCCAAAAATGTTCGCGAACTGATCGGCAAACGCGTAGTCGCCCTCGCCGGCTCCAGCGGCGCCGAGCAGCTTGAAGCGGAAGCAATGGAGGAACCCAAGCTGGCGTGGGAGGAAATTCCTGCTACGGACAGCATGGAATTGCTCGACAGACTGGCAAGCGACGAAGTCGACTATGTCGTAACCGATTCGAACATCGTCGAGCTTGCGCAGAATTTCTCTCCGAACATCGGCCGGGCATTCAATCTGGGTGAACCCGAAACGTTGTCCTGGGCGCTGCCGAAGGATGCGAGCCCATTGCTGATGGCACAGATAAAAGACTTCTTCGACCGCATCAATGCCAATGGCACGCTGAGAGTATTGCTGGATCGCTACTATGGCCACACCCAGCGGCTGACCCAGGGTGACGTGGCCGCCTTCTTGCAGCGCCGGCAGCTCGTTTTGCCTCAGTATCGGGCCATGTTCCAGGAGGCGCAGGAAGAGACCGGCCTGGACTGGCGCCTGCTCGCCGCCCTCGGATTCCAGGAATCGCATTGGAATCCGCTGGCGACCAGCCCTACTGGTGTGCGCGGATTGATGATGCTCACTTCCGAAACGGCGGATCGGATGGGCGTAAGCGATCGACTGGATCCGCGCCAGAACATTATTGCGGGTGCCCGTTATCTGAAAATGCTCAGGGATACGTTACCCGAGCGCATCATGGAACCGGATCGGACCTGGCTGGCACTGGCGTCGTACAACGTCGGATACGGCCACCTCGAGGACGCAAGAGTCCTGACAAAACGACACGGCCTGAATGCGGATTCCTGGGTCGACGTGAAGAAGACGCTCCCATTGCTCACGCGTTCCGATTTCTACAGTACGGTCAAGCGTGGATTTGCGCGGGGAGGAGAAGCGGTCATTCTCACCGAGAACATACGCAACTACTTCGACATCCTGGTCCGCTACGAAGAATCCTATCGTCCCCAGTTTTCCATCGTTCCGGATGACGAGGAAAGCGCCTTGTCGCCATGACGTTCTGCCGAGATAAGCAGTTTCGAGACTGCCCCGCATGACGTCTACTGAAATCGTCGCAACTAGCTAAGCATCAACGCGAGCGCTCGATCGCCCGCAACCCTCCCATGTAGGGTTGCAGGACGGCGGGAACGTCGACCCCGCCGTCCGCGCGCTGATAGTTTTAGCTCCGGCCGCTTTGCTTAACCTGACCACAACTCAGGGCCAGGTTAGCCTCCACTGAAACTACCGAAGAGCCGTGATACGGCTCGCGCCGCCCATGTAGGGGCGGAGCGCAGACGGAACAACGACGCTTCCGTCTGCTTCCTGGTAGTTTTAGCTCCGGCCGCTTCGCTTAACCTGACCAGGATTGGCCAGGTTAGCCTGCACTGAAACATCAACGCGGGCGCTCGATCGCCCGCAACCCTCCCATGTAGGGTTGCAGGACGGCGGGAATATCCACCCCGCCGTCCGCGCGCTGATAGTTTTCCAGGATGGCCACCAGCGCTCTGCCTACGGCCAGGCCGGAACCATTCAGCGTATGCACGAGTTCGTTCTTGCCCTTCTCTGTCTTGAACCGCGCCTGCATCCGGCGCGCCTGAAACGACTCGAAGTTGCTGCACGAGGAGATTTCGCGATACGCATTCTGTCCGGGCAGCCAGACCTCGATGTCGTACGTCTTGGCGGCGGCAAAGCCCATGTCGCCGGTGCACAACGCCACCGTGCGAAACGGCAACTCGAGGCGCCTGAGGATCGTTTCCGCGTGCCCGGTCAATGATTCCAGCGCCTCGTAGGATTTTGCCGGCTCGATGATTTGCACCAGTTCGACCTTGTCGAACTGGTGCTGGCGGATCATGCCGCGCGTGTCTTTGCCATAGGAACCAGCCTCGGAGCGAAAACACGGAGAATGGCAAACGAACTTGAGTGGCAGCTGCTCTGCAGCGACGACCTGGTCGCGCACTATGTTCGTCACTGGTACTTCAGCGGTGGGAATGAGGTAGAGCTTGCCGGCGTCAGCCCTGGGCACAGAAAACAGATCATCCTCAAATTTCGGTAACTGTCCGGTGCCCCGCATGCTATCCGCGTTGACCAAATAGGGCACATAGACTTCGGTGTAACCGTGCTCGGTGGTATGCACATCGAGCATGAACTGCGCGAGCGCGCGATGCAGTCGCGCCAACGGACCCTTCATTAGCGTGAAGCGCGCGCCGCTGATTTTCGAGGCAGTGTCGAAATCCAGAAGACCCAATCCGAGGCCGACATCGACGTGATCCTTCACCGCAAAAGCGAACTTGCGCGGCTCGCCGACGCGGCGCACCTCGACGTTCTCGTCGGCGGATGTGCCTACTGGCACGCTGGCGTGAGGCAGATTCGGAATTGTGAGCAGGATCTCCGTCAGAGCGAACTGAATTGCTTCCAGTTCGGCCTCGATTGTTTTAAGTTCGTCGCCGACGGCAGTCATTTGCGCCATCAGCACTGAAGAATCCCCGCCCTTGCGCTTGAGTTCGCCGATCTGCTTGGATGATGCGTTTCGCCTGGCCTGCAGTTCCTGGGTTCGGACCTGCGCATGCTTGCGTTTTTCTTCGAGAGCGCGCACTGCCGCAACATCAATCGTGCTACCGCGAGTGGCAAGCCGGGTTGCCACTTCTTCGAGATTGCTGCGAATCAACTGAACATCCAGCATTGCTTTCCTTTGCGTCCTCTCTGTTTATCCATGCGACCTCAAGGTGCAACACTCAGGGAACACTTGAAGCTGTTGCGTCAACGACATTCAGTCTTTCTTTTTTGCCTTCAAGTCCAGTTCGCGCAACTGCGCAAGCTTCTCCGCAATCTTGCCCTCCAGTCCCCGTGAGGTCGGACGGTAAAACTCGGTATTTTCCATGCCCTCCGGAAAATAATTCTCTCCCGCTGCATACGCATCCTGCTCGTCATGCGCATAACGATAACTTCGGCCATAGCCGAGATCCTTCATGAGCTTGGTGGGAGCGTTGCGGAGATGCTCCGGCACGGGCCGGGATTTGTCGGACTGGATCAGCGAGCGGGCTTCATTATACGCAACGTAGGCGGCATTCGACTTCGGCGCACATGCCAGGTAAATAGCCGCCTGCGCAAGCGCCAGCTCGCCTTCGGGCGAACCCAGGCGTTCATAAGTCTCGCAAGCGTCCAGGGCGAGCCGCAACGCCCGGGCGTCGGCGAGTCCGATGTCCTCGACCGCCATGCGCACCAGGCGTCGGCCCACGTAGAGCGGATCGGCGCCGCCGTCGAGCATCCTGACCAGCCAGTACAAAGCAGCATCCGGCGAGGAGCCGCGCACCGATTTGTGCAATGCGGAGATTTGATCGTAAAAAGCATCGCCCCCCTTGTCGAACCGGCGCAGGTTCTGAGCGAGCGTGGCCTGCACAAATTGCTCATCGACTTGCGAGGCCTTGCGCGCCGTCGCTGCGTTGCCTATGGCTTCGACCATGTTCAACAGCCGGCGGGCATCCCCATCGGCAGCAGCTACCACAAGATCCCGCGCTTCGTCCGTGAACACCTGGGAAGGAAACGCCCTTGCGCATGCGCGCGTGAACAATTGCGCCAGATCTTCTTCACGCAACGGCTGCAGCACATATACCGCCGCGCGTGACAACAGCGCGCCGTTGACCTCGAACGAAGGATTCTCCGTGGTCGCGCCGATGAACGTCACCAGCCCGCGCTCGACGAAGGGCAGGAAGGCGTCCTGCTGCGCCTTGTTGAAGCGATGGACCTCGTCGACGAAAAGGATGGTCGCGCGGCCGGATTGCTGCAATACATTTTCCGCGCGCGCGACCGCGTCGCGGATATCCTTGACGCCGGAAAGAACAGCGGACAGCGCAATGAACTCCGCATCAAACCCGCTGGCCATCAGGCGCGCCAGCGTAGTCTTGCCCACGCCGGGCGGTCCCCACAGGATCATCGAGTGCAGCTTTCCCGATTCATACGCCACGCGCAGCGGCTTGCCGGGTCCGAGCAGATGCTGCTGTCCGACGACTTCGTCGAGGTTTTGCGGCCGCATCACGTCCGCCAGCGGCGCCGCAGGCTGCCTCGCTTCAAACAGATCAGTCATTTAGGACAATTCTCACCGCAGAGGCGCAAAGGCGCAGAGGACACTCAGAGGAAAGCAGAATGGCCAGAGTGCAAAGACAAGATATGCGTATGGTCTCGATGAGGGCGATGCATGGATTGGGCGCCGATGGTCATGAATTCCTGCCGTATGCTATACCGGATTCGTTTCGTTTTCTCTGTGCGTCCTCTGCGCCTTTGCGCCTAAAAGGGTACTCCGACGTGCTACACACGCAGGGTATCTGCGGTGAAGACTCTTCGCTTTATTCCGTTACGACGTCGGCGCCTTTGGGGACGGTGAACGTGTAGAGGTCGGGCGAGGTCTTGGGATTGCGTTGCAGGTTGGAGAATTTGATCGTCGTTTTCTGTCCGAAATGATCGTGCAGTTCCATGACTTCGAGGAGGTTACCGCGAAACCCCATGCGCACCCTTTCGAACAGGCTGCCGTCGTCATAGGGTTTCACCTCCAGCCAGTCGAGTTTTTTCTTGACACCGATTGCATTCAGGGAAAAATATTTGTCCACATCGTCCGCGCCCGCCAGCAACGCAGCCGGACTGCTGCCGAGCGCCTTGTCGAGATTGCGTCTGGTCACCTGATTGAGGTCCTTGTCGTAGATCCACAGCTTTTCGCCGTCGCCCACGATGACCTGCTCGTAGGGCTTGTCGTACGTCCAGCGGAATTTACCGGGGCGCTGAAACTGCACCGTGCCGCTCGCTTGCTGCTGGACGGAACCCGTCGAATCGATGACCTCCTGGCTGAAGTCCGCTTTTGCGGACCGGGTCTGTTCAATGAACGCATGAAGTTTTTCAATGGAGCCCGCATGCGCGGAGGCAGCTGCAAATGCCGCAAGCAGCGCACAGCAAATAGCATTGACCAGTACCGAGACGGGCAATACGCTTTTTTTCATGGTGTACCTCCTCCCTACCTAGACCGTCCCGGCCTGACGGCGGTTCCTGGACTTTGTTCTGTTCAAGCCTCGCTGCGGGACGGCACGATCACCTCGCGGTTGCCATTGGTTTGCATGCTTGACACCAGGCCCGCCCGTTCCATCTGCTCGATCAGGCGCGCGGCCCGGTTGTAACCGATGCGAAGATGGCGCTGCACCAGGGAAATTGACGCACGGCGCGACTTGAGCACGATATCGACGGCCTGGTCGTAGAGCGGATCGGCTTCCGCATCGGCCTCACTCGCGATGCCGCCATTCTCCGGGTCGCCTTCAACGCCTTCCAGGACATCATCGATGAACTGCGGTTGGCCGCGCGACTTCAGATATTCGACAACTCTGTGCACTTCCTGGTCTGAGACAAAGGCCCCGTGCACACGCTGCGGATAACCGGTCCCAGGGGGCAGGTAGAGCATGTCGCCCTGCCCCAGCAATTGTTCTGCGCCCATCTGATCGAGAATGGTCCGCGAGTCCACCTTGCTGGACACCTGAAACGAAACTCGCGTGGGAATGTTCGCCTTGATGAGCCCGGTGATGACATCGACAGAAGGGCGCTGCGTCGCCAGCAGCAAATGCACGCCGGCGGCGCGTGCTTTCTGCGCCAGCCGGGCGATCAGTTCTTCGACCTTCTTGCCTACGACCATCATCAAGTCTGCCAGCTCGTCTATTACCACGACGATCAGGGGCAATTCCATCAATGGTTCGGGGTTCTCCGGAGTAATGGTGAACGGGTTTGTCAAAGGCTTGCCGGCCTTTTCCGCCTCTTTGATCTTCTGATTGAAGCCGGAAAGATTTCGCACGCCCAGGGTCGACATCAGTTTGTACCGTCTGTCCATCTCACCCACACACCAGTTCAACGCGTGCGCCGCCTGCTTCATGTCGGTGACGACGGGAGTAAGTAGATGCGGTATGCCTTCGTAAACCGAAAGTTCGAGCATTTTCGGATCGACCAGAATCAAGCGGACATCGTTGGCCGTCGCCTTGTACAGCAGGGAGAGAATCATGGCGTTGATCGCCACCGACTTGCCCGAGCCGGTGGTTCCCGCAACCAGCACGTGTGGCATCCTCGCCAGATCCGCGACAATCGGATTGCCGGCAATGTCCTTGCCCATTGCGAGGGTCAAGGGCGACGCCATCTCCGCGTAGATTTTCGAACTCAGGATTTCCGACAAGCGCACGACTTGCCGTTTCGGATTGGGGATCTCCAGGCCCATGTAGGACTTGCCCGGGATCGTCTCGACGACACGCACGCTGACGACCGACAAGGCGCGCGCCAGATCTTTCACCAGATTGATGATCTGGCTGCCTTTTACGCCGATGGCGGGTTCGATTTCATAGCGGGTAATCACAGGGCCGGGCTGGGCCGCAACGACTTTGACTTCGATGCCGAAATCGGACAACTTCTTCTCGATCAGACGGGAGGTGTATTCCAACGTTTCTTCAGACAACATCTCGACATCTGCGGCCGCGTCGTCGAGGAGGTGCAGGGGCGGTAGCGGCGAATCCGGCAAATCCTCGAACAGGGGTTTCTGTTTTTCCTTGCTGACGCGATCGGACTTGGCGATGACCATCTTCGGCGTCTCAATGCGTATCGGCTCATGTTCCCCGAAGCGCTTGCGCTCCACTTCGACCATCTCTTCGCGTTCGACCGCGGCCTGTTCGCCGAACTTGCGGTCCTGCCGGTCATGCCAGCGTTCGCGCGTCGAGACATAGGCGAACTCGAGCGCGCCACCGAGTTTTTCGATAATGACCAGCCACGACAGTCCCGTGAGCAGCGACCATCCGACGCCCCACAGAATCAGCAGGATCAGCGTGCTGCCGGTAAAGCCGAATCCGCGTGCCATGGTGCCGCTCACCACATGACCGAGCACGCCGCCGGCCAAATGCGGCAATTGCGCCGTCAATGAGTGCAGGCGCAGGGATTCGAAAGCGCTGCTTGCCGTGATGAGGAGCAGAAATCCCGCGCAAGCTACTGCAAGCGAGCGGCGGTCACTGCCGCTTGGCGCCTCGATGCGTCGATAGCCCCACACCACGCCGCCAAGCAGGAACAGCACCCACCACCAGGCCGAGAGGCCGAAGACGTACAGCGCGACGTCCGCAATCCATGCCCCCGCTTTGCCGCCGGCATTGACGACCTGGGTGCCCGATGCCTGATGCGACCAGCCCGGATCGCCTCGGCTGTAAGTGGAAAGCACCAGCACGAGGTAAAGCGCCACGCCGACCAGGAGCAGCCACCAGGATTCGCGCAGCAGCGCGGCGATTTTTGGCGGGAGCGGCTTGCGCTGTGTTTTCTGGACTGCGGACTTCGCCGCCGATGATATGGGCAAGACCAAAATTACCTTTTCAGTTTCAAAGAATTATATCCCATGGTCCGCGCGCTTACGCGGGCCATTTTCATGCGTGGACACGGGCTTCGCGGCGCTGCTACAGTCTTGCTTTTTGCCTGTTCATCCATAGTTGACGATTCATGAATGCCGATAAATCAAAACATTCCCGACTTCTCATCCTGGGTTCCGGCCCTGCCGGCTACACTGCGGCCATTTATGCGGCCCGGGCCAACCTGAAGCCAGTGCTGATCACGGGCATGATCCAGGGCGGACAACTCACCACTACCACGGACGTGGATAATTGGCCCGCGGATGTGATGGGTGTACAGGGCCCGGAACTCATGGAACGGTTCCTCAAGCACGCCGAGCGCTTCGATACCGAGGTTATTTTCGATCATATCCATACCGTGAAGCTCGGTGAACGCCCGTTCCAGTTGGTCGGCGACCAGGCCCTCTACACCTGCGATGCCCTGATCATTGCCACAGGCGCTTCGGCAAAGTATCTCGGCCTGCCCTCGGAGCACGCGTTCATGGGCAAGGGTGTGTCCGGCTGTGCCACCTGTGACGGCTTCTTTTACAAGGGCCATGACGTGGCCGTGGTCGGCGGCGGCAATACCGCGGTCGAAGAAGCGTTATATCTCTCCAATATCGCAAAAACCGTGACGGTTGTGCATCGGCGCGACAAGTTCCGCGCCGAGGCGATTCTGATCGATCGCCTGATGGAAAAATCGAAAACCGGCAATGTCAGGCTCGAGTTGGACCACACGCTGGACGAAGTATTGGGAGACAAAAAAGGCGTCAACGGCATTCGCATCCGCTCGACCAAGAACAGCAACGCGCGAAATCTGGCGCTGGCGGGTGTCTTCATCGCCATCGGCCACACGCCGAATACGCAAATCTTCCAGGGC
>Ga0070702_100000823_pt1 | contig 11907 bp, 6 predicted proteins | sample KBSK5103metaG_FD_65466 | JGI IMG/M metagenome (GOLD analysis project Ga0070702, IMG submission 65466) | Corn, switchgrass and miscanthus rhizosphere microbial communities from Kellogg Biological Station, Michigan, USA - KBS K5-10-3 metaG | ecosystem: Host-associated > Plants > Roots >... | reverse complement strand
CAGGATGGACACCCCGTCGACCATCGCGGCGTCGATCACCTGGCCTTTGCCCGAGCGTTCCCGCTCATAGAGCGCGGCGACGATGCCCAGCAGCACGAACATCGATCCGCCGCCGAAGTCGGCGACCAGATTCAGCGGCGCGACGGGCGGCCTGTCGCGGTAGCCGATCGCCGAGAGCGCCCCAGTCTGCGACAGGTAGTTGATGTCGTGACCGGCAACCTGCGCCAGCGGTCCGTCCTGGCCCCAGCCGGTGATCCGCGCGAAGATCAGCCGCGGGTTGACCGCGAGGCATTCGTCGGGCCCGATACCCAGCCGCTCGCAGGTGCCGGGCCGGAACCCGTCGATCACCACGTCAGCCTTGGCCACCAGGTCCAGCAGCGTGCCCGGCTCGCGCTTCACATCGAGGTCAACGATGCGTTTGCCGCGGTGCATCAGGTCGAGGTCTTCGGCCGGGATCTGCAGGCCACCGGGCCTGCGCACCCGAACCACGTCGGCGCCGAGGTCCGCAAGCACCATCGCGGCATGCGGACCAGGTCCGATGCCGCCGAGTTCGATTACTTTCACCCCGGCAAGGGGTCCGGTGTTGATCACCGGAGCAACGTAACTCAGCCGCCCTTAGTCACCTTGAGAACCCACCACCCCAGAATCAAATCGGACGCGCCTTCTCCAATCACGCCTCGTCCGGCTCGAGGATCTCGACCTTCTGGACTTCACGGGGCTCGGTGACGGCCATGCCGGAACGGTAGCTACGACGTGCCTCTTGCAAACTACTTGGTCGTTAGTGTCGCGAACGTCAATATCGCCACATTTGCCCGTCGCGGTGCGTGCGACGCCCTACGCTTGCCCAATCGAGCAGTCAGTGGGGGCCGCGGGATCAGCGGAAGATGCGGTGACGGCAGCGTCGGCCGTGTGCCGGTCGTGTGGGGCCGTGCCACGCGAGGGTGCCCGATTCTGCGACACATGCGGGTCACAGCTGGTGGCAGCGGTCGACGCGGCGGAGTACAAGCAGGTGACGGTGCTGTTCGCCGACGTGGTGCGGTCGACGGATATCGCGGCCGCGTTGGATATGGAGCGGTTGCGCGAAATCATGACCGAGCTCATCGAGCGCTCGGCAGTGGTGGTGCGTCGCTACGGCGGGACCGTGGAGTACAACGGCGACGGAGTGATGGCGCTGTTCGGCGCCCCAGTCGCACTGGAGGACCACGCTTTTCGCGGATGCCTTGCCGCGCTGGCCATCCAAGAGGAAGCAAACCGGCTGGCGGCCGAGGTGGCCCGCCGCGACGGTGTGGCACTGCGATTGCGGGTAGGCCTGAACTCGGGTCGAGTCATCGCCGGCGAGATCGGATCGGGGTTGCTGGGATACGCCGCGACCGGCGAGACAGTCGGGTTCGCCCAGCGGATGGAATCGGTAGCGCCCGCGGGCGAGGTGATGCTCTCAGAGGCAACTGCGCGGCTGGTCGAACACACCGTGAAGCTGGCTGAACCGGAGTGGGTGCACGTCAAGGGGGCCGACGAACCGGTGAGTGCGCACCGTCTGATGGCGATCAGCCCGCGCGATGGCCTGGTCGGGCGCTCAGAATCCAGGCTGGTCGGCCGGCGTTGGGAGATGGCCGCCCTCGACGCCATCGTCGACCGCGCGATCTGTCACCGCGGCGGCGTCGTGAACGTGGTGGGACCGCCTGGTATCGGCAAAAGCCGAGTCGCCCGAGAAGCCGCGGCGCTGGCGGCCGATCGCGGGCTCGAAGTCTTTTGGGCCTACTGCGAATCCCACACTGCCGACATCCCCTTCCAGGTGGTGGCCCGGATGCTGCGAGCGGCCATCGGCATCGTTGACCTCGACGGCGACGCCGCCCGCGAGCGGGTCCGCGAACGACTTCCGGATTCCGACGCGCAGGATCTGCTACTGCTGGATGACCTGTTGGGCATCGCCGATCCCGATGTGCCACTGCCCGAAATCGACCCGGATGCGCGGCGGCGCCGTTTGACCGCACTGATCAACACCGCGTCGCTCGCGCGCACCGACCCGGCGCTTTACATCATCGAGGATGCGCACTGGGTCGATGCGACCAGCGAGGCGATGCTGGCCGACCTGCTCACCGTGATCCCGCGCAGCAAGTTGATGGTGCTGATCACCGCCCGCCCCGAATACGAAGGGCCGCTGACGCGGGTGCACGGTGCCCAAACGATAGCGCTTGCCCCATTGGGTGATTCGGACACCGCAGCACTGCTGAATGAGTTGCTGGGTCCGGATCCCTCCGTAGCCGAGCTGGTAGCGATCATCACCGAGCGGGCTGCCGGGAACCCGTTTTTCGCCGAGGAGATGGTGCGCGAACTGGTCCAGCGCGGCGTGCTGACCGGCGAGCACGGAGGCTACCTCTGTCGCGCGGATGCCGTCGAAGTCACCGTGCCGGCCACCGTGCAGGCAGCCATCGAGGCGCGCATCGACCGACTGACCACCCCAGCCAAGCAGACCCTCAACGCGGCGTCGGTGACCGGAGCCCGCTTCGACACGGGGCTGCTGACCGCGCTGGGGATCGATCCGGTGTTGGACGAGTTGCTGGACGGGGAGCTGGTCGATCAGGTGCGCTTCACCCCAACCGCCGAATACGCCTTCCGCCACCCGCTGATCCGCGCGGCCGCCTACGAGTCACAGCTGAAATCCGATCGCGCCGAACTGCATCGCCGGCTCGCTGCAGCCATCGAATCGGGCAGCCCGGAATCGGCCGACCAAAACGCTTCGCTGATCGCCGAGCATCTGGAATCAGCCGGAGACCGGCATGGCGCGTACGCCTGGCACATGCGCGCCGGCGCATGGGCGACCCACCGTGACATCGCCGCGGCACGGGTGGGTTGGGAGCGTGCCCGGCAGATCGCCGACGAGCTGCCCGACGACGACCCAGATGGTTCTGCGATGCGCATCGCGCCCCGCACCATGCTGTGCGTCAGCGCGTTCCGTGTCCGTGCCAGCTCGTCGGGCCCGTTCGAGGAACTGCGGGAGTTGTGCAACGCGGCAGAAGACAAAGCCTCGCTGGCCATCGGCATGACGGGGCCGGCAGTCGAGCTTCTGGCGTCCGGGCGCGCGCACGAGGCGTCGCGGCTGGCCGCCGAACAGATGGCGCTGCTCAAGTCGATCGGCGATCCGGTCCTGACCGTCGGCCTCGCGCCCTGGGCGACCAGCGTCTGGTTCGACACTGGTGAGATCGCCACCATCTTGCGCTGGTCGCAGACCGTCATCGATCTGGCCGGGGGCGACCCCACCAAGGGCGCCAACTTCGGTCTCGGATCACCGCTGGCGGTGGCGTTGGGATCTCGCGGCGTCGCTCGATGGTGGCTGGGTCGTCCCGGATGGCGTGAGGACCTCGACGACGCCGTTGCGATGGCCCGGAATAGCGACCCCGTCACCCAAACCGCGGTCGTCAACTACAAGTACTCATGGACGGTCTTCTATGGGGTGCTGCGGGTGGACGACTCGGCGGTGCCCGAAATTGAGGCGGCGGTGCGCACCGCCGAGGGATCAAGCGACGACAACGCGCTGAGCGTGGTGAAGTTCACGTTGGGTATCGCTCTTGTGCACCGCGACGCCGCGGCGGACCGTCAGCGCGGGCTTGAGTTGCTGATGCAGGTCCGCGGTATGTGGCTGCGCGAGGGGTCTCTCCTCTATGGAATACCGCACCTCGATATTTGCGTCGCGCGGGAGTGCGCCAGGAGCGGCGACCGCGACGGCGCCATATCGGTGATGCGCAAAGCCGTGGATGACTTGCACCAGGCGGGACGGCTCGGATTTGGCGTATGGGGTGCCGGCGTTCTGGTAGAGACGCTGCTGGACCGTGGCACCGAGGGCGACGTGGCCGAGGCCCGGACCGCGATCGACCGCTTGGCGAACCTGCCGGCAGACGAAGGTTTGGCAGTGCGTGACATCTGGCTGCTGCGCCTGCGCGCGCTGCTAGCCCGGGCCGGCGGCGACGAAACGGCCTACCGCGGCTTGGCGGAGCGATATCGCGCCATGGCGGAATCGCTTGGCTTCGAAGGACACATCGCGATGGCGGAGGCGATGGTGTGACCGCGGCGGCCTTGATCTGCGCAGCCTGTTGCGCCGAATTGCGAGAGAACAACAAGTTCTGTCATCAGTGTGGCGCGCGAATCACCCTGTTGCCCGAACCCGCGGAGTACAAGCAGGTGACGGTGTTGTTCGCCGACGTGGAACGGTCGACGGATATCGCGGCCGCGTTGGATATGGAGCGGTTGCGCGACATCATGACCGAGCTCCTGGAACGGTCCGCTGCGGTGGTGCGCCGCTACGACGGGACCGTGGAGTACAACGGCGACGGCGTCATGGCGATCTTCGGCGCCCCAGTCGCATTGGAGGATCACGCTTTTCGCGCATGCCTCGCTGGGCTGGCCATCCAGGAGGAGGTAAACCGGCTGGCGGCCCAGGTGCAAAGCAGCGACGGCGTGGCGTTGCGATTGCGGGTGGGCCTGAATTCGGGTCGGGTGATCGCCGGTGAAATCGGTTCGGGGGCACTGGGATACGCCGCAACCGGCGAAACGGTCGGGCTTGCCCAGCGGATGGAATCGGTCGCGCCCCCGGGCGGCGTGATGCTCTCGGAGTCCACCGCGCGGCTGGTCGAGCACACCGTGGTGCTGGCCGAGCCGGAGTGGGTGCACATCAAGGGGACCCACGACCCAGTTTCCGCGCTTCGACTATTGGCAATCAACCCACGGGACGGCCTGGTCGGGCGCGCCGAGGCGAGCCTGGTCGGCCGGCGCTGGGAAATGGCCGCCCTCGACGCCATCGTGGACCGCGCGATCGGTGGGCGCGGCGGTGTCGTGAATGTGATCGGACCCCCGGGCATCGGCAAAAGCCGAGTCGCCCGAGAAGCCGCGGCGCTGGCAGCCGACCGTGGGCTCGAAGTCTTTTGGGCCTTCTGCGAATCCCACGCCCGTGACGTCCCCTTCCATACGGTGACGCGCCTGCTGCGGGCGGGCAGCGGCGTGGCCGACCTGGAGGGCCAAGCCGCCCGCGATCGCGCCAGGGAAGAGGTCCCAGACGCCGACCCGCAGGATCTTGCGCTGCTCAACGATCTGCTCGGCATCGCCGACCCCGAGGTGGCGCTGCCCGCCATCGACCCGGATGCGCGGCGGCGCCGGTTGACCGCGCTGATCAACACCGCGTCACTGGCACGCACCGAACCGGCGCTGTTCATCATCGAGGACGCACACTGGATCGACGAGGTCAGCGATTCGATGCTGGCCGACTTGCTCACGGTGATCCCGCAGACCAAGTTGATGGTGCTGATCACCTCACGGCCCGAATATGAGGGACCGCTGGCGCGGGTGCAACGCGCCCAAACGATAGCCCTTGCCCCACTGGCCGATTCGGACACAAAGGCCCTTATCGGTGAGCTGCTGGGGCCGGATCCCTCGGTCGGCGAGCTGGCAGGGACCATCGCTGAGCGGGCCGCCGGGAACCCGTTTTTCGCCGAGGAGATGGTGCGCGAGTTGGTGCAGCGCGACGTATTGACCGGTGAGCACGGCGGTTACGTCTGCCGGGCGGATGTCGCCGAGGTCGCTGTGCCGGCGACGGTGCAGGCCGCCATCGAGGCCCGCATCGACCGGCTGACCGTTCCGGCCAAGCGGACGTTGAACGCGGCGTCGGTGATCGGCGCCCGCTTCGGAGCCGATCTGCTCGCCGCGCTGGGGATCGATGCGGTGGTCGATGAGCTGCTTAGTGCTGAACTCATCGATCAGGTGCGGTTCACCCCGAGCCCCGAGTACGCCTTCCGCCACCCGCTGATCCGGGCGGTGGCCTACGAATCACAGCTGAAATCCGATCGCGCCCAATGGCACCGGCGCCTGGCGACCGCGATCCAGGAGCGTGGGCCGGGGTCGGCGGAGGAGAACGCGGCGCTGATCGCCTCACATCTCGAGTCTGCCGACGAACTGCACGCGGCGTATGGCTGGCACATGCGCGCCGGCGCGTGGTCAACCAACCGCGATCTCCCCGCGGCCCGGATCAACTGGGAGCAGGCACGTCGCATCGCCGACCGACTACCTGACGACAACCCCGGCACGTTGTCGATGCGCATTGCGCCCCGCACCATGCTGTGTGCCACCGACTGGCAAGCCCGAGCAGTCCAGGGGAGCCGGGGCCGCTTCGCGGAGCTGCGCGAGTTGTGCACTGCGGCCGGAGACAAGGTCTCGCTGGCCATCGGCATGACCGCGCTGGCCACCGACCTCTGCTACGCCGGGCGCACGCGTGAGGCATCGCAGCTGGCGTTTGAACAGATGGCGCTGCTCGAGTCGATCGGCGATCCCACCCCGATCATGGGGGTGGCGTTTGTGGCGTTCGTCAACTGGCTCGGCGTCGGTGAATTCGGCGCGATCTTGCGGTGGTCGCAGACCATCGTCGACCTGGCCGCCGGTGACCCCGCCATGGGCGCCGACTTCGGAATGGGATCACCGCTGGCGATCGCGTTGGCATGGCGCGGCACTGCTCGGTGTTGGCTGGGCCGTCCCGGATGGCGCCAAGACCTCCACGACGCCGTAGCGATGGCCCGACACAGCAACCCGGAAACCCTTTCCGGTGCCGTCGCCTGGACCTACGGTTTCGCGATGCAGTATGGGGTGCTTCGGACCACTGACTCCGCGGTGCGCGCGAGCGAGGATGCGGTGCAGACCGCCCACAGAGCCAGCAGCGATCGCGCACTGGGCTTGGCCGCGTACACGTTGGCTGTCGGGCTGCTGAATCGGGACGCCGCGGCCGATCGTCACCGCGGGCTGGAGCTGATGATGCAGACCCGCGACCTATGGCTGCGCCAGCGTGCCCTCTTCCTCATCCCGGTCACCGACTTGTGGGCGGCCCGGGAAACGGCCAGGCGCGGCGACCGCGATACTGCCATTGAGGTGATGCGCCAAGCCGTCGACGAGCTGCGCCAGGCAGAAAACCTCTTCTATGGCGTTTGGGGCACCGGCCTTCTGGTGGAGACACTGCTGAAGCGCGGCAGCCGGCACGACGTGGCCGAAGCCCAAGAGGCGATCGACCGATTGCCGAACCTGCCGGACGATGATTCGGCGATGCTCGAGATCACGCTGCTGCGGCTGCGCGCGCTGCTAGCCCGGGCCCGCGGCGACCACGTTGCCTACCGGGACTTGGTGAGTCGCTACCGCGCGATGGCGGAATCGCTTGGCTTCGAAGGCCACATCGACTGGGCCGAGGCAATGATCGAGGGTGAGGATTAAGCGCGCTCTGCGGGGCCTTACGAAGTGATGTAACGCCAGCCTGCCCCCGCCACAGGCTGGCGCTAGACCAGGTCAAATCATCAGGAACCGTCGGCGTCTCCACCCGAAGAGTTGCTCCCAGCAGGGGACGAATCGGCTGATGACTTTGCGCGCGAAGAGGATTCGCCAGTCCCCGCCCCGTCACCGCCAGCGACGGTCCGGGCGGTCGAGTGGCCGCCGTTTCCGCGGCGCGCCAGATCGCGCAGATGCCCGCCCAACTCAAGAGAATTGCGCACCATCGGCCGAGGCGTCGCTGAACGCACCGCTGCCTTTGCAAGCTTGGATATGGAGACACCAGATGGGCGCTCGGCGCCATTGGCCGCCGTCGCTCCTTTCGACGCTACCTTCTTCGTCGACGTCCCTGTGTCCGTTGACATCTGCTGGGTTTCGGTTACGAGTGCCGTCGGCGTCGCCGATGCGGAGACATCGGCCTTCTCGCTCGCCCGTGCCGTATCAGAGGCCGCCGACAGCGTCTGGAGTCCGGATCCGCCAAGGATATCTTTGATTGCAGATGCAACGCGGCCAACGGAGGTCACGACGAGACCCACAACGCCAAGAACGGCAAAAAAGCCGATTAGTACGGCGACTCCGATCAGGGCGCGGACATTCGCCAACAGATTCTGCGGGTTCGCAAGTAGGTTCCGGATCGCCGGAGCGGCGTTGTCGAGCTGTTGAACCGTTATCGTCGGATCGGTCACCCCTTCACCAATTACGGGGGTGGTCTTGGTCGGGAAGCTGATCGGCAGCACGGCTCGTACGAATGTGAGCGGAGTGGTGATGTCGGCGCCGCCGATGACCGCGGATGCGCCGGTGTGGGCTTGGTTGCCTATGAACTTGTCCAGAAGCGCGGCAGAAGATGTCGCCGCTGGCCGAGCAAGGGCCGCTAGCTGCGCCGCTCGGACTTCAGTCGTCGCGCCGTTGAAGTCTGGCGGGACTGCGACGAGGCCCAACGCGAGGGTGCTGGCGCTGGCGATGGCGCCAAAGGCGTTGAGGTTTGAGCGAACAGATAGGTATGACGAAACTTTCTCGCCATGCCCCGATGCGACCGATGTTCTTGCCAAGCCCATCATCTTTATCTTTCCTTCCCCGATGTCCCTGCGAAGCGGCAGCCACTAGATCCGCTGTCACGCTCCGCAACGGGAATCGTCGCTCACCCGCGATGCAACGAGTGCAGTAGTGCGCTACTGCGATCTGCAGCGGCTCCGGCGCAGCACCACTTAGTCGCGATCGTGAGATCTCAATTGTTCGATCCCCATTCAGAGGTCTCGGTCGCGGCCGGCACCGCAACGACCGCCTGCTGGTCGCTGTCGACATCAGGAAGCGGAACCTCTTCACCGCATCGAAATCTAGGTAGAGCCGCGCCACGGCCAACGCCACTCGGTGTACCGCCATCTGTGCGTCGAACGACGGCGCGGAGATCGTCCTAGTCCGCCCGTCGGAGTTGCACGCCGTGCTGCGGATCACCGCCAGAATCCGGTGGCCGTCTTCCAGCGCGTAGTGCAGGCGCTTGAGCAGAACTGCAGCGCAAGTCGATTCGACGCGCGCCGCAGCCACCGCCGCACTCCTCGAGTAATTCCTGGATGCCGTCATTCAGGACCGGATGCGGACTGACTTCAAGGAAGGTCCGATAACCGTGTTCGTACGACCACCGGACAGCTTGTTCGAACAACACCGGTTGCCGAATATTGGCGAACCAGTATTCGCCGTCGAGGATCGACGTGTCCACCCCGGCGCCCGTGACCGCGGAGATAAACGCGATATCGGCGGTTTGCGGCTGCAACCCGGAAAGTGTGTCCCGCAGTGTCTCCCGCAACGATTCAACCTCACTTGAATGCGAGGCGTAGCCGCCGGGAATCCGCGCGGCCGGCACATCATCCCGGTCGCACACAGCCATGAGATCCTCCAACGCCGCTGCGATCCCGGTGACGACGGTCGAAGACGGACCGTTCTGCGCTGCAACGGAAATTGACTTACCCCATGGTGAGATGAGGGCGTAAACCCGTTCAACGGGCCGCGCGATCGAGACCATGCCACCGGTTCCCGCGATTGCCCTGATCGCCTTGCTACGCAATGTGACGACCTTCGCAGCATCCCTTAAGGAGAGGGCGCCTGCCACGTAGGCGGCAGCGATCTCGCCTTCCGAATGGCCGAGGACGGCGTCGGGCTCGATTCCCTGCGCTCGCTGCTGAGCGGCCAGCGACACCATCACCGCGAACAATACGGGCTGTACCACGTCGACCCGGTCGAGCCTCGGAGAACCGACACCGCCCAGCACGGCTGCAAGGAGTGACCAGTCGACGAACTCAGCGAAAGCGGCATCGCACAGCCGCATCTGATCGGCGAACGCCGGTGCGGTGTCCGGCAGTTCGACCGCCATGCCCTTCGGCTGTGATCCCTGGCCGGGAAACACGAAGACGGTTGCCCCCGTGGCATCGGCCCCCATCAGTCTTCCCAGCCCTGTGCCCACCGCGCCCCGGCGCGGTGGGCATACTCATCTGAGCTGCTGACCCGTTGAATGACGCGCAGGGTCAGGTCGTAGTCCGTAGCGACCCGGCCGATACCGCGTTCGCAATCGACGCACAGCGGCGTGCCGTCCTTGGTCCATTTGTGGCCGGCTACGTGCGGGGGGATCGTCGTCGTAGCGCCGCCGTCACAGGCGAACTTCGCTCTAGTCATCGTCGCTTCTCCATCTCCCATGGTGGAAGAATCATCAATCGAGATCCGCGCGACGAGCGCAGTAGCGTGCTACTGCAATCCCTCGCGAAGTTGGTGCAGTAGTACCTAGCCTTGCGTTAGCTCCGATCCACCGACGTGGTTGTCGGTGTCGGGGTGTCGGAATGAGGAAAGTGCCCTCTGAGCTGGGATGATTGTAGTTACCACACAACAGTCCGACCAGCAACGAAAGGCACTTCCGGTGCAAGTCTTGCAAAACTTCACGACCGATTCTGCGGTGTTCGACGATGACAATCTTGTGTCGCTGGCCGGGTTGGTGCCTGTGCTGGCACTTGCCGAGCAGACCGCGTTGTCGGAGCTGCTGGCGGATAAGGTCCATATCGCTGAACCGAGGATGAAGTCCGGGTCGGCGAGCCCGGCGCCGAAGCCACGGTGATCGCGGGAATGTGCGCGGCCGCGGACAGCATCGACGATCGGAACCTGTTGCGGGAGTTCAGGCCGCCGAGAGCTTTAAGAACGGGCGCCGCCCGGCGAGCGGTCGACGCAGAACTGGCTGTAGTTGACGAACCGGCCGATTTCCCGCTTGTATTGCGCTGTAGGGGTAATGCGATTCTCTGACTGCTCGCGCTACGCGGTGAAGCGGTAGTCGGCGAGCGGGAAGTGGCGGCTGCGCCAGTACGCCTCGACAGTGCTGGCCGGCCGGAGAGGCACATCGCCATTGTTGTCGAAGTAGTAGCTGTTGGCCAGCTTACAGCTGTCCTGCCAGAAGATCTGACGGTGCCGCTTTCGCATCATCTCCGCGAAGTAGCGCTCATTGGCCTCTTGGCTCACCTCGACCCGGCTGGCGTGCTTGCGGCGCGCGTGCTTTAGACACCGGACGATGTGGTGCGTTTGCGACTCGATCAGCGCGAAGTAGGACGACCCGACAAAGCCGTACGGTCCAAACACGGTGAAGAAGTTCGGGAATCCGGGGATGCTCACGCCCTCGTAAGCCTGCCTCCGGTGGTCATCCCAGAACCGGCTCAAGGATCGGTCACCGGGCCCGTTGACCGGGTACGTCAGCACGTCGCGCCATCCCTGGAACCCCGTTGCCAGGATCAGCACGTCGGCCTCGTGGGTGTCACCGTCGGCCGTCGCTACACCTGAACCAGTGATCTTGTCGATCAGCTCGGTGACCAACTCGACGTTGTCGCGGTTGAAGGTCGACAAATACGTGTTGTGAAAACCCGGCCGCTTGCAGCCGGGGGCGTAGCGCGGCGTGAGCTTGTCGCGGACCATCGGATCATCGACCTGCTTGCGCAGATACGCTTCCCCAGCCTTCGCTGAGTACTTGGCCATCGGGTTGATCGTGAAGTACTGCGCCGCGAGCGCGAACGTCAGCTCGACGTAGGCCTGACTGATCAGGCGCTGAACGGCCTTGCCGCCGGGGAATCGCATCGCCCAGCGCACAGCGCTGGGCAGCGGTACATCGAATTTGGGAAAGCACCAGATCGGCGTGCGCTGAAAGACCGTAAGGTGCTTGACGATTGGCGCAATGGCGGGAACAACCTGCACAGCGGAGGCGCCGGTTCCGATGATGGCAACGCTCTTGCCGGTCAGATCCTCGTCGTGATCCCAGCGCGCGGTGTGCATGGTCGGACCTGAGAATGAATCGACACCATCGATGTCGGGAAACTTGGGCGTGATCGTTATGCCGCAGGCGTTGACGAGGAATCGCGCCGTAACGACGCCACCGGGGTCGATCCAAATGCGCCAGAAATCCGACTCGTCGTCGAAGTCGGCGCCGAGCACCTTGGTGTTGAAGCGTATGTTGGATCGTAGCTTGTACTTGTCGACGCAGTGTTCGGCGTAGGCCTTCATTTCACTGCCGGTGGCGTAGGTCCGCGACCAATTGGGGCTTTGTTCGAACGAGAACTGATACGAGAACGACGGAATATCAACGGCGATACCGGGATA
>Ga0070702_100000821_pt1 | contig 11927 bp, 11 predicted proteins | sample KBSK5103metaG_FD_65466 | JGI IMG/M metagenome (GOLD analysis project Ga0070702, IMG submission 65466) | Corn, switchgrass and miscanthus rhizosphere microbial communities from Kellogg Biological Station, Michigan, USA - KBS K5-10-3 metaG | ecosystem: Host-associated > Plants > Roots >... | reverse complement strand
TTTGTACGGGCGCGCGTAGGACATCACGCGCCTGGCCGTGCCCGGCGCCAGCTTGCGCTGCGCGACCGAGGAGTCCCGGCTGAGGGCACGCACCATGCCCCACCCGCTTCCTTGCATGGACATGTTGCCTCCGCTCTGCACCGCCCCCCTCCCCGCGTCCCGCGGGTAGGTGCGTCTCTGGTCATCGTCGTCCGGTCGGACAACATCGTCTGGTCGGACAACACCAGTGTGCGGTGCTTACTTCCTTGAGCTGACCATGGCCGTCAGCAGCCGTGCCTGCGACTCGCGTTCGGCCTTGAGCTGGTCGGCGTGGGAAGCGTCGATCGCGTTGCGCAGCAACGGTTTCAGTTCTCTCACGGCTGCGTCGGGTGCCTGCAGTATGGCGTCCGCGAGGTCGCGCGCCGCGTCGTCGAGGTGCTCACGTGGCACAGCCACGGACGCCAGGCCGATGGCCACCGCCTCCTGTGCCCCCACGAACCGGCCGGTCACGCAGATCTCGAGCGCCCGCGCATACCCGACGGAACGCACCAGGGGCGAGGTGCCCGCGAGGTCGGGGACCAGGCCCAGGCTGGTCTCGCGCATGGACAAGGCGACGTCGTCCGCAACCACACGCAGGTCACAGGCCAGAGCCAGCTGGAACCCGGCGCCGATCGCGTGCCCCTGCACGGCGGCGATCGTGATCGCCGGCACTTCGGCCCAGATCGCGAAGCCGCGCTGGAAACCGGCGATCGCCTCCTCCAGCGCGCCTCGGGCGCCGGCAGCCAGGGCGAGGATCGACGGCTCCCCCGGCACGCCTTGCGGGGTCAGCATCGCGCGGTCCAGGCCTGCGGAGAACGACGGGCCCTCGGCCCGGACCACGACCACCCGTACCGACGGGTCCAGCCCCTCGCCGATCCCGGCCAGCGCGGACCACAGGCTCGGCGCCTGGGGGTTGCGGCGCTGCGGGCAGTCCAGGGTGATCGTCAGGACGGGGCCCGACCGTTCGACGCGAACCATCGGATGAGGTCGGGGCTGCGGATGCGGTTGGGACTGCGCAGGGTTCGACACGCGGCGACTCTAGGCGAGGGCGACGAGGTCCAGGTAGTCCGGACCCCAGTGGTCCTCGACACCATCGGGGAGAACCAGGACCCGCTCGGGCTCGAGGGCGGCAACCGCGCCCTCGTCGTGGCTGACCAGGACGACTGCGCCCTTGTAGGTGCGCAGGGCCCCCAGGATCTCCTCGCGAGACGCAGGGTCGAGGTTGTTGGTCGGCTCGTCGAGCAGCAGGACGTTCGCGGCGGACACCACCAGCATGGCCAGGGAAAGCCGGGTCTTCTCGCCGCCGGAGAGCACGTTGGCCGGCTTGTGCACGTCGTCCCCGCTGAACAGGAACGAGCCCAGGGTCTTGCGGGTGTCGACGTCACCGAGATCGGGCGCCGCCGACCTCATGTTCTCAAGCACAGTCCGGCCGACGTCCAGGTTCTCGTGCTCCTGGGCGTAGTAGCCCATCTTGAGCCCGTGCCCCGCCTCGACCTCACCCGTGTCGGGCTGGTCCACACCTGCGAGGATCCGCAGCAGGGTGGTCTTGCCGGCGCCGTTGAGGCCAAGGACGACAACCCGCGAGCCTCGGTCGATGGCCAGGTCGACGTCGGTGAAGATCTCCAGCGAGCCGTATGACCGTGACAACCCAGAGGCGCTCAGCGGCGTCTTGCCGCAGTGCGCCGGGTCCGGGAAGCGCAGCTTGGCCACCTTGTCGCTGACCCGCTCGCCCTCGATGCCCGCCAGCAGCCGCTGGGCGCGCTTGGCCATGTTCTGGGCGGCCACGGCCTTGGTGGCTTTGGCCCGCATCTTGTCGGCCTGGGCCATCAGCGTGCTGGCCTTCTTCTCGGCGTTGAGGCGCTCACGCTTGCGGCGGCGCTCGTCGGTCTCGCGCTGGAGCAGGTAGGGCTTCCAGCCGATGTTGTAGATGTCCATCTCAGCCCGGTTGGCGTCGAGGTGGAAGACGCGGTTGACGACCGTGTCGAGCATCTCCACGTCGTGGCTGATGATGATCAGCCCGCCCTTGTAGGCCCTGAGGTAGTCCCGCAGCCACCCCACCGAGTCGGCGTCCAGGTGGTTGGTCGGCTCGTCCAGGAGCAGGGTCGAGGCGCCGGCGAACAGGATCCGGGAGAGCTCGACGCGTCGACGCTGCCCACCACTGAGGGTTTCCAGTGGCTGCCCGAGGACACGGTCGTCCAGTCCCAGCGCCGAGGCGATCGCCGCCGCCTCGGACTCGGCCGCGTAGCCACCCTGCGTCGTGAACTGTTCCTCGAGCCGGGTGTAGCGCCTCATTGCCTTGTCGCGGGTCCCTTCGTCGGCGCTGGCCATCGCCCCCTCCGTGTCGCGCATGTCGCGAATGATCAGGTCCATTCCCCGAGCGGACAGGATGCGGTCGCGGGCCACCATCTCAAGGTCGCCCGTGCGCGGGTCCTGGGGCAGGTAGCCGATCTCGCCCGAGGAGGTCACCTGACCCGCGGTGGGGGTCCCCACACCGGCAAGAACCTTGGTCAGCGTCGTCTTTCCCGAGCCGTTGCGTCCGACCAGGCCGATCCGGTCGCCGGGGGCGATCCGGAACGTCGCACCCTCCAGCAGCAGGCGTGACCCTCCACGGATCTCGATACCGGTGGCTGCGAGCACAGCGGCTCCTGTCCTGTCTTGTGGTGGGCGCTTGGGCAAAATGGCGCGCGGGCAGACGCCGATATGGCGGACGCGCCGTGCGGGGTTTCGGTTCTAGTCTACGTGGAGATAACCAGGGGTGATGACGTCCGAGCTGTTACCGAGCTGATGCGGAGGAAACCATGAGCTTCAACGACGATGCCAACCTCGATACCTCCCAGGTCGAGAGCGGCGGGGGCAGGGCGGGTATGCCCCGCGGCGGCCTGGTCATCGGTGGCGGCGCCGGCGGCGTCATCCTGCTGATCCTCACACTGTTGTTCGGGGGCAGCATCGGCGAAGACCCAGGCGGCGCAGTCAACCCCGGACAGGACACCCGGCTCGACCGCGGACAGGTGGAGCCCGGTGGCGCCCAGGGCGGCAGCTTCCCCCAGTGCAAGACGGGCGCCGACGCCAACCGGGACGTGCAGTGTCGCGTCATCGGCACGGTCAACAGCGTGCAGGACTTCTGGACGGAAGAGCTGCCACGTTTTGGCAAGCCCTACCGCAAGGTCAAGACGGTGCTGTACTCCGGCATCACCCAGTCCGCATGTGGAACCGCGTCCAACCAGGTCGGCCCGTTCTACTGCCCGGTGGACGAGAAGGTCTACATCGACGCCAGCTTCTTCGCCGCGCTCACCAGTCGGTTCGGCGCCGACAGCGGGGCCCTGGCCCAGGAGTACGTCGTCGCACACGAGTACGGGCACGCCATCCAGGACCAGCTCGGCCTCCTTGGCCGAGCCCAGCAGGACCGCCAGGGCCAGAACAGCAGCGCCGTGCGGATCGAGCTGATGGCTGACTGTCTCGCCGGCGTCTGGGCCAAGCACGCCAGCGAGACCGAGGACGCCACCGGCAAGACCTTCCTGATGCCCCTGACCCCGGCGGACATCGCGTCGGCGCTCTCGGCCGCGTCCGCGGTCGGCGACGACCGAATCCAGAAGAAGACGCAGGGCCGGGTGACTCCCGAGTCCTGGACCCACGGATCCAGCGCCGAGCGTCAGAGGTGGTTCCTCACCGGTTACCAGAGCGGTGATCTCAACCGATGCGACACGTTCAGGGCGGCCAGTCTCGGTTGATGCCTGGCTTCCCGGTCACGTCCTCGAAAGCTCAGCGCAGTAGGTCACCTGAGGTGACGTTGGTGGCAAGCACATGGACATGCCCACGCCGGTTGGCATTGACACACGCCCCGCCACCAGGTCGCAGCTCCTGGCCCAACGATGTCACCTCAGGCCCGTAGGCTGCGGGCGTGACTCTGGGCTGGCCTGCGCTCGACGAAGAACCGCCATACGACCCCGAGTACGACGGCGCCCCCACGCAGGACCCCACATGCGAACCCGCCACCGACCCCGGCCAGGAGCAGCGCAGCCCTGAGCTCGGACCGCCACCCTGGGGGCTCGGGCGGTCATCCGCGGGGCTCGGACCGGCACCCGCGTGCGCGCAGCCGGTGAGCGAGGAGGCACGACCCCTTCCTGGGCCAGCCCTGGCCGACCCGCTCGACGTGCTGAGCCGGGTGTTCGGCTACGACACGTTCCGCGGCGAGCAGCGCGAGATCATCGACACCGTCGTGGCGGGCGGCGACGCGCTCGTGCTCATGCCGACCGGCGGTGGCAAGTCCCTGTGCTACCAGATCCCGGCGCTCGTGCGGCCCGGAACCGGGGTCGTCATCTCCCCCCTCATCGCGCTGATGCAAGACCAGGTCGACGCCTTGTCGGCACTCGGCGTCCGCGCAGGCTTTCTCAACTCGACCCAGGACGGCGAAGCTCGGCGCCAGATGGAGACCGCCTTCCTCAGGGGCGAGCTGGACCTGCTCTACCTCGCACCCGAACGCCTGCGGGTGCCGGCCACCCTCGCTCTCCTGGATCGAGGCACGATCGCCCTTTTCGCGATCGACGAGGCGCACTGCGTGTCACAGTGGGGCCACGACTTCCGCCCCGACTACCTGCAGCTCTCGGTGCTGCACGACCGATGGCCGGCCGTCCCCCGCATCGCGCTCACCGCGACGGCCACCGAGGCGACGCACACCGAGATCGCCCAACGGCTGCAGCTCACCGACGCCCGTCACTTCGTCGCCAGCTTCGACCGCCCGAACATCCAGTACCGCATCGCCGCGAAGGACAACCCCAAGGCGCAGCTTCTCGAGCTGCTGCGCGCCGAGCACCCCGGCGACGCGGGCATCGTCTACTGCCTGTCGCGCGCGTCTGTCGAGACAACCGCGCAGTACCTCGTCGACCACGGGATCCCCGCCCTGCCGTACCACGCAGGCCTCAACTCCGGTGTTCGTGCCTGGAACCAGGCCCGCTTCCTGCGCGAGGACGGCCTGGTGATGGTGGCGACGATCGCGTTCGGCATGGGCATCGACAAGCCGGACGTGCGGTTCGTGGCGCACCTCGACCTGCCCAAGTCGGTCGAGGGGTACTACCAGGAGACCGGCAGGGCGGGGCGCGACGGTCTGCCCTCGACAGCGTGGCTCGCCTACGGCCTCCAAGACGTCGTCCAGCAACGCCGCATGATCGACACCTCCGACGGCGACGCAACCCATAGACGCCGCCTGAGTGCGCACCTCGACGCGATGCTGGCGCTGTGCGAGACGGTCGAGTGCCGGCGTGTGCAGCTCCTCGCGTACTTCCGAGAGGCCAGCCCGCCGTGCGGCAACTGCGACACATGCCTCACGCCTCCGCAGACCTGGGACGGCACCATCGCGGCCCAGAAGCTGCTCTCGACGGTGAGCCGCCTGGACCACGAGCGCGGGCAGCGGTACGGCGCGGGGCACCTGGTCGACATCCTGCTCGGGAAGTCCACGCCACGCATGAGCCAGCTCGGCCACGCGTCGCTGCAGGTCTTCGGCATCGGCAGCGAGCTGTCCGACACCGAGTGGCGCGCCGTGGCGCGGCAGCTGCTCGCCCAGGGCGTGCTTGGCGTCGACTCCGACGGTTACGGGACGCTTCGGCTCACCGACAGCAGCACGGCGGTGCTGCGCGGCTCGCGTTCGGTGCTGCTGCGTCGCGAGGCACCGCGACCCACGACGCGGGCCCGCTCGCCAAAGCGTGGCGTCGCTGCGGCAGTCGACCTGGACGCGGCCGCCGCCCTTGTCTTCGAAAGGCTCCGCACGTGGCGCTCGGTGACCGCCAAGGAGCAGGGAGTCCCGGCTTATGTCGTGTTCCACGACGCGACCCTGCGCGAGATCGCGATCCGCGTCCCGACGACCCTCGACGAGCTCAGCACCGTGAGCGGCGTGGGAGTGGCCAAACGCGAGAAGTATGGCCCACAGCTCCTCGAGACACTTCATACCTGATCCACAGCCACGCCCCGGCTACAGCTCGGCGACGCCCGCCTCGGGTTCGGTGAGCCTGATGCGCAGGGCGCGTCCGCGGCGAAGGGCCCGCTGCAGAACCACGAGCTTGGGGTCAGGCAGGTCGAAGAGCTCCCTGCGTGGCAGCTCCGCCAGCCGTGACAGTCGCGGGTCGGCCAGAACGTCACGGACCAGGCTTTTGTCCCCTCCGACCACGAGCGCATCGCTGGGCGTGGCCAGCACGACACGGTGGGTGTGCTCGATGACCGAGCCAACCAGCGCATCGGCCTGGTTGTCGCGACGGCGGGCGAAGCGGTGCTGGGACCAGCCGCCGGCCGCGGTGCGTGACTGAACGTAGCGCGTGCCGACCTTATGGGCGATGAGCTCCGGACCCTTGCCCAAGCCCACGGCGTAACCACCGCGCCGGACCAGGATCAGCGCCACCCGAGTCGGTGGAGCAGCCCAGCGCGCCAGCTCTTCGCTGCCCGCCGGGGGGACGCCGGGCGCGAACGGCTCCAGCACAGCGACGGCACCATCAGCCGCCGACAACGTCACTGACCTCTCCCCCGAGGACCAGGTCAGGGCACCATGGCGCTCGGCAAAACCGTTGACCCACAAGACGACTCGCTCGGGATCAACCTCAACCAGGCGGGGCTCACTCGAGTGTCCAGGGCGCTTCACCGTGTGCCGGCTGCCCCTGGGTGCATGAACGGGGTGGTGGTGGCAAGCTCAACGAAACCGAGCCGCTGGAGGATGGGTCGGCTTTCTGGGGAGGCGTCGACCTGCAGGTAGCGGAAACCTCTGGCCGACGCCAGGGCGGCCCGTCGGGCCACCAGCGAGCGGAACACGCCACGGCCCCGCCAGGCAGGCAGCGTGCCCCCGCCCCACAGGCTGGCGAAGTCGGTGCGGGGCTGGAACTCCACCCGCCCGGCTGCGACGGGAGCCCGCCCGGCCAAGGCGACCACGGCCTCGGTTGTCCTGGGCTGGCGCGAGAGAGCGGCCAGCAAGGTTCTGCCTATCGCAGAGTGGTCGCCGCCGAACACCTCGTCATGGACCCGGACCAGCGCCTCGACGCCCTGCTCGTCGACGACTGCCACCAGCTCCACGCCTGGGGGTGGGGGCACATCGAGCGTGAGATCTGCGATCTCGGCGACAAGGAGGGCCTCGGTCGGCTCGGGCGTGAACCCTGCCGCAAGCAGCCGGCCGGACAGATCGGGGGGCTGGTCGTATGAGTACTGCTTCCACTCCCAGGGGCGAGACAGTGTTGCGAACCGGCTGATCTGCGCAGCGATGACCGTGTCGGCCCTGGCTGGCTCCAGATCGGACCAGGTCACCCCCGCCCACCCGTCCCCTAAGGGCATGCTTCGAACCACGCTGTCGCTGCGCTCGACCTGTCTGTCCAGCCCGTCAGGCTCCGGGTGTTGGCGAATCTGCTCGTTGAAGGCCGCGAGTACGGCTTGCCGGTCCATACGGTCAGCCAACCAGACCCGGGCCCCGGCGCCGCCCCCAACACTCAGACGTTGAAGCCCAGTGCCCGCAGCTGCTCACGGCCGTCGTCAGTGATCTTGTCGGGACCCCACGGCGGCATCCAGACCCAGTTGATCCGGTGGCTGGCCACCAGGCCGTCGAGAGCCTGCTGGACCTGGTCCTCGATGACGTCGGTCAGCGGGCACGCAGCGCTGGTCAACGTCATGTCGATGATGACGTGGGAGTGCTGGTCGACGGTGACACCGTAGATGAGGCCCAGGTCCACGACGTTGATCCCCAGCTCGGGGTCGACGACGTCGCGCAGGGCCTCTTCGACGTCGGCCACATTGGGCGGTGTGGGGCCCGCCGCCGCGGTCGCGGGGTGATCGGCCGCGCTCGTCTGGTCAGTCGTCATGTCGGTCATGAGATCTCCACGTTGTTCGTGATGGTGTTGCCGGTCGTGGTGCTGCCCGTCGTGGTGTTGCTCGTCGTGCTGTTGCTCGTCGTGGTGTTGCTCGTCGTGGTGGCTGTGATGTCGACGCCGGCCTGGACGAGTGCGTCTGTGAACGCGGTCCAGCCCAGCAGCGCGCACTTCACGCGAGCTGGGTACTTCGAGACACCGGCGAACGCGACGCCGTCGCCGATCTGCTCCTCGTCGCCGGGGTCGGCTCCCCTGCTGGTCAGCATGCTGCGCATGGCTTCGAACGAGCCGAGTGCTTCGTCGACACTGTGGCCGATGACCTCGTCCGCCAGGATCGAGGCCGAGGCCGTCGAGATGGAACAGCCGAGCGCGTCATAGGACAGGTCGGCAACCACTGCCGAACGGCCCTGCCCAAGCAGCTGGACCCGCAAGGTGCACTCGTCGCCGCAGGTCGGGTTGACGTGGTGCACCTGAGCATCGAACGGCTCACGCAGCCCCGCGTGGCGGGGCCGCTTCGCGTGGTCAAGGATGATCTCCTGATACAGGTCCATCAGACTGCCACCCCGAACACTGCAGGCACCCGATCGAGCGCTGTCAGCAACGCGTCAACCTCGGCAGTCGTGTTGTATGCCGCAAAGCTGGCTCGCGTCGTAGCCATCACCTTCATCCGCCGATGCAACGGCCAGGCGCAGTGGTGACCCACCCGGACAGCGACTCCGGCATCGTCGAGGATCTGGCCGACGTCATGCGGGTGAACCCCCTCGACGACGAAGGCGACCGCGCCAGAACGGTCCTGACCGTCGGCGGGCCCGATGACACGGACCCAGGGACGCTGCGCGAGACCGGCGAGCAGAGCCTCGGTGAGGGCGTGCTCGTGGGCGCTCACCCGCGGCATACCGAGGACGGTGAGGTAGTCGCAGGCCGCAGCCAGACCCACGGCCTGGGCAGCCATCGGGACGCCCGCCTCGAAGCGCTGCGGCGGGTCGGCGTAGGTCGAGCCCTCCATCCGGACGACCTCGATCATCGAGCCCCCGGTGAGGAAAGGAGGCATGGCCGCGAGCAGGTCGTAACGTCCCCACAGGACGCCGACCCCCATCGGGCCCAGCATCTTGTGACCACTGAAGGCCAGGAAGTCGACGCCCAGATCCACCACGTCAACGGCCAGGTGCGGCACCGACTGGCAGGCGTCCAGGACCGTCAGCGCCCCGACCGCCCGGGCCCGGTCCACAATGGCGGCAACCGGGTTGATCGTGCCCAGGACATTTGAGACATGGGTGAACGCGACGACCTTGGTGCGGTCGGTGATGACCGTGTCCAGGTCGCGCAGGTCCAGGCGGCCCTCGTCGGTGACACCGATCCAGCGCAGGGTGGCCCCGCTGCGCCGCGCGAGCTCCTGCCAGGGAAGGAGGTTGGCGTGATGCTCCATCTCGGTGACCACGATCTCGTCGCCCGCACCGAGGACGAACCGTGCAGCCAGCGCGGGGTCGACGCCGTCCATCGCCCCGGCAGCCGAGGCGTTGCTGAAGGAGTAGGCCACGAGGTTCAGTGCTTCGGTGGCGTTCTTGGTGAACACCACCTCCCGGGTCTGCGCACCGATGAAACCGGCCACCGTCGCCCGCGCGGACTCAAAGGCGTCGGTCGCTTCTTCGGCCAGCTGGTGAGCCCCGCGGTGAACCGCGGAGTTGTGCCGCTCGTAGAACGCGCGCTCGGCATCGAGAACCTGGCGCGGTTTGTGCGACGTCGCACCGGAGTCGAGATAGACCAGCGGCTTCCCGCCGCGAACGGTGCGCGACAGGATCGCGAAGTCGCCGCGGATGGCGGCCGACTCCTGCGCGGTGAATGCGCTGCTCAGGGCCACGTCGGACATCTGGTCCTCAGGCCTCGACCTTGAGGAACCGGTCGTAGCCCTCGTCCTCGAGCCGGTCGGCCAGCTCGGGCCCGCCCTCCTCGACGATCCTGCCGTCGATGAAGACATGGACGAAGTCAGGCTTGATGTAGCGCAGGATCCGGGTGTAGTGCGTGATCAGCAGGACGCCGACGTCACCGCCGGCGGCAACACGGTTGACACCTTCGGAGACGACCTTGAGGGCATCGACGTCCAGCCCGGAGTCGGTCTCGTCCAGGATGGCCACCTTGGGGCGCAACAGCTCCATCTGGAGAATCTCGTGGCGCTTCTTCTCGCCGCCGGAGAAACCCTCGTTGACATTGCGCTCGGCGAACGCCGGGTCCATTCGCAGCTCGGTCATCGCCGCCTTCATGTCCTTGACCCAGGTGCGCAGCTTGGGGGCCTCGCCGTCGATGGCGGTCTTGGCGGTGCGCAGGAAGTTGGACACCGTGACGCCGGGCACCTCGACCGGGTACTGCATGGCCAGGAACAGGCCGGCGCGGGCGCGCTGGTCGACGGTCATCGCCAGGACGTCCTGGCCGTCCAGGGTCACGGTGCCACCCGTGACGGTGTACTTCGGGTGGCCCGCGATGCTGTAGGCCAACGTCGACTTGCCGGAGCCGTTGGGGCCCATGATGGCGTGGGTCTCCCCCGCCTTCACGGTCAGGTCGACGCCGCTGAGGATCTCCTTGACGCCGTTCTCGGTCGCGACCCCGACGTGCAGGTCGTGAATCTCCAGTGTTGCCATGGGTTTCAGTTCTCCTTCGTCACGGAGACGAACACGTCGTCGCCGATGGTCTTCACGGGATAGACCGCAATGGGGGTGACTGCCGGGGGGCTGGTGGGTCGGCCGGTGCGCAGGTCGAAACGCGAGCCGTGCAGCCAGCACTCGATCTCGCCGTCCTCGACATCGCCCTCGGACAGGGACACGTTGGCGTGGCTGCAGGTGTCGTCGATGGCGTGGATGTCACCGGCACTGTCGCGCACGATGGCAATCCGCCTGCCGGCGATCTCCGCCTGTACGGCACCTACCTTCGGCAGGTCGTTGACGGAGCAGACACGAACAAAGCCGTCTCCCCCGGCCCTGTCGTCAGTCACGGTGTTCGTCCCTGAGGTGGCCCCCGTCTGCGTCATACGGACTCCACCGGGGTGGCTGGGCCCATCGACAAGGACAGCTCCGCATCGATCGCGGCCATCAGGTGCTCCTCGACCTCGGCGACGCCGATCCGGTTGACGATGCCGGCGAAGAAGCCACGCACGACCAGGCGACGGGCCTCGTCCTCGGTGATGCCACGGGACTGCAGATAGAACAGCTGCTCGTCGTCGAATCGCCCGGTCGCCGAAGCGTGCCCCGCGCCGATGATCTCACCGGTCTCGATCTCGAGGTTCGGCACCGAGTCAGCCCGCGCGCCATCGGTGAGGATCAGGTTGCGGTTGAGCTCATAGGTCTTGGTGCCCTCGGCGGACGAACGGATGAGCACGTCGCCGATCCACACCGTGTGTGCGCCGTTGCCCTGGAGAGCGCCCTTGTACTCGACGTTCGAGACGCAGTTGGGCGGCCCGTGGTCGATGAAGAGGCGGTGCTCCTGGTGCTGACCCGCATCGGCGAAGTAGACGCCGATCGCCTCGGCGAAGCCGCCCGGGCCGGCGTAGCGCACGTTGGTGGACACCCGCACGATCTCGCCGCCGAGCGTGACCGTGATGTGCTTGAGCTTGGCGTCGCGACCGACCAGGGCGTCGTTCTGGGCCAGGTGGACAGCGTCGTCATCCCACTCCTGCAGGGTCACGAACGTCAGGTCCGCACCGTCACCGATGCGCAGCTCCACGTTGGCGGCGCACTCGGCAGACCCTTGGTGGGTCAGCACGACGGTCGCCTTGGAGAACCGCCCGACGTCGACGATCAGGTGGCCGTTCACCCGGGCCTTGTCCTGCGCCCTGATGGTGATACGCACCGGCTCGCCGAGCTCGGTGTCCTTGGGGATGGTCACCAGCGTGGCCTTCTCGGCGCCGGCCCATGCTGCAGCGGACGCGCGGTCGGCCGGCCGCAGGACCGAACCGAACACGCTGTCGCCAGCCGTGGCCTGGCTGATCTCGACCCGCTGGGGGGCGGAGATCTCGAGAGTCAGCCGGGACTCGTCTGTCGGCTCGACCTGGAACAGGCCACCGAGACGGTCCACGGGCGTGAACCGCCAGTC
>Ga0070702_100000819_pt1 | contig 11929 bp, 8 predicted proteins | sample KBSK5103metaG_FD_65466 | JGI IMG/M metagenome (GOLD analysis project Ga0070702, IMG submission 65466) | Corn, switchgrass and miscanthus rhizosphere microbial communities from Kellogg Biological Station, Michigan, USA - KBS K5-10-3 metaG | ecosystem: Host-associated > Plants > Roots >... | reverse complement strand
GTGTGGGCGGCGCCGTGCTCGTTGATGGTCGGCTCATTAAAGGTCAGATTGGACGCGCCGGCCACTTGGGGCATACATCAATCAACTCCGACGGCACTCCGGACATTGTGAACACTCCCGGCAGTCTCGAGCAGATGATTGGCAACTACAATCTCTCTGATCGATCGAAAGGGCGATTCACTTCCACACGCCAGCTTGTCGAAGCACATCTTGCCGGCGACGCGGAGGCAACAACAATTTGGCTTCGGTCGATTCATCACCTCGCCGCGGCGATCGTCTCATTTATTAATGCTTTTGATCCCGAGATCGTGATTATCGGCGGTGGCATTGCACAGGCCGGGGCCGCATTGTTTGAACCACTTCGACGAGACCTCGATCGCTTTGAATGGCGGCCGATGGGCCACCACGTTCCCGTCATCGCCGCAGCACTGGGTGAAAAGGCGGGCGCAATCGGCGCGGCGAATCCACAGATTACACAGATTGATTTATAGAAATCTGTGCAATCGTGGATAAGAGCGGTCTTTCGTTTACTTTCGTTCGAAACCTGCTACGATGTAGCTCCGCATGCTCAATCTCGAACGTAGAACCAAAATCCTCGAACTCCTGGAAAAACATGGCCAGGTCGCGGTTCCCGATCTGAGCAGGCGATTCAAAACCTCGGAAGTGACGATCCGCAACGACCTGAAGGCGCTTCACGAGCGTGGACTGATTCGGCGCGCTCACGGCGGTGCAGTTAAAGCGGCCACCGTCAGCATGGACCCGTCTCTCAAGATCAAGGCGGAACTTCATGCAGACGAGAAGCGGAGAATCGGAGCCGCTGCCGCCGACATGATCAATGATGGCGACTCAATCATTCTCGACTCCGGCACAACCACTCAGCAGATCGCTCGCCAGATCAAGCACAAAAAAGATCTGAAAGTCATTACGAACGGCCTGAACATCGCCATGGAACTATTCGGCGCTAAGGACCTTCAACTGATCTTTCTCGGTGGCGTCATACGCCAGAATTCGTTATCCGCAGTGGGACATTTTGCAGAAGACATACTGGCCCAGTTATCGGCTGATAAGCTTTTTCTGGCAGTCGATGCATGCGATCTGGATTTCGGCTTGAGCACACCAAATGTGGAAGAGTCACAAGTCAATCAGGTGATGGCCCGGATCGCACGGGAAAAAATTCTCGTCGCCGACTCGAGTAAGTTTGGGAAAAGGAGTCTTTCCCGCATCGTTCCGCTATCGGATATCGACGTCATTGTCACCGACCGGGGCCTGCCGTCAGACCTCCAAAACGACTTGCGAGCACGCGAACTCAAACTCGTCCTTGTTTAGTCAAACTCAGCATCGCGTTAAGTCCGACAATCGCACTTGGATCGGGTCAGTACAGAGAGCGGTAGCGACCTGGTCAACGATTAGCATGCATATTCCTAATGTTTCTTGAGCACCATGGCTGACCAGGTCGCTACCGCTCCCTGTACTGACCCGATCCAAGTGTGAACTCTACCTTTGGAGCAAAGCGGCCATAATCAATAAATCGTGACGTGTGAGACTACGCGGCTGATGGCGCCGCGGGGGCTCGGCTCATCAGGTCGCAAGCCCTCTCGAAGCGATGCAAGCAAGCCTAACAACTGACCCACCAGCACGAATAACGGCGGAAAATACAGGTCGGAGATGGGACCTGAGAGCTCCAGATGAAGAGCATTGTGTGCGACGTTTGCCACGGCTGTTGGCGCAACGATCAAGCATTTCTCGGTGAGTTTTTTATCTTCGATCTCTTTGAGCAAATCAACCTCGAATGCTCTGCGTCGAGAATCGCCCGATAAAAATGCGACGAGGAGAGTGTCGCTATCAACCGCAGATAACGGCCCATGTCTTAACCCCAGAAACGACTCAGCAAACCCCATCACCCGGCCGCCCGTGAGCTCCAACACCTTCAGCGCCGACTCGATCGCAGCTCCTTTGAGTGGCCCGGTTCCGAGGAAACATACTTTGGAAAATCCCTGCTCAACCATCCGTTCACAAACACTCATTGCCGGCGGAAGCACGAGCGACGCCGACATCGCAAGACTCTCGACGATCGAACCATAAGCGGTGAGCGTTCGCAGGTGAGCCAGCGCCTGCGCCGCGATTACCATGTTTGAAAAGGAACTCGTCATCGCGAGACCACGATCGTTTACCTCATCATTAAGAACAAGACTCAAAACGTTTTTTTCACTTTCAAATGACCGGGCCATCTTTCCATTTCGATTGCAGGTAACTATCAGGTGCTTGATTCGCGGAAACTGCGTCAACGCTCGTTCTAAAACCGCCACGCCTTCCGAGCTGTCTCCGGATCTCGAAAAAGAGATCCATAAATAGTCGCGCTCCGGAATGACGTGATCTTCCATATTCGTCAGGAGATCTGTGCTCGGAACAGCCTCGACATTGCAAAGCCAACTTTTCTGTAACAACGCGCAAACCGATTTTCCGATGTAATCCGAAGTACCGGCGCCTACCAGAAACACGTTGAGCGACTGCGCTCCTATGCCGCCACTTTCCAAAAATTGCGCGATCAGTCCGGAAGCAGACTGAACTTTCTCATAAGTCCGGCGCCAGGTTTGTGGTTGCTGCAGAATCTCGCGTAACGTGTGAACCAGACCGAGCGATTCACGTTCGGCTGTAGAGAGATCGAGAAGTTTGGAAGAAGCGGTCATTGATCTTGATGGGCGCGGCGGTAATATTCCTTTTGCAATTCGCTTTGACGTTATATTAGAATCCAAAACCATTCGAAAGCAATCAAAAGTATATCGATAGTATTTGAAAGCGCTTGCCGGATCAACATGAAGAGACCGTCAGTTCTCGTTATCGGCGAGTTGAACGTTGACATCGTGGCGACGGGTCTGCGTGGAGTGCCGGAAATGGGAGCCGAGATCCTGGCGCAGGATTGTGAGTTAACTCTCGGCAGCGCCTCTGCGATCTTTGCTGTAGGGATGTCGAAGCTCGGGCACAAAGTGACATTCGTGAGTCAGGTGGGTCGAGACTCCTTCGGTGACTTCTGCATAACGACGCTAAAGCACTTAGGGATAGCAACAAGCAACGTGTTACGCAAATCCGATGAAAAAACCGGCGTCACGCTTGCGCTCAGCGGCAGGCGAGATCGTGCGCTGATCACCTATCCTGGAGCGATTGCTTCTCTCACCGCTGATCGCGCCAACCACGCGTTGCTGAAACAACACGATCACGTGCACCTGACTTCTTACTATCTACAGAAGCAATTGCAGCCCTCGTTCAGAGAAATATTGCAACACGCCAAAGCACTCGGATTAACAACTTCCTTTGACCCTAATTCTGATCCGAGTGACAGGTGGAACAGCAAAATCAATTCGGTTCTAAAGCACACAGATATATTGTTCGTCAATGAGCGGGAGGCTATCAAACTCAGTAGGGCAAAAACGGCGCAAGCCGCGTTGAAAATGCTAGGAGAAAAGACTCCCTGTGTCGTGGTCAAACGTGGGGCGAAAGGTGCTATCGCGATTCAGAATAACGAACTCTTTACTGACCCAGGATTCAGAGTCAAAGCTCTTGATACAACTGGAGCGGGTGATTCTTTCGATGCGGGATTCCTGTCTGCGTACCTGATGAAGGAACCAGTTTCCGAGTGTTTACGAATCGGCAACGCCTGCGGCGCATTGTCCGCCATCAGCATCGGAGGAACAGCAGGGCAGCCAACGCAGACAGAGTTGCAGGAATTCATACAGTCAAATCATCCGCAGCCCATTTAGGCATGTAATGCATAAGCTTTGTTCCATTCAGCCTTTGCTCGCCGCCGCAACGCGCGCAAGCAAAGCTGTTGCGGCACTGAATTTCTACAACGCGGAGACATTGATTGCGCATACACGTGCCGCAAACGCGCTTAATGAATCCATTATTTTGCAAACGACCGAAGCCACGATTAACTATCTCGGTTTACGAATGATTGTTGCGATGGCTAACGCTGCGGCGGATCAACTCGAAGAACCTGTAGCGCTGCATTTGGACCATGGCTGTAGTTACGACCTGGCAGCGCGGTGCATCGACGAGGGTTATACATCCGTGATGATTGACGGTTCGAAATTGGCTTTCAATGATAACTGTGCCCTCACGCGTCGCGTGGTGGATCTGGCACATGCACGCGGAGTATCGGTTGAGGGTGAGTTGGGACACGTCGGACAAAACAGTGAGTCGACTACCGCATCTCCCTTCACTGAGCCTGCTGACGCCACACGTTTTGTTAGTGAGACTGGCGTGGATGCACTTGCCGTAGCGGTCGGCACAGCCCATGGTTTTTACAAAGGAGAGGTTAAGCTGGATTTCGGAAGACTAAAGGAAATTAGCGCGGCAATACCTCAAACTCCTTTGGTCCTGCATGGCGGTTCCGGCGTTTCGGCGCAGCTTCTTCGTGAATCGATTGCGTGTGGTATTCGAAAAATTAATTTCGGAACCGAACTAAAGAATGCTTTCACGGGAGCAGTTAAAGCTTCCCTTTCGTCCAGTAATGACATAGACCTGAGACGAACTTTCGCACCCGCGATCTCGGCGGTGGAAGAAATCTCCAGATCTAAGATTCAAATCTGCTCGCAACCCGCTTACGAAAGGGATTTCGGTAGCTCATGACAAACTTCAATTGGCTGTTGGACGGCAGCATCGTTGGTTTGTACCTGCTGGTGACTATGGTCGCCGGTTTGATGGTCCGAAAGTACGTCGGCAAGGTCGAGCACTTTCTCGTTGCCGGCCGAGAGATGGATGTCTATCTCGGAATCGCGTCACTCGCGGCAACGGAGTTCGGCATCGTCACCTGCATGTACACCGCGCAGAATGGCTACGAAAAGGGCTTTGCGGGAGCTACGCCAGGAATTCTGATGGCAGTCGCAATGGCAGGAGTCGGTCTGACGGGATTCGTGATCAAGCCACTGCGTGATTCAGGTGTAATCACGATTCCGGAATTACTCGAACAGAAATTTGGCAAACGTATTCGTTGGGCTGCCGGCGTCATGATCGTGCTCGGCGGACTTCTGAATATGGGCGTCTTCCTGCGGACGGGCGGTCAGTTTCTGGTCCTCGTCGCAGGATTAAACGTGCGTTATCTCGAGATCATGATGACTGCGCTTCTCGTCGGGGTAGCAGTCTATACAATTCTCGGCGGAATGCTTTCAGTGCTTGTCACTGACTTTCTACAGTTCGTCGTAATGAGCGTGGGTCTGATCCTGGTAACGATTCTCATTCTGATGAACGTGGGTTGGGAAAAGCTGGTGACGACTGTAGAAACACAGTACGGCGCCGGTGGCTTTAATCCCTTCGTGAATCCAACCATGGGCTGGCAGTACGTGTTATTCAACCTCATGTTGAATACCGCGGCAGTACTCACCTGGCAAACAATCATCGCTCGTGTCCTGGCAGCAAAGGATACCCAAACCGGCCGCCGGGTCTACACGGGAACTGCTTTCTTTTTTGTGTGTCGTTTTCTGATCCCCGGCATCTGGGGTATCGCCGCACTCGCGACGCTTGGTCCAGTCGCAAACACACTCGAAGCGATGCCGACTTATCTCAGCACTGCTGTTCCGGCCGGGCTCATGGGGATTCTGGTCGCTGCGATGCTGGCGGCTGATATGTCAACTGACTCGTCGTACATGTTGACGTGGTGTAGCGTGATCTATAACGACATCCTTGCGCCGTTTCGGAAAAGACCATGGTCGGAACGTAAAGGTCTGTTTTGGAATCGAACCATCATCGCGCTGATCGGAATTTTCCTCCTGCTATATGGGTTGTGGTATCCGCTCAAAGGCGATCTTTGGACCTATCTCGGCGTGACCGGCACGATTTATCTGGCAAGCATCTCAGTGCTTCTGATCGCTTGTTGTTACTGGCGCAAAGCAAATAGTTGGGGGGCAGGCGCTGCGATTCTGGTGAGCGCGATCATTCCAGTGACTTATCTGGTGATGGAACAGTTACCTTCAACAGGCGCACTCGCGAAGTCTATCGGTCCCTACTATTCGGGAATCGCCACCTACATTTTGTCAGGAGCAGCGATGGTTATCGGCTCGCTACTTAAACCACAAAGCCACGTCGAAGGGAGAACAGCATAAATGCCGAATCACTGGTTTTGGTGGACGATGACTATTGCGTGCGTGGTTTGGTATTCGACCATCACGGTCTACGTGGCAATCAAAGGTGCAAAAGACATCAAGAACATGCTCGCACGACTCGACGCTACGAGAAAGAAAGAGGCCGAGGAACAGTAAGACCAACGTTGATATTGCGTCAGTTTGAATTTTGCTGAAACGCCGAAGGCGTTCGCTAATTTCAGCCCGGGGTTCGAGCATCGCGAGAACCCTGGGAAAATCATTCCAATTGCGACCGAAACCCTGAAAGGGTTAGGCGCTTGGCGAACCCCTTCAGGGTTTAATCGGTATTTCTGGATCTAACCCAGGGTTGTCGCGCTTCGCGCTCCAACCCTGGGCTGAAATTAGCGAACGCCTTCGGCGTAGTTCAAACTGATCTAAACTTTTATGCTCGTCTGTATTAGTGCCAATCCTGCCATTGATCGTCGACTACGACTCGAAAGTATCGCCGTCGGAGAGGTAAACCGCGCTTTGTCCGCGCAACCTTTTCCCGGCGGCAAGGCAGCTCACGTTGCAATGGTGGCGAAGTCGCTTGGGGTCGATGTGATGTGGGTTGGTTTTCTCGGTGGCGCCGCGGGAGAAGAATGTGAATCAGGTTTGTCTGCCCTGGGTGTGCCCCTAACAGTAGTGCGCACACAAACCGAAACACGCGCGAACATCGAGCTTGTATCGGCAGACGGCGTTGTTACTGAAATCCTTGAACCAGGAGGCGCGGTGACGGAAGGTGAAGTCGAACGATTGTTGGCATCGTGCCGCGATATTTTCGCTGAGAGCGATCGGGGCACACAAGTAGCGATCTCTGGCAGTCTGCCGCCGGGCGCGCCGGCAGATCTGTATGCGCAGTTGATTCGTCTGGCCCATCTTTATGGATGTAGAGCTCTGCTTGATACGAGTGGCGAAGCGTTACGCCCGGGGCTCGCTGCCGGTCCCGACTTTGTAAAGCCAAACCGGACTGAGGCTTCAGAATTCGTTGGACATCCAATCAGTGACGTTCCGGCTGCGGTGGCAGTGACGCAAGATCTCTTTAACGCCGGGGCGAAGAGCGTCGCGATCTCACTCGGAGCCGAAGGAATGATTTGGCAACGTTCTGCCGGCAGCGATCCGTTTACGTCGCAGCCTTTGGCTATCGCAGACTGCTCATCAGTTGGGTGTGGTGATGCTGCCTTAGCCGGCTTTGCCGTTGCACATGAACGAGGTCTATCGGACGAAGAAACACTTCGGCTGGCAACTGCCTGTGGCTCCGCGAATTGTCTTGCCGAAGCGCCCGGTCGAGTGAATCAACACGATGTTTCGAGGTTTGCGACTGAGATACAAATTGTTCGTTATGAGTCTGAGCGAAGAATCAGTGTGGAGGCGAATTGATCCGGATTGCGTTAGCGGGTTGCGGCGAGCACTCGAAAACAAGTCACGCGGCTCCGCTCGCCAGGTACGCGGCCGCGCACGCGGACGAGATCGAACTGGCGGCAACGTGTGATCTCAATGAAGAGAGGGCAGCGGAGTTCTGCCGTTTGTTCGGGTTTCGTCGACACTACAAGAATCTCGACGAGATGCTGGAGTCAGAAAAGGTGGACGCGTGTGTTTGCGTGATGCCGATGGAGCGGATCGTCGACGTCGGTATTACGCTCCTCCAACGCCACATTCCCTGTGTAATTGAAAAACCGCTCGGAACTTCACTTAATGAAATTGAGCGACTGGCTGAAGTGGCGCGTGAGACTCAAACTCCACACATGGTTTCGGTTAATCGCCGCTTCATGCCTTATCTCAATCAGGCTCATTCGTGGATGCAGGAACGCGGACCGCTTCGGTATGTCCGCGCATCGCAAGTGCGGCACGAGCGAAATGAATCCGACTTCATCTGGTCCACCGCGATTCATGTGCTTGACGCTTTACGTTACATCGCGGGCGAGGTGGATGAGTTTGAAGTCAGTGTCCCACACACGATGTGGTATCTGATTGAGTTGAAATTCAAAAGCGGAACAACTGGGCACGTCGAGATCTTGCCGACAGCCGGGATGGTCGAGGAATCGTACGAATTGTTTGCTGAAGGCTGTCGGGCTCGCATAACGGCTGGTTCCGGAACGCAGCGTTCGCTCGAATGCTGGCAAGATGGCGAGCTGGTTATCGAATCGCATGCCCATGAAGAAGAACCCGAGGATCTTCGCAACGGTTCATATCAGGAAGTGGAAGCGTTTATGAGTGCCTTGCGAACCGGCAAACACCCCCGACCGTCGATTGAAGATATCGTGCCATCCGCGCGAATCAGTTTTGAAATCGCTAAATCCGTGGCTGCTACCTAGCGTTCTATTAACGGATCCATGAATAAGTTCATCTACCTCGTGATCGTCACGATCACTCTCCTGTTGTTCCATGCGTCAGCACAGGAACCAAAAGGCGTCGGCGGGAGCACTTTCGCAAAGAACGACATCACCTACTCGACTGCGGTCGTCACGCCGCACGTACCCTGGGCCACGAAGCTTCCGCAAGGTCCGATAAAGGGTTTCTTCATACCGTCCATCCAATACGGAAGAGACATGGTCGAGTTGATGCAGCGCATCGCACTCTCTCCGACCACAGACTCGATCGATCGTAACTGGGACATCAACTGCTGGGGCATCGGCGACTTCTACGGTCATGAATATCGCGGCGATCGGGATGACTTTCGAACGGTCTACGAATACGTCGAAAAGGATCTAACCGGTAACACTCAGTACGAGGTGATGTTCATTCCCGGACTAAACGGGTGGTCGCGCATGACGCGTGCGACGCGCGACGCGATCTTGCGCAGGGTGCGAGATGGCGCCGGACTCGTACTCCTGCATCCATTCGTTGGGGATGTAAAGGGTCACCCGTTCAAAGGAGACGAAGCGATTGGAGACGAGCGTATCTGGGAGTTATCTCCCCTGTTCGGCGTGGCGGACGACACGATTAACGAGCGTGGCTATCCGGAGATCAATCGCGATGCGGTTACAAAGGGTAAGTGGGAACTCGGCGAAGCTCACTTCATCACCGAAGGTCTGCCATTGGAACTGCTTCCCGAAGGAACAATCGGCGGATCTTTTTATCGATACCAGTCAAAGGGCAACGTTCTGATCAAATCGGGGAATAACCCGATTCTCAGCGTCAGCAATTACGGGAAAGGCCGCGTCGTCTCGATGGCTTACGTCGAGGAAGGCTTTACACCTCAAAGCATCAATCCGGTGGAGAACAAGATCTACTGGAATTACTGGGAATACCAGTACTCACTTCTGGCGCGCGCTGTTTTGTGGGCCGCGGGAAGACCGGCGCCTGTCCGAATTGAATCGATAGCCGCGAGTGGGGAAGACGTAAAACTATCGCTGAATTCATCGAATCAACAGACAGTACAGATTGAAGTAAACGGACGAAATGAATTCGGGCAATCGCTTGTCTCAACCAGCGTCGATAAAACTCTGAAACGCGGCCCAAATTCAATTGAGATCGCAGCCGCCAAATTTCAGTCCGGCGCTGGTTTGCCCGGCGGCCGGCAAATCTTCGACGTCATCATTCGCGACGCTGGGGATAAATCAACACTCAACTGGGGCGCCGCTACTTTTACAACTCCGAAACAGGCGCTGATGACGAGTACCAAAACCGCAGTTGACGTTTACAAACGCGGTGAGACGTTGAGCGCCGTGTTGCGCGCGGCGGGAAACCTGAACGGATTGCAGATGAGAATGCACGTTTCCGATGACCTCGGCCGGTTACTCGCCACGGTTTCCGCACCTGCGCGTGGTGAACGAACCTTCACCTTTCAACTCAAGGACTTTCTCGGAAAGCTTGCTCTCGTTAAAGGTGAGCTCGTGGACCAACGTGGCGCAATCGTCGATCAACTACAAGCGAAACCGGTGATGGTGGTCCAGGACAAACGCCGCGAGAAAGAGTACACGGCGCTCGTCTCCTTCGGTGGAACAAAACATTATCTGCAGGATGCGCAGATGCGGATGGTCCGCGGCGCTTCCGCCGATACCGGCTTCACGTGGTCAAACGACGTAGATAATTCTCTCAACATCCCGCGCGGAACGTTTGGTGTCTATTGGTACGATCGCGGCCCAACGACTCCTCAGGATATGGAGCGCGCAATTGCCGACTACCAAAGAACAGGCGACTTCGAAGCACTCGGCTACCTGACAAAAAAAGAGCTTTACAAACGCACCGGCGACAAGAAGTTTCTGCAGCGAACTCCTTCCTTCAACGACCCGGCTGTTCTCAAGAGTCTTGGTGACATTGTGCGCGCCTCAGCTCGTAATAAGGCGCGCTACAACATGGATTATTACTTTGTTGGAGACGAAGGCTCGCTGACGTCATACGGCGATGCGGTCGACTTCGACTGGAACCCGCATACGCTCGCAGAGTTTCGGGTGTGGTTACAGCAGCAATACAAAAGTCTTACGGCACTGAATCGGGAGTGGCGCACAGGTTTTACCGACTGGAATTCCGTTGTTCCTTACACCACCGATGAAGCGCGAAAGACGAGGAACTTCGCTCCGTGGGCGGACCACCGAACTTTCATGGAGATCACATTTGCGCGTGCTTACCAGACCGCACGTGACGCTGCGATCGAAGGAGACCCGGACGCTCACATCGCAGTTTCCGGCACGCAGGCTACGAATGCTTACAACGGCGCGGATTGGTCGCGTCTCGATCGTGTAATCGACGATTTCCTCTCCTACGACGGCGGCAATCAGTGGGACATGCATCGATCTTTTGCAAAGCCGAACGCGATGATTGGCTTCTGGACCGGCTATGGATCACACGGTCTGGCTGTGCAGAACGCGATCTGGACCGCCGCAATTCATAACGTGCTGCATCCGAATATCTTTTGGATGTACTCGTTTCTCAATCCGGACCTCACTCATTCGGCGTCGGCGCGCGATATGGGAAAAGCTTTCAATTCGCTGCGCTCGGAAGGCGTGGGCAAACTGTTGATGGAATCAACGCGGCGCCACGACAGCATTGCCCTTTACTACTCAATGCCCTCGATTCACGCAGCGAGCATTCTTGGTTACCACCAACGCAGCAGCGATGACGACGATGAAGTAGCGGATAAAACTCGCTTGAGCTTCACCGCAAATCGTGACGGCTGGGTGAAAACGATCAAGGACCTGGGTCTACAGTTTGACTTCGTGTCATCGGAAGACGTCGCGATTAAAGGAATCGCAAACGACAAGTACCGGGTAGTAATCCTTCCCTTCGCATTTGCTCTCTCAGACGAAGAGGTTGATCGACTAGCTGACTTCGTTCAGCGTGGAGGTGTGGTGATTGCCGACGCAGCGCCGGGATGGATGGACCAACATTGCGCCTGGCGAACGAACGACAAGGTGACCAAACTGTTCGGCATCCTCTCTCCACCCCCTGACAAGCTCGAAATAAAGCGTGCTGGTGATAGCGCTCCGATCGTGAAGCGCACAGGAGTTGGTTGGACCGTTTACCTGAACACCACGTGGGATCAATATCCGAAGCTGCGGGCTGCAAATTTTGGAGGCGAGTGGTATCGGCAGACCGCAAGCGCGATGTTTGAGAAAGCAGGTATCAAACCTGCGATTCAGGTGACGTCGCCTGACGGCAAGGCGTTGTCGCAGGCACAGATCGCTCGCTACCAGTTTGGCGATGCTGAAATCGTCGCGATTGTGAAGGACAACGTGGGCGTTGCCGGCGTTGTGGGCCAGGATGGCGTGACCACGTACACCGATGCAAACCTCGGACAGGTTGCGAAGCAGGAACTGACGATAAAACTTCCACGCAAATTCTACGTGGCCGATGTAAGGACAGGTAAACAATTC
>Ga0070702_100000817_pt1 | contig 11932 bp, 9 predicted proteins | sample KBSK5103metaG_FD_65466 | JGI IMG/M metagenome (GOLD analysis project Ga0070702, IMG submission 65466) | Corn, switchgrass and miscanthus rhizosphere microbial communities from Kellogg Biological Station, Michigan, USA - KBS K5-10-3 metaG | ecosystem: Host-associated > Plants > Roots >... | reverse complement strand
CTGGTCGTCTGCGTGGGCTGACGCCCGCGAGCTGGTATGGTCGCATCGCCGCCGGCTCGCACTCGGCGCTGTTCTCATGATCATCAATCAGGCAATGGGACTCGTGTTACCCGCGTCGACCAAGTACTTGATCGACGTGGTAATCGGGCAAAGCCGCACAGACCTACTCTGGAACATTGCTCTCGCAGCAGCCGGCGCGACACTCATTCAAGCGTTAACAAGCTTCAGCCTGTCGCAAGTCCTGGGCGTCGCCGCTCAACGCGCCATTACAGAGATGCGCAAGAAGGTCCAGGAGCATGTTTCTCGATTGCCCATCAACTACTTCGATTCCACGCAAACGGGTCAATTGATTTCCCGAATCATGAACGACGCTGAGGGTATTCGGAACCTGGTAGGTACGGGATTGGTCCAACTGGTTGGCAGCGTCATCACTGCCATCGTCGCCCTCGCAGTTTTGTTCTGGCTCAACTGGCATCTGACTTCAGTCACGATTCTCGTGCTCGGTGGATTTGGTGGCGCACTTGCCTATGCCTTCACGCGTTTGCGCCCGTTGTTCCGCGAGCGGGGTGCGATCACGGCAGCACTTACGGGCCGGCTCGCCGAATCGTTGGGAGGCATACGTATCGTCAAAGCGTACACGGCGGAGAAACGTGAGGCGCTGACTTTCGCGCGCGGAGCTCACAATCTTTTTCGTAACATTGCTAAGTCGATGACCGGTGTGTCTGCGGTGTCGGCGTTTTCGTCACTCGTGATAGGCGCGGTCGGTGTCGTCATCATCCTCGTCGGCGGTCATTCAGTTGTGACGCGACAGATGACCGTGGGCGACCTCTTCATGTACGTGATGTTTACGGGAATGATGGCGATGCCCTTGATTCAATTCGCGGCGATCGGTACACAGATTACCGAAGCCTTTGCGGGACTCGATCGCATTCGCGAAGTGATGAACATGAAGACCGAGGACGACGAGGATTTCGCGCGCGCGCCATTGCCTGAAGTGCTGGGTGAAGTGGAATTCGAGAACGTGTCGTTTGAGTACAACGCCGGAGTTCCCGTACTCAAGAATGTTTCTTTCACGGCGCCGGCGGGTTCGACCACTGCGCTGGTTGGTTCGAGCGGTTCCGGCAAGAGCACGCTCATCAGTCTTGCGATGAATTTCAATCAACCCTTGTCGGGAAAGATCAAGATTGACGGGAAAGATCTGCAGACTATTCGGCTGCGCGATTTTCGTTCTTACCTCGGCGTGGTGATGCAGGATAATTTCCTATTCGACGGAACGATTGCCGAAAACATTTCGTTTTCCAATCCGCACGCGACGATCGATGAAATCAAGCAGGTGAGTCGCATTGCTCATTGTGAAGAATTCATCGAGGGGTTTGAGAAGAAGTACGACACGGTTGTCGGTGAGCGTGGCGTGAAGTTGTCGGGTGGTCAGCGCCAACGTATCGCGATCGCGCGGGCGATTTTGGCCGATCCGAGATTGTTGATTTTGGATGAAGCCACGTCGAGTCTGGACAGTGAAAGTGAAGCGCTGATTCAGGATGGGTTGCGTTCATTGAGGCGAGGTCGAACAACTTTCGTCATCGCGCACCGGCTCTCGACGATTCGCAGCGCCGATCAGATTCTGGTGATTGAGGGCGGCGAGATCGTCGAGCGTGGCACACATGAAGATCTGTTGGCGGCTGATGGACGGTACAGGCAGCTTTACGATAAGCAGTACAAACTCGAACTCAATCAATTCGTAAATCCCGGCGAAGACTTCACACCCGATCCGCAACACGCCGCCGGCGCCCGCCCGACGCGGCTGTCGAATTTGTAGCCACAGATGACACGGATTGTTTTCGGATCTCTATCCGTACCCAATCAGCGTCATCTGTGGCTCAAATAGGTTTGATATAGGCTGACCACCATCAAGTAGCCGATGATCAAAAGCGAGATCGTGAGCAGCACCGTATTGCGCATGGGGTGCTGAATGAGAATTACGAGATTCACAACTCCCAGCACTAACACTAAAGAGAACGTCAGCTTTTTAAATCTGATCGTTCGGGTCGGATAAATGAAGTCGATCGGGACAAAGTGGAGACAACACACCACTCCGATTACGATGACGTTCCACAGCGGACTCAGGCCCAGCACGAAGATATAGAACACAACGAAGTTCCACATCGCCGGGAATCCTCTGAACCGGAAATCATCGGTAATCGCTTTGAGATTTGTGTAATGGAAAAGAGACACGAGCAGCATCGCCGCGCAGCAAACGAGACGAACTGACGAAGGCAGCAAATGGGATTCGTACAACAATAGCGTGGGGACGATCACGTCGTTGGTAAAGTCGATTACATAATCCAGCATCCTCCCATCGACATCAGGTAACACCTCTTTCACCCGAACAATTCGAGCCAGAGTTCCGTCGACAGTGTCGATCAGCACGGCTACGAAGAGCCATAAGAGTGCCGCTCGGTAATCGCCATTGACAACTGCGACCAGAGCAAGTAACCCGGCGATCACACCGGTCGCAGTGAAGATGTGCACTCCCCAGGCGAGCAGTTTTCGACCCATACTGTCGGACACGGCAACTCCAATCTAAAAAATTGAATGAGGCGCAGATCCAAATCCCGCAAGATTCTCCTGAACATCAGTCAACCACAGATGGGCGCGGTTTGAATCCGTAATCAATCCGCGTCAATCCGTGGCTAAGGCATGTTGATTGCACCTCACAAACATTAGGGTAACGTGCGTCGCACCAACATTCAAAATTTTGGAAGCTCCAGGCGTATGAAGACACTGTCCTTCAGCATACTCTTACTTGCCACGCTCATCACGTACACAAGCAACGCTCAAACGAAGATGAAGCCGTGGCATGAATGGTCCAGAAAGGATGCGGAAACAATACTCAACGATTCTTCATGGGGGAAGACGCAGATAGACACTGACACTTCGGAGCTGATGTTTCGTCCGCAAGCTGCGCCCGATGCGAGGACCGGCGCGAGTAACGCCGATCCGCGTCGCGACGAGCGCGGTGGCGCGACTAATCAGGCGACCGACGTGAAGTATCGAATTCGTTTTCTCTCAGCCAAGCCGATCCGGCAAGCATTCGCACGGCTGATCGCAATGGACCAGATGGCTGAGGATCCAAATGTCAAAAAGTATATGGATGATTTTGTCGAGCGCAATTTTGATAAGTGGATCGCCGTCACCGTCGGTTTTGAGTCAACCGATCAAAGATTCTCAGGGAAGGCGCTGCAAGCGTTCGCGAGTGCTACGACCGGATCGTTGAAGAACAACACCTACCTCGAGCGCAAAGATGGCAAGCGTCTCTACTTACACATCTATCAGGCGCCCAGTGCGGACGGCCTGGGTGCAAAATTCATCTTCGAGCGTATCGTCGACGAACGGCCTTTTCTGAACAGCGAGAGCGGCGAAGTTAGATTCGTGTCTGAAATAGCCGGCGTGAATCTAAACATCCGTTTCAAAGTTGCGGAAATGATGTACGACGGCAAGCTCGAGTACTAAGGTTTACGCCGGAGACGCCACAACTGCTGGGTCGCGAGCAGGACGGAGAAGAGCGCGAGCGCACCGAAGACGATAAGTGTCCAGACGAAGAAGAAGGCTCCATGGGAGTTGGCGATCCTGCCGCCGGCCATTCCCGCTCCCGTCATGTGGATAACTGGGACGCCGAATGTGAGCAGCGACAAGATAAGAATAAGGATGTATCCCGATCGGCGTTCGGCGTACACCAATGTCGTAACCCACAGCCAGAAGACGAAGACGAAAATGGGAACAAGATTCGAAAACTTCCCCGGCGCAAATCCGCGCACGACGTCATCCGCGTGATGAAACGACAGGAAGATGAGTGAGAGCAGAGACGAGATGGTTAACAAAACGTTTTGTTTCATTTTGAGATCTCCTGGCTGAAAGCCTATTGCCTTTGAACTCCCAAGTCTCCACACACTGTAACCAGATTGTAAAAAGTTGTATCAGGGTAATCTGTGGATAGCTATTCGATGAAACGATAGCCGATGCGATGGACCGTGATGATGTGCTTTGGCGCTGACGGATCTTGTTCGATCTTCTGACGCAACCGCGCGATGTGGTTATCAACAGTGCGCGTGACTGGTGTGCTGTCGTAACCCCAAACTTCGTCGAGCAGTTGATCGCGAGTCACGATTTCGCCTCGATGCCGGATCAGGTAACGCAGGATCTCAAACTCGCGAGCTGAAAGGTCTAATGCCTGGCCGCGTTTGCGCGCCGCGTATCTCTTGAAATTCAACTCCACATCGCCAAACGAAAAATTTTCCAGTTCGACGACTTGTTTGGCAGCCCTGCGCAAGTGGGCCCTGATGCGCGCGAGCAGTTCCTTGATGCTGAACGGCTTCGTCACGTAGTCATCTGCGCCGACTTCGAGCCCGACCACCTTGTCGATTTCCTGACTCCGAGCGGTCAACATCAGAATCGGAGTTTCGATACCGCGCGTGCGTAAGGTGCGGCACACGTCGATTCCGCTCATCAAAGGCAGCATCACGTCGAGCAGAATAAGGTCGACTTTCTCACTCGAAGCTTTCTGTAAACCTTCCTTGCCATCGCGCGCCACTGAGACCTCGTAGCCCTCATACTCACAACTATCCTTTAGCCCAAGAATCATGTTTGGCTCGTCTTCGATGATCAGTATTTTGGCCAACTTGTTTCTCCTAACTGGCTATGTCTTAAAGTATGAGTCGTGCTTGGATCGGGTCAGTACAGGGAGCGGTAGCGACCTGGTCAGATTATGGAAGTCAAAAATCGTAAACATATCGCATGCTGATCACTGACCAGGTCGCTACCGCTCCCTGTACTGACCCGATCCAAGATTGATTTCCGACAGCGGCAGGAGAATCGTGAACCGAGTCCCCTTGCCGACGTCGCTTTCGAGCGAGATGGTTCCGTGATGGGCTTCAATAATGTGCTTTACAAGAGATAAGCCGAGGCCGCTGCCCTTTACATCATGAACCAGTCCGTTGCCGACGCGATAAAACTTTTCGAAGACCTTCGCCTGTTCTGCACGCGGAATTCCGATGCCGCGATCTGCGATTTCGATAGAGAGATTCGAGCCGCGCTTTGCTGTTGCGATCGAGAGCTGCTTCACGTCGCGTGAATACTTAATGGCGTTATCCAGCAGATTCGAGATCGCCTGCGTCATTGCATCGCGATCAATGAGGACCGGCGGGAGTTCAGGTGGCATGTTTGTTTGAATATCAAAGCGGGAATTCGTGATCTGATACCGATAGCTGGACAGCACATTGTCAATCACTTCTGCCATATCGGTGTGGGCGAAGTTATAAGTCTTCCGACCAGCCTCGATTTTTGAGAAGTCGAGGATGTTATCGATCATCTTGTTTAGACGCAGACTTTCGTGACGGATGATCCCGTAGTACTCCGTCTTCTTCTCTTCGCTTTTTACCCGGCCAAGTTCGAGGATTTCGGAAAACAAATTGAGTAACGATAGCGGCGTCTTTAGTTCATGCGAGACATTCGCGACGAAGTTTGATTTCGCTTGCGCCAGACGCGCTTCGCGATCGGTGGCCCGGATGGCGAGGGCAATGCCGCAGAGTGCTACGACTAGTACGAGGGCAGTTGCTCCGGCACTGTGCAAAAAACTGTCGCGCGCGAGCGCATCGATATTTGTGTCCTTCAAGCCGACTGCCGCCTTCCAACTCGAGAAAGGACGATCGAGATTGGTTTCGAGAAGGTTTCCATTTTGAGGCGGCCCGTTTGAATAAAGTACGCGCTGGTTTTCGTCGCTGACCGTGACGGCCATTGTTGGCGAGTGTGAGGCGACGAGTGGCCGTATAACACCGGCGATTAAATCATCGCCGACGAAGTTTTCCTTTAGTAAGACACCCGCAAAAGCGCTTTGCTCGCTCAACGGATAAAACAGGTATGTTCCCTGGCGCAGGTCGCTGGTCGGCGAGGAATCATGCAGAAACAAATACTTGCGATTAGCGTCGAGAAAACTTTGGGCCGCACGCGATCTGTCGAATAGAGACTGAACGTGTGACTGCTTAGGAGTGAATCCTGCCTGAGCGGTTTTCTCAAACTTGTCGGAATAGAAATAGGCAACCCCTTTGGTGAAAGCGAAGATCTCGTCGACCTCAGGATGAGATCGCTTTACATCTGCAAAATGTTTTTCGAGCTTTTCGGTGTCGTCAGGTAACGGAAGAGTTTGGGCGGCAATCGCCTCCAACCGTTGTCTCATTCGGTCTTGTACAATGGTTATGCCCTGTCGGAGGTTGTCCTTGAATGCGCCTTTGGTTTTGTTCTGGAGTTCCGTGAGCGATCGATACTGCAGGTAAGTCAACACGAGGAGGGGAAGTAACACTCCGCCTAATGCGAGAATCGTCAACTTTTTTCGCAGCGAGAGTTTTTTCGTTACATCTCGAAACATACTGGGCCGAGATTCTACCCAAAACCCGTCACTCGTTAGCACCCGAGTTGTAAAAAGTTGTCATGGCATCCACAGATTAGGCAGATTGAATAACAAATCTGTGTAATCTGTGGATAAACATTCCTGATGCTATAATCCCCCCGGAGGCACGACGATGTCTGAGCTCGTCGTCGGTAAAGCAGACTCGCGGAGTCAAATTCTCACGAGGACCTATGCGCCCGCGCTTCGTCGTGTGTGTGCGGCACTCGTTGTCGCCAGCGCATACTATATCGGCGCGCAGATCGGTTTTGGGTTGACCTTTCAGCCCCACCCCGTTTCGACACTCTGGCCACCCAACTCGATTCTCTTAGCAGCGTTACTGTTGTCGCCGGTGCGCTCGTGGTGGTTTCTCCTACTCGCAGCTTTTCCTGCGCACCTCCTGGCGCAATTGAACGCGAATATTCCTTTGACAATGATCCTCTCGTGGTTTGTGAGCAATTGCAGCGAAGCTCTGATTGGCGCTTCGATCCTGCGATACCTTACAAAGTCGGAAATGAGATTTGATAATACGTATCACGTCGGTATGTTCATCCTGGTCGCATTCCTCGCTCCGTTCCTGTCTTCATTTATCGATGCTGCTTTTGTAATGCTTAACCGGTTTGGTAATACCGCGTTTTGGGACTTATTCCGCATGCGTTTCTTTTCGAACGTGATGGCGTCTCTGACGTTGGTTCCACTGATTCTGACGTGGTGGCGTGGTGAATTTCCAAAGTTGGGAACGATTCCCTGGAAACGTTATTTGGAGAGCGCCTTACTCGTTACCGGAATAGTAATCGTTGGCATAATCACGCAGGAGGCGGAACTGAACAAGACACCGGCTCTCCTTTATTTACCTCTGCCATTTTTACTGTGGGCGGCCATACGGTTTGGCCCAAAAGGATCCAGTGCAGTCCTTCTCTTTGTTACCGTCTTCGAGATTTGGGTAGCGATACATGGTCATGGCCCCTTTGCCAGCCAGTCTGCGGAATCGAACGCTCTCTCGGTACAACTCTTTCTGATCCTTGCTTCGATGCCGCTTCTGTTTCTGGCGGCGTTAATAAAAGAGCGCGAACAGGCCCAGGAAGCCGCAACTCAGAAAGAGGAACGGCTCGTACTCGCGCTGGACACTGCACAACAAGCATCACAGGCGCTGAGCGTGAGTCAGGAAAAACTTCATCAAAGCCACAGTCAGATAAGGGCCTTGCTGGGGAAGTTGATCGACGCCCAGGAATCCGAGCGCCGCCGCATTTCACGCCAGCTTCACGACGATCTAAATCAAAAAATCGCAAGTCTCTCGATGGGCATCAGCCAGCTCAAGAGAAAACTTCCCGTGCAGGAAACCGCGTTGGTTGTGGAACTCGATCAATTAAGGGAGAATGCCGCCACGCTCACCAACGATGTCCGCACGTTATCGCACCAGCTACATCCCGCAGTTCTCGAGCATCTGGGACTGGTGACAGCGCTCGAATCTTACATTAGCAACTTCAATCTGGAGGAACATATCGAAGTTAAGCTTAACGCCGAGATTGGAGCTGAGCGAATACCATTTCAAGTATCGATTTGTCTTTATCGCGTTGCAGTTGAGGCACTGCGAAATGTGTCGCGACATTCTGGCGCGACTTCCGCTGCGATTTCGTTAACGAGATCTGACGACATGATAGAGCTTCAAGTGTCGGATTCGGGGAAAGGGTTCGACGTCGAAACCTTTAAGAACGGAGGCGGCCTGGGATTGATAAGCATTGAAGAGCGCCTGCGACTCTTACAAGGTAGCTGCGAGATTTATTCCGCGCCGGGACGGGGGACGAGGCTGGTGGTAACTGTTCCTTCGGGGGTCTAAAAATGAATCGTATTCGCTTAATACTCGCCGACGATCACGTGATGGTGGCCCAGGGATTACAGAGTCTGTTGTGCGACGAGTTTGATCTGCTCGGCACCGTGGGCAATGGTAGAGAGCTCGTCGAGTGGACTCTGAATTTGAAGCCGGATGCGATTCTGGTAGATATCTCGATGCCAATCCTCAATGGTTTCGATGCCGTGCGTGAACTCAGGAAACGAGGCAGTGAATCCAAAATCATCTTCTTAACGATGCACAACGATGCCGCGCTACTGGCCGAAGCCTTTCGTTGCGGCGCGTCAGGTTACATTCTGAAACAAGCGGCGGGTGAAGAGCTGGTGAACGCAGTGCGAGAGGTGGCCCAGGGAAACAATTACGTATCGCCGCTGATCACCACCTTGCCGCCCGAGTCTCCGACAAAGAATGCTCAGAAGACGATTACTCCCAGGCAACGTGAAGTGCTGAAACTGCTCAGCCAGGGTTTGACGATGAAGGAGATTGCGGCCGAACTGAAAATATCAACCAGAACGGCCGAATCGCATAAGTATGAAACGATGCAGACTCTTGGCGTCGAAACCACCGCAGAGCTAATCCGGTATTGCTTGAAACTCGGACTTATCTCTTAAGGTGTCACAGTCTGTGCGTAGGCAGGCTCTGGCGCCTTTCGTTCTTCACCAAGGAAACGATAAGCGAAGCCGGCAATCGCGGCGCCGATGATCGGTGCTAACCAGAAAAGCCATAGCTGCTTGATGGCCCAGCCTCCGACAAAAATCGCCTGTCCTGTACTGCGAGCTGGATTCACCGAGGTGTTCGTAACTGGAATCGATACCAGATGGATCAACGTCAGGGCTAATCCAATCGCCAGACCCGCCATCGCCTGAGGCGCGCGTTTGTTAGTCGCGCCGAGAATCACGATCAGGAAAAAGAAAGTCATCACCAATTCCGTAACCAGTGCTGCTCCCATAGAGTAGCCGCCCGGAGAATAGGCATCGTAACCATTCGCAGCGAAACCCGAACTCGTGGTGAATCCGGCTTTGCCACTCGCAATGAAGTAAAGAACTGCCGCCCCGCAGATTGCTCCGGCAACCTGAGCGACGATGTATGGCACCACGTCTTTGGCAAGAAAGCGATGGGCCGTGCAGAGACCGACAGTTACGGCTGGATTGAAGTGTCCTCCGGAAACGTGACCTACTGCATACGCCATCGTCACCACTGAAAGACCAAAAGCCAAAGAGACGCCAAGCAGACCGATACCCACCTGGGGAAACGCCGCGGCCAGCACCGCGCTTCCGCAGCCGCCAAGAACCAGCCAAAGCGTGCCTAAAAATTCCGCCGTCAGCTTTTGTGAGAGTGAATACTCATTCATTGTTTTGTTCCTTTCCCGATTTCATGGCCTGCGAAGCAGGCGGAAGCTCCCGATTCATAGCCTGCGAAGCAGGCGGAAGCGTAAAGCCTGGGGCGTAAGCCCCAGGATCAGAATCAATTGAATTGCGAGCCCATGAAATGGGCGACAGTTTCGCATCGATCGTCTGGCGCCCGCGTTCGCGGGCTTGAAATCTGTTGCCGGGTGATCCTGGGGGGCTTGCGCCCCAGGCTTTATGCTTCCGCCTGCTTCGCAGGCTCAGAACAGATCCTATTGTTGATACGAATCACCTACCTCCACGAAAACTGGTGCTTCAGTAGATCGTCGCGAGTCGCGGCGTTTACCAATTTGCGTCGTGACTGCCTTCCGCTTGAGTACTACGGCCGTTAGATCGTCTCTTTGTTCGGTGCCGCCACAGAATTCCTCAACCGCAGAACGCAGTTTTGAGATCACTTCTTCAGCGCTACAGTAGCGCGAATGCCTGATCGCAGAATCCAACCGCTGCAATCCAAACTCTTCACCCTTACGGTTTTCCCATTCATAAAAACCGTCGGTAACCAGCACGATCATGTCGTTCGGCGCCAGCCGTCTCACGAGCGCGTTTTCATAACTGACTCCAGCAATCATTCCGAGAGGAATGCCCTGCGCTTCCAGGTTTTCTATTTCCTGAGTCGCGTGCCGGTAGCAGAGAATTGGACCATGACCCGCTGACAGAACTTCGACTTCTGCTTTTTCCGGGTCGAGAAAAAGCAATGCGAACGTTACAAACCGGTTGGCCGATAGATCGTCAGCCAGCAGCCGATTAAGACGATCGAGCACCTGGTGGTGTTGGCTGTCCGCGACCAGGCTGGCCCGCGCATACGCACGGCACAAGGCACTCACGAGTGCTGGACCAATACCATGACCAGTTGCGTCGCCAAGACTGATCGCCAAACGACCATCGGGTAGTGATTGCCAGTCGAAGTAGTCGCCTCCGGTTTGATTGGCTGGCTTGTTCCATCCGGCGATGTCGAAGTCTTCGAGTTTTGGCGACTCAGCCGGTAGCAGATCTTGTTGGATAGATCTCGCGATATCGAGATCGTGGTTCACCTGGTCGAGTTGACTCTTCAACTCAGCTTCGCGGAGGGCTGCAACGACATGGGTGCGAATTCGGCCGGCAACGACGGCAGCGAGTATGCCACCCGTGAGTATCAGGCCGGCGTAGATGAAGTAAACAGTCGTTGGAAGTGCATCCGCTGACGCCTGGTAAAAAGTTGTCGTGTAAAAGGTCACGAACAGATAGCCGAGCGCTGACAAAACTCCGGTCAGCATTGTGAGAATGGGACTCAGCCTCAGAGTCGACAGGATGATAAGCAGGAAATAGATCAGAACCGCCGGAGCGACCAACACCTGAAAAGGGCTAAGCCATGGACCACCGAGCAACAGAAACAGCGCCACGGTTGGAATCTGACTCTCGAGAAAGACATTCAGCATCCATTTATCCGCCGCCATTTCTTTTTCATCTCGCAGCGCTTTCCTGATGGCGCGGAACATTAAGAATTCGTGAGCGATTACGACTGCGAGAAATGCAAGTTGAAGAGCAGCGATGAGACGATCCGGGATGGCAATGGCGCGAGCGATTACGAAGATCCCGAGGGCCGCGAGGAAGCAGAGCATACCGGCAGTTCGATACGATTCACTTTGCAGTGTGGCACGTTGAAAAGCTCGAGATCTAAGCGCCTTTTTACTCATCGCTAGGGACAGGGATTTCGTGATTTTGAAACTTAAAAAAGAGCGGGCCAGGACGGTACTGGCAAAACTAACAGTGTCGAAAAGGGGCCAAAATTCGCGAATGATCAAACTACCGCCCACGGCAGGTAGCGGATTGTTCAAATCCATGTGAGGAAGGACGCTGTGAGTTGGAATCCCGCCAACGGAAGTTGGCGGATCGTTCAAGTCCTTTCTAAACCCATCCCCAAAAGTACGTTCTAATCCCGCCCCACGGCAGTGGGCGGATAGTTCAAGTTCTTTCTATTTATCTTGCTCAATGAATAGGTCGGACTTGAACGATCCGCCCACTGCCGTGGGGCGGGATTGAGAACGCGTTGGGGGCGCGGGTTGTAGAAAGGACTTGAACAATCCGCCCACTGCCGTGGGCGGGATTCTAAAAGAGTCGAGCGCTTAGGCATTTCGCCGCAGTGCGCCCGTATTTTTACGGAGGGGTTTATGTCTTTTTTCGCACGTTCCGACACAAATCTTTGAATTTTCTGGAGTTCAGAGTAGAGTCAACGCTAATTCTCGAATGGTTCCCTAAGGGTTT
>Ga0070702_100000816_pt1 | contig 11935 bp, 17 predicted proteins | sample KBSK5103metaG_FD_65466 | JGI IMG/M metagenome (GOLD analysis project Ga0070702, IMG submission 65466) | Corn, switchgrass and miscanthus rhizosphere microbial communities from Kellogg Biological Station, Michigan, USA - KBS K5-10-3 metaG | ecosystem: Host-associated > Plants > Roots >... | reverse complement strand
ATCAGGCAGCGTCGAGGAAACGCGCCAGGTTGGGGGCCACCTTCATGGCGGCCTGCATCGGCGTAGCGAACCGGCCGTCGACCCGGACGCGCTGACCGCTGCGGTGCGCGACCTGGAGCATGCCCTTCACCTTGGCGTCGTGGCCCTGGGCGAAGACGTTCCAGGTGGTGCCGCCGCAGTTAACGCCGAAGCGCTTGCAGGAGCAGGGGGACTTGGTGGCGTTCGACATTTGGGGTTCCTTCCCTCGGATTGGCCGGTTGGCCAAGGAGAGGGGGGCTTGGGGCCTTCGCGAGTCCGCGTCCTCTGGACCGGATCTCCGGGGCCGTGGCCCCCCTCAACCTTGTAATACAATTATATCAGGTCCGAGGGGGGTAACGCAATGTTTCCGAACGTGGTCTCTGTCACATGCCACTGGCTGGCGGGGCTCTTCGACGGGAGTTACTTGGATCATACCGAACTTGACGCGGTGTCTTTCCGCGTGATATAATTGTATTACTGAGGGGGAAGGGTTCCCCGCAATCAGGAAGGGAAAGCTCAATGGAAACCGTCACACCGACCCGCCACAACAAGCCGACGCGCAAGTGGCCATGGGTGCTGCTGGGCATGGTGCTTGCGCCGTGCCTCGCGTTCATCGTGTTCGCCATCTTCGCGGTGTCCGCCTCGCACGCGCCGTACGTCGCGCCCACCGTTGGAGCGGTGCCCACCGTGCCGATGCCGATCGTCGCCCCGCAGGCCCCGCCGACCAAGGTCATCCACGGGATCGTGAACGGCAACGAGTACAAGGTGGGGCGCGACGTCCCGGCTGGTCGGTACCACACCGACGGCTCCCACGACGGGGTTGCACCGTACGCCACCGTGACGGACGGCAACGGCCAGATCATCAAGGTGATCAACGTGGACGGGCCGAGCAACATCACGCTCGAAGACGGCCAGGTCTTCTCGACGCATGGGGGCGTCGTGTGGGAATACATGGAGAAGGACACGCAGTCCTGATCTAAGACGCAGTCTGCCGGTCTGCCAACCGGGCTCTAGGCTCAATTGGTAGGCCGGCATGTCTGTACTTAGGAGGGCTCGTGTCCGGAAAGCATCGCTCCCCCGATCAGCACCGCCCACCCGGGTTATTTACCGGGTTCGCGATCCTGCTGATCGCTCTAACCGGAATGTTCATCGCGCTAACTGTCGGCTCGGTGGTTGCCCTCGCGGGTTTGGCCGGGGGGATCATCGGGTTCGGCCTGGTCGGGCTGTTCCTCACGTGTATCGTGGTCTTCATGGTCGAGCTGTTGCGACGGCCGGAAATGGTCAACGGTCAGCTGAGCACCGATCACGAGGCCCATGCAGGCGCAGCCGAGAGCGAGCGCTATGATCCGGTCGATCCCTGGACGGATGATGGCAGTGAGTACGATGAGCGTGACTATTACGACGAGCGGCAGCCCGAACGCTACGGCCAGCCGCAGGCGGTGATTCATTACGAGCCCATCTGGTCGCTAACGACGGTGCCGCTTCGCGTCCCGAGTCGCCAAGAATACGATCAGCACCAGTATCAGCCCCAGCACAGCCAGGGACCCTACCATCCAGGTGAAGTTATCGCTTAGCTCCACATCGTACCTCGGAGGTGTGCAGGCTTCCCAGGTCGGGCGTTCCAGACCTAGGATGCACTGCTTAACGTAGGTTGTAGACGTCGCAGGCAACGACAGTACCAGCGTTGTCGCGCACGCCTTCGATCGAGACAAAGCGTGCGCCGTCTGGCAGGGGGAACGGGATCTGGCTGTTGTTCTTGACGCCAGCCAGCTTGCCCGGCGAGCCGAGCAAGTTCCACATCCGGCCCTTGCCGTCACCGGCCGCGATGTACACGGAGCAGTTGCCCCAGGCTACGGAGAAGCAGCACCACGCGGACTTGGCGATGTTGGATCCGCCACCGGCCTCGCAGGTGCGCTGCCCGTGGAACCGGTACTCGTAGACAGGGGTGGTGTGGTGCTCGACGTGCGGCGGATCGGGCTCGGGCGTCGGGGGAGGGGGAGTCACATCTACTGCGTCGAAAAAGATGAACATCTGGTTCTCCTCGTCGTCGGGGAAGTCTTGAGCGGCTTGGGCGGGGACATTGCCGCCTGACTTTACGGCGGTACGGAAATCGGGCATGCTGAAGTTCGGGTCGATCTTACGGCCGGGCGGGTCGCAGATCTCCTTGTGTCCGACCACCCGATCGAGTGGCAGACGGTAATAGCTGGCCAGGCAGGCGCACATCCGGGCGTAGGCGTCGTACTGGCCCTTCGGCCAGGGATCCACCCCCGTGGCTTCGGCCTCGATCCCGACGGCCGAGTTGTTGTCCTGCCAGCCCTGGAGCGTGTCACCCGCGTGGTAGGCGATCCCCGAGGCGACGATGTACACTTCGCCGTTGCGCGAGAGATACAGATTGCAGAGCGGACCGGGTAGGTCACTCCGGCCGTAGACCACCGTGTTCAGGGACGGGGTGTTCCCGGTCGGAGGTCCGGCTGTGTGATGGCAGGCCACACCTTCCACAGGGCCAGGGGTCCCGTGTCCTCGGTTCCGCCAGCCCTCGTATTCGATTACGGTAAGGCCGGATCCCTGGAATGCTCGATCCAGATCGTTCCATAGCGGCATGATACTCCTATCGGTGAGCCACTCCGCCGAGCTTGACGGCGTTGTCGTGCGCGGTCGCGTGATACTGGCACAGGAGCTGGCCCTCCCGAACGATGGTGCCGTCCGTGGACAGCGGATCGTGCGGTGGGTTCGGGTCGAGGGGCCGATCAGCAGCCGCCAGCTTGGCGCACTTGAAGCACATATTGATTGGCGCGGTCATGATCTCTCCTAGGGTCGGAGCCATGTGGCTCTAAAGTGCATCGATTGGTTGAACGGATCCGTGTTCTTCGACACACCCGCGTTGTGCCAGGCGTTCACGTTCAGTCCCGTCGCGGCACCGAATCGGCGGACGCACGAGACGTTGCACTCGATGTTGGCCGCCGCGCCCTGGTTCTGGATGTTGCCGGCGAATCTCATGCCAGCTCCGTCCAGCCCGAGCCAGATCCCGCCGCTGAACCCCGTGCCCACCTGCATGCGGCAGCCCGCGTCGATCGCCCAGATCCCGTCCCGGTTGAGCTGGAATCGAGCGTCCGCGATCCCACCCGCCGTACTCGTGCCCTTGGTGACGTCGGCGGTGAGCCACATCGCGGTTCCGTAGGCGATCGGTCGGTCGGTGCCGGTCGGGATCGCCTGAACGGTGGTGGCCTGGTACTCGCACTCGTGGAGGTTGCCCGCAGCGTTACGCTGGATCGCCGACTGGGCGACCGAGGTGGCGTTAGCCAGGTGGTTGAGATAGGCCAGTAGAACGGTGCCGTTGGGCTGGGTCGGATAGGCCGGTGAGGCGGCGGGCGTCCCCGCCAGCACGTACATTTTGGGTGCGTAGACCGCACCCGAATAGTCGCCGTCGTCGACCGCCATGAGCACCAGATCGGCGCGCGGCAGGGTGCTAACGGGAGGCACAGTGATCGTGGCGTTGGCGTCGTTCATCACGATGTAACCACCCCCGTCTGACGCCGGGGTCGGACAAACTGCACGACCAGGCGACATCAGGATCGTCATGTTCGGGGTCGCCTGCGCCGAGGCGAGCAGACCGGTGATGATGCGCCCACCGCCGGACAACGGGTCGGTCGTTGGGTCGAGCCAGAGACCGCCGATCATTCGGTCGTCTAGGGCGTTGTACGTACCCTGTTGGAGGAATAGACATTTGAGTGTCATGGTTAGCTCCCTATCCCGCGATCAGCTGGCGCAGGTAGAAGTCGTCAACTGTATAGTTCCACGGGACAGTACCCCCCGCACCGTCCGATGGGGGCGAGCCGTTCATCTTGATGTAGCAGCCCATGTCGACCGCTGCGTCGGAGAATGCTGCTCCGGTCGTGCCCGTCAGCGGGGACATCGCGCTTGCACCGAGGTTCGCCGTCCCGACGTCAACGTCGGTAATCGTGCCGACGTTGTTTTTCCACCACACGCCGATCGTGGCGACGGCCGGAACGGTGCTCAGCACCGATACGCCCATGTTCCACTTTACGTTCCCGCCCGTCACCCCGATCCCGCTGGAGCGCACCTCCGACGTGTTGCCGCCGAGGGAGATGTTGGTCGTCTTCCAGTAGGTAACGCGTAGCTGGGCGTCGTACGGTCGGGCGTAACCGTAGTACGTCTGGTTGGTGGTCGGGCCTGGGCCGAACTCGAAGCCACGGAACGTGCCATCCCTGAGCCGGTCGCAGATCCCGCCGATCGAGATGATCGGGCACGAGCCCCACATGTACCGGCCCGGCCAGCTGAACTGGACTAGGTTGGGGAAGCTGTTAGTCAGTGGGCCGACCGCACCCACGGCAGGAGGTGTTGTGACGGTGTGCGCGCCGAGGATGTGGGTACCGCCCTCGGACCAATACCAGTGTTCCCAGAAGAGCAGCAGGTCGGCGGACACCCAGTCGCCCGGTACCGAGCTGACGAGATCCTGGAATCCAGCCGGATCGAACCACATGTAGCAGCGCTGGTTGCCGTCCACAGCATCGAACTGGCCCTGGAACAGGTGATCGTAGCCGTCCGAGCCGACCGGCGACTTGTAGGTGTTGTCGCCCTTGTACACTCGCCAAGCGTAGGGCCGGATGTTAATCGAGCGCTTCTCTCGGGTGATCACCGGCTGTTGCGCCGAGTGGAGCATCCGATAGCTCCACACGCCCGAAATGGCGTCAGATCCCGTGACGGGCGCCCCGTACTGGAGGTTCTGCCAGCCGGATAGGTCTACGTTGCCCGCCGTCTCGAAGTCGGGGTTGGGCAGGAGGTTCGGTCCGTAGACCGTCGCGGTCGCGCCCTGAGCGGGTCGCGCGGCAGCTGCCAATCGACGCTCCGCCGTGGACAGTCGCTCCTCCGTGCGGGTCAGCCACTCGGATATGTCGAGGGAGCGCGCCACGCGGGTCATTCGGCTACCTCCGGTATCGCGGTGATCTCCGATTCCGGCACCGTGGGGGTGACTTGCAGTCCGGCTTGGGGTACCGCCTGGAATGTTGAGGACACAGGGATGATCACCGTGCCGTCGAGCAGAGCGGGGACCATCTGCACCTTGACTCGGTCCATCTGGCCCGCGTCGACGCTGATCGAGGCGATCCGAACCTGGAGGTCGTAGCCCTCGATGAACATCGGCCCCGGAGGGATGATCAGTCGGCAATCGTCGCCTACGCCGTAGGTCCCGAGCACCGGATCCTGGTCCGCGTCGGGGAGCGAGATCGTGACGGTCAGGATGACCCCCGATCGGGCGGCCTGCTCGGCCTTGGCCTTCTCATTGAGCGTGGCCTGGACGGATATATCGGTGAAGCTCAGTGCGTCCTCCAGGCGCATCCAGCCCGCGCCGTACATAAACTGCGCCTCGTACCGAGATAGCAACGGGTTGGTCGCGTCGGCCGGGTTCGTGCTCAGACATTCGATCACTGTGGTCGAGCTGGCCGCGTCCTCCAGCCAGTACTCGATCTCGCAGTTCACGCCCACGATAAACGTGACCCTGCTGTTGGCAAGGGTGCGCCCGAGCCGGGGATAGCCCACCCGAATCGAGTCGGTCCACGCACCATTGGCACTGAATGCCGGTTCGCTCTTGATATCCGGTCCGTCGATCACGCCGCACAGCGCGCGGATGGACTCACCGTAGCTCTTACGATCGTAACCGTAGTAGGTCCGGTCGCGCCGCACCCCCGTGGTGATGTTGCCAGTGAGCGCGACGCCGAGGTTCGAATAGGTGTCCTGCTGCGGGAGGGTGAACAGTGTCGACAGGATCATCGACTGATCGATCTGGGTGAAGATCAGTGTCTGGCGAATACGACGTCGGTCCCAGTAGGAGAGCAGCTCCTCGCAGCCGATGGTCAGCGTCCCCGAGGGATTGAACTGCCGCTTCCACAGGATGCCCGACCACACCGGTGACGATCCACGCAGCACCCCGATCAGCACGCGCCCCGGCAGCAAAATACCCTGCATCCCGCCGTCCAGCACCGGGATCGTCGCGGTCATCTGACCCGCGCTGTTGATTCGCGCCTCGTACTGCAACGACGACCAGGGCAGCATCGCCAGGATCGCCCGGGTCTGCATGCTCCGCACGACCAGGGTGGTATCGATACCCTCGTTGGGACCCGTCATAGGTTTGCCGATTGGGTCGTGATCTGGGCGGTGCCGTTACCCGATTGAGCGAACAGCCGAATCGTCCAGGTACCCGGAGGGATAGCAGGCCACTCGGCTCCCACGCCGAGGAGGTCGCGCCGCTCGACCCCGTTGAGGTACAGGTGGTAGTCGCGGGTAACGATCAGCCGGTCTCCCGTACCGAGCGTGACGCTTAGCGGGAACTGGCTAACCCCGACGACCTCGATCCGGGGGTTCTGCAGGATGCCGTCAAGGATACATTCCACCGGCGCGTCGACGTTGCCCGTGTTGGTCATCTGGGCGTCGGAGACCACCTGGCTTAGAGCCGGGTACTGCCAGCCCTTGGGCGAAACGTAGTTCGGCGCGCCGGACGCCAGGGTGTAGCCGCGAACGTAGGTGCGGCCCGATAACCGTCCCGCACCCGCGATCAGCGTCTTTACCTGAACGTCCCCCGTGTAGACCTTGGGGTCCGGGCAATAGAACTCCAGATGAATCTCGCCCAGTCGCCAGTCAAATCCCATATCACTCGGCATAGCCGACCGCCGAAGCTTACCATAGACTTGCCTTCCGTCCGTCAGGACCAGCCGCTCGGTGTCTCGACGTGAGGGGCTCATCTGATACAGCACATCTTTGCGCTTGGCTTCGAGATCGGCCGGGTCCGAACCCTGGATCCCAAGGCTGAGGACGATGGTACGCGAGTCCACCTGATCAGTACCGGACCAGTCGCCGTCCATCTGCGGACGATTGATGTCGGCCGTCCGGATCGGCGCCATGTCATCGATGCCGGAGATGTCGGTGACGGGGTACGCGGTCCCCGGCCCGAAGAAGAATTGGCGCCACTGGCCTTGTTGGGTACTTCTCATAGGTCCAGCTCCTGCAATGCCTTCAGCAACTCGACCGCCACCCACAGGGCCAAGCCCAACGCGAGGAAGTTGAGTTTAATCCAACCGGCGGGTGGAGTCTTGCTGGCGCCTGCCCAGCTCGCGACGGCCGCAACCAGCAGAAATACGATCGCTAGGATCAGCAGAATGACTGTGGTAATGGCCGTCCCCACCAATCTAATACACCCGCGCCGCGACTAGCACCAAGTCGAACAGCCAGACCGCAACAGCCGCCGACAGTAGTGTCAACCCGTATCGGCGGATCGGATCGGGTCGAGACGCCGTGATCGCTGCGCCCACGGCCAGCAGAAATGCCAGGATCAGCAGTATGACGTGGAAAATCACAGTTCCTCCTAGGCGGGTACCAGACCGCCAGCCTTGGCCTTCCATAGGATCTGGTCAACGACGTCCTTCGGGTTGAGCTGCGTCCCGAAGCTCCTAGCGTCGATGTGCATGGACGGACCGAGCTGCTTGACCAAACCGGTCGCTCGGTCGAAGGCGGTGTTCCAGTTCTCGTTGCGCAGGTCGTCCGATATCCCGGCTACTCCGGCCTTGGCCGTGTTGATCTGGGCGTCGGAGAGCCCAAGCCTCTTGGCCGCTGCGGCGTAACCCGCGTCGCCCTTGACGAACTTCTGCCCGGCGACCATGATCTCATCGTAGAATCCGGCCGCTACCTTGGATCCATCCTCCGCGACCTGGCCGATCTGCTGCATGTTGCTCTTGGCCATGTTGACCACCTTGTCGAGGGTGGCCTGGATCTTCGGAATCCAGCTCTGCAGCCCGTTATCCAGGCCCTGCATGAGGAACTCGCCGATTTCGTGCATCAGGCTGGACGGCGATGAAATCCCCAGCGAACTCTTGACGCTGTTGATGATCGAGATGATCTGGTTGAGCGTGGATTGCACCTGGGGCATCAGCTGCTGCAGGCCGTTGATCAAGCCCTGGATCGTCATGTTGCCGATGTCGTGCATGACCGACGAGGGCGACGAGATCCCGAGCGCCTGGCGCACCGGACCGGGAATCAGGTTGGTCAGGTAGTCGACGATCTGCTGGCCCTTGGCCTTCAACCCGTTGAGCAGCCCGTCGATGATCTGGCCACCCATGGTCACCATCTCAGCAGGCAGATTCACCAATGCGTTGAGAATATCCTTGCCCATCTGGATTGCGGCGTTCACCACGTCCTCGATAGGCTTCCGGATCCCAGGCGGCAAGGCCTCCCACGCGGCGACCACCTTGTCGCGCAGCATCTGGCCGAAGTTGGCTAGCTTGGCTGCGGTGTCGGTGACGAACTGCCCCGTCCGGTCGACCAACGCCTGGTTGGCCTGCGCCCAGGTGGTCTTGGTGAACTCCCAGCCCTTTTGGATGCCGCCGAGCGCGCGGTTACCGAAGTCGGTCAGCCCGCCGACAATGCTGGAGATCCACCCGGTGATGGTCGATACGAGGAACGTGTTGGCCTGGGACCAGATGCCCTTGACCCACTCCCATCCCGCGTTGATGCCCGCGAGCGCCCGGTTCCCGAAGTCGGCTAGCCCAGCGGCCACCTCACCGATCCAGCGAGGTATATCCTGGGTAAAGAATGTCGTGACCCGCTGCCAGCCCGCCACGACGATGTTGTTCCACAGCATCTCGGCGAACCCGGCGATCGCGGACGCCACCTCGCCCGGCATCGCGCCGATGCGGGTTATGAAGTTGGTGACGTCGGTCACAGCCTGCATGAACGACGTTCCGACCTTGGTCGCCCACTCCGTGATCGCGGGAATCGCGCCCTCGACCATCGCCATGAACGCCTTGCCCAGACCATCCACCGCGTTGCGGAAGGTCTCCGAGTGGTTGTACGCCACCACGAAGATCGCGACCAGCGCAGCAATGGCGGTTACTACCAGGCCGATGGGGTTCGCCGTCAGGGCAGCGTTGAGCAGCCACTGGACCGCCGTCCAGGCCGTGGTCGCTATTCGGATCGATGCCTGTACCGCCAAGTAGGCCGCCGCCGCCACGTTGAACGCGATCATCCGCGCGCTCATGATGAGCAGGATGGCGCCGACCGCCGCGATGGCGTCGCGCCATTCCCAAACCGCTCGCACCACGGGGGTCATCGCGTCGAGGAACGCGGATAGGCCGGTGATCACCTGGTTTAGTACGGTCAGTACGGCCAGGTACGCGGGAGCCAGCTTCTCGCCGAGCTGGGCCTGGGCATTCTCGGTCTCGGCCGCGATTCGCTTCTGGGTGTTGGCCACCGAGTCGCCCGAGCGGGAGAAGTCACCCTGCGCGTCGGCCGTCTGCTTGTAGATCAGCGACTGGGTCGCCATGATCCGGGCGTGGCTGTTGAGTTCCTCGCCGTGCTTGATCAACCCGAGACGCTCGGCCTCTTGCTTCACGGTCGCCTGATTGATCAGGACGCCGTACTTCTCGATCGGGTCCGTTTCGCCACGGAACGCCGCGCCGATGGCCTCGATAGCCTCCTCGGGCGAGGTGCCTCGAAAGGACGCCATGTCGCCCGCGAGCTTGACCATGTCATTGCTGAAGCCAGCCAGCGGTTCGCCCGCGAGACCAGCCGCCTTGCCGAACGTGCCGAACGTAATCGATGCGTCTAGCGCAGCGGACTTGCTGATGCCGATCGAGCTGGCGGCTCCAGCAGCGAACTTCTCCACCGTGCCGAAGCTATTGCCGAACACCACGCTCGCGGCCTGGGTGGAGTCCTGCAGCCGAGCAAATGCGTCTACCGAGCCAGTGACGAACTCGGTTACTTTGGCCCCGGCTGCTGCCAGGGCGCCTCCGGCTAGGGAACCGACCGCGCTACCCAATGCCGAGCCGATCGCCGCGCCACGCTGGGTGGCTTCACCCTGCGCTCTACTAAGGTCCGACATGTCCAGTCGGAGACGACCAACGAGATCGGGTAGCGAAGCCATAGTTATCTAGGCCTTCCGCCCTGCTGGGCGAGCTTGGTCTTGAGTGCGAAGGCCCACGCCGCTGTGCCTGCGTGAGTCGGGCTCTCGGCCCGTTCGTCGAGCGAGCGAGCCTGGTGGCCGTTGGCGATGCGGTGCTCGCGCGCCAATAAAATCAGCTGGCGCGGGGTCATTTCTTGCCACTCTTTTTGTGAGCGGTGGAGCGTGACGGTCGCGAGGTAGTACCATTGCCCCCATGGGATGCGGGAAGGTTGACCGTTGTTACGGCCCTGCGGTCGGCCCGATTGGGCCGCAGTACTTCCCCCGCCATCACCTTGGCTCCCATGTCGCCGAACGCGTCGGTGAACGCGATGGTGAAGGCCGCGATCACGTCTTCGAACTGGTGTGGCCCGATGCCCGAGGCAATCAGGCGTCGGCCCTCGGGCGAGTCAGGGAAGGTATGCAGAAGCCCAGCATGCAGGATATCGATCAGCAACGAGATGACGGGTCGATCCATGCGGATCTCGCCCCGCTCGTCGGTGATCGAATCCTGCATCTGGGCCAAGGATCCGAACTGTTTTTCGATTTTCTCCAGGCTGAGCATCGAGTAGATGAGTTCGTACCTCTCCTCACCCACCGCGATCCACTGGCCGGACGTGTTCGCCGTGGACGACGAACCGTGCGCGGTCGGGGCACTCGTGGTGGGCTCGGCGGAGTCAAACTCCGCAGTAGGCACGTCGGGCTCGGACATGGGGGTGTTCCCCTCTCTGACGTGTTGGGTCGGGCTTCGACCCGCTCACGTGTCCGATCAGGTGGACGAGTCCGGAGCCCAAGCGGTCGGAGGCGCGTACGTGTCGACGATGGTGATCGCCAGCCAGTCCGACGTGCCGACCGGCGGAACGATGTTGATCTCGGCGCTGACGATCTTGTAGTCGTCCTCCGCCGCGCCGATCTCGGGGAACTTGGAGAGCGAGCACCGGGTCATGCTGAACAGAACCGCGCCACCGGGGGCGTCCTGGGTCGCGCTGGCCACGCGCATACCGAACGGCTTGGGGAATGCGGTGATCGGCAGCTGCCATCCCATACCCGCGTAGGGTGCGGTGTCGGCGGCAGGCGCCGCGCCACCCAGCATCACCTGGAGGTTCATCAGGCTGAGCTTGGCGTGCTCGAACTTCGCCGTGACCTTCTTGATGGTCGACTGCGAGTCGATCAGCCGGTTGTCACCACGGAGTTCCTTGGTCTCCATGTCGCCGCTGATCTCGAACGACTTGATGCCAGGGACGTCGAACCACTCGCCGAAGGTGGCGGCTGCACCGGCCGTGTCGGTGAGTAGGGCCGCGATCTGTGCGTGCTGCACGGCGTAGACCTTGGTGATGCCTTGGCTTGCTAGGGGGGTAGCCACCTGCTGCTCCGGGGTTTCTGTGGTAGTCATCTACGGATCCTCTCACGTGCCGCTGGGGCGTCCAGCAGCCGATCCACTTGAAGCGTGACGATCGTTCTGCGCAGATTGGTCTGCGCTTGATCGGTCTGGGTCGAACGTGTGAGGATCATCACTCCGTAGACGACGCTAACCCAGGTGGGTAGCTTCGATTGCTGCAGAGCGAAGCAGACGAGATCCTCCAGATCGGGGTTCTCGGTTCTAGTACCATCAGCCGCGCGCAGCCCCTGGTAGATGTCTACCTGGACCTGCTCACGGATCGTCAGTTCACTGCTTACGTCGGTGTCGCCCATCGGAACCACGTTCCAGGCTACCCCTTCGGTGATCACACAGAAGGGCAACACCGCCTTGGGTGGAGCCATGTCGCGGTACGCGGACACGCCGAGGCCGAGCGACTCGATCACGCTCTTGATCGCCCCGGCTAGTGTCACGTTCGGTGCCATTAATACGGCCCCCATCTCGCGTACCAGATGCAGTACAGAATCATCCCGCCGAACAGGAGGATTCCGAACACATCTTTCATCTCAAGCCCTGGGTCATTTCTCTTTCGTAATGCGCCTGTGCCGCAGCCAACC
>Ga0070702_100000815_pt1 | contig 11937 bp, 15 predicted proteins | sample KBSK5103metaG_FD_65466 | JGI IMG/M metagenome (GOLD analysis project Ga0070702, IMG submission 65466) | Corn, switchgrass and miscanthus rhizosphere microbial communities from Kellogg Biological Station, Michigan, USA - KBS K5-10-3 metaG | ecosystem: Host-associated > Plants > Roots >... | reverse complement strand
CAAGCGATCAACGTAAACGCAAACACCGAGACAAAGTTTGTGGCGTTGTCCGTCGCCGCACCCGGCGAATTGGTCAAGATGTCCAGCCACGTTCTCGGCTGATTTTCAATAGGAGCAATCATTATGTCACGTCATGCCGATTTGATCGCAGCCGAGCAAATTGCCGGGATCACTTTTCCCGGTTCGGTCGATTTTCTCAAACCCGAATGGAAAGCAAATTATCAACTCGCAATGGATGCGCAACCGTCGCTGGTGACCGTAACAAACAGCGGCATTCCGTCGTTTTTAACGACATTCGTTGATCCGGATATTTTGCAAATTCTGACAGCGAAAAATCGCGCAGCCGAAATTTTCGGCGAAGTGCGCAAAGGTTCGTTCGAAGACGTAACCGTCGTGTTCCCCATCGTGGAACATACCGGTGAAGTCTCCAGCTATGGGGACTTTTCGAACGGCGGTCATGTGGGCGCCAATACCAACTTCCCGCAACGCGAATCGTATTTGTATCAGACAATTCTCGAATACGGTGATTTGCAGATGGCGCGCGCGGGACTGGCAAAAATCGGTTGGGCAGCGGAGTTGAAAAATTCCGCCGTTATCACGCTCAACAAATACCAAAACCTGACTTACTTTTACGGCGTTGCCGGCCTGCAAAATTATGGTCTGCTGAACGATCCGGGTCTCGCGGCTCCGATTGCGCCGAGCGTGAAAGCAGGCGGCGGATTGGCATGGATGAATGGCACCACCATTATCGCCACGGCGAACGAAGTTTATGCGGACATTCAAGCGCTGTTCGCACAACTCGTTATTCAATCAGCAGGCTTGGTTGAACAAGACACCGTGATGACATTGGCGCTGTCGCCGAAATCCTCGGTTGCGCTGACCGCAACAAACTCCTTCAACGTGAACGTTTCGGATTTGCTCAAAAAGAATTTCCCGAATATCACCATCAAAACAGCCGTGCAATACGGTGTTGTTTCCGCGCAGAACCCACAAGGTTCAACCGGTGGTGAAATCGTTCAACTGATCGCGTCGGCTGTTGAAGGTCAAGAAACTGGTTACTGTGCGTTCAACGAAAAATTGCGCGCCGGCCCGGTTATTCGCGATTTGTCCGCGTACAAGCAAAAAATGGCTCAAGGCACTTGGGGCGCAGTAATTCGCCAGCCTTTCGCCATTTCGCAAATGATCGGCATTTGATCTGAGCGATTCCAACCGCGTTGTGAGGCGCGGTTGCCAATTTTTGGCTCGTTGCTGACTACGGGGCCGCGAGCCTCTTTTTATTTGGAGAAAGAAATGAGCACAAATAACGTTGGTGTAACTGGCACAGCGGTCGTAACCGTTGCTTGCAAATTGCCGAATGGTTTGAAAATGCGTCTTTTCCGTATGATCAAAACCACCGAACCGGTTTTGGGCGGCGGATCACGCGAAGTCGAAATGGCTCAAGAGACCGGTGAAGAATTTACGCTGAACGGTTTCTCTCATCCGCAAAACAAAGCGCCGCATTGCATGATTGTCGATGGTTTTGCATTGACTACCGACGTGCCAAAAGCCTTTTGGGAAGAATGGGCGAAGCAGAATAAAGATTCGCTCTTTATCAAAAACGGCTTGATATTCGCGCACGAAAAAGAAGGCAGCGTGAAAGCCGAAGCGAAAGAAAAAGCGAAAGTTCGCAGTGGCTTGGAACGGCTGAACCCGGACGAAATGCCGAAGGGCTTGGAACGCGCTGACAAAGAGGTCGCGTGATCATGGGTGTTGTCGAATTCAATTGGGATGAATGGTCGGTTCTTTATGGAGAATTGGCCAATTCGGTGAGCGAGCAATTAGCAAAAGTTTGGTTTAAGGAAGCCCAATTGTATTGCGACAACACACCAAAAAGTCCGATTCAAAATTTGACGACGCGCGAATCGTTGTTAGGTATGATGACTGCGCATCTGATTACGCTGAATGTTCCGTTGAAAGGTCAGCCATCCTCACCGTTGGTTGGCCGAATTTCTTCGGCGACCGAAGGAACGGTAACGGTGCAAGTTGAAAATAAATTTCCTGAAGGAACGCCGCAGTGGTATCAACAAACGAAGTACGGCGCGAGATTTTGGGCAGCAACGACGCAATTTCGTAGTTTTATTTATGAACCTGGGCAACCATTTATTGCCGATCCTTATGCGCCGAAATTTTAATGTCGACAAAATTTATTGAAACCAGCGAGAAGCTAAAAGCGAAACTCGCCGAGATCGCTAAAAAAGTTGAGAGCGGCGGAAAGTTGCGCGTTGGCTTTTTGGAAGGATCGACCGAAACAAAAGGCGGCGAAGTCGTGAGTATTCCGATGATTGCCGCGATTCAAGAATTTGGTGCGCCGAAAGTCGGCATTCCGCCCCGCCCTTTCTTTCGCAATTGCATAAAAGAAAACAGCGATAAATGGGGAGATGCTGTTGCAAAAGCGTTGATCGCAACCGGATACGATGGACAGCAAGCGCTGAAAATCGTTGGCGCAGGCATTCAGGCGCAACTTAAGCAATCGATAACCGATACGAATAGTCCGCCGCTTTCGCCAGTCACGTTGATGTTGCGGATGATGCGAAGTCAAGGTGGACCGAATTTTGTTGTCACCGGGCGCACCGTTGCCGAGGCGCGCCAACGTGTTGAGAACGGCGAAACTGCGAGCGGCGTGAGCACAAAGCCGTTGATCGATTCCGGTCAAATGCAACAAGCTGTCGATTTTGAGGTGGTTGGAAAATGAATTTGCATGCGATTGTTTCACCGGTCATTGGCGTTGTGAATCCGCAACTTGAAGGCATCATTAAAATTTCGACGGGTTACGTAACCGATCCGTTGAGCGGTAAGCGCATACCCTCTTATGCAACGCCGAAAAAGATCACAATGCAGATTCAGGCGTTGAGCAGTAAAGATTTGCAACACGTTAGCGGCTTGAACATCAACGGCGAAATGCGCGTTGCGTACATTACCGGTGAACTCGAAAGTACGGTTCGTCCGGAAAATAAAGGTGGCGATCTGGTTTACTTGAAAAACGGAACAATTTGGTTGACAGTTTATTCCTTGGAAAATTGGAACTTGACCAGCGGCTGGATGAAAGCGGTTATCACTCGGCAAAATAATTCATGAGTGTTCAATTAGACGTTAGTGAAGACAATCTTTTCGCGGCACTTCGGACTTTTTTGCTTTCAATTTTGCCAGCCTCTGTTGAAGTATTTAAGGCACAAGGCAATCGCGTTCCAGAGCCGAAGGTTGTTGATTTTGTTGTGATGACGCCGAGTGGGCGCACTCGACTTTCAACAAATACCGATGTTTATGACAAATTTATAAAAACTCGCCGAGTTACGCAAGCAACGCGATTCAGTGTGCAGCTGGATGTTCACGGGCCTTCTAGCGGCGATAATTCACAATTAATCACAACGCTGTTTCGTGATTTATACGGGACAGAAAAATTCAGCACAGAGAATTTCGATATCTCGCCGCTGTATACGACAGACCCGCATCAAATACCATTCATTAATGCTGAAGAACAATTTGAAGATCGTTGGGTTATTGGTGCGGAATTACAATTCAACCCAACAGTAATATTGAGTCAGGATTTTTCGAACTCGTTAGATATAGCTATCATCAATGTTGAAGCGACTTATCCGCCTCAATAACTGTTAATTTAGATTTGGAGATTTTTCATGCCGAGCATTCCCGCTAGTGCCATTGTCGATGTCAACCCGAATGTGCTTTCGGCCGGCGGTCAGGCTCTTGACCTGATTGGCTTGGTGCTTACAACGAGCACGCGCATTCCGATTGGCTCTGTTTTATCGTTCGCATCAAAAGAAGATGTGAGCAATTATTTTGGACCTTCTTCTAATGAAGCCCTCGGTGCGCCTATTTATTTTGGTGGATTCGATGATTCGCGCGTAAAGCCGGCTGCGATTTTGTTTTCGCAATATCCGACTGCGCCGGTCGCGGCTTTCCTTCGTGGCGGAAGCCTCGCCTCAATGACGCTGACGCAATTGAAAGCGTTGTCTGGCACGATTTCGTTGACGGTTAACGGTGCAGTCGCGACCTCAGCGACAATCAACCTTTCTGCGGCAACGAGTTTTTCGAATGCCGCGACATTGATTCAAGCCGCGTTCGCTTCGCCTGCGTTTACGGTGACGTTTGATTCGATTGCCAGCGCCTTTTTGTTTACTGGCAACACCACCGGTCCCAGTTCAACGATTACTTTTGCGACGGGCACCTTGTCGCCGAGCTTGTTACTGCTGCAATCGACTGGCGCCGTTATTTCGCAAGGTTCTGCCGCGACCGATCCGACCACCGCGATGAATGCAATAACGACGCAGACGACAAATTGGGCGACATTCTTCACCGCATTCAACCCGGATTCTTCCGGTAATGCCAACAAGTTGTTGTTCGCGCTGTGGGCTGCGCAATCGAATAATCGTTATGCCTATATCTGCTGGGATACCGACACGACGCCGCAAGGCATTAACCCGGCGACTAACTCGTTGGGCTATTTGCTGCAGCAAGGCAATTACGGCGGCACCGCGTTGGTTTGGCAAGCGACGGATGAATTTAAAGAATGGTTCATCTCCGGCGCAATCGCTTCAATCGATTTCACGCAGCAAAACGGCAACACAGATTTGGCCTTCAAATCGCAATCCGGTTTAACGCCTTCCGTCACCAACGAGACGATTGCCGCGAATCTTTTGGCGAACGGCTATAACTTTTATGGTGCTTACGCTACTGCCAATGATCAATTCATTTGGCTCTACAACGGTCAGATTTCCGGTGATTACAAAACAATTCGCGCGTATGTGAATCAGATTTGGCTTTCGAACGGTTTGCAATTGGCTGGTATGACGTTGTTTGCTAACACGCTGGCGATCCCTTACAACGCTTTCGGTCGCACGCTCATCGAAGCGGCCATGCTTGATCCGATTAATGCAGCGGTTAACTTCGGTGCAATTCAAGCCGGTGTAACGCTGTCTGCTGCGCAGATCGCCGAGGTTAATGCGGCTGCCGGGGCGAAGATCGACACGATTTTGCAAAATCGCGGTTGGTATTTGCAAGTGTTGGATGCCTCGCCGATTGTTCGTCAAGCGGGTGGTTCACCGCCGATCAATTTTTGGTATACCGATGGCGGCTCTGTTCGCAAACTCGTTATTTCTTCAACTGACGTTCAATAAGGAGCCGCGCGATGGCCTCAATTACCGCTGCCAACAGTATTGTTATGATCAGCGTTATCAATTTAATCCCCGCTCCGATTCCGTTGCAGGGGTTTTCTGCCGACGACATTTTTGGCGCAGAGGATATCGATTCCGCCGAAGTATCGATGGGTGTCGATGGAAAACTTTCTTCCGGCTTTATTCATGTTGCCATTAAGTGGAATGTGATGTTGCAGGCCGATTCGTTGTCGAATTTGATTTTCGATAACATTTATGCCGCCGAGCAGCAAATCCAAGAAAAATATCAGATTCAAGGTATTGTTCGCCTGCCAAGTATTGGTACGCAATGGATAATGAAAAATGGCATCATGACAAGCTATAATCCGATGCCAACAGCAAAGAAAACCCTTCAACCGCGTAAATTCGGTATCACTTGGGAGTCGGTCAGCCCGGCTGTGGTGTAATATGGCACGTCATACAAAACTGGTCGTAATTGAAGCGGAAGGTCGCGACAAAGGGAAAGTTTTCAAAATCACCGAAATGGACGCGATGCAAGCCGAGCGCTGGGCAACGCGTTTACTTTTGGGATTGGCAAAATCCGGTGTTGAAATTCCGGATGGGATTGAAGAAGCGGGAATGGCCGGTGTTGCGACACTCGCCATCAAAGCTATTGGCGGCATCAATTTCGCCGATGCAGAACCGCTTCTCGATGAAATGATGACTTGTGTGAAAATAATGCCCGATCCAAAACACCCGGACGTTGAGCGCGCTTGGCTCAAGGAAGATTTCGAAGAGGTCGCAACGTTGCTTCAGCTTCGCAAAGAGGTATTCGAATTACACACAAATTTTTCTACACTCGTCGCCCGCTTCAAATCGGAAGCGACGAATTCAGTACAGCAAAATTCATAAATTACGAAAACGTTCCGCGAACAATTGCACAAGTTATTTCGGCAAGATATGCGACGTTAAACGAGTGTTGTACGGTTTATGGAATTCGAGACATTTATGATTTATTAGAAATAATAAATGTTGATGCACAAAACCGAATCATCGCAAACAAAAGTGAGCCGCAATAATGGCAGCGACAATTATTGATAGCCTTCTGATTGAGCTTGGTCTCGATCCGAAGGGTTTATCGAAAGGAGGAAAAGAAGCCACAGAGCAGCTGCGGCAATTAGAAAAAAGCTCCGACAAAACCGGCAAGGCAGTTGAAGATGCCGGTAAAAAGATGACGCAATCGATTGCGAAATTTCGCAACGAATTAATTACTGTGTTGACGGTTTTTACCGCTGGCACTGGATTGAAACAATTTTTCCAACAATTGACCAACGCGGACGCTGCAACGGGCCGCTTGGCAAAAAATATTGATTTGTCGGTTGATAAACTGACCGCTTGGCAAGGAGTTGCTGAACGGTCTGGCGGTAGTGCCGAGGGCATTGCCGGATCGATGCAAGGATTGACGCAACAATTTCAACAATTGGCTTTAACCGGTCAATCTTCTGTTGTCCCTTTCTTCCGCGCGGTTGGCGTTGCAATTTCTGATGCGCAGGGTCACTTGCGCCCATTGGATGAAATTTTGTTGGATGTCTCTGACAAATTTTCGAAAATGGACCCAGCCAAGGCGCAAGCGCTTGGTCGCGGAATGGGTTTTGATGAGGGAACCGTCAACGTCTTAATGCACGGTCGCGCTGCAATTCGCGATCTTCTCGCCGAACAAGAACGCCTTGGCCATGCCAATGAAGCCGACGCGAAAGCCGCGCAACAACGGCAAGCCGCAATGCGCGCACTCGCGCAAGCCTCGACCGATGCCGGGCGAAAAATATTAACCGCACTCACCCCCGCCCTTCTCGACGTTTTCAATTTATTAGTCAAAATTGGCGAGTGGTTCCAAGTCCATCCGCAAGCCGCAACCGCTGCTGTTGTTACGTTGACGGCCGCAATAACCGCCCTCTCAGCCGCTATGGCCATCGGCATGGTCGCTTCTTTCGCTAGGATGGCTATAGCTGGCGTTGCGGCCTTTGGGGCGATTGCAGCCTCAGCATTGCCTGTTATCACTGCAATCGCGTCTGTAGCGGGTGTTGGTGTCGCTGGCGCGGCCGGTTATGGATTGGGTAGCTGGTTCAGTTCGATTATCGATAAAGGATTGAGCAATACAACAAATCAAGAAACGTCGTTAGGTTCTTTCCTTTATGATGTTACGCACGGTGAAACAAAAGATATTGTTGCCGCAATGAAGCGTCCGCGCGGAATTCGAAATAATAATCCAGGGAACTTGAATTTTGCTGGCCAAGCAGGTGCAACAAAAGAAACTGGACCGAATGGCCGTTTTGCTGTCTTTGGCACGATGCAAGAAGGATTGATTGCGCTAAAAAATCAATTACAGCTTTATGCAGCGCGCGGAATCGATACGATCAGAACGATTATCAGCAAATTTGCGCCGGAAAACGAAAACAACACAAAAGCGTATATTCAAGCGATTTCCAAGCAATTAGGCATTGGCGCAAACACAAAATTAAATTTGAGTGATCCGACAACGCTGAAAGCGTTGATGCAAGGCATCACAAACATTGAAGTCGGTCGTGGCCAAGTTAATCCAGATTTGATTAATGCTGCGGTTTCTTCTCGCGGCAATGCGTTTGGTCGTTCTGGAAATCGTGTACAATCCGAAGTTCACATCGGCCAAATCAGCGTTCAAACACAAGCGAATGATGCCAATGGCATCGCGCGCGATATTGCGAAGCCGGTGACTAAATATTTCGATATGGCCGCGATGGCAAATTATGGGCTCGCTTGATGTCAATTATTTATCCTGTTGTGCCGATTGCGCCGGGCGTTCCACCGGTATCGAGACAAACGCAAGTCATTATTGCGGGCGCGATTTTGATGGTGGAAGATGCTGTTGCTGCATTAATTAGCGCTCCGGTACGTTGGGGAATTTTTTTAGACGGGGAAATTGTTTTAGAAGCGGATTCCGCCGTTGCTGTTGATTACCGTGATGAGTGGCACATTCCGACTTATCCCATCGAAAAGGGAAATTTCGCATCTTACAACAAAGTTAAAATTCCGTATGACATTCGCGTAATCTTGACGAAAGGCGGTTCGGAATCGGAACGAAGCAGCTTTTTGCAAGCCCTAAAACAAGTGGCTGGATCGCTGGAGTTGTATGACGTTGTAACGCCAGAAATCATTTACACCAATGCAAATATCGTTCGCTACGAATACCGTCGCCACGCACAAAACGGCGTAAGTTTGTTGACGCCGACGATTATTTTGCAACAGGTTCGTGATACAGCAACGAGCGCGTTTTCGCGCACAGCCGAGCCGACCGGCGCGCCACAAAGCAATAACGGCGTTGTTCAACCAACCTCTGTTCCGGGCGTTCCGCCGACAACACCCGCCGCAAATTCTGCGGCACCTTTGGACATCGACAATTTACCCGGCTTCAGCAAACCGCTGGTGAATTATTCTGTATTGGGATTTCAATAATGCAACAAATCCCTTTGCAAGCTGTTCCGAATCAAAGTGTAAACATTGCACTTGCCGGGCAAAATTGTCGCATAAACATTCAACAGCGCTCGACAGGAATGTATTGTGATTTATACGTTTCTGACAATTTGATTGTTGGCGGCGTAATTTGTCAGAATTTAAATCGAATTGTGCGCGATCTTTATTTAGGATTTATTGGCGATTTGGGATTTTACGATTTGCAAGGCGCCGATGATCCTTATTACACCGGCCTAGGAACGCGCTTTATTTTTATTTATCTCGAAACTTCTGATTTGAATGGCGCCGGTTGATGTCTTTTACAAGAAAAATAATAACCGTTACTTTTCAGCTAGCCGCAACGGTTGATATTTCTGGAAATGTAACGTCGCAACCGACATTTTCAGGAACCGATAAAAACAAAGTCATTCTTGAAGGTTATCGCGTTTCAGCAAACATCATTAAAGCTGGCGGATTGTATTCGCAAGGCGCGCTGCAACTTCGAATTTATGGTATGAGCTTGGACTTGATGAATCAACTGTCTACGCTCGGCAAGACACCAATTTACGTAGAAGGGCCGCAACGGAATTTCATAACGGTTTCGGCCGGTGATGAATCGGGTGTTGGATTAATTTTCCAAGGCACGATCAATCAAGCCTACACCAACCTCGGCGCGGCACCGGAAGCCTTTTTCAGTGTTAATGCTTTTTCGCTTTTGTATGAAGCGGTTTTGACGGTTCCGGCGACCAGTTACAAAGGATCGATTAGCGCCGCGACGGTGTTGCAAGGTCTCGCGGTGCAGATGGGGAAAAATTTCGAAAATAACGGCGTTGATGTTATTTTGCGCAATCCTTATTACAGTGGTTCGGCGCTCTCGCAAGTTCGTGATTGCATCAAAGAAGCTGGGATTGAATGGAATAATGGCGACAATGGAATTCTCGCGATCTGGCCGAAAGGTGGCTCTCGCGCTGGTACGATTCCGTTGATATCGGCTGAGACTGGCTTAATTGGTTATCCTTATCCGTCCGGTTCGGGTTTTCTCGGCTTGCACACCGTTTTTAATCCGCAAATAAATTTTGGCGGACGCATACAAGTGCAAAGTACCATAACACCGGCCAATGGAATTTGGACTGTGCAAAATTTAATTCATGACGTTGAAGCAGAAATTCCTGACGGCAATTGGACCACCGCGTTAATTTTGACGCCACCCGGTTATACGGCAATCACATAATGGCATTTCGCGGACAACAAAGCCCGACTGATGGCGGATCAGAATTTAACGCGCTTTGTTTTTTGGTGCAACAATTATTGGGGAAAGCGAATACCGCTTCACTGGTAAAAGTCGTTGCGGTGACGAACACAGGCGATTTATCGCCGGTCGGCTTTGTCGATATATTGCCGTTAGTTAATCAAGTTGATGGCAATGGTAACGCTACGCCGCATGGAATTATTCACAACGTCCCGTATTTGCGAATTCAAGGCGGTGCCAATGCGGTGATTCTCGATCCGCAGGTTGGCGATATTGGCCCAGCGGTTTTTGCGGACCACGACATCAACAGCGTAAAAGCGAACAGAGCCCAATCGAATCCTGGTTCTGGTCGACGCTTTGCGATGGCTGATGCGATGTATTTTGGTGGAATGCTCAACGGCGTTCCAACGCAGTATGTTCAGTTCAATACAGCAGGGATAACGCTGCATTCGCCGACAAAAATAAATATTGAAGCGCCCACCATTGAAATTGTTGGAAACGTTGTCGGTCATGGCGGCGCGGTCTTCGATGATGATGTTGTCGCGGATGGAATTTCAGTCAGCACTCACAACCACAATGTGCCAAACGTTCAATCGGGTGGCTCGACGATTCCGACAACGGACCCATTGCCATAATGGATACACTTTTGATCGATACTGAAGATTGGGATTTGTGCGTTGATGCTTCGCGCCACATCGCTGTCGCGAAAAATCCCTATGCATTGGCGCAAGGCGCGGCGTGCGCAATAAAAGCTTTTAAAGGCGAAAATTATTACAATATCGATTTGGGGATTCCTTATTATGAACAAATTCTCGGAAAGTCGCCGCCGCTTTCATTGATAAAAGCAAATTTAGTCGCGGCTGCAGAAACTGTTCCAGAGGTTGTTTCTGCGCGCGCGTTTGTTTCGTCATTTAAAGACGGCATATTTTCTGGCCAAGTGCAAGTCGTTGACGCGGCCGGCGCTTTGACAATAGCGGGCTTCTGATGTCTACTAATGTACCTGCAATAACGTTCGGTTTAACGGGACCGGTTGCACCTGACGAAAGTGAAATTTTGGTTGGTGCAACAGCCGATATCAATGCGGCGTTCGGTGGTAATTTGGCATTTGGGAATGGCTTCCCTGAAACGCAACTTGCCAATAGCGAAACGGCGATAATTGGCAACAGCTATGATCAGTTTTTAGCGTTGTTCAATGGAATCGATCCGGCTTATGCCGCAGGTCGCATGCAAGATGCGATTGGTCGAATTTATTTCCTTGAAAGAATTCCGGCCGAATCGACACTGGTTCAAGTCGAGTGTTTAGGTTTAACGGGCGTAATTATTCCGATTGGCGCGTTGTTGGTCGACAATTCAACCGGCTATCAATATTCCTGCACAGCCGCCGGAACAATACCAATCGGCGGATCGATCATTTTGTCATTCGCGAATACACAACCCGGTCCTTTCGCGGTGCCCTCTTCGCTGTCGATCTATCAGGCCATCAACGGTTGGGATAGTGTTTCGATTTCTTCGGGCACCGTAGGGAATGCCGTCGAGTCGCGCACCGCGTTCGAAACGCGCCGACAAGGCTCTGTCGCGGCGAATTCAAATACACAATTGGCTTCGATCCGCGCGCAAGTGTTGGCGGTATCCGGTGTCTTGAGTTGTTACACAACCGAAAACCCGAACGAATACCCGATTGCTTTCAACCCAGACGCAACGGCCACCGCTAGCATCTCCGGAACCACGCTATCAATCTCTGGCTCTCTCGTTGGGACGGTCGCCAATGGCCAAACCGTAAGCGGCCCCGGTGTGGCAGTAGGAACCACCGTTGTGAGCGGTGCGGGCTCAACGTGGACTGTGAGTATCTCGCAAACCGTCGCGAGCACAACAATTTTGTTTGGCGGTGTTGTTATTACGCCCCACAAACTTTATGTTTGTGTTGCAGGTGGCGTTTCAACAGAGGTTGGGGCCGCGATCTTTTCGAAGAAAGGGCCGGGTGTTGGTTATGTCGGGAATACAACAGTAACGGCATACGACACCAGCCCGCCTTACCCGGCGCCCGGTGTTCCTTAT
>Ga0070702_100000811_pt1 | contig 11962 bp, 11 predicted proteins | sample KBSK5103metaG_FD_65466 | JGI IMG/M metagenome (GOLD analysis project Ga0070702, IMG submission 65466) | Corn, switchgrass and miscanthus rhizosphere microbial communities from Kellogg Biological Station, Michigan, USA - KBS K5-10-3 metaG | ecosystem: Host-associated > Plants > Roots >... | reverse complement strand
GACCGGCGCGACATGCGCGAAAAACTGTCCGCGCTGCTGCGATTGCTGATGCGCGCGGCGCCCGCCATTCCACAGGTCGCGAACAACGCGCCGGCCTGAGGTGCAGACGCGCCCCGGCATGCGCTCGCTGGCCGACTGGCTCGAGCAACAACAGAAGTCACATCCGAGCGCCATCGACCTGGACCTGACGCGGGTACGCAGCGTCGCGCAACGTCTCGGACTGCTGCCGCCGCCGTTCCGTTCGATCATCGTCGCCGGCACCAATGGCAAAGGTTCCACGGTTGCCTGCCTGGACACGCTCCTGCGCGTCGCCCGCAAGCGCACCGGCCGGTTCACCTCGCCGCACCTGGTGCGCTATAACGAGCGCATCTGCATCGACGGCAGCGAGGCCAGCGACGCAGCGCTCGTCGGGTCGTTTGAACGCATCGAGGCGGCGCGCGGCGCCACCACGCTCACCTTCTTCGAATACAACACGCTCGCGGCGCTCGACCTGTTCACGCGTGCCCAGGTGGACGTGGCGGTGCTCGAGGTCGGTCTCGGTGGGCGGCTCGATGCCACCAATATTGTTGATGCCGACGTGGGCGTGGTCTGCTCGATCGGCCTCGATCACGTCGAGTGGCTGGGAGATTCGCTGCAGCAGATCGGTCGCGAGAAGGCCGGCATCTTTCGCGCCGGCCGGCCCGCGGTGTTGGGCAGCGAAAACATGCCGGACTCGGTATGGCAGGTCATCGAAGAGTTGCAGGCTCATCCCGTGGCGCCGGGAAAACAGTTCCGCGTGCACCGGCATGGGGACCTTTGGGATTTCGAGTTCGGCGAATCGAACCTGACCGATCTGCCGTTGCCCTCGCTGGCCGGGGAGCACCAGGTCGGCAACGCCGCCACCGCGCTCGCCGCCATCGTGGTCCTGGCTGCGCGGGATTTCCCCGTTGCGCTCGACCGCTCGGAAGTCATTCGCGCACTCGAAATGGTTTCGGTCAAGGGCCGCTTTCAGCGCGTGCCTGGTGAAGTCGAATGGATCCTGGACGTCGCCCACAACGTACCCGCGGCCGAGACCCTGCGCGACAATCTGCGGCGCCTGCCGCCGGCGCGGCGCACGGTGGCCATCTGCGGCATCCTCGGTGACAAGGACATCCGCGGCATCACCTCGATGCTCGCTGGGGAAATCGACGCCTGGATTCCCGTGACGCTGGCCGGATCGCGCGCGGTGAGCGCCGACCAGATCGCGCAACAGCTCCCGGCCACCGCAGCAGTGCTGGCGCGGGCCGGCGACGTGGCTGAAGCGTGCCGCGCGGCGCGTGCGGCGACGCGCCCGCAGGATCGCGTGCTGGTGTTCGGCTCGTTCCTCACCGTCGGGCCGGCGCTCGAATACCTTGGGATATAGTCGCGCCATGGAATCGCGAGCCAAGCAACGACTCACCGGCGCGATCATCCTGGTGGCGCTGTTCGTGCTGCTGGTGCCGGAACTGCTGACCGGTCCGCGTGATGCGCATCCGGACACAGCGACGTCGAACGACGAAGGAATGCGTCGGGTCACCATCGATCTCGATGCGCAGCGCGCGGCATCGAATCCCATGGCGCCGGCGAAGGAGCCGGCGGTCAGCCTGCCTCCGGTGGCGGCGCCCATGAGCTCGAATCCCGAACGGGCCAGGACGGGAGAGGCGGCTGCGCCTGAACCTGCGCCGGTAGCGGCGCCCACGAATCCAATGGCGCCGGCACCGACGCCGCCCTCCGCACGCACCGAACCGGCGCGTGTCGAAGCGCCGCATCCAACGGCCGCGAATCGGCCGGCCGAGGCCGGCACCTTCGTCGTGCAGCTGGGTACATTCAGCAAGCGGGAGAATGCCGACGGGCTGGTTCGGGATATGACAGCAAAGGGATTTGCCGCCTTCGTCATGCCCGTCACCACGAATGGTCGCGAGCTGTATCGCGTTCGGGTCGGCCCAACACGTGATCGCGCCGCAGCGGAGGCACTGGCGGCGCAGCTCAAGCGCTTAGGGCAGTCCGGCAGCATCGTGCCGATTTCGTGACGGGTTGCCGTACCGCGCCGCGAAGTGATGCCCCGGGCCGGGGGCGTCTTGTACAATGCCGCGCCCGCCCCGAGGGCGTTGCAGCCAGACTCGTTACTGAATGATCGCAGTCGACTACATCATCCTCGCAATTCTCGTCATTTCAGCCGTCATGGGCCTGGTCCGCGGGCTCCTTCGCGAAGCCATCGCGGTCATCACCTGGTTCCTCGCCATCGTCCTGGCCTGGTACTTCGCCGGCTCGCTCGAGCCACTGCTCGGCGGAGTGCTTGTAGGGTCTCCCCTACGGATATGGGCGGCCCGCGTAATCATCTTCGTATTCGTGCTGCTGCTGGGTGGCGCGATCGCGACGATACTTGGACATTACATTCGCGTCTCCATGTTCGCCGGCATGGACAAGTTCCTGGGTTTCGTCTTCGGCCTGGTACGCGGCGTCGTGATCGTCGGCGCCTTCACGATCGCCATCCAGGCACTGCGCATGGACGAGGATCCGCGCTGGGCGCGCTCGAAACTGCTGCCGTATGCCGCCGGAGTCGCCGATGCGCTGCGTGGCATCGTCGGCGACAATCTCGAGCGGCTCGAAAAGCACATGCCACCCGTCTCCACCTGAGGACCCAAACGAATGTGCGGCATTGCCGGAATCGTCGGAACCAGCGGAGTCAATCAACGGATCTATGACGCCCTGACCGTGCTCCAGCACCGCGGTCAGGACGCCGCCGGCATTGCGACGGTCCAGGACGGCGAGCTGTTCACGCGCAAGGGCCGCGGCCTGGTGCGCGACGTGTTCGAGACGCATCACATGCTGGAGCTCAAGGGCAACATGGGCATGGGCCATGTGCGCTACCCGACCGCCGGCTGCGACAGCGCCTCCGAAGCGCAGCCTTTCTACGTGAACGCGCCCTACGGCATCTGCCTCGCGCACAACGGCAATCTCACGAACGCGCGCGAGCTCGGCGAGGTCATCGAACGCGAAGACCGCCGGCACCTGAACACCAGTTCCGATTCCGAGGTGCTGCTCAACGTGCTGGCCTCGGAGCTGCAGCGCGTCGGCACGCCGCGCGTCACGCCGGCCGACATCTTCGCCGCCGTCGGTGCCGTGTATCGCCGCTGCCGCGGCGGTTACGCGGTGATCGCGATGATCATCGGGCATGGCCTGATCGGGTTCCGCGATCCGAATGGCATCCGCCCGCTGGTGCTCGGGCAGCGCGAGACGCCGAAGGGTGCCGAATGGATGCTGGCCTCCGAGAGCGTGGCGCTCGACATGCTTGGCTTCAAGCTGGTGCGCGATGTCGCCCCCGGCGAAGTGGTCCACATCGATGTGCATGGGCGGCTGCATTCGCAGGTCTGCGTGGCCACCACGCGACACGCGCCATGTATTTTCGAGTATGTGTACTTCGCGCGGCCGGACTCGCTCATCGACAACATCTCGGTGCACCGCGCGCGCATGCGCATGGGCGACCGGCTCGCCGAGAAGATCCAGCGCGAGCGTCGCAGCCACGACATCGACGTGGTCATTCCGATTCCAGACACCAGCCGCACCAGCGCCATGCAGGTTGCACAACACCTGAACGTGAAATATCGCGAAGGATTCGTGAAGAACCGCTACGTGGGCCGCACGTTCATCATGCCGGGCCAGGAGCAACGTTCGAAGTCGGTGCGCTCCAAGCTCAACGCCATCGACCTGGAATTCCGCAACAAGAACGTGCTGCTGGTGGACGACTCCATCGTGCGTGGCACGACCTCGGCGCAGATCATCGATCTCGCGCGCGAAGCGGGTGCCCGCAAGGTTTACTTTGCCTCGGCCGCGCCGCCGGTGAAGTATCCGAACGTGTATGGAATCGACATGCCCGCGGCGAGCGAACTCGTCGCGAGCCGCCGCAGCGAGGCCGAGGTCGCCGAGCTCATCGGCGCCGACTGGCTGATCTACCAGGATCTCGAAGACCTGATCGCGGCCTGCGTGCACGACCACTCGAGCATCAAGGAATTCGACACTTCGTGTTTCTCGGGCAACTACGTGACGGGAGACGTGACGCCCGAGTATCTCGCGCGCCTGGAATCCGAGCGCTCGGATTCGGCCAAGGCCACGCGCCGCGAAGCCGATCGCGGCGGTCTCAAGATCGTCAAGACCTGAGCAAACTTCAGGCGCTCGCGTGAGCGCACGACACACACTGCTGGAAATCTTCGACGCTGCGCTGCGCGCGGTGAACGGCCGCGCGCTCGTGGCCCGTGCGCTGCGCTCGTTCCGCCGGCGGCCATGTGCGCTGATCGCGGTCGGCAAAGCCGCAAGCGCGATGACACTCGGCGCGCTCGACGAGTTGCGCAGCCACGTCGCCAGTGCGCTGGTGATCACCAAGGACGGTCACGTCGATCCCGCGTTGCGGCGCGATTCAATGGTGACCATCCTGGAGACCGCACACCCGGTGCCCGACGCACGCAGCCTCGCGGCGGGCGCCACGCTGATCGAGTTGCTGCGCGCGCTGCCGCCCGACGTGTATCCGATATTCCTGGTTTCCGGTGGCAGCTCGAGCCTGGTCGAGTCGCTGCGGCCCGGGGTGTCGCTCGCGGATCTGCGCGCGCTCAACCAGCGGGGTCTTTCAGCCGGCTGGGACATCGTCCGCCTCAATCGCGAGCGCGGCGCCCTGTCAATGCTGAAGGGTGGCGGCGTCGGGCGGCTGCTTGGGCGCGCGGCTCTGGCGTTGTTCCTCTCCGACGTCCCGGACGACGATCCGCGCGTCATCGGCTCGGGTTTGTTAGGCCCCGGCGCGGAGCCGGATCGCATCGAGCGCGCCATCGTGGCGAATCTGCCTCTCGGCATGCGTGCTGCGATCGAGGCGGGCGCGGCGCGTGGCTTGAACCTCGAACTTCGCGCGCGGCGCTTCGACGGCGACGTCGCCGCAGTGGCCGCGGAATTCGTCGCGGCGTTGCGCGAGACGGACGCCAATGGTCTGGTGTGGGGTGGCGAGTCCGCGGTGACGCTGCCGGCGCGACATGGTCGCGGCGGGCGCAACACGCATCTCGCACTCGCGGCGGCGCGCCTGCTGCGGGCGGGTGAGCCCCTAACCATTCTCGCCGCCGGCACCGATGGAACGGACGGCCCCACCGACGATGCAGGCGCCATCGTCGACGCGGGCACCGTTGAACGCGCCGAGCTTGCGGGCTGCGACGTGGCGCGCGCGTTCCGCGAGTTCGATTCGGGATTGGCGCTCGAAATGTCGGAGGATCTCGTACACACCGGCCCGACCGGGACCAACGTGGGGGACCTGCTGATCGGCATCAAAGGATCTGCGACGTCGCTGCGTGGCCGCGAAGCGGCCCGCGTGCTCTAATCCGCGCCCATGCGTTTGATGCTCATCGACGACGATCCGCGGTACCGCACGCTGCTGCGGCACCATATCTCGTGCGATTGGCCGGACGTGGACCTGGTTAGCTACAACCCGCGCGTGCGCGGCCCTCTGACGCCGGGATTCCTCGCGCAGGGTTACAGCGTGGTGCTGCTCGATCACCAATGGCGCGGTGGTTCGGGTCTCGATTGGCTCAAGGACCTTGCCGGGCGCGAGGGCTTCGCGCCGGTGATATTCCTTGCCGCGAACGATGATTCACCCGACGCCGCCGAAGCGCGCGCCGCGGGCGCCTACGAGGTGCTTGGCAAGGCCAAGATCAAGCACACCAAGCTCAACGACGCGATTCGCCGCGCGGCCGACGAGCAGGCCAAGGCACAGAGCCGCTGGCGCATGTCCGCCGGCGCGAAGATGGCACAGGATTTCGCCGGTTGCCGGCTGAAGGCCTACCGGCGCATCGATCTGATCGCGAAAGGTTCGGTTTCGGACCTGTTCCTGGCCGAGAGCGCCGAGGTCGGCGGCGTGGTGGTCCTCAAGGTCACGCCCGCGGTCCGCAAGGAGACGGGTGTCGACCAGTCCATGGAGCGCTTCCTGCAGGAATTCGAAATCCTGCGCGATGTGAAACATCCGAACGTCGTGCAGATCTACGACCTCGGCGTCACCGACGACCACCTGTACCTGGCGATGGAGCACTTCGCGCGCGGCGACCTGCGCAAGCGCATGTCCGAAGGTCTCACCGCGCGCCAGTCGCTGACCTATGCGCACGACATGGCGCTGGCGCTGCAGGCCATCCACGAAGTCGGCATCCTGCATCGCGACCTCAAGCCAGGGAACGTGATGCTGCGCGACGACGGCAGCATTGCGCTGATCGACTTCGGCCTCGCCAAACACGTGGCGCTCAAGATGGAGGTCACCGACAAGGGGCTGATCTTCGGCACGCCGCACTACATGAGCCCGGAGCAGGGGCACGGCAAGGAGATCGACGCACGCAGCGACATCTATGCGCTCGGCGTGATGCTCTACGAGATGCTCACCGGCAAGAAGCCGTTCGACGCCGAGAACCACATGGCGATCCTCGTGCACCACGCCAAGGCGCCGATCCCCAAACTACCCGAGCGCATCGCGTCGATTCAGCCGCTCATCGATACGCTCATGGCGAAAGACCCGGCGAATCGGCCCGCCGACGCGGATACGGCTGCGAAACTCATGGAGTTCGCGCTGGACGCGCTCGGCGCGCCGGAACCCGCGGCGTGACCGGAAGGCGCGAGATGGCGGCCTCGGCACCCAGTCTTTCAGGACAAGTCGAGCGCGCCACCGGGGGCGACGTCCTGCGCGCCGCGACGCCACGCGGCTGGGTCGACGCGGCGCTCGACGACCTGCCGACGCTGCTGGTCGATCACGCGAACTGCGAGAAGAAGGCCGCGTCCACCGCGCTGGCACTCATCTTCGCTTACCCCGAGGACCGCACGCTCAATGTCGCGCTGTCGCGGCTGGCTCGCGAAGAGCTGAAGCACTTCGAGCAGGTGGAGCGGCTCATGAAGAAGCTCGACATCGGACACCAGCGCATGAAACCCGGGCGCTACGCGAGTGAGCTGCGCAAGCTGGTGCGGACCCATGAACCGAAGCGCAAGCTCGACCTGATGATCGTGCACGCTTTGATCGAGGCGCGTTCCTGCGAGCGTTTCCGCCTGCTCGCGAAACGCCTTCCCGAAGAAGTGCGCGCGCTGTATGAACAGCTGGAGCGCTCCGAGGCGCGGCACTTCGAGATCTACCTGCAGTTCGCGCAGCGCGAATTCGCTGCGGCCGAGATCTCGACTCGCCTGGAGGTCATCGCGGCGCGCGAGGCGGAGCTCGCGACGCAGCCGGACCGCGAGCTGCGCTTTCATTCCGGTCCGCCGAGGTAGGCAGTCAGCGGGGCAGCGGGATCTCGCGCACGCCTTGCGCATCGACGGCGACGCAGCTCGCGCTCTCGTACCACGGCGCGAGCACCACGCGTTCGGTATTCGCGCCGTCGACCACTCCCGGATGGATCGCCGGCCGGTGCGTGTGCCCGTGGATGAGCCGGCGCGCGCCGGTGGCGCGAAATGCGCGCGTCACGGCCTCCGGGTTCACGTCCATGATGGTCGGGATGGTTCGCTCGGTGTGAGCCTTGCTGCCGGCGCGCGCGGCGCTCGCCAGCTTGCGGCGCGCCTCGAGCGGCAGGCCCAGGAAGCGCTGCTGGAACCGCGGCCGGCGCACGATGCTGCGCAATTGCTGGTAGGAAGGGTCTTCGGTGCAGAACACATCGCCGTGGCTCAGCAGCGTGGGCACGCCGTACAGGTCCACCAGCACCGGATCGGGCAGTAGTTTGACACCGGTGCGGCGCGCGAAATCCCCGCCGAGCAGGAAATCGCGGTTGCCGTGGATGACGTAGACGGCGACGCCGCTGTCGGCGAGCGACTTCAGTCCCGCGCAGGTGCGCACATGATCGGGACTGTCGTCGTCATCACCCACCCACACTTCGAAGAGGTCGCCGAGCAGGTACAACGCCTCGCAGCCGCGCGCCGGGCCGGCGAGAAAGTCCAGGAAGGCGTCGATGGCCCACGGTGCCTCGCTGTCGAGGTGCAGGTCCGAGGCAAACAACGTCGCCATGCGGCGTGGTTATTGCGGCCTGGGCTGCGCTGCGTCGCCGCTGCCGCCTTGCGGGGTGGCGGGAGGCGTCGCAGGCGGCGCGGCGGGTGGCGTTTCGCCGGCCGGCGGAGTCGCGGGATTCGCGGGCGCGGCCGCGGGCACGTCGCCCAGATACTCGGCCTTTTCGATGATCACCAGTTGCAGTGGTGCGTCCTGCTTGAACGGTCCGATGGAGCCGGTGGGCGCAACGTTGATGCGATCCACGACTTCCATGCCTTCCACCACGCGGCCGAACACCGCATATCCCCAGCGGGTGGGCAGCGGATCCAGATCGCCGTTGTCGGCGACGTTGACGTAGAACTGGCAGTCACCGGTGTGCGGGCCCGCGGCGCGAGCGAGCCCGACGGTACCGCGCAGGTTCTTCAGGCCATTGCCGGCCTCGTTGGGAATGGGTTTCTGCACCGGCTTGGGCTTGAAGTCGGTGCCGACGCCGCCGCCCTGGATCACGAAGCCCGAGATCACGCGATGGAACAGCGTGTTGGTGTAATGACCAGCACGCACGTAGGAAACAAAATTCTCCACCGTGAGCGGCGCGCGGTCGCGCTGCATCTCGATGACGAACGAGCCGAGATTGGTGGTGATGCGCACCCGCTCGGGTCCCGCGGCCTGCGCGCCATGCGAAAACGCCAACGACAAAGACAATCCGAGGAGGGCAAGCAACGAGCGTGAGTTCTTCATGGGCGGCGATTCTACCGAAGCTGCGGGCCGTGCAGAGTTTCCCGTAAACTTCGCCGGTGTCCCACGGTCCAATTACCACACGCTTCGCGCCCAGCCCGACCGGCGAAGTGCATCTCGGCAACGCCCGCACCGCCTTGTTCAGCTGGCTGTTTGCCCGCCACCACGGCGGCCGCTTCGTGCTGCGCATCGAAGATACCGACACGGAACGCAGCAAGGAGTCCTACACCCAGGCGCTCATGGAAGACCTGTGCTGGATGGGTCTCGAATGGGACGCCGGTCCCGGCCGAACGACGGCCGGAGAGGAATATCTGCAGTCGCGGCGCGGCGCCATTTACGCACGCCACTCGGCGACGCTCGACGCGCGGGGGCTCACCTATCCCTGTTATTGCACGCCGCTGGAGCTGGACCTGTCGCGCAAGGCGCAGCTGGCGGCGGGGCGGCCGCCGCGTTACGCCGGCACCTGCCGCGAGCTTTCGGCCGAGGCACGCGTGCGCAAGAGCGCACAGGGTATCTCGCCGACCACGCGCTTTCGCGTGCCCACCGGCAAGTTCGTTGAGTTCGACGACATGGTGCACGGCTCGCAGAAGTTCGCCACCGACGACATCGGCGACTTCATCCTGCGACGCGCTGACGGCAGCGCGGCATTCTTCTTCAGCAATGCCATCGATGACGCCGAGATGGGCATCACGCACGTGCTGCGCGGCGAGGATCATCTCACCAACACGCCGCGCCAGCTGCTGGTGCTCGAGGCGCTGGGTCTGCGCGCGCCAACCTACGGCCATCTTTCGTTGCTGGTAGGGGCGGACGGCACGCCGCTGTCGAAACGCCACGGCGCCACCAGCGTGCGCGAGTACCGCGAGCGCGGCTATCTACCGGCGGCACTGAACAATCACCTGTTCCGGCTCGGGCACTCGAGCGCCGAGAACGGCGTGTTGTCGCCCGAGGCCATGGCGCGCGCCTTCACCGTGAAACATCTCGGGCGGGCGCCGGCCCGTTTCGAGGAATCGCAGCTCAACGTGTGGCAGCGCGAAGTCGCACATCACATGCCGCTCGAGGAGAGCGAGCGCTGGCTGGCGGCCGAAACGCCGCGCGACATCGACGCGCAGCGCCGCCGGGCGTTCATCGCGGCAATCCGTCCGAACGTGCTGCTGCCGGCCGACGTGGCGCATTGGCGCGAAGTTGTGTTCGGGCCGTCGCCACGGCTCGACGAAGGATCGCTGGCGCGCGTGCGCGAGGCCGGCACGCAGTTCTTCCGTGTCGCCGCGGCCGCCGCGGCCGCCGGCGGTTCGCTGGACGCCATCGTCGACGCGGTCAAGTCCGCCACCGGCGCGAAGGGGCAGGCGCTGTGGAAGCCGCTGCGGCTGGCGCTCACCGGTTCGCCGGAAGGGCCTGAGCTCGCGCCGCTGTTGTCGTCAATGGACCGTTCCACCATCCACGATCGCCTGAACCGTTTCGCCGCATGATCCGCATCCACAATTCCCTGACGGGCCAGAAGCAGGAATTGCGGCCCGTCGAACCCGGTCACGTACGCATGTACAGCTGCGGTGTCACCGTCTACGACTACTTCCACGTGGGTAACGCCCGCATGCTGGTGGTGTTCGACATGGTGAACCGCTACCTGCGTCATCGCGGGCTGCGCGTCACGTACGTGCGCAACATCACCGACGTCGACGACAAGATCATCAACCGCGCGCGCGAGGCGGGCGTCGACTGGCGGGAGCATGCCGCGAAGTTCACGCGCGCCATGCACGAAGACCTGGACGCGCTCGGCTGCCAGCGACCCGAGAAGGAGCCGAAGGCGTCGGAGTACATCGACGAAATGCTGACGATGATCGGGCAGCTGATCGACAACGGCTACGCTTACCAGGCATCCGACGGCGACGTCATGTACGACGTCCACAAGTTCCTGCCCTACGGAAAATTGTCCGGCAAGAAACTCGAGGACCTGCGCGCCGGCGCACGCGTCGAAGTAGATAGTGCGAAGCGCGATCCGCTGGATTTCGTGTTGTGGAAGTCGGCGAAGCCCGGCGAGCCGGCATGGCCCTCGAAGTGGGGCGATGGCCGTCCCGGCTGGCACATCGAGTGCTCGGCCATGTCCACCAAGGAGCTCGGCGAGCACTTCGACATCCACGGCGGCGGGCTCGACCTCAAGTTCCCGCATCATGAGAACGAGATCGCACAGACCTGCGGCGCCACCGGCGGCAAATTCGCCGAGATCTGGATGCACAACGGCTTCCTCAACATCGACAACGAAAAGATGTCGAAGTCGCTGGGGAATTTTTTCACCACGCGCGAGGTGCTGGCGAAGATCCGGCATCCCGAGGTGCTGCGTTTCTTCCTGCTCTCGAGCCACTACCGGGGTCCGATGAACTACTCCCCCGAGCAGCTCGAGCAGGCGGAGGCGGGACTCAACCGTCTGTACACGGCGCTGCGCGACCTGCCGGCAGTTCCGCTGCTGAAGGGTTCAGCCGCCACGCATTCCTTCAATGAAGCGATGGACGATGACTTCAACACGCCCGAGGCGATCGCCGTGCTGCAGGGATTGGCGCGCGAACTCAACGCGGCTCGCGGAGTCGCCTCGGCCGTGACGCTGGGTGAGACCGCGGCCGAGCTCAAGAGTCTCGGGGGCGTGCTGGGCATCCTGCAGGTGCCATCCGAGCAATGGTTTCGGGGCAAGTCGGCGGGCGGTCTGAGCGACACGCAAATCGACGGACAAATCGCCGCGCGCCTGGCGGCCCGCAAGGCGAAGAACTGGGCGGAGTCCGACCGGATCCGCAACGAATTGGCCGAGGCCGGCGTGATCCTCGAGGACAAGCCAGGCGGTACGACGAGCTGGCGGCGGGCATAAGCACTCGTCGATCCGGCAAATTGACCTTTCGACGGGGCGCTCGGGTATGATTCGCGCCCCGTCCGCCGGGCCCTTTTTTCGGGATAGCCCGGGACGGGCCGCATCGGCAGCGGGGCATGGCGCAGTCTGGTAGCGCATCTGCTTTGGGAGCAGAGGGTCGCAGGTTCGAATCCTGCTGCCCCGACCAACCGATGAGGACCAGGCGCGAGTCAGGTAGTCTCCGTTCCGCTGTGCGCCCGTAGCTCAGTTGGATAGAGCACCGGCCTTCTAAGCCGGTGGTCGCAGGTTCGACTCCTGCCGGGCGCGCCATCTGGCGTAGAGATTTATGGTGGCCGTAGCTCAGTTGGTAGAGCCCCGGGTTGTGATCTCGGCTGTCGTGGGTTCGAGTCCCATCGGCCACCCCA
>Ga0070702_100000806_pt1 | contig 11985 bp, 11 predicted proteins | sample KBSK5103metaG_FD_65466 | JGI IMG/M metagenome (GOLD analysis project Ga0070702, IMG submission 65466) | Corn, switchgrass and miscanthus rhizosphere microbial communities from Kellogg Biological Station, Michigan, USA - KBS K5-10-3 metaG | ecosystem: Host-associated > Plants > Roots >... | reverse complement strand
GCTGCTGACGCTCATCGGCTCGCAGAACACCGACTCCGGCGGCAACTCGATGGCGCCGGTCATGATGGTGAACCCCGCGGTGCGTCCCACCAAGGTGGACCGCGCCAGCGACGTCACCGGTCTCGTCGACACGGGCGAGCTCGGCACGCTGTTCGCCAACCAGGACGACGCCATCGCGGTGCTCGAGTCCATGACGCGCCTGTCGCACGCCAAGACCGACCTGGTGCAGACCAAGCTCGCGGCGCAGGCCGAGGCCGACGTCAAGAAGCTGGTTCGTTGCGGCTATCTCAAGTCCACCTACCTCGCGGACCGTTTCCGCTCACCGTCGCAGCTCAACCCGGATCTCGATCCGCACATCGTCGCGCAGACCAGCCAGCCCGGCGGCGTGACGCCGATCTTCACGGCCGCCGAGTACAACGGCGACGGCGAGTTCCGCAAGGCCGCGGCCATCATGAAGATGGTCATCAACGGCTACGCGGGTGCCGGCACCGTGACCATGGGCGGCTACGACTATCATGGCCAGGGCCGTGACACCGGCGAGACGCGCAATTTCCGCGCGGGCCGCTGCATCGGCGCCTGCCTCGAATACGCGGCGCGTATGCAGAAACCGCTCATGATCTACGTGTTCAGCGACGGCGCACTGTCGGCGAACATGGTGGTCAACAACACGGTCGCCGGTCGCGGCAAGCTCGACTGGGCCAGCGACAACCAGTCCACCGCCGCTCCGTTCGTGCTGGTCTACAATCCGACGCGCCGCCCGGCATTCCGCGATCCGACCAAGCTGCAGCTCGGCCGCATGAGCGCCGCGGGTGACGTCGACCAGGCGGCATTCCAGGGTGCCAACGCGGTCAACCTGCTGGTCGAATCCGTGATCCTGAACTACATGGCTCTGCACGGCGAGGAAGGCAACTTCGCTACGCTGTTCCCGAGCAACGGTCTGGGCGGCACGGCGCAACGCGACGCCGTCACGCTGCTCGCGCCGGTCTGTAATGGCACGGTGAGCAACCCGGTCTGAGTTGACGCGCGCCAAGTCGAAGACATCGAGGGAGCTGTCGCATGTTGCCGACGCTCCCTCGTTCCTTTTTGGGGTGTGAATTCGCGTCAAATCCTTTGTCTAAAAGGGCGGCGCGCTTCGTTGACATTGTTAAGTGGGCTATGCGAGGGTTTCGCGCGTCCAAGGACGTGGAAATCCGGTTTCGCTTGTCCGGTAACCCATTGAAGCTGAAACAATCGTGAGCGCTGGTTTGTTAGTTCGAAACGTGGCACCACACGCGCATTTTGCTGCGCTTGCGTCGGGCTGCCTGTTGCTGATGCTGGCGTTCGCTGCCGCTGCCGCGGAGAAGTACGCTTTGGTCGGCAAGCCGGCGCCCGACCTGGTGGCGCGCGGTCTCGACGGCGAGAACGTGCGCGTGTCCGAGCACCGGGGCGAGATTGTCGTGGTCAGTTTCTGGAGCGGCCGCTGCAACACCTGCCGCGAGCAGCTCGCGGCGCTCGACCGCATCGCCAAGACCTACGCGAGCGCGGGACTCACGGTCATCGGCGTGAATCTCGACGACGACATCGTGCGCGCCGAGAAATTCGCGCGCACTTCGGACGTGCAGTTCCCGCTGCTGATCTCCGCGCCCGCGAACACCGGGCGCGACTACGCCGTGGACCGTGTCCCGATGCTGGTGGTCGTCGACCGCTCGGGCGTGCTGCGCGCCGCGCACCGCGAATTCAGGGCCCGTGACGAGGCCACATACGTGCGCGAACTGCGCGCCTTCCTCAACGAGTAATAACGACATGCCGACACCCACCAAGCCCATGGCGGTCAAACTACTGGTCCGCGCCGTCGCCTGGCTCGCCCTCGCCGCAAGCGCGGTGCCGGCCTTCGCCCAGGACCCGCAGGCCGCGCCCGCCGCGCCCGCGGCCGAGGCCACCGCGCCGCCCGCGGACGCCGCGACGCCGGCACCCGCCGGCGCGTCCATCGTCGGTACGCCGCAGGGCACCGAAGCCACGTCCCCTGCGGCCGAACCCGCGCCCGGCGAGCCGCCGGCCGATACCCGCGCACTCGACGAGACCGTGCAGGATCTCAAGAAGGACGTGGTGGACCTGAACAAGGAACTGTTCGTGCTCGAGGAAGAGCTGCTGTTCCCGGCAAACACGCAAGTCGCCGTGTTCGTGTCGATGGACATCGGCGAATTCTTCGCGCTCGATTCGCTGACGCTCAAGATCGACAACAAGGAAGTGGCCAACTACCTGTACACGCCGCGCGAGGCCGAAGCGCTGCTCAAGGGTGGCGTGCATCGCGTGTATCTCGGCAACCTCAAGGTGGGCGAGCACCAGCTGGTGGCGTTCTTCGAGGGCAAGGGTCCGAACGAACGTGACTACAAGCGCGGCGCGAATCTCAAGTTCGAGAAGGGCGTGGGCGCCAAGTACCTCGAGCTCAAGATCACCGACCGCCAGCGCAAGGGCCAGCCCGAGTTCTCGATCAAGGACTGGGAATAACGACCCCCGTGAATTTTTTCGCGCGCATCGCAGTCGGAATCGGCGCCGCCGTGGCGTTTTCCCCAGCGTTTGCCGAAAAACCCGACGTCGACAAGCTCTCGCCGACGGTGGTGCGCGACCTGCATTTCGGCGACGCGCTCTTCTACTACTACCAGGGCAAGGATTTCGAGGCGATCACGCGGCTGATGGCGTACCGGGACTGGGGCCGCATGCCGCACCACGACGCCGAGGTCAACCTGCTGCTGGGCGGCCTCTATCTATCGCTCGGCCTGCACAACGAGGCGGGCGAGCGTTTCGAAACACTGCTGACGCAGTCGGTGCCCGAGGGCGTGCGCAACCGCGCCTGGTTCTATCTCGGCAAGGTCTGGTACGCGCGCGGTTATCTCGACCGTGCCGAACGCGCCATCAACGAAGTGCACGGGCGGCTGTCTCCCGATCTGGAAGCCGAGCGCATGCACCTGCTCAGCAACATCCTGATGCGCCAGCAGCGCTTCGACGAGGCCATCACGCTGCTCAATGGCTGGAAGGCACGCAATGATCAGTCCGACTGGCTGGCCTACGCGCAGTACAACCTCGGCGTGGCGCTGGTACGCAAGGGCCTGATCACCGAGGCCGACCCGTTCCTCACCACGGTCGGCACGATGGAGACCCCGCGCCGCGAGCTGCGCAGCCTGCGCGACCGCGCCAACCTCGCGCTGGGCTACGCCTACCTGCAGAGCAACCAGCCGCAGCTCGCCAAGCCGCCGCTCGAACGCGTGCGTCTCGACGGCCCGTTCTCCAACAAGGCGTTGCTCGGCGTCGGCTGGGCAGATGCCGCCGAGGGCCAGTTCCAGGAAGCGCTGACGCCATGGATGGAGCTGCGCGACCGCAACCTGCTGGACTCCGCCGTGCAGGAGGCTTACCTCGCGGTGCCATATGCCTTCGCCAAGCTGAACGCCAACGCCCAGGCCGCGCAGAACTACGAGCTCGCCATCCAGTCCTTCGACAGCGAGACGGTGAGTCTCGATGCGTCGATCGCCGAGATCAACGAAGGCAAGATGCTCGACAAGCTGCTGAAGCGCGACGAGACCGATCACTACGGCTGGTTCTGGCAGCTCAAGGAAGTGCCGAATGCGCCCGAGTCGCGTTACCTGTACAAACTGCTCGCCGATCACGATTTCCAGGAAGGCCTGAAGAATTACCGCGACCTCGCTTTCCTCGGCGGCACGCTCGCCAGGTGGCAGGACAGCATCGTCGCCTTCGACGACATGCTCGACACGCGCGCACGTGCATATGCCGAGCGCGTGCCGCAGGCGGACGCGGTGCTGGGCTCGGGCCGGCTCGACCAATACGGCAACGATCGCGCGCTCGCCGGCGGCCGGCTCGACCAGATCGAGGCCGGGCAGGACGTGGCGGCGCTCGGCACGCCGGAGGAACGCGAACAGTGGGCGCGCGTCGAGCGGCTCGAAGCCGCGCTGCTGACCGCACCCAACGACGACGAGACCAACGTGATCCGCGAGAAGACGCGCCTCGCCAAGGGCGTGTTGTACTGGCGACTCGCCGAGAGCTTCAAGGCGCGCGTCTGGAACGAGCGGCGCACGCTGAAGGATCTCGACCAGGCACTGCGCGAGGCGCAGAACCGCTGGGTGCGCGTGCAGAAGGCGCGCAGCTCCATGCCTAACAACACGGGCGACTTCGCGGCGCGTGTCGCCGCGCTGCGCACGCGCCTCGACGCGGCGCAGGTGCGCCTCGCGGACGTGGCCAAACAGCAGAACGCGCTGCTCGAACAGCTGGCACGAAACGAACTGGATCAGCAGAAGGAACGCATCGGCACGTACCAGATCCAGGCGCGCTTCGCGCTCGCCTCGATTTATGATCGCGCCGCGGCGCCGCCCACGGCCGCGCCCGCGGCCAAGCCGCGCGAGTCGCAGGGCGACCTCGAAAACGTTCCAGAGGAAGAAGCCGCGCCGGGTGACACCGCGCCCATGGACAACGCCGCGCCACCGCCTGCCCAGGACGCGGAAAAGGCGCCGCCGGCTGATGCGACCGCGCCGCCTGCCGCAGACGGCGCGCCCGCACCCGCGCCCGCGGACTCACCGGATCCGGGCGTCAACACGTCCGCACCTCCGCCCGAGGCGCCGAAATGAGCCGGTTGCGCACCGTCAATTCGTTGCTCGCCGCCGCGGTGGCCATGGCGATCGTCGGCGCGGGCACCGCGCTCGACGCTTCCGCCGCCACCAAGAAGAAGGAAAAGACCATCGCCGACCTCGCGTCGCGCCCGGTGGTCGTGCAGCCGGATCAGAAGGTCGATGCCAGCAGCCAGAAGGCCATGGAGAACTACCGCCGCTTCCTCGAGCTGCAGAAGACCGATCCACAGTTGCGCGCCGAAGCGCTGCGCCGCCTGGCCGACCTCAACATGGAAGCGGGCGAGGGCGACCGCATGGCGGGCGAGGCGTCGATGATCGACGCGCAGGGTGCCGAGGCCATCAAGCTCTACACCAGCCTGCTCAAGAGTTATCCCGACTATCCGCGCAATGACCAGGTGCTGTACCAGCTGGCGCGCGCCTACGAAACCACCGGCCAGCCCGAGAAGGCGCTGGCCGAGCTCGACATCATCCTGCGCAAGTTTCCGAACTCGCCGCAGATGGACGAGGTGCAGTTCCGCCGCGGCGAGCTGCTGTTCTCCGGCAAGCAGTATCGCGAGGCGCAGAACGCCTACGGCTACGTGGTCACGAAGGGCGACAAGTCGAGCTTCCTCACGCAGAGCCTCTACAAACACGGCTGGTCGTTGTTCAAGCAGGGGCTGAACGACGAGAGCCTGCCTTCGTTCGCCGGCGTGCTCGATCGCACCATGCTGACGAAGACTTCGCACAAGCTGATTCCGGTCGACAAGCTGCCGCGCGCCTCGCGCGAGCTGGCCGACGACACGTTGCGCGTCATGGCGGTCACGTTCTCGTACGACGACGATTCGGTCGGCGCCATCGACAAGTTCGTCTCCGGGCACAACAACCCGGCGTACGCGCCCATCATCTATTCGCGGCTCGGCGACCTGTATGTCGAGAAGGAACGCTTCCAGGACGCCGCCGCGGTATATCGCGCCTTCGCCACGCGCGAGCCGAACAGCGAGTTCTCGCCGGGCCTGTCGATGCAGGCCATCGACGCGTATCGCAAGGGCGGGTTCACCGAGCTGGTGCTCGAAGGCAAGCGCGAATACGTGGCGCTGTACAACTATGGCACGCCGTTCTGGAGCGGCCGCAACAAGGCCGACTACCCGAACATCGCCAAGGAACTGAAGACCAACCTCAAGGACGTGGCCACGTATTTCCACGCCGAGGCGCAGAAGACCAAGAAGGTGGAGCAGTACCGCGAGGCGTCGCGCTGGTATCGCACGTATCTCGAGTCCTTCCCCGACGATCCGGAGTCCTTCGGCACCAACTACCTGCTCGCGGAAACCCTGTACGAGTCGCAGGACTACCAGGCCGCGTCGACCGAGTTCACGCGCACCGCCTACCAGTATCCGCGCAATGCGCGCTCCGCCGCGGCCGCCTATGCCGCGCTCGGCGCGTATGCCAAGTACGAAGCGGCATTGCCGGCGGCCGAGAAGGCCGAGGCGCACAAGGCGGCGGTGGATGCCGGCATCAAGTTCGGCACCAGCTTCCCCGAACACCCGGACAGCTCCGGCGTGCTGACGCGCGCCGCCGAAGACATCTTCGCCACGCAGGATCTGCAGCGCGCCATCGAAGTCTCCAACCTGGTGCTGGCGCACCAGCCGCCGGCCGACCCGGCGAAGCGACGTATCGCATATACGATCATCGGCCAGTCGAACTTCGACCTGCTGAATTTCGCGGAAGCCGAAAAGGGCTACATCGCGGCGCGCGACCTGCTGCCGGCCAACGACAAGATGCGCCCCGATCTCACCGAGCGCATCGCATCGTCGGTGTACCGACAGGCCGAACAGAAGCAGAAATCGGGCGACGGCGCGGGCGCGGTCGAGGACTTCCTGCGCATCGCGACGGTCGCCGGCTCGTCGAAGATCGCCTCGCAGGCCGAATACGACGCCGGCGCGCAGCTGATCAACCTCAAGGAATGGCCGCGCGCCATCCAGGTGCTCGAACACTTCCGCTCAATCAATCCGAAGAGCGAGTTCGGTTCGGACGTGACCAAGAAACTCGCGGTCGCGTACAGCGAGTCGGGTCAGTCCGGCCAGGCCGCGGTGGAGTTCGAGCGCATCGCGCTCAATCCGGCTGAAACGAAGGACGTGCAGCGCGAGGCCAATCTCACCGCCGCGGATCTTTACACCAAGGCCGGCAACACGCCCAAGGCCGTGGGCATGCTCGAACACTTCGTGGTCGCCTATCCGACGCCGGTGGCCGATTCGATCGAGGCGCGCCAGAAGCTCGCCGACATCGCCGGCACCGCGGGGCAGGTCGACAAGCAGCGCTACTGGCAGCGCGAGATCATTGCCGCCGATCGTACGGCGGGTCCGGGGCGCACCGACCGCACGCAGTACCTCGCCGCCAAGTCGCAGCTCGCGCTGGCTGCGCCGGTGCGCGACGAGTACCGCAACATCGCGCTGGTGCTGCCGCTCAAGCAGAGCCTCGCGAAGAAGCGCAAAGCCATGCAGGCCGCGCTCGACGCCTACAAGACCGCGACGGACTACAAGGTCGCCGAGGTCACCACCGCCGCGACCTTCGAGATCGCCGAGATCTACCGCAAGCTGGGGCAGGACATCATGAAGTCCGAGCGGCCGAAGAAAATCGGCGCCGACCAGCTGGAGGAGTACAACTCGCTGCTCGAGGAGCAGGCCTTCCCGTTCGAGGAACAGGCCATCGCCACGCACGAGGTGAACACGCGGCTCGCGCACGGCGGCGTGTACGACGAATCGGTGAAGAAGAGTTACGCCGCGCTCGCCGAGCTAAAGCCCGGCCGCTACGGCAAGACGGAGCTCATCGGCACGTCGTTCGACGCGGCCGTGCCGCCGCCGCCACCGCCGCCGCCCGTGCAGGACGCGCCGCCGCCCATGGCCACGCCCGCGGATCCAACGGCCAAGCCCGTGCCAAATTCCCAGGCCGGTGCGGTGACGCCGGTCGCGCCCGTGCCCGCGGGTCCCGCCAGTTCTTCGATAACAATCCCGAAGGCGCCGGCCCGTGCCAACACGGATTTCGGTCGGGCCCTGCAACTGATGCGCAGCGATCCGACGCAGGCCATACTCGAATTCCAGGTGCTGACGCAGTCGTATCCGGACCTGCCGGGACCCTACGCGAACCTGGGCATCCTGTACCGCAATGCCAACCAGCTGACCGAGGCCGAGGCCGCGCTGCAGAAAGCGACCGAACACGCCTCCTGGGATGCCGCGACATGGAACGAATACGGCCTGACCCTGCGCCAGGCCGGCAAATTCCCAGAGGCGAAGGCCGCGTACGAAAAGGCCATCGAAGCGAACAAGTCCTACGCGCCTGCGCATCGCAATCTCGCGGTGCTGCTCGACCTGTTCCTCGATGATCCATTGACTGCCCAGACGGAATTCGAGACCTACAAGACGCTCACCGGAGAAGAGAAGCCCGTGAACGGCTGGATTGCCGAACTCAAGGCCCGCAACCGCGTGCCCGGCAAAGGCCCTGTCGCGCCGCAAGGCGCGCCCGATGAAAAGGCGGCGGGCGAACCGGCTGCCGAAACCGAGGCGCCTCCAGCGCCGAAAGGAGGCTGACGTGAACAAACTACTTTTCAGCGCGCTGATGCTGCTGGCCGCCGCGGCCATGGCGCAGCAGCCCGCGGCGAAACCCGACGACATGGAGCCGGGCGTGAACACCTCGGCGCCCTCGCAGTCGCCCTCGCAGTCGCCGGCGCCGTCGCCGGCCGCCGCGCCCGCGGCGGCGGCGCCCAGGTCTCAGGCCGCGGCTAACAAGCCCGGCGCCAAGCCTGCCGCCCCAGGTGATGGGAAGAAGGGCAACGCGAAGGATCGCCTCGACCTCGATTCCACGCAGATCACCGGCAACCGCGAGCTGCCCAAGGTGCTGTACATCGTGCCGTGGCGCAGTGCGGAACTCGGCGACCTGGTCGGCCGCCCCGTCAACAGCCTCCTCGACGAGGTGCTGGAACCGGTCGATCGTGACGTCTTTCGCAGACAGAACAGGTACTTCGAAGCGTTGCAGCCTAACAGTGCGGCGCCGGCCCCCAAGCCTGAGAAATGAATCGCAGTTTTTGTCACTTATGTAACGCAATCTTGGCGCGCTTGCCCTTCAGCACGCCTGTTTTTGAGGAGAGTCGACCGTGAATTTCGTAACCCATGCCATCCAGTTCTTCAAGGACGGCGGATTCTTCCTGTATCCGCTGCTTCTCATTTTCGTCGTCGGTGTCACCATCGCCATCGAGCGTTGGCTGTACCTGACCGTCGAGACCGCGCGCAACCGTTCGCTCTGGGACGACGTCGCGCCGCATCTCGGCGCCGGCAATTTCAAGCAGGCCATCACGCTGGCGAACAATTCGCAGGCGCAGATCGGCACCGTGCTGAAGTACGGTCTCGCGCGTCTTTCCACCGCGCGCCGCCGTGACGACATCCAGCAGGCGATGGAAGAGTCGCTGCTCGAGATCGTGCCGCGCCTGGAGAAACGCACTCACTACCTGAGTTCGCTCGCCAACATCGGCATGCTCGTCGGTCTGTTGGGCACCATCATCGGCCTGATCCAGGCGTTCGGTGCGGTGTCGCAGGCCAACCCGGCCGAGAAGGCCGCGCTGCTCGCCGCCGCCATCTCGGTGGCCATGAACAACACCGCCTCCGGTCTGTTCGTCGCCATCACGCTGCTGCTCGCGCACATGTTCCTGGAAGCGAAGACCACCGCGCTGATCGACAGCCTGGAGATCGCGGTCGTCAAGTTCCTGAACTCGATCACCGAGAGATACTCGGAGCCGACCGCCCCGTCACCGACGCCGTCGATGGCGCCGCGCGCCCCGGCCCCGCGACCTGCCTGATTGCCAAGGCTGACAAGCCCACGCAAAACAGACAGAGGAACCGAAGATGGCTTCATCGAAACTCGCCGCCCGTGGAATGCGCAACCACGCGAAGTACCGCGGGCGTAACGACCTGAACATCGTGCCGATGATCGACATGATGGTCATCCTCGTGTTCTTCCTGCTGTTCACCGCCGTGTTCTCGAACACGAACATCCTCCAGCTGACGCTGCCGGCACCCAACTCCTCGGTGCCGGATCTGCCGCAAGGGCTGAACCTGGAGATCATCGTGCGCAAGGACATGCTGGACATCAGCGATCGTGCGACCGGCAGCCTGCGCCGCCTGCCGCTCAAGGACGGCGAGTACGATTACAAGGGCCTGAACGAATTCCTGCAGTTCGTGAAGAGCAAGTACCCGGACACGCTGGCCGCGAGCGTGCTGCTGGAGCAGGACATTCCGTACGACGTGCTGGTGCAGACCATGGACAACGTGCGCGTCTGGGAAAAAGACGACGCGCCGCAGTTCACCAAGGTCGAGTTGTTCCCGGACATTTCCGTGGGCGACGCGCCGCTGGTCGGTGCGGCGGCCGCGGGCCCGGCCCCGGCACCCGCGGCGGGGGGCAAGAAATGACCCCGTATCGCATCAAGAAGCACCGCCAGCGCGGTCACCACCAGAGCCACATGGCGCTGGTGCCGTTCATCGACATGTTGACCATGCTCGTGGTGTTCCTGTTGTTGCATTCGTCGGACGTGGAAATCCTGCCGAACACCAAGAACATCACGATTCCCCAGTCGATCGCGGAACTGAAGCCGCATGAGACCGTGGTGATCATGGTGACCACCGAGGACATCCTGGTGAACGGCCGTCTCGTCGCCAAAGTCGCCGACATCAAGAAGGACGACTCGCAGCTCATCATCGAGAACCTGCGCGCCGCCCTCAAGGAACAGAACGACACCAGCCTGCGCAACACCGCGCAGGAGGATCTCGCCGATCGCGAGGTCACCATCATGGGCGACAAGAACACGTCGTTCACGGTGCTCAAGAAAGTGATGGCCACGGCCACCGCCTCGGACTACGGCAAGGTTTCTCTCGCTGTGATCCAGCGTGAGCGCAACGTGACGCCGGGAGCGGGCGCATGAGCGTCGGCCTCGCACCGTATTTCCGCCGCTTCGAACTGCCGTTCGGCCTGAGCGAGGAGAGCGAGCGCAAGTTCAAGAAGCTGCTGCGCATCCTGCTCATCGTCGCGACGCTGCTGGCTATCCTGATGTGGCTGATCCCGCGACCCAAGGACGTGAAGATCAAGCGCGAGGATCTGCCGGACCGCGTGGTGCAGCTCATCGAGAGACCGAAACCGCCGCCGCCGCCCCCGCCGCCGGAGCCGGAGAAGAAGCCGGAGCCCGACAAACCAAAACCCGTCGAGCAGAAGCCGACGGAAAAGCCCAAACCGCAGTTCAAGAAGGAGGCGCGCGCATTCGAAGATGCCTTCGCGGACCTGCGCGATCAGAACCTGGACATCCAGGATCCGCAGCTCAAGACCCCGGTTGAGGACGCTCGCTCGGAGCGCAGCCTCATCAATTCGCAGGCCGGCAAGGCCTCGGGCGGCATCAACAATGCCAGCCTGTCGCGCGGCTTCGGCGGTGGCGCCGGCGAGATCGGCCAGCACACCTCGGCCCGCGTGCAACACGGGTCGGGCCTCGATCCGAACGCCGGCGGCAAGGTGCAACGCACCGGCACCAGCGGCAAGGCGTCGCGCGCCCGTGAAGAAGTCGAGATTGTGTTCGACCGCAACAAGGGCGCGTTGTACGCGCTCTACGGCCGCGCGCTGCGCGACCAGCCGGAGCTCGCGGGCAAGGTGGTGCTCGAATTCACCATCCTGCCGTCGGGCGAGGTGTCCAACGTGCGCGTCGTGTCGAGCGAGCTCAAGGACGAGGAGCTGCTGAAGAAAATCGTGGCGCGCGTGCGCCTGATCCGCTTCAAGGCGGCGGATGTCGAACCGCTCACCGTCAGCAAGCCGATCGACTTCTTCCCGGCGGCATAACGCGCCATGAATCTGCAGTCCGAAATCACCTATTTCAGCGAAATGGGCAGCTCGGACAAGGCCAGGCTCATGGCGAGTTTCCTCGCCGAGCTCACCACCGAGGCGCGCGCCACCTACGGCCCCTCGCAGGAGGTGGTGCACGACGGTGGCCACCTGCGCTTCGTCAACGAGATGGCCCACCGCATCGCCAAGCTCATCGAGCAATACCTGGGTGACGACAAGGCGCGGCCCGCCGACGACGTGGTGCTGCGCATGCTGCTCTCGCCGCGCGCCGACAAGGTGTCGGAGAAGATGATCCAGACCGCCTACCGGCGCGCGCTGCAGAACTTCGAGCGCTACGACACCACGGTGTTCATGAACAGTTGAGAGGTGCCGGGTGGGGAAAGCGGGGAAAACTCGCTGTCCGGAACCCTCGCACGCCTCTGATCCGAGTTTTCCCCGCTTTCCCCACCCGGCACCTCTTCTGCTAACTTCCGGGGTGAATGTTCAATTCACCCCTGGCGCTCATCATCATCCTGTTAGCCGCGTCGGT
>Ga0070702_100000805_pt1 | contig 11985 bp, 10 predicted proteins | sample KBSK5103metaG_FD_65466 | JGI IMG/M metagenome (GOLD analysis project Ga0070702, IMG submission 65466) | Corn, switchgrass and miscanthus rhizosphere microbial communities from Kellogg Biological Station, Michigan, USA - KBS K5-10-3 metaG | ecosystem: Host-associated > Plants > Roots >... | reverse complement strand
TTCTTTGTTTCGGCATGACGGATTGAGACTATAAAAGAAACGGCCCCAGGGTCGCCCTGAGGCCGCTGAGTTGGCTAGCACCCGTCCCCTGATTGAGACGGTGCTGAAAGCTTAGAGTGAACTCATTTCCGATGGGTTAGCATTGGAGCCGATCGGGCTTTGTCGCTGATGCTAAATAGTTCCGCACCGCGACTAAAAGAGCGCGCAGACAATCCTCAAAATCCTGGCCCGAACGCTTGGGCTGAGATCACCAGATCGAGAGCCGCAAGGGCACTTTCTGCCGTAAGCGCCAGGCCGAAGGTCGCAGATAGGAGCTTATTGTTGGCGTCAGTCCGCACATCGCTCTCTTCGTCGGAGATGGGCCCGCTGGCATTCAGCTCGGCCTCTGCTTCTTGAAATCGTCGGATCAACGGAAGCAACTGGTCATCCGCGGGATTGGCTCCAGCAAGTCCCACCACGGGCAGGGCCATCACAGCCGCACCAAGGCCAACAGTGACGGAACGGCGGTTGAGGGGCTTCATAGCCGATACCCCTCTGCCTCGAGCTGCGCCCGCACATTGGGATCGGTGAGGCGTCCAATGCAGCGGTGTACTGCCAGCAGCCACTCGCATTCCACGACCCACCGCTTTGGCGGGTTGTGCTGCTCAACGATGATGATTTGGGTGACCTCTGAGTCGGGGTTGCTCCCGGTACGGAAACCGCACATGGTTCGGAACAGGGGTCACGAGCCGCTTAAGAGCGATCGCAAGCCGTCCGGGCTTCACCAACTCAGGCCGACAGTACAAGCACGCATAGCAGCCTGCATCGAGAGCGGCCTCTATATCGAGGACGATCTTGTCATCATGGGTGAAAGCTGGATCCAGGCAATCTCCGCTCAGCATCAATCCATAAAAGCGTTCCTTGATACTCGCCGGATCAAGGCGACCCTTGAGAGAGCCGCTTCGTCACTTCGCTCCGCGAAAATGCATTGTGTAGGCTTCAGCATCAGTCCCTCCTATAGTTAGCTTCGCGTTAGCAGCGACTTCAGGAGGGAGCGGAGATTTCCACTAAGTTCTTGATTTAGTGGTGAGCCCGATGGGATTCGAACCCATGACCCCTTGATTAAAAGTCAAGTGCTCTACCGGCTGAGCTACGGGCTCCTCCAGCGACATATGGGCCCCCTCATCCAGCAAGGTCAATATTGAGCAGCTTTCGATTGCCGGGGGTCGCGCGCCGCCTATGCTTTCAGTAAAGTCCGGGCCGACTTGCCCGCTGACGGCAGGGGGATCGTGACATGACGCGAAAAACGCCGGGTACCGGCTGGATCCGCTATTGGCCGCGGCTTCTGTTTGCCATTCCCCTTACCGCTATCTTGTGGGTGCCTTCCTATAACCGGATCGAGCCATCGCTCGGCGGCATCCCCTTTTTCTATTGGTACCAGCTTGCCTGGATCCTGCTTGGCGCGGCCATCGTGTTTGTCGTCTATACGATCGAAACGCGAATCACCGGGACGACGGCGAGGTCGAAGAGGGGGCCCGAGACGACGGCTCCCCCGGGAGACGTGCTTTGAATCTCGACCTCGTCGCCACGACCGTATTTGTCCTTCTGTTCCTATTCGTCACCTGGCTCGGCTTCGTCGCCGCGCACTGGCGGAAGGCCGATCTCAACGTACTGCATGAATGGGGTCTCGGGGGGCGGAGATTCGGGACCGTCGTCACCTGGTTCCTGCTCGGCGGAGACCTCTACACCGCTTATACCTTCATCGCAGTGCCGGCGCTCGTCTTCGGCAAAGGGGCGATGGGCTTCTTCGCCATCCCCTATACGATCCTCATCTACCCAATTCTCTATCTCATGTTCCCGCGGCTATGGGCGATTGCCCATGCCAAGGGTCACGTCACGGCAGCCGATTTCGTCCGCGACCGGTTCGGCAGCCGTATGCTTGCGCTTGCCGTGGCTGTGACCGGCATCGTCGCCACCATGCCCTACATCGCCCTTCAGCTCGTCGGTATGGAGGTGGTGATCGGCGCGCTGGGATTCCCGGCTGGCGGCTTCGTCGGACATCTCCCGCTCATCATCGCCTTCATCGTGCTTGCCGCCTTCACCTATACAAGCGGGCTCCGCGCGCCCGCCTTGATTGCCATTGTCAAGGACACGCTGATCTTCGTCACCATCTTCGCGGCGGTTGTGATCATTCCAGAAAGGCTCGGTGGCTACGGCGCGATCTTCGCGAGCGTGCCGCCAGAGAAACTGCTTCTCGCGCCGCCGGCGGAGGGAAGCCTCGGCAGCTACAGCGCCTATGCAACGCTCGCGCTCGGCTCGGCGCTCTCGTTGTTCCTCTACCCGCATTCGATGACGGGAATCCTCAGCGCGTCGAACGGGGATGTGATCCGACGCAACGCCACGATGCTATCGGCCTATTCCTTCATTCTCGGGCTGATCGCCCTCTTGGGCTACATGGCCGTCGCGGCCGGCGTCGACAAGGACCCGGCATTTGCCGCGGGCTTTACCGAATACGGAGCGAATTTCGCGGTGCCGGCGCTGTTCCTTTCGTCCTTCTCGTCCTGGTTTGTAGGCGTCGCCTTTGCCGCCATCGCCATCGGCGCGCTTGTGCCAGCCGCGATCATGTCGATCGCCTGCGCCAATCTCTTCACGCGCAATCTCTACAAGGAATTCATGCGTGCCGATTGCACCGAGGCCGATGAGGCGCGCATGGCGAAGATCGTATCGCTCGTGGTGAAGATCGGCGCCGTGGTGTTCATCCTCGCTATTCCCCAAGACTACGCGATCCAGCTCCAGCTGCTCGGCGGCATTTGGATGATCCAACTCTTGCCGCCAATCGTGCTCGGCCTTTATACGCGCGGCTTCAATCCGATCGCGTTGCTCTTAGGCTGGATCGCGGGGACGGCGATCGGAACCTATATGGCGGCGACCCAAGGCTTCGCCTCATCGGTCTATCCGCTCGCCATCTTCGGCGTAACGGTGCCGGGCTACGCAGCGCTCTACTCGGTCGTAATCAACTTGATTGTCGCCGTGGTTTTGAGCCCGCTCTTCGACCTCGTGGCGCGGCGCGGAGCCACCTCCGCGGCGCGATAACGGCCGCAGCTGTCGTCAATGCGGCACTCGACCGCGGCGGATTATGTGGATAGGGTCAGCCGTCGCGACTCAAACTGCCCTCGACAAGGAGGACATTGACCATGGCAAACGACAACCAAGGCAGTCGGACGTTTTTGGCGATCGTGCTGGGCGGCATCGTGCTCGCTCTCGTCATCGCCGCTTATTTCATGTACGGCCACAAAGGCGAGACCAGCGTCAAGGTCGAGAAGCCGGCTACCGAGCAGTCCGCACCTGCCGCGCCCCCGGCAGCAGAGACGCCGGCTACGCCGCCAGCAGAGTCGCCGATGGCTCCGTCGGCACCTCCGGCCGGCGAGGCGCCAGCGACCCCGCCCGCAAATCCTGCCCCTTCGACAAGTCCGTAATGGCCGGCGAAAGGGCGGCCTCTCGCGAGCCGCCCTTCCCAACTTGGATGTCCGCGTCGGGTCCAAGGCTCTCAAAATCCTTAATCGAGCCGGCCGTTAGGCTGCGTAAGCCGTCTAACGCGTCTCCCTGCCGCCGAAATTGATGTAGATTGTCGGCCTCGATGCGTGGGAACGGCGAGATGGCGGTGAAAGGCGACCGCGGACGCGTGGCGTGCTGGCTTTTGACTGCCAGCTTCGCTTTTTTCATTTCGGCAGCCTACGCCCAAGACAAGCCCGCTGTGCCGGTCGAGGCGGCGAAGGTCATGGCCGCGCCGTTGAGCGAGCAGGTAACCGCCGTCGGCACTATCTTCTCCAACGAGGCGGTTACGGTCAGTTCGGAAATCCCGGGGCGGCTCGAGGAGATTCATTTCCAAGAAGGGCAGCCGATCGAGAGGGGATCGCCACTTTTCACGCTCGAAGATTCGGTCTATCGCGCCCAGCTCGCCGATGCCGAAGCCAAGCTTAAGCTCGCCGAGCAAACCCACAAGCGGCGCACCACTCTGCTTAGCAATCAATACGCGACGGCCCAATCGGCCGACGAGTCGGCCTCCGCCGTCGCAGTGAACACGGCCGCCGTCGAGCTCGCCCGTGTGCAGCTCGACAAGGCGCATATCGTGGCGCCGTTCTCCGGTATTGTCGGCCTTCGCCGCGTCAGTGTCGGTGAGTACATCACCGCAGGCCAGCCGCTGGTCAATCTCGAAGCCATCGATCCGGTGAAGGCCGATTTCAGGGTGCCTGAGAAGTTCCTTCCCGCCATCAGGGTAGGGCAGACTATCCGCATCAAAGTTGACGCCTTCCCAGGGGACAGCTTCGAGGGGAAAGTTTACGCCATCGATCCGCGGCTCGACGTGGCGGGCCGCAGCCTGCTGGTGCGCGCAGTGGTGCCCAACGGCGATCAGAGGCTTCGCCCGGGGCTGTTCGCGCGAGTGACGGTGCTGCTGCAGCTCAAGGAGGATGCCTTGAGCGTGCCGGAGCAGGCGATCGTGCCCCAGGGCGACAGCCAGTTCGTGTTCAAGATCGTGGACGGCAAGGCCCATTTGACCAAAGTTGTGACCGGCACGCGCCGCGATGGACGGGTCGAGATCGTCGATGGCCTATCCGCCGGCGATCAGGTCGTGATTGCGGGCCAGCTCAAGATCCGCGACGGCAGTGCCGTGTCGATCGTCGGACCTACCGGGGCCTGAGCCGTGACGCTTCCAGAATTTTCGATCAAGCGGCCGGTCTTCGCGACCGTCTTGAGCCTCGTGCTCGTTCTGGTCGGGCTCGTCTCTTATGAGCGCTTGAGCGTGCGCGAATACCCAGCGATCGACTCGCCGGTGGTCACCGTGCAGACCAATTATCCCGGCGCCAGTGCGGCCATCGTCGAGACCCAAGTCACGCAAGTGCTCGAGGATTCGCTGTCGGGCATCGAAGGCATCGATTTCATCACCTCGATCAGCCGGCAGGAATCGAGCCAGATCACTGTGCGGTTCAAGCTCGACCGCAACCCGGACTATGCCGCTGCCGACGTACGCGATCGGGTCGGGCGGGTTCGTGGCCGCCTTCCCGACGAGATCGACGAGCCGATCATCCAGAAGGTCGAGGCCGACGCCCAGCCGATCTTTCACCTCGCTTTCTTCAGCGACAAGCATTCGGCGCTCGAGATCACCGATTATGCCGAGCGCTACGTCAAGGATCAGCTCCAGACGCTTCCGGGCGTTGCCGAAGTGCGCCTGTTCGGCGATCGCCAATATTCCATGCGCATCTGGCTCGATCCTGAACGTGTCGCCGCCTATCAGCTCACGCCGCAAGACATCGAGGCGGCGCTGAGACGTCAGAACGTCGAGGTGCCGTCAGGCCGCATTGAAAGCCAGCAGCGCGAGTTCACCGTGCTTGCCGAAACCGACCTTCGCACGCCCGAGCAATTCAACGATCTCATCGTCAAAGAGGCCAATGGTTATCTCGTGCGCCTCGCAGACGTGGGCCACGCCGAGCTCGGCGCCCTCGATGAGCGGCGCATCGTTCGCTTCAACGGCAAGCCTGCGATCGCGGTCGGCGTGATCAAGCAGGCAACCGCCAATCCGCTTGAAGTCGCCCAAGAAATCCAGAAGGTGCTGCCAGCCATCACCGCGTCGCTGCCTGACGGCATGCAAGTCAGGATCGCCAACGACAAATCGGTGTTCATCGCCGAGTCGATCAAGAACGTCTATGAGACCATCGGCGAAGCGGTCCTCCTCGTAGTCCTGATCATCTTCCTGTTCCTGCGCTCGGTGCGCGCCACGCTGATCCCGCTGGTCACGATCCCGGTCTCGCTGATCGGCGCGTTTGCGCTGATGTATGCGCTAGGCTTCTCCATCAACACGCTGACGCTGCTCGCGCTCGTCCTCGCAATCGGCCTCGTGGTGGACGACGCCATCGTCATGCTGGAGAACATCTACCGCCACGTCGAGGGGGGCATGAACCCGGTCCAAGCCGCGCTTATCGGCAGCCGCGAGATTTCTTTTGCCGTGATCGCGATGACTATCACGCTAGCCGCGGTCTACGCGCCGATCGGCTTCATGACCGGCATCACCGGGCGGCTGTTCACCGAGTTCGCCTGGACGCTTGCCGGCGCGGTCATCGTTTCGGGCTTCGTGGCGCTGACGCTCTCGCCGATGATGTGCTCGAAGCTCCTGCGCCACCAGGAGCGGCACAACGCTCTATACCGCGCGAGCGAGCGCGTGCTTCAGGGCATCGGCGCGGGCTACCGCGGCCTGCTCAAGCGCGCGCTGGCAGTCCCGCCGGTCGTGCTCCTGATCGGGCTTGCGGTGGCGGGCTCGAGCGTTGCGCTGTTCGGCCTGCTGAAGGGAGAGCTGGCGCCGATCGAAGATCAAGGCAACATCTATGTGATGTTCCGCGCGCCGGAGGGCGCGACTATTGAATACACCGACGCCTATGCGAAACAACTCGAGCAGATCTATCTCTCGGTACCGGAGGCCGACCGCATCTTCGTGGTGGCCGGCAATCCTACGGTCTCGCAGGGCACCTCGGTCGTAAGGCTCAAGCCGTGGAGCGAGCGCGAGCGCACCCAGCAGGAGATCGCCAAGTCGATCGCGCCGCGCATGGTCGCCGTCCCGGGTGTGGTGGCGTTTCCAAGCAACCCGCCGTCGCTCGGTCAAAGCCTGAAGGACAAGCCCATCAATTTCGTGATCCAGACCTCGAGCTCGTATGACGAATTGCAGAAGATGGTCGATGCCGTGCTCGAGAAGGTGCGCGACTATCCGGGGCTGGTCGACGTGGACTCAGACCTCAAGCTCAACTCGCCGCAGCTCGACATCTCGGTCGACCGTGAGAAGGCAGCGGCGACAGGAGTCGAGATCGACACGCTCGGCCGCACGCTCGAGACGATGCTCGGCGGTCGCCAGGTCACGCGCTTCAAGCAGAACGGGGAGCAATACGACGTGGTGGTGAAGATCGCCGATATCGACCGCCAGAATCCCGACGATATGCGGCGCATCTATGTGAAGGGGCGGGAGGACGCGATGATCCCGCTGTCGAACCTCATCACCATCAAGGAGACCGTGGCTCCGAAGGAGCTCAACCACTTCAATCAGCTCCGCGCCGCCACCATCACCGCGCAGCTTGCGCCAGGCTACACCTTGAGCGACGGCCTGAGCTTCCTTGCCAAGACCGCGCAAGAGGTGCTGCCAATCACCGCCCATGTCGAATATTCGGGGCAGTCGCGCGAGTTCAGGGAAGCGAGCCGCAATATGTATCTCATCTTCCTGCTCGCGCTCGCCTTCATCTATCTCGTGCTCGCGGCGCAGTTCGAAAGCTTCACCGATCCCTTCATCATCATGCTGACCGTGCCGCTCTCGGTGACCGGCGCGCTGCTTGCATTGTGGTGGAGCGGCGGCACGCTCAACATCTATAGCCAGGTCGGGCTTGTCACGCTGATCGGACTCATCACCAAGCACGGCATTCTCATCGTGGAATTCTCGAACCAGCTTCGCGCCAAGGGGCAGCCGATGCGCGAGGCGGTGATGGAAGCGGCGGCGTTGCGGCTCCGACCGATCCTGATGACCACCGGCGCCATGGTGCTCGGCGCCGTGCCGCTTGCGCTCGCGACCGGCGCCGGCGCCGAGAATCGTCAGGACATCGGCTGGGTGATCGTGGGCGGGCTTCTCGTCGGCACGCTGTTCACGCTGTTCGTGATCCCCGTGGTCTACACCTATCTCAGCCGGCGCGAGTTCCTGGAGGCCGATCTCGAAGGCACACAGGACGCGCCTGCGTTACCCAGGCCGCGCGGCGTGCTCGAGCCAGCCGAATAGAGGCTGAAGGCGTCGCGCGCTGAGAGGCGCGAAAACGGTTCACTTGGGTGTCGAGATGCGAGGCGGCTGCCGCAAAAAGAAGAGCCCCGGCGCGGGGAGTGCCGAGGCTCGTACGCATTACACAGAACGCACTACCTACCCAGACCGAACACAACTGGGCACATAGAGCATGCCTTGGGCCTGTGGCAGTTTTTTGACGATTCCTTGTCAGTCTTTTTAATAGCCACAAGCATTTGCACGCGCGCCTTAAGACCGCATGGCGCATCTAACCGGGACCAAAACGCCGCGCTATCTCAAAGGTTCCGCCTGGGAAGCGCGAAGCTTGTGCAGGGGCCCGCGTCATGCACTATGATGAAAATCCGGGCGAACCTAAATGAGTTAGAGGACCATGCGCTGGCGCGGCGAAAGAGAAAGCCAGAACGTCGAGGACCGACGCGACGAAGGCGGCGGCTTCGGCTTTCCGATGCCTGGCGGCGGGGTCAGCTTTCCCAGCGGCGGCGGCGGGCGCGGCGGCATCGGCATTGTCGGCATTCTCATCATTCTCGGGCTCATGCTGTTCTTCGGCATCGACCCGAGGGTGATCTTGCAGGGAGGGGGAGGTGACGAGGATAACTTCCCGAACATTCAACTTCCGCAGTCTCGTCCCGAGAGCACCAATGTCCCGGCCCCCGGCACGGAGCACCAAGGTCCGCCGGTCCAGCATCCACAATCGACGAGCGAGGACGATCTCAAGCAATTCGTAAGCGTGGTGCTCGCCGACACCGAGGACGTCTGGCAAGATCTGTTCAAACAATACGGCCAGCGTTATAGCGACCCCAAGCTCGTGCTGTACTCAGGCGCGATCCGTTCGGCTTGCGGGCTTGGCCAGTCGGCCATGGGGCCTTTTTACTGTCCGAACGACGAGAAGGTGTATATCGACCTCGACTTCTACCAGGAGCTCAAGAACCGCTTCAAAGCGCCGGGCGATTTCGCCCAGGCCTATGTCATCGCGCACGAAGTCGGCCATCACGTGCAGAAGCTGCTCGGCATCATGGATCAGGTCGAGGCGGTGCGGCAGCGCATGGATTCGGCCGAAGCGAATGCTTTGCAGGTTCGGGTCGAGCTGCAGGCCGATTGCTTCGCCGGCGTGTGGGCCAATCACGCGCAAGAAAGCAAGAATATCATCGAGCCCGGTGACATCGAGGAGGCGCTGAACGCGGCGAGCGCCATCGGAGACGATCGCATCCAGAGGCAGACGCAAGGCTATGTCGTGCCCGATGCATTCACTCACGGCTCTTCCGCGCAGCGGGTGCGCTGGTTCAAGCGCGGCTACGAAAGCGGGAAGCTCGAGAGCTGCGATACCTTCAACACGGATCAGCTCTAGCTCGTTGGCTGCGCAAGCTCGGTAGCGGGTGACTAGAGCGAGTCTCCGGCAAAGACCGTCGCCTCGCACGACTTCTGCGCCTTCTTGAACAGGAGGCAGGCTTGGTTCGCCTCTGCGGCGTTGGCGAACGGCCCGGCGATCAGCCGCCACTTCTTGTCGGGGGCCAGCACGCGACGAGGCTGAAGCCCCGCTACCAAAGCTGCGTGATTGGTGAGCAACTCGCGCCACAATGGTCGCAATCCATCCTGCTTCGCCACGATCCCGATCTCGATGCCGTAGCGCGTGGACCCGTCGTTGGCTGCCGGCGGCAGAGTGGTGGGGCTAAGAGCTGCAATTTCGGTGTTGGGTGTTGGTGCCGTGCTCTCGCTGCCGGATTCCGATGACGAGGAGGCACTGTCGGTCGCGGCCGGACTTGGCGCCGACAGATTGCTGCTGAGGCTTGGAGTCGGCGTTACTTCGGTCAAGGGCTCGTCGGGAACCTCCGACACCGTCACCGGCGGCGGCGTAGGCTCGTGCTCGTTCTCCGCGTCGGCTGGCTCTTCAGAAGGAGGCGGACTGCTCGAAGGCGTCGCCGAGGGTTTGACTTCCGCGGGCTTCACGTCCGCAGGCTTTGCCGCGGGAGGCGGTTCTGGCGCGGGAACCTGGGCCGCCTTGGGTGCTTCGGCAGGTTTCGCCGGCTCGGCGGGTTTCTCGGCAGGCTGCGCCAAGGCGACACTAGGCTTCTTCGCTTGAGGAGCGGGTGGCTCGGGCGAAGGCACCGGCTCTGACTCCGGGGTCGAGGGGCTCGCGTTCTCCGACAATGAGCCGGCCGGCCGCACAGCCTTCTCAAGCGGCTCAAGACGCGTGTTGATCTCAGCGATCTGCTGCGACAGTTCGCGCAAGGTGGACTCGATCTTCCCCGTCTCAGCAGCGCCGACGGCGCTTGCAGCTTGCTCCGAGCTAATTGACGTCTCGCCTGGCGCGACCTGGCTGCCAAGGGCACCGGGATTGGTCAGGAGGGTGAACAAGTATACGCCCGACAGGCCGCCGAGAACGATCCAGAAGAACGCAAACGCGCTCCGAACCACATTTCGCGAACTGGTTTGACGATCCTTGATCATTGAGAGTGAACCCCCTCTCGCCTGGAAAATCAGGCTGAAAAACGAAAATCAGGCTGAAAAACGACCTGAATATGGCTTAGCCTGCGATATGGCGCCGCCCCATCTGAGGGAGATTACTCCGTCCATCCAGCCGGTCAATTTTCCCCTGCTGGGCCCTCCTGACGCAGGTTATGGCCCTAGCCCCTCGTTTGGACTAGACAATCGCCGTCCGCGTGCCTTTGGACGGCGATTCGGCTTTGCCGCCATCAATACAGGATTGACGCCCTTAACTGTACCTAAGCTTTGCGCGCTTAAGTCAGCTCCGTGCTGCCGCGCAATTTGAGTGAAGTGTCAGCGATTCAAGCCTCATGAACCAAACCTCCTCCCTCGCCATCATCCTTGCCGCGGGTAAGGGCACGCGGATGAAGTCCGAACTGCCCAAGGTGATGCACAAGCTTGCCGGGGCCACGCTACTCGCTCATGTTCTGAAGGCCGCCAAAGCTGCCGGCATCGACCGCATGGCCGTGGTGGTCGGCCCCGGCATGGAAGAGGTTGGCGCGGCGGTTGCGGCCGTCGATCCGAAGGCACAGTCATTCGTGCAGGCGAAACAGCTTGGGACAGCTGACGCGGTTAAGTCCGCCCGGGAAGCGCTCGAAGATTTCAAGGGCGACGTCCTCGTGCTTTATGGTGATACACCCCTCTTGACTTCCGAAACCCTCAACCGCGTGCGCGCCGAGCTCAAGGCGGGCGCCGATCTGGTGGTGATCGGCTTCGAGGCAGCCGATCCTAGTGGCTATGGACGGTTCCTGCTCGACGATCGGGGAAGTCTCGCAGCGATCCGCGAGGAGAAAGATGCGAGCGACGAGGAGCGCACGCTCACCCTGTGCAATTCCGGAATCATGGCGTTCCGCTCGGCCAAGATCCTGCTCGATCTGCTCGGCCGCATCGGCAATGACAACGCAAAGAGCGAGTTCTACCTCACCGACGCCGTGGCGCTCGCCCGAGGCGACCGGCTTGAAGCGCGCATCGTGCTGTCCAACGGAGAGGAGGTGCTTGGCGTCAACTCGCGCGCCGAGCTCGCCGAGGCCGAAGTAGCAATGCAGCAGCGGCTTCGCGACAAGGCAATGGCCAACGGCGCGACGCTCGTTGCGCCCGAGACGGTGTTCATCAGCCATGACACGCGCATCGGCAGGGACGTGGTGATCGAGCCTAACGTCGTGATTGGTCCAGGCGTGGTTATCGAGGACGGCGCCACCGTCAGAGGCTTCTCCCATATCGAAGGCGCCCATATCGGTCCCGGCGCAATCGTCGGGCCGTTCGCGCGGCTCCGCCCCGGCGCCACGCTCGGCGAGAATGCTCATGTCGGCAATTTCGTCGAGATCAAGCAGGCTGAGATCGGCGAGGGCGCCAAGGTCAACCATCTCACCTATATCGGCGATGCTAGCGTCGGCGCGCGCGCCAATATCGGGGCGGGAACCATCACCTGCAACTACGACGGCTTCGCCAAGCATCGCACCGAGATCGGCGCGGGGGCCTTTGTCGGCTCGAACTCTTCGCTCGTGGCTCCGGTCAAGATCGGGGACGGCGCCTATATCGGATCGGGCAGCGTGATCTCCAAGGACGTCTCGCCTGACGCGCTTGCGCTCACCCGTTCGCCGCAAGAGGAACGCAAAGGCTGGGCTGCACGTAGGCGCGAGCAGCGCGGCAAGTCCAAAGCCAAGGCAGCCGCTGGTACCGGCAACAAAGGGACATAGCTCGTG
>Ga0070702_100000802_pt1 | contig 11995 bp, 9 predicted proteins | sample KBSK5103metaG_FD_65466 | JGI IMG/M metagenome (GOLD analysis project Ga0070702, IMG submission 65466) | Corn, switchgrass and miscanthus rhizosphere microbial communities from Kellogg Biological Station, Michigan, USA - KBS K5-10-3 metaG | ecosystem: Host-associated > Plants > Roots >... | reverse complement strand
TCGTACCCGATCACGCCGGCCTCGGACATCCTGCACGAGCTGAGCAAGCACAAGAACTTCGGGGTGCGGACCTTCCAGGCCGAGGACGAGATCGCGGGCATCGGCGCGGCGCTGGGCGCGGCCTTCGGCGGCTCACTGGCCGTGACGACGACCTCCGGGCCCGGCGTGGCCCTGAAGTCGGAGACCATCGGTCTCGCGGTCTCGCTCGAGCTGCCGCTGGTCATCTGCGACGTCCAGCGAGGTGGTCCCTCGACCGGCCTGCCGACCAAGACCGAGCAGTCCGACCTGCTGCAGGCGATGTTCGGGCGCAACGGCGAGTCCCCCGTCCCGATCATCGCCCCCCAGTCTCCGGGCGACTGCTTCGACGCCGCCCTCGAGGCGGTCCGGATCGCCACGACCTACCGGACCCCGGTGTTCGTGCTTTCCGACGGCTACCTCGGCAACGGCTCCGAGCCCTGGCACATCCCGGATGTCGCCGACCTGCCCCACTATGACGTCAACTTCGCCACGGGGCCCAATGACATCGACGCCAATGGCGATCCGGTGTTCCACTCGTACCTGCGAGATCCCGAGACGCTCGCCCGGCCATGGGCCATCCCGGGCACCCCGGGTCTGGAGCACCGCATCGGCGGTATCGAGAAGGCCGACGTCACCGGCGACCTCTCCTACAGCCCCGACAACCACGACAAGATGACGCGGCTGCGCCAGGCCAAGGTCGACGGCATCGCCAAGAGCATCCCGGACCTGGTCGTGGACGACCCGTCCGGCGAAGCGGAGGTCCTGATCCTCGGCTGGGGGTCGACCTACGGTCCGATCGCCGAAGCCACCCGGCTGGCGCGCAACGACGGTGTCAAGGTCGCCCGCGCCCATCTTCGGCATATCAACCCCTTCCCGTCCAACCTCGGTGAGGTGCTCCGCGGATACCAGCAGGTGATCGTGCCCGAGATGAACCTCGGCCAGCTCGCCCTGCTGCTGCGCGCCAAGTTCCTCGTGGACGTGCAGTCCTACAACCAGGTGCGCGGGCTGCCCTTCACCTCCACCGAGCTTGCGAGCGTCATTTCCAAGGCCACAGTCAACCTGAGCGGAGCCGTCCGATGACCACCACTGAGCTCGGTATGCCCGGTGCCGGCACCTTCGGCGTGCCTCGTCTCCTCGAGGGCGCCCCAGCACAGAGCAAGAAGGACTTCACCAGCGACCAGGAGGTCCGCTGGTGCCCAGGCTGCGGTGACTACTCGATCCTCGCGGCGGTCCAGGCATTCCTGCCCGAGATGGGTCTCAAGCGCGAGAACATCGTCTTCGTCTCCGGCATCGGATGCTCCTCGCGTTTCCCGTTCTACCTCGACACCTACGGCCTGCACTCGATCCACGGCCGCGCGCCGGCCATCGCGACCGGCCTTGCGACGGCACGAGGAGACCTGTCGGTGTGGGTTGTCACCGGCGATGGTGACGCACTGTCCATCGGTGGCAACCACCTGATCCACGCGATGCGGCGCAACGTCAACCTCAAGATCCTGCTGTTCAACAACAAGATCTACGGCCTGACCAAGGGGCAGTACTCCCCCACCTCCGAGTTCGGCAAGATCACCAAGTCGTCCCCGTTCGGCTCCGTCGACCAGCCCTTCAACCCGGTGTCACTGGCCCTGGGCTCCGAGGCCACCTTCGTGGCTCGCACGATGGACACGGACCGCAAGCACCTCACGTCGGTGCTTCGCGCGGCTGCCGAGCACCGTGGCACGGCGCTCGTCGAGATCTACCAGAACTGCCCCATCTTCAACGACGGTGCCTACGAGCTGGTCAAGGACAAGGACGAGGCCGAGGCCCGGATCGTCCACCTCAACGACGGCGAGCCGGTGCGGGTCGGTGCCGACAAGCTCGTGGCACGCGGCGACTCCGGAGAGCTGAAGGTTGTTGCGGCGCAGGGCGCCGACATGTCACGGGTCGTCGTTCACGACGCCGGTGCCGATGACCCGTCCATGGCGTTCCAGCTCTCCCGGCTGGACGACCCGACGATGGCGCACGTCCCGATGGGCATCTTCCGCAACGTCGCCCGGCCGACCTACGACGACCTCGTGCGCGCCCAGGTCGACGACGCCGTCGCCGGTGCCGGTGGCACGGTCACGGACGCGGACATCACCTCGCTGCTGCACGGTAAGGACTCCTGGGCCGTCACGGAGTGACGGGCACCTCCACCGTGCCCTTGACAGGACACGGAGAGGACGTACGACGAGGGACGGCGTACGGCGCGGTCGCCTATGTCATCTGGGGGACCTTTCCCCTGTACTTCCATCTGCTCGCGCCCGCGGGCGCCTGGGAGATCCTCGCCCACCGCATCCTGTGGACCCTGCTCTTCTGCGGGGCAGTCCTGGTCGTCCGGCGCGAGCTCGCGTGGTGTCGTTTGGTGCTGGGCAACCCGCGCCTGCTGGGAGCGGTGGCCCTGGCCGGGCTGCTGATCGCCGTCAACTGGACGATCTACGTGGCTGCTGTGGTGGCCCACCACGTCACCGAGGCGTCCCTGGGCTACTTCCTCAACCCGATCGTGACCGTGGCGATCGGCGTCGTCGTCCTGCGCGAACGGCTCCGCTCACTGCAGTGGCTGGCGGTGGCCATCGGGCTCGCGGCAGGGATCTATCTCAGCGTCGACTTCGGGCGTCCGCCGTGGATCGCCCTGGGTCTGGCGTTCTCGTTCGCCCTCTATGGGCTGATGAAGAAGCGGCTGGGCACCAAGCTGGGCGCGTTCCAGAGCCTGACCTCAGAGACCGCAGTGCTGGCACCGGTCGCCGTCGCCGTCCTCGTGTGGCTGGGCGTCCGAGGTGAGACAACCTTCACCATGGACGCTCCGGCCCACCCGCTGCTGCTGGCCTCGGCCGGCGTGGTGACGGCCGCGCCGCTGCTGCTGTTCGCGGCGGCGGCCCGGCGGGTGCCGCTCGTGACCATCGGTCTCCTGCAGTTCGTCACCCCGGTGCTTCAGCTGCTCTGCGGGGTTCTGCTGCTGGGCGAGACCATGGAGCGCAGCCGCTGGGTCGGCTTCGGCATCGTCTGGGTTGCCCTGCTGCTCTTGGCGTTCGACTCGATCCGGTCGGTGCGCGCCCGTCGGCGGCTGGCCGACGCGGCGGAGTGCGCAGCGGTCTGAGCGGGCGACTGCTAGCCGGCGCGGTTGACGACGCCCTCGACCAGGGACGACAAAGCGGTCAGGGCGTCCTGAGAAGGGGACCCGTCTGCGAACCCGATGGCCAGCGGGGCCAGTAGTAGCTGAGCCTGCCTGGCCACGGCATTGGTCCGCTCGCGCGCCTCGCCCATGGCCGGGTGGGCCCGCAGCAGGCCGAGGGCCTCGGCATGGAACGCCTCGTCGCGCAGGTCGCCCAGGTCACCGCCGAGCAGATCCTTCAGGCGGTTGTCGGCGGGATCGGTCGACCGGCGCACCAGCAGCACCGGCAGGGTTGCCACCCCCTCTTTCAGGTCGGTGCCGGGCTGCTTGCCGGACTCCCCCGGGACCGAGGAGATGTCGAGGAGGTCATCGGCGAGCTGGAACGCGATACCGAGCCGCTCACCGTAGCGGCGCATGATGTCGACGGTCTCAGGCGGGCAGCCGCCGAACATCGCGCCGTAGCGCCCCGCCGTCGCGATCAGCGCACCGGTCTTGTCGGCCAGGACGCCAAGGTAGTAGTCGATCGGGTCGACGCCGCCGGGCGCCGGACGGTCGTCACGGATCTGCCCCGAACACAGTCGCACGAACGTCTGCGCCTGGATCCGGACAGCCTCCGCCCCCAGCCCTGCGACGAGCTCGGAGGCCTTGCCGAAGAGCAGGTCACCGACCAGGATCGCGGCGGAGTTGCCGAACCGCGCGTTGGCGCTGACCACTCCGCGGCGAAGGTCCGCCTCGTCCATCACGTCGTCGTGGTACAGCGAGGCGAGGTGGGTCAGCTCGACGCCGGTCGCCGCGGCGACCACCTCGTCATTGATCCCGGTGCCGAGCTCGGCGGCAAGCAGGGTGAGCATCGGCCGGAACCGCTTGCCCCCTGCCTGCGACAGATGAAGCGACGCCTGCGCGATGAACGGGTCCTCGTGGTCGACGACATCGCGCAGCAGCGCATCGACGGCCTTGAGGCCGTCCTGCAACCGTGCTGCCAGCTCCGGTGAGACGAAGGGCAACGCCATGGTCGGTGCCGCGGAGGTCATCGCAGGAACAAGGAGGACCGGGCCGCGAGGTCCAGCAGCGGAGAGGGGAAGACACCGAGCACGAACGTCACGAGGACGCCGACCGTGACAGCCAGGGTGGTGACGATGCTGGGCGAGACCGCGCGGACCGTGTCGCCGGCGGGCTCAGAGAAGTACATGAGCACGATGATCCGGACATAGACGAAGGCAGCGATGGCACTTGACAGCACGCCGACGACCACCAGGGGCGTCGCGCCGTGAGCGACCGCGGCCGAGAACACTGCGAACTTGGCCGTGAACCCCGAGGTGAGCGGGATGCCGGCGAAGGCCAGGAGCAGGAAGGCGAAGGCCCCGGCGATGACGGGGTGGTTCCTGCCGAGCCCTGCCCACTGCGACAGCTGCGTGGCTTCCGAGCCGCCGGCCCGGACCATCGACACGAGGGCGAAGGCCGCGATCGTGCAGAAGCCGTAGGCCACCACGTAGAACAGCACCGCGGAGACCCCGACCCTGTCGAAGGCCAGCAGTCCGGTCAGGACGAACCCGGCGTGGGCGATCGACGAGTAGGCCAGCAGTCGTTTGATGTCGGTCTGGGTGACCGAGAGAACCGCACCCACGACCATGGTCAGGATGGCGACCACCCACAGCGCCGGAAGCCAGTCCCAGCGACTGTCCGCGACGCCGACGTAGACGAACCGCAGGATCGCACCGAACGCGGCGACCTTGGTGCAGGCAGCCATGAAGCCCGTGACGGGGGTCGGCGCCCCCTGGTAGACGTCCGGAGTCCACGAGTGGAAGGGCACGGCACCGATCTTGAAGAGCAGTCCGACCAGTACGAGCAGGACGCCGGGGATCAGCAGTCCGTCCATACCGGACTGCGTTCCGATGGCCCTGGAGATGACGCCCAGGTCCATCGAGCCGGAGTAGCCGAACAGCAGTGCCGAGCCGAACAGGAAGAAGGCCGACGAGAAGGCGCCCAGCAGGAAGTACTTCAGGGACGCCTCCTGGGAGAGCAGACGGCGGCGTCGGGCCAGGCCGGAGAGGATGTAGAGCGGCAGTGAGAGGACCTCCAGCGCCACGAACATCGTCAACAGGTCGCCGGCAGCCGGGAACAGCAACATGCCTCCGACCGCGAACATCGTCAGCGGGAAGACCTCGGTCGTGGTCGCCCCGGCGCGCACCGCGGCGGCTTCCTGGGCCGAGCCGGGCGCCGAGGCACCCTGGGCGGTGAACGCATCAGCGCCGACACCGTCGAAGCGCTCCGCCATGGTGAGCACGCTGAGGACCGAAAGCCCCAGGATCGTGCCCTGGAGGAACAGTGCCGGTCCATCGATCACGACCGCGCCGGCGAGCGTGCTGCCCTGGTGGCCCAGGCCGAGAACGACCGCGACCAGCGCGGCGACCAGGCCCACGAGCGCGACCCCCACCTGCGCGGCATACCGCTTGGCCCGGGGTGTGAAGGCCTCGAGGAGGACACCAATGGTGGCTGCGGCGAAGACGATCAGCATCGGCAGGACCGCGCCATAGTTGATCGGGGTGGCGACAAGCGCCGTCAGTCCGGACAGCGAGGCGATCACTTAACGGCTCCTTCAGCGGCTCCGGGATGCGTGGGCGCCGGGTCGGTGACGCCGACGATCTGCAACGTCCTGGCCACCGCCGGGTTGATCACGTCGAGCACCGGCTTGGGGTAGAAGCCCAGGACGAGGAAGGAGAGGATCAACGGGGCAACGACCCACTTCTCGCGGTGGGACAGGTCGGGGGTGCCGGCGGCAGCCTCGGGCTTGGGTCCGGTCATCATCCGCTGGTACATGAGCAGGATGTAGAGAGCGGCCAGGATGATGCCGGAGGCGGCGATGACGCCTGCGACCCGGTAGCGCTGGAAGGTTCCCACCAGGACAAGGAACTCCGAGATGAAGGAGCTCAGACCGGGCAGAGCCAGACCGGACAGCCCGGAGACGAGGAACACTCCGGCCAGAACGGGCGTCACCCGCTGCCAGCCGCCGTAGTCCGGGATGCGTTTGCTGCCGCGTCGGCGGATCAGCATCGCCGCCACGAGGAACAGTGCCGCCGTGGTGAAGCCGTGGTTGACCATGTAGAGGGTTGAGCCGGCCGTGCCGACCGAGGTCATGGCGAAGATGCCGAGCACGATGAAGCCGAAGTGGCTGATCGACGTGTAGGCGATCAGCCGCATGATGTCGGTCTGGCCGATCGCGAGCAGCGCGCCATACAGGATCGAGATGAGCGCAAGCACGATGACCACAGGCGTGGCCCACCTGCTGGCCTCGGGGAACATCTGCAGGCAGAAGCGGATCATCCCGTAGGTGCCCACCTTGTCCAGCACGCCGACCAGAAGCACGGCGGTCGCCGGACGCGCCTCGGTGGCCGCGTCCGGCAGCCAGGTGTGGACCGGCCACATCGGCGCCTTGACGGCGAAGGCGAAGAAGAAGCCGAGGAACATCAGCCGGCCGGCAGTCTGGTCGAGCTTGAGACCGGTCAGCTTCTCGACGAGGAAGCCGTCGGCGCCGCCCGGGCCCTGCTGGTACAGCGCGATGACAGCGACCAGCATGACGAGCCCGCCGAGCAGGGAGAACAGCAGGAACTTGACGGAGGCGTACTGCCTGCGGGGACCACCGTAGGAGCCGATCAGGAAGTAGACCGGGACCAGCATCGCCTCGAAGAAGACATAGAACAAGAACACGTCGGTCGCGGCGAAGACACCGACCATGAAGGTCTCCAGGACCAGCATGAGGGCGAAGTAGTTCTGCTGGCGCTTGCCGACCTCGGGCACGTCGTGCCAGGCGGCGAGCAGGCAGACGGGGACCAGGATCACCGCCATCACGATCAGGACGAGCGCGATGCCGTCCACGCCGAGCGCGTAGCTCACGCCGAACTGCTCGATCCACGGGTGCTGTTCCTGGAGCTGGAACTGCGCGGTGGAGTCCGCCTTGAACTCCAGGGCGGCAGCGATGGTGAACAGCAGGGCTACGACGGAGAAGCCGAGCGCGACCTGCTTGGCCCGGTCGGCCAGGCTGGCGGGCAGGAAGGCGACGACGAGCGCGCCCACCAGCGGGATCAGGCCGATCGTTGTCAGCCAGGGAAAACTGGACATCACTGCACCACCCAGACGGCACCGAGGATCACGACGACGCCAGCGAGCATCGTCAGGGCATACGAGCGCACGAAGCCGTTCTGTATCCGGCGCAGACGCGCCGAGGAGCCGCCGATGAGGGCGGCCAGCCCGCCGACTCCCCCGTCAACGCCCCTGTTGTCGAAGAAGACCAGGAAGCGGGTCAGATACAGACCAGGTCGCATCAGCAGGGCCTCGTTGACGTCGTCCTGGTAGAGGTCTTTGCGCGCTGCCCGCGTCAGCAGCGACCCCACCGGGGCAACCACGGGGACCGCGTCACGCCAGTAGCTCACGAAGGCCAGGGCCAGGCCCGCCGCGACGACCAGCAATGTCATGGTCATGAGCACCGGGACGGCGATCACCGGCTCACCTTCAGCGCCACTACCGACGACCGGCTCGAGCCAGCTCCGGATGGCACCGGTCGGGCCCAGGATCAGCCCCAGAAAGGCCGAACCGAAGGCGAGAACGATCATCGGGATCGTCATCACCTTGGGGGACTCATGTGGATGGGCTTCCTTGGGCCAGCGCTTCTTGCCCTGGAAGGTCATGAAGAACAGCCGCGACATGTAGAAGGCGGTGATTCCCGCGCCGATCAGGGCGGTGAAGCCGAAGACCCACGGCCGCCAGCCCTCACCGACGAACGCGGTCTCGATGATCGCGTCCTTGGACCAGAAGCCGGAGAAGGGCGGCACGCCGAGGATGGACAGCCAGCCGATAGCGAAGGTGAACCAGGTGATCTTCATGGCACCGGACAGGTGGCCGAACCGTCGCATGTCGACCTGGTCGTCCATGCCATGCATGACCGAGCCCGCGCCGAGGAACATCCCGGCCTTGAAGAAGCCGTGGTTGAGCAGGTGGAAGATCGCGAAGACGTAGCCGACCGGACCCAGGCCGGCAGCGAGCATCATGTAGCCGATCTGGCTCATCGTCGATGCCGCCAGCGCCTTCTTGATGTCGTCCTTGGCGCAGCCGACGACCGCTCCGTACACCAGGGTGATCGCGCCGACGATGACCACGACGGTCTGCGCGGTCGGTGTGGCGTCGAAGATCGCGCCGCTGCGCACGACGAGGTAGACACCGGCGGTGACCATCGTCGCGGCGTGGATCAGCGCGGACACCGGCGTCGGGCCGGCCATCGCGTCGCCGAGCCAGCTCTGCAGCGGGAACTGAGCCGACTTTCCGCAGGCGCCGAGCAGCAGGAACAGGCCGATCACCGTCAGGGTGCCCTGGTCGGCACCCGCCACACCGGCGTTGACGCCCGAGAAGCTGACCGTGCCGAACGTGACGAACATGAGCATGATGGCCACGGTCAGGCCGAAGTCACCGACCCGGTTGACCACGAACGCCTTGTTGGCCGCTGCGGCATTGGCCGGGCTGTGGTTCCAGAAGCCGATGAGCAGGTATGACGCCAGGCCGACGCCCTCCCAGCCCACGTAGAGCAGGAGGTAGGAGTTGGCCAGGACCAGCAGCAGCATGGCCGCGATGAACAGGTTGAGGTAGGCGAAGAAGCGACGTTTGTCCGGGTCATGCTCCATGTAACCCAGGGAGTAGACCAGGATCAGCGAGCCGACGAAGGTGACCAGCAGTACGAAGGCCATGGACAGCGGGTCGACCAGCATTCCGGCGTCGACCTGGAAGCTGCCGGCGGGCACCCACGAGTACAGGTCCAGCGACAGGGCACGCTCCTCGGCAGGGCGGCCGAGCATCATGAAGAAGATCGCCGCCCCGACGCCGAAGGCGGCCCAGGACAGCCCTGTGGCCAGTGCCGGCCCGACCCGGTCCAGACGCCGACCGCCCAACAGGAGCACGGCCGCGCCCATCATCGGCAGGGCCACCAGCAGCCAGGCCACGGACGCCACGCCTGTGGCGGGCGCCACGGCCTCTGAGATTATCGGCTGACCGCCCAACTGTGCGCCGAGCTGACCCATGTGAGCAGCGGAAAGTTCCACGAGATGCATGTGTTGTGCCCCTTACAGCTTCAGCAGGTTGGCGTCGTCGACCGAAGCGGACCGGCGGGCACGGAAGATGGCCATGATGATGGCGAGACCGACCACAACCTCGGCGGCGGCAACCAGCATCACGAACAGGGCGATGACCTGACCGTCGAGCGAGCCGTGCATGCGCGCGAAGGTCACGAAGGCCAGGTTGGTGGCGTTCAGCATCAGCTCGACACCCATGAACACCACGATGGCGTTGCGGCGTACCAGCACTGTGGCGCCGCCGATCGCGAACAGTATCGTCGACAGGTAGATGTAGTTGACCAGGCTCATCGGTTGGTCCCCTCTTCGATCCCGCGCTCGATGGCCTTCTCGGCATCGGAGAAGCCCTGGGGGCTGGTGACCTGGTCGCGGGCGGTGAACACCCGGGATACGGACAGCTTGCTCGGCGTTCCGTCAGGCAACAGGGCTGGGGTGTCGACCGCGTTGTGGCGGGCATAGACACCCGGCGCCGGCAGGCCTGCGACGTTCAGGCCCTCGCGGAAACGTCGCTCGGACCACTCACGCTGGCTCGATCGCGGCGTCAGGCGCTCGCGGTGAGCCAGGACCATGGCGCCCAGGGCCGCGGTGATGAGCAGGGCGCTGGTGACCTCGAAGACCCAGACGTACTTGCCGAAGATCAGGTTGGCCACACCGGTGATGTTGCCCTCCGCGTTGGCCTGTCCGAGACCGACGGGACCGGGGAAGGTCACCGAGCCGATCGTCGCGATCAGCAGGGCACCCAGACCCAGTGCGAGCAGGAGGCCGACGACCCTCTGGCCCCTGATCGTCTCGACCAGGGAGTCGGAGGAGTCGACGCCGACCAGCATCAGCACGAACAGGAACAGCATCATGACCGCGCCGGTGTAGACGAAGATCTGCACGATCCCGAGGAAGTCGGCGTTCTGGGCGATGTACAAGATGCCCAGGTTGATCATCACCAACGCCATGCCCAGGGCCACGTGCACGGCCTTTCTGACAAAGAGCAGGCCCAGTGCCCCGAGCACGCTGATCGGGGCCAGGACCCAGAAGAGGATCGCCTCACCGCCGCTGGTCATCGGTGATCTCTCTCTGTTGAGGTGGACTCTGTTGAGGTGGGCTCTGAGGTGGGCTCTGTTGGGTCGGGCCCTGTCTGGTGGGCCTCGACCCACGCGCGCTGCTCAGGCGTGGCCGCAGTCACCTTGCCCAGGTAGTAGTCCCGCGCTTCCATACCGGGCACCATCGGGTGAGGGGGGGCGACCATGCCCTCCTGGAGGGGGGCCAGGAGCTGGTCCTTCTCCAGGATCAGCTTGTCCCGGCGGTCGCCGACCAGCTCATAGACGTTGGTCATCGTGAGCGCACGGGTGGGACAGGCCTCGATGCACAGCCCGCAGAAGATGCACCGCAGGTAGTTGATCTGGTAGACGCGGCCGTACCGCTCACCGGGTGAGAACCGGCGCGCGCCTCCTGTGCTGTCGTCGTTGTCGGCGCCCTCGACGTAGATCGCGTCGGCGGGGCAGGCCCAGGCGCACAGCTCGCAGCCGACACACTTCTCCAGGCCATCGGGGTGCCGGTTGAGCTGGTGGCGACCGTGGTAGCGGGGCTGGGTCGGACGCTTGACCTCGGGATACTCCTCGGTCTCGAGCTTGCGGAACATCGTCGCGAACGTGACCCCGAACCCGGCGACGGGGGCGAAGATCTCGGAGAGAAAGCCTGTCTTCTTCTGTTCCTCAGCCACGGGTGGCCTCCTGACCGGTCAGTTCTGGGTCGCCGGCTGAGCCGGTCAGGGACGCGGGATCCTGGTGCGGCTCGAACGGGTCGGGCTCGAGCGGGTCAGGCTCCAGCTTGCCCTGCATGCGACGGCTCGGCTCGAGCAGGCGCTGGCCCGGCAGGGGAGGGACCGGGTAGCCACCGGCGAACGGGTCGATCTCCTCGGGGCGCTCGGCCGGGACAGCGGCAGCCTCACGCCTGCCGTCCCAGACCCAGGCCACAGCCAGGGCGACAATGGCGATCACCCCGACGAGGGTGATGGCCGCCAACCGGGTGTTCTCGCCGAACCAGGCCACCTGGGCCCCCCGCAGGAAGGCCACGAAGACGACCCAGAGCAGGGTCACCGGGATGAGGAACTTCCAGCCGAAGCGCATGAACTGGTCGTAGCGCACCCGGGGCAGCGAGCCCCGCAGCCAGACGAAGAAGAACATGAACAGCCACAGCTTGATGACGAACCAGAGCAGTGGCCACCACCCCTCGTTGAACATGCCGTCGTTGATCGCGGCGATGCCGGGAGGCGCCTGCCAGCCACCCAGGAACATGGTGGTGGCCAGCGCGGAGACGGTGAACATGTTGACGTACTCACCGAGGAAGAACATCGCGAACTTCAACGAGCTGTATTCCGTGTGGAAACCACCGCCGAGCTCGCCCTCGCCCTCGGCGAGGTCGAAGGGCAGCCGGTTGGTCTCGCCAGCCATGGTGATGACGTAGACAACGAAGGAGACGCACGCCGGGAAGATGAACCACAGGGACTTCTGCGAGGCGACGATCTGTGAGGTCGACATCGAGCCGCTGTACAGCAGCACGCCGATCAGGGACAGGCCCATGGCAATCTCGTACGAGATGACCTGCGCGGTGGAGCGCAGAGCGCCCAGCAGCGGGTACGTGGAACCAGAGGACCAGCCGGCCAGGAGGATGCCGTAGACACCCACGCCGGCAACGGCGAGCACGAGCAGGACGGCCACGGGGGTGTCGGTCAGCTGCAACGGTG
>Ga0070702_100000792_pt1 | contig 12038 bp, 10 predicted proteins | sample KBSK5103metaG_FD_65466 | JGI IMG/M metagenome (GOLD analysis project Ga0070702, IMG submission 65466) | Corn, switchgrass and miscanthus rhizosphere microbial communities from Kellogg Biological Station, Michigan, USA - KBS K5-10-3 metaG | ecosystem: Host-associated > Plants > Roots >... | reverse complement strand
GGGGCAGGTACGGGTCGTGATAGATCGCGATCGGGTTCTCCCCGAAGCCACGCGGAGGCTGGATCATCAGCGCGACATTGCCGAGCAGCAGACCGGCCAGCACGATGTCAGTGCCGTCGATGTAGAGCGAGCCCGGTGGCTCACCCCAGTGCTCGCGGATCTCGGCTTGCAGCGTTTCGGGAAGCGCCTGGAAATGCCTCAGATAGTCGGCCAGCGGGACGCGAGCGGGCGCTGCCGACAGCTGTGCCTCGGTCAGCCACTCGACGTCGTGGCCGCCTGCGGCGATGAGCTGGTGGATCAACACGTCCGGGTCCTCAGGCAGCGGACCACCCACGTCGACGCCCGACGCCGCGAGGGCGTTCAGCAGCCGCAGGGCGGATGCCGGCGTGTCCAGACCGACGGCGTTACCGACCCGTGAGTGCTTGGTGGGGTAGGAGGACAAGGTGATGCCGATCCGCTTGTCCTGCGCAGGCACGTGTCGCAGCCGGGCCTGGCTCAGCGCCATCCCAGCGAGCCGCCGCACCCTCTCGGGGTCGGCGACATAGCGGGGTAGGCCATCATCGGCGGCAGGCTCCTTGAACGAGAAGGGCACCGTGGTGATCCGGCCGTCGAACTCCGGAATGGCGACCTGCATGGCGGCATCCATCGGCGTCATCGAGCTCGCTGCGGCCCATTCGGCCCGCGAGGTGGTCAGACAGATGCCCTGCAGGATCGGGATGTCCAGCTCCGCCAGGGCACCGATGGTCCAGGCCTCCTCGTCGCCGCCGGCCGAGGCCGCAGCCGGCACCACACCGCCGGCGGCGAGCACCGTGACGATCAGCGCGTCACAGCCGTCGATGAGCTGCAGGACCGGATGGTCCCGGCGGTCCAGCCCACGCAGCGACGCGCAGAAGACCGGCACCGGCTGGGCTCCGGCAGCATCAAGCCCGGTGACCAGGTCATCGATGAACGCGGTGTTGCCGGACAGCTCATGTGCCCGGTAGTAGATGACTCCGACCCGGGGGCGTCCGTCCGGCGCGGGCAGAGCTGCTCCGGAGCGCAGGCCGACCTCGGCCATGGGGACCGGCGCCAGGAAGCCCTTGCCGGTGCGCAGCACGGTGTCGGACAGGAAGGCGGCGAGCTGACCCAGGTTCCGCGGTCCGCCTTCGACCAGGTAGCCCAGCGCCTCCTGCGCAATACCGGCGGGGACCGTGGAGGTGGCCATGAGCTCCGCGTCGGGACCGGCCTCGCCACCCAGGACCACGACCGGCACCCCCGAGCCGAGGACCGCGGCAAGGCCCTCGGGCCACGTCGCCCGGCCGCCCAGCAGGCGGACCAGCACGAGGTCCACATCGGCCAGCAGCGCCGGCAGGTCTGACAGGCTGACCCGGGATGGGTTCGCGCATCGGTAGTCCGCTCCGCTGCCTTGCGCGGCGAGCAGATCGGTGTCCGACGTCGACAAGAGCAGAATCACGAGTCCTCCATCGGGTGTCCACGCCCAGGGGCTGTTCCGACGGCCGAAGTCTCCTGGCTCCCCGATCGAGGCTTACCCGTGCCGGCCATGTCGCCGGCGGTCATGCAGGGTCCGCTCCTCAGGTGACAGTGGCGGGACCGCGCCGGACTCACACCGGACTTCCTTCACTGCCGTCGTGACCGGAACTCAACCACACCAGCGGAACGGTGCACCACTCGGGGCCACTTTCATTCATCACGAATACGCTCGAATGAGCTCCGATGCCGGACCATCCGCCGGCGTGGTTCAGATCTCCGCCAGGTGTTGGCCCTCGGCAGCGTCGTGGACGTGGGCAGGCAGGTGCACGAACTCCGGCGGGGGGTGCATGAGGAACGACGTGTGCGAGATGTTCCAGGCATAGGCCCCAGCCATGGCGAAGACGACCACGTCGCCGGCGCGCAGGGTCGCCAGCGGGACGTCTCGGGCCAGCACGTCGCGGGGGGTGCACAGCTGGCCGACGAGAGTGACGGGCTCTCCGACCACGGCCGGCCGGACCGGTGCGCCGGTCCAGTCGTCGACCGGGACGACAGTGCAGGGCTGGTCATGGCCACGGGCCGCCGGAGTGCGCAGGTGGTGGGTGCCGCCCTCGAGGATGGCAAACGCTCGTCCATAGGAACGTTTCACGTCGAGCACCCGGGTGACATAGCAGGCGGCGTACGCGGTGAGCGACCGTCCGGGCTCGATCTTGAGCTGTAGCGAGGGGTGGCGCTTCGCGAGGGCGGCCAGGCAGGCGCCGTATGCCGGCCAGTCGAACCGGGCCTCGGGGTCGGCGTAGTCAACAGCCATGCCGCCGCCGAGGTCGAGCTCCTCGACGCGGTGGCCCGTGCGGGACGCCCACCTGAGCACCCAGGGCACGGCCTGCGCCGCGACGTCCCCGCACGCTGCGGCGTCGAGCCCGCTGGCCAGGTGAAGGTGGAGACCGCGAAGGCGCAGGCCAGGGCTGCGCGCGACGAGGTCGGCGGCCGCGTCGAGCCGCGACGGGTCCAGGCCGAACGGGCTCGGTCCACCGCCCATCGCCAGTGGCGCACCCGGCACCTGCAGCGGGGCATTGACGCGCAGCAGCACCTCGACCGGCTGACTCTTGGCGGCGAGCCGGGCGAGCACGTGCAGCTCCCGCTCGCTCTCGACGTGCAGCCGGTGCACCCCGGACTCGACCGCCAGTGCCAGCTCGGCATCGGTCTTTCCCGGCCCGCCGAAGGACAGTGGCAGGCCGGGTACAGCGGCGGCGACGTGCCGCAGCTCGCCGCCGGAGGCGACCTCGACGCCGTCGATGTGCGCCCGCAGGGTCTGCAGGACTGCCGGGTCGGGGTTGGCCTTGGCGGCATACAGCAGCTCGACCGATGCGGGGAGCGCCTCGCGGACGGCGGCGGCATGGCTCGCCAGTGCAGCGTGGTCGGTCACGTAGGCGGGCAGTGCCATCCGGTGGTGGCGGCGCACGTGGTCGAGGACAGCGGTGCTCACCAGGCCGCCGCCGCCAGCCGGGTTGCCGGAGGTTGGCCGCCGAGCGGGTTGCCGACGGGCACATAGGTTGCCGCACGGTCGCCTTGTTGTGCCCAGCGCAGGAGGAGGTTCGCCTTTCCCGGCATGGGGACGCCGGACAGCAGTGCCCGGAGCTGGGGCGCGTCGCCGTGTTCGCCGCGCCAGGTCAGCAGCGCTGCGCGCAGCCGTTCCCACAGCACAGCCTCCAGGTCGGGGAACACGTCGCAGACCGCGGCGAGCACCTCAGAGAGGTGGTTGACGACCAGGCAGTAGACGACCCGGTCCCACCCGCGGTTGGCGTCGTAGGTCACCTGCTGCGCGACCTCGCTCGGGAGGTCCGCCAGCTCGGCCCCCCACCGCGTTCCGACCAGCTTGGTGCCTTCCAGATCGCGGAGCAGCACCTGTCTGGGCAGTCCGTCGGCGTCCACCCCGACGAGCACGTTCTGCAGGTGCGGCTCCAGGACGACTCCCCAGCCGAAGTACGCAGAGAGGACGGGCGGGAGCACCGCGGCGACCCAGGCGTCCCACCAGGCCACGGCGGCGTCCGGTCCGCCGCCGAGACGGTCCAGCAGGGCGCGGACCGCCCACGGTCCACGAGCGTGCTCGTCCGCCACCGCGGCGGCCAGTAGCGGTGTGAGGCCGGGTAGCAGCCGGTCGGCCAGACCCTCACGGGCGATGCTTCCGAGGCTCTCGAGCAGGTCGCGCCGCCCGTCGAGGTCGACGCTGCGGTAGGCCGGCTCGCGCAGCAGCACGGTCCCCGGGTGGCGTTGGGCCAGGTCGGCGGCGACCGGGTCCAGCAAGGTGGTCAGGGCGACCGCACCTTCAAGCTCGTATGCCGCGTTGCGCCGTACGCAGTTGGTGATCCTGACGTCGAGGCTGAGCTTCCAGAAACCTCCGGCGGGGTGCCAGACGGTCCGCACCGAGGAGGTCGGCACCACCTGCGGTCCGGACGGACCAAGGTCGACCAGGCGCCCGTCGTGCATCGCCGCCACCACCACCGGATCGGTGCGCAACCGGCTCCACTGGCCGGGATGCACAGGCAGTACCGGCCAGCCGTCGGCCTCACCGGCGATCTGACCCAGCAGCGCCTGACCACCCTTCGCCGTCCGCTCGCGAAGCAGCTCTGGGGCAACCGCGAGCCGTTGCAGCTGGAACCTGGCTCCGATCTCGGGAGCGTGGGCAAGCCAGGTGGCAGGTGGCCCAGACCGGGCCTTTCCAGAGGGATGGTGGCGATGACCATGCACCAGCGCCTGCTCCGAGGCCAGCCAGACGGCCTCCGGACCGCCGGTAGGCGCGTCGGCTTCAGCGGGGCGAGACGCCCGCAGCGCCTGCATCGCCTGGGCACTGCTGGCCACCTGCCCGCCGAACTCGTCGTTCCGATGACCGGTGCACAGCCCGAGCTCGTCCTCCAGGAGGTCGACAAGAGCGGCAGAGCTGATGGCACGCCAGTGCGCGCCGCGGCGGATCTCCACCGGACCGGTGAAGCGGTGGGCGCCGGTACGGGACTGCCGACGAAGCCGCACCCTCAGGACCCGGTCGGCACGGGGGAGGCGGACGACCAGGTGGCTGCCGACCACGTCGGTCTGTCCCTCTGGGAGGGACAGCTCGCGCAGGAGACAGTTGAGCAGCGTGTGGGCGACGACCTCGTCGACCGGCGGGACGGCGGTGGACAGCGGGCAGGGGGTGGTCGGAGGAGGCAGGGTGACCAGGAGGCTCATGCGGCAGTCCTTGCGAGAGGGGAGGAAGCGAGAGGGAAGGACGTGACTGTGGGGTCATCGAGGGCGGGTCGAGTGGAGTGGCCGCGCATGACGAGAGCCAGGGCGCTCGCGCCTGCCACGGCCGCGCCAAGCAGGCATGGCGCGGCCGGGCCCAGGCGAGGTGCGAGCAGGGAGGCCGCCGCGCCTGCGACGACGGCACCGGTCTTGGAGAACATCTCGAGGGTGCCGAACAGCGCTCCCGGTGGCCGGCCGTGGGCGACCTCAGCGGTACGCACACTGAGCGCGACGAGTCCAGCCGTCAGGCCTGCCCCGAGCACCAGGCGACCCAGGACCAGGCCGACCGGGCCCAACGGAACGGCGTGCAGCACCATGCCCAGAGCCACGCCGGCGAAACCGGCCATGAGCCCGGCTCTCGCCCGGATGCGCAGCACGGCGAGCGCGGGTCGGGCGGTGACCAGGAACAGCAGGTGCGGCAGGGCAAAGAGAGTCCCTGCCATGGCGTTGCCGGCAGACGGCATCTGTTGTCGCAGCAGCACGAGGAAGTACGGGAACGAGACGACGGTGGCGAAGACGAACGCCGCCTCGAGCGCGTACAGCGGGACGGGAGAGAGCGGGGGGAGAGACCTCGTCCCGGGTGCTCGGGCCTGTTGCACGGCTTGCTCGTCAATGTCGTCGTTGGTCTCGTCGTCACGGATGTCGGTGTCATGGATGTCGCTGATGACTGTCGGTTCGGGGAGCCGGGCGACAAGGAGCGCGGCGAGCAGCGGCAGGACGGCGAGCCAGCCATACAGCTGCTGCGGTCCGACGCGATTGGCGAGGACGGCGACGGTCACGGGTGCCACGACCAGTGCCGCACGGGCGCTGAACTGCATGGCGGTGAGCGCGCCGGCCAGGCGCGGGCCGCGCAACGCGCTCGCGAGGTAGGCATGCGACGCGGAGAACGTTCCGCCGAGCAGCCCCTGCAGGACCAGGACGGCAGCGAACTGGGCCACGGTCTGTGCCTGGGAGGCCAGCCAGAACGACACGGCCAGACCTAGCTGCGCGCGCAGCAACAGCCGCTTGCGGCCGTAGCGGTCGGCCAGCCGGCCCCACAGCGGTGCGCTGATGGCCACGCATGCGGTGGGGACGACGTACAGCACGCCGGCCCAGCGCGCCCCGGGGTCGCCGAGACCGGGCAGCAGGTCGGTGAAGAACGGCGGCAGACCCAGGGCTGCGAAGGACGCGACGAAGTGGCAGACGATGACAACCAGCGGTGCTCGGCGATCAGCCATGGTGCCGCAGGTAGGTGGGGGCGGTGCCGGCGTAGTGCTTGTTGACGTCGCGGGCAGCGGTGCGTGCCTTGGGCAGCAGGGTGCCGGCGGTGAGCATCCCCTTGACCGGCAGCCGGTCGGCGTCCAGGATCTGCGTGCGCAGGAGGCCCACGTCGCGTCGCCCGGCATGCTCCGCGGCGGCGCGCTCGAGCTCGTCACGCAGCACACCAAGCAGGTAACGGCGGACACTGTCGTCGTCGGTGAGGTGCACGATGACACTCGCCGCGCACAGGTGCAGGGTGATGGTCGTCACGACGTCGCACAGCTCGCGAGGCCCACGGGCCCACAGCCGCTCGTCCTGGAAGTCCGGTTCAGCCACGGCCCCGCGGCTGGCGGCGAGCACCTCGCGGTCCACCCGCGGCCCGTCGTTGTCCTTGAGCAGCAGCCGTAGCCGGGGCTTGCCGGCGACCTGGTCGACGACCAGCGCGGTGTTCTGCTGGTGTGCCTCCAGAGCCACGCCGTGCACCAGCCACAGCCGGATGTGAACCTCGACCAGGAGACGCAGGTAGGACTCCATGAGGGCGCTCAGATCCCCGCCGAAGTAAGTGTCCGCGACCTGTTGCGCGACGGTCCGGCCGTCGCCGAGCCGCGCGGCCAGGGCCGCCACCGGGATGACCCGGGAGTCCTCGAGCCCAGCCGGCCAGCGGCGCACCATCGCGCCCAGCAGGTCGGAACCGGCGTGGATATAGGTGCCTTCGTCGGCGTGGACCACACGCCCGCGGAGCGCGGGGTCGGCCGCGACGAGCTCCTCGACCAGCCGCTGCACCGCGGCCCCGTCGGCGAGAGAGCCCAGGCTGAGGGTGCGGCGGTTGAGCCGGCCCAGGGTGCTGGTGGCCAACGGCAGCTTCACGTGCAGGTCGAGCTGCTTCGCGAGAGCCACCGTGCGCATCGACAGCGTGGGGATGACCTCGATCAGTGCGCGTGGTGCCAACACGGCGCTGGCCGCCAGTCCGGCGCGGTCGATGTCATCCAGCAGTCCGTCCAGCAGCGGTCCGGCGGTGGTCAGCGGGTGCACCGGCAGTGCCAGGTGCGTGTCGTCGTACGACGGGCTCAGACCGAGCTCTGCACAGGTTGGCCACTCAGGCGGCAGGATGCCGGCGCGGGTCAGTGCGCTCAGCGGGAGAACTACCCAGTGCAGGGCAAAACAGGGGGCGGTCTCGGGCGCATGTCCGAGAAGGTCGGCCAGGCTCAGCCCGGTGCGTGCCGCGGAGGTCGGGTACAGGGGATGCCTGCGTGCCGCGGCCAGTGCGTCCAGGGCGAGTGCGCCACGCAGTCCCGGTGCGACGACGGCACCGCCCAGGCGTTGCAACAGCGCGGGACGGGCCTGGGCAGCCAGGCTCTCGGCAGCAAGGGCGTCGGCGCACTCCTGTCTCAGCGCTGCGACGCCGGCGAAGGCCTCTGGGTCCCCTGCCGGGGAGAGCAGCACAAGCACGTCGTCGAGGTCAGTCAGCGGCACCAGGGTGTCGGCCCGCAGGACGGTCGCGCCACGCACTCCGTGGTCGGCCAGAAACGCCCCGGTGGACACCGGGACGAGCAGGCCGGTGCCGTCAGGGGTCGGCAGGTGGAGCCAGGCGCCATCGTCGAGGTCGGGCCGCCGAAGGGGTGTCGCGGCGGTGCGCAGCCCCATGGCGTCCTCTCGCAGGAGGGCCTCGAGCAACACCGGTAGCAGCGGTGGGTTCGCGCTGCGCTCCTGGTCGGAGGCCGTGACGCCGTCCGTTGGGACACCGCTCAACGATGAGCCGGCTGGGTGGCAGGTGGTCAACACCGCCGTCATGCAGCCACCCGCCAGGTCTGCTCGGCCAGGAACTCCTCGACCGCCCGGTCCACGGATCCCCGGTCCGGGCCGACCGCGCGAACAACACCGAGGTAGTCGCGGTTGGTTCCGGTCAGCTGGCGGCGCTCCCCGACCGCCCGCATGGGTCGGTAGGCCAGCCGTACGGGCCCGTTCAGATCCATGCGGTCAGGCGCCTCGACGAGGACGCCGGAGCGGTCGGCGCAGGGGTAGTCCACCCGCGCATGACCGTGCTGTGACGCTCCGGCGGGCGGCAGTGGCTCGCCAAGATGCAGGCGTAGCACCTGCTCGAAAAGCTGCTCGCCCAGGAGGTCGGCGAGCAGGAACTCGCAGGAGTCCCCGATCATCCGGTAGTTGACCTCCACCAGCCGCGCCCGGCCAGCCGTCAAGACGAACTCGGTGTGGCAGGCTCCGAAGCCGACACCGAGCGCGGCGACCTGGTTGAGCACCTGCTGCTGGATGTCGCCGGGCAGATCAGGACACCAGTCGAGCCGCTCCTCCACGAAGTTCGGCGGCGCACCGAGTGTCGTACGGAACCCGCCCAGCACACGCAGGCGATGCCCGTCGCCGAGGGTCTCAAGGGTGTGCAGAGGGCCGTCGAGGTACTCCTCCACCAGCACCGGCGCGCCGGCCTGGCGAGCGCCGACCTCGGCGACGCGGGTGGCAACCTCCTGCACGGTTGACGCCAAGTAGACGTCTTCGCTGGCGACGCCCGAACGCGGCTTGACCACCGCGGGCAGCGGCAGGTCGGCAGGAAGTGGCTCGCCCGCCGTGAGGGTGCATGCCCACACAGGGTCCAGGGCTGCGTCGGCGAGCGCCCGGCGCATCAGGACCTTGTCCTTACCGCGTAGCGCCGCCCTCCAGTCTTTGCCCGGCAGACCCAGGTAGTCAGCCACCAGCGCGGCCGGCACCTGTAGGTGGTCGCTGTTGCTGAATACGGCAGCAGGGCGCTTCCTCTGGGTGACCAGATCGAGGACAGCGCGAGGGTCGTGCACGTCGCACCCGCGGACTTCGGTGCCGAGGGAGGGCCAGGCGCCCGGGCTGTCAGTGAGCAGCAGGACCGAATGGTCCAAGCGGTGGGCGGCCGGCAGGAATCCATCCAGCACGGCTTCGGTCGGCACAGTGGCAAGAAGGACAATAGACACGAGGTCTCCTTAGGTTAGGCTAACCTAAGTTGTACCACGGTTCGAGGGAAGAGAATGACCTCAGGGGATCGAGGTCTGCAGAGCGGCCGGCTCAGCCGACGAGCGCCCGGAGCAGTCGCGCAACCCGGCTACGACACCTGCGTCGCGGCGCGCACCACGGTACTGGATCCCGCCGAGGTCCCCGACCCCGTCATGCTGTCAGACATTTCCCGGCCGGCTGGCATGGAGCCACACTGGCCGGTGTCGGCTCCGGAGACCGAGTCGCGGTGTTCGGTGCCGGACCGGTGGGTCTGATGGCGGCGCACAGCGCGATGATGCCACTGCGGGGCCAGCCGGTTCGGAAAGGGCGAAATGGCTGGCTCTCCGGTCAGTGCAAGTTCAGGTACCGCTGGAGGGCGGCGTAGGTGACCCGGCCTGGGGAGCCGTCGGCGGGCACACCGATCCTGCGCTGGATTGCCGCCCAGGTGCGCCGCCCCGGCTTGCCGTCGACGGGGGCCCCCACCTTGCGTTGGATGGCACGCCAGCTGGCCGGGCCGAGCACGCCGTCGGCCCTGACCCGTGCCCACCGTTGGAGCGCCTTGATCGTGGCCGGCCCGAACCTCCCGTCGACGACGAGCCGCGCACGGGTGCTTGCTGGCCGCACCCGCGGCCGGGTCCTGGACGGGGGCCTGGCGGGTGACCGGCGCGTGGGGAGCTGAGCCCGGGTGCCCACGGGCATTCCGGCTCTGACCCATGCGTACAGCGCCTCGCCCGGGCACTCGGTGGGAAAGCCGTCCCGGTGCCCGACCTTGGCCAAGGCGTGGCCGGCAGCCGTCTCGAAGCTGTCGTGCAGCCGCCGGACGGACGCCAGGGCCTTGGCTGAGGGCCTTTGGTCACCGCCGGTGGCGACCTGTACGCCGATCCATTCGGTGTTGTGGCCCTTGCAGTGGGCGCCGACGACGTCGCGGCCGCGGCCCTCGAAGACCAGGCCGTCGATCGCGGCGATGCCGGGAGCGGAGATGACCAGGTAGTTGTAGCCGATGTCGTTCCAGCCCCGGGCGTCCATGTGGAAGCTCTGGTCTGCGCGGACCAGAGCGACAGCTTCGGCGCGTGAGCGGACGTGAATCGCGAAGGCGCCATCGTGGTGCACGCACGTGGCAGTGCGCGCACTGATGCGGACCCCATGTGGCGGGGCCTTGGGCGGGCGCACGGACCATCTGGCGCGGGGGACGATGCTCATGGCGCTCCTACTATCTAGTTTCCAGTTTTCAGTCTCCTGCTTCTCGCTTCGAGATTCCACGTGAAAGTCACTGGCGGCGAGGGAGTCGACCTCGCGTGAACTGCGGTCAGGACCAGCACAAATCGCTGAGGGGACGTTGATGCCGAAGGCGACCGTCGCGGCGTCCTGCCAGGGCTCGGCGTGGTCGGCGCCGCCCTCGAACCCCGGACGATGGAGGCGCACCCCGCTTGCCTGGACGGGGGTAGGGAAGAATCGAGGTATCCGTTCTGTACCCGTATCAGGAGGTAACCCCCATGACCGTGATCAGGATCAATGCGATCACCGTGCCTGCCGATGGCGGGGACGAGCTGGCTCGCCGGTTCGCAGCGCGCGCCGGTGCGGTTGACGACCAGGCAGGTTTCGAGGGCTTCGAGCTGCTCAAGCCGACCGACGACCGCAACACCTGGTTGGTCATCACCCGCTGGGCTGATGACGAGTCATTCCAAGCCTGGGTGAGCTCGCCGGCGTTCGCCCACGGGCACCGCAGGGAAGCGGAGCGGGCCGACCAGCCAACGACACCGCACGTCGGCATGAGTAGTGAGCTGTGGTCCTACGAGATCGCCGGCGGCTCGGCCGGGTGACCCCTCGCCAAAAGAGGGCAGTTCGACATTTCCCCGAAGACGTCTCCGGCTCACCAACCCATGGACGTGGTCGCGTCTGCTGCGCTCACGCCCGGGGCTAGGCAGCCGGGAGCCGCAGGCTGGTCCTGGAGCATCGTTACGAAGTCCTCAACGGGCAGGTCTTCGAGCAGCCAGGCGTGAGCACCGGCACTCTCCACTGCCGCTACCGGGACCTCGCTGCCAAGGACGGCGTACTCATCCCAGGTCAGGTCATAGACGTAGAGCAGGCCGGAGTCTGCGCCAGGCTCGACACGAAGGCTGACTGGCTGGTCGCCGTTCGGCCCGCATCGGATCCCGAAGTCGTGATGGATGCCGGGTACCACTCCGTAGGTCCTGGCGAAGCTCATCGGCCCGCGCCATTCAAGTGCTGGCTGCGGGTGGGCAAGGTGTCGGGCGGGCCGGCGCCCCTTCTGGACTGGATCGGCGACACAGACTCTGTGGTGTTCGCTGCCAGCCGTGGTGAGGACCTCGACAGAGATCCCTTCGGACTGCTCCGCTAGTGGGACTTCGCTCATGGTGGCCCTCTCAGCGCGGGACGTTCTCGCGCTCTGGGTTGGGCTATCGGCAAAAGGGGTCACATGTGAGCCGTGTCCGACGTCAAACCCGAAGGCTGACGCAGGTAGCCGGTCGACCTGGCCCTCGGCGGGGCGACCATCGCACACCGGACCATCCCTGAGCGGCGACCTGTTGAAGCGCCGCCGACCCTGCTGCTCGCCCGCGAAAACCTCGGCACGCAACCAGAGGTCGGCGGCAGCCGGCACTGTAGGGTGGTTGCCCAAGGAGCGTGACGCAGTACGGGGGGACAAAAGTCCCTAAGCGGACGGGCGTTGTGCAGGCATGCTCTGAGGTCTTACCCCATCTCGAGGAGACGTCAGCATGCATCGCAGGCAGCACAACCGAATATCCAAGTTCGTAGCTCTGGCCGCGACAGCAATGATCGCCGTCGCGATGATGGCATTCGGTGCCCCATCCGCGTCGGCGGTGACGCACACCGTGCAGGTCCCGGTCGGCCAGAACCTGTTCACCCCGCAGAACCTGGGCACCGTCACCGTTGGCGACACGATCACCTGGAAGAACAACGACGTACACAACGTCGTATCGGCCAACATCCCGGCCGGTGCGACCGCCTTCTCCTCGCCGTTCCTGTCCGGACCTGCGGCAACGTTCAGCGTGACGGTCACGGTCCCGGGCAACTACCGCTACCTGTGCACGCTGCACTCCAAC
>Ga0070702_100000782_pt1 | contig 12081 bp, 10 predicted proteins | sample KBSK5103metaG_FD_65466 | JGI IMG/M metagenome (GOLD analysis project Ga0070702, IMG submission 65466) | Corn, switchgrass and miscanthus rhizosphere microbial communities from Kellogg Biological Station, Michigan, USA - KBS K5-10-3 metaG | ecosystem: Host-associated > Plants > Roots >... | reverse complement strand
TGCGGCCCGGAGGATCAGTTGCCAAGCAGGACCTCGGCAGCGCTAGCCAGGGCGTCGAGGTGCTCGTCGGGTGTGGCAAGACCGGCGGCCATGGTGTTGAGCGAGACATGGCTCGCTCCGGCAGCTCGCCATCGCTGCGCCTGGTCAGTCAGATCCTCAGGGTCGCCGTTCCAGGTCAACCGGCCCTCCATACCCAGGACTGCGGGGTCACGCCCTGCCGCCGTCGCAGCAGCGGCGACAACAGCCATCGCTGCCGCCAGCTCCGGCCCAGGTTGCATCAGCGGGAACCAACCGTCGGCCAGCCGGCCCATCCGGCGGTAGGCCGGAGCGGAGGAGCCCCCGAACCACAGCGGGATTGGCCGCTGGATCGGCAAAGGCGCCAGGCCGGCTCCGACGACCTGGTCGAAGCGACCCTTGTAGGTAACCGATGGCCGGGTCCAGAGCTGACGCAGGAGGTCGCACTGCTCGTCCAGGCGAGCGCCCCGGACAGCAAAGTCCTGCCCTAGCGCCTCGTACTCGACCCGATTCCAGCCCACCCCAAGCCCCAGACGCAGCCGGCCGCCGCTGAGCAGATCGACTTCGGCCGCCTGTTTGGCCACCAGCACGGTCTGACGCTGGGGCAGGATAAGGATGCCGGTGGCAAAATGAAGCGACGTGATGCCAGCGAGGAAGCCGAACAGCACTAGTGGCTCGTGAAACTGTGTCCTGACGTCGTAGGGGCCCTTCCAGCCCTGATGGACGGCCGGGTCCGCACCGACCACATGGTCGTACGCGAGCACGTGATGGTAGCCGAGCTCGGCCGCGCACTGACCGTAGGCCCGCACGGCGCCGACATCAGGCCCGATCTCAGTCTGGGGAAAAACCACACCGATCTTCACAGGGCACAAGATACCGATGCCAGGGTGGCTGTAGCCAGACCATAGCGGCTGCGCGCGCCCGTGTGATCAACCCGCCGTCGGTGAGCTCGGCTTCGCGTCCCCATGCCTGGATGCCGCTGCCAGGAGGTGGCGGCCCCCGCGTCGGCGACCTGCCAGCCCGAGAAGTTTGTGACTATTTCGGGTGGACTGCCTCAAACAGTGTCCTGTAGTTATCGCGAATGTGCTCTTGCTTACCGCCAGGCGGAAGAGGGCTCACAATGCTCCGACCGTTGGCAAGCCATTCGGGCGGTTCCCTCTTCACGTTCTGTGCGCAAATTGACCACGCGGCTTGCCGCGCGGCGCCCAAAGCAACGTACTCCCCCGGTTCGGGCACGATCACCGGTCCTCCGAAGATCGTAGGGGCGATGCTGCGTACAGCTTCCGACTGCGCCGCACCTCCGATAAGGAGGATCCGCCGTGCCTGAATGCCTTGGCGAGAGAGTGCGTCTAGACCGTCGGCGAGGCCGCAGAGCATGCCCTCGACGACGGCCCGCGCCAAGTTCTCCGGAGTCGCGTTGTCCCGGGTCAGCCCGCCCAAGGTGCCGGTTGCCTCGGGCAGCGAAGGGGTCCGCTCGCCGTCAAGGTACGGCAGCAGCACCAAGCCTCCGGCTCCAGGCGCCGCTCGGAGGGCGAGTTGGTCCAGACCCGCGAGATCTGTCCCAAGGACTTTGGCACCTGCGGAAAGGACGCGTGCGGCATTCAGGGTGCAGACCAAGGGGAGGAACCGCCCGGTGGCGTCGGCGAACCCCGCCACGAAGCCGCTAGGGTCAGCCGTCGGGTTTTCGTGCACGGCAAAGACAGTGCCGCTCGTCCCCAACGAAACGACGACGTCACCGGGAGCCAGCCCCAAGCCCAGGGCTGCGCCCATGTTGTCGCCCGTCCCGGCAGCCACCAGGACACCGGTCGAGGTGTGCCCAGCCGGATCGGTCATTCCCAGAACCCGGGGCACCCCCACGGATCGACCAAAGGCCCGTTCGAGCAGATCCGGACGGTACGTCTCATCGGCGGGTGACCAGTAGCCAGTTCCCGAGGCGTCACCGCGGTCGGTGACAAGCTCGGCACGGCGCGGTGACCCCTCCTCCAAGATGCGCTTCGTCAACCAGTCATGTGGCAGAACAACATCGCTGACACGGTCCGCGTTCGACGGTTCGTGCTCGGCGAGCCAGCGCAGCTTGGTGACGGTCAGGCTCGCGACAGGCACCGAACCCACAGCCTTGGCCCACACATCTGACCCACCCAGCTCGTCGACGAGCTCTCGCGCCGCGGCGGCAGATCTCGTGTCGTTCCAGAGCAGAGCGGGACGAACAGGGTCACCGGTCTCGTCGAGAGTGACCATGCCGTGTTGTTGTCCGCTGACTGCCATGGCGACGACATCATCAAGCAGACCGCCTGCGGTTGCCTGTTGATAGGCCACCCACCAGGCGTCGGGATGAACTTCGGTTCCTTCAGGATGGGCAGCTCGCCCCTGACGAACGACCTCGCCGGTCTCTGAGTTGCACACGAGAACCTTTGTCGACTGAGTGGACGAGTCGACACCGGCCACGAGGGTGGGCTTGCGTGCGGTCATCTCTTGCTCCCTTGGATGGTTCCCTCAGCGGATCGTGTAACCACCGTCGACCACGATGTCGCCACCGTTGATCATGTCGGCGCTGTCCGAGACCAGGAAGAGGACCGTCGCCGAATGCGGCTAGAGCTGCGGATTGATCACAGCCTTCACCGACCGGGGGTCTCGCTCGGCTGCGAGCAGCGCATCCTCCGAACGGATGAGCGGATAATGACCGGTCACAAGTGCATCCACATTGACTCTTCTGGAAGCGGCGAGTGCGATCGCGGTCGGCCATGTGTTCGCGTACCGGAAGGTGCCGGTGACCTCGATCTCACGGCTCTGGATTACTCCGAGCGGCAAAGGTAGCTCGTCACCCCCCATGCCGATGAGGACGGCCCGGCCGGCCCTGGCGACGGTTCGCAGCGCTTCGGTTGTGACGCCGGCATGCCCAGAACACTCCAGCAGCACATTCGGTTCGAAACCACTGGCTCCCACCGCCGTCTCGGCGACGTTGATCGTCCCGGTCGCACCCAGACTGCTCGCCAGTTCCAGCCGGTGGGGATTGAGATCTGCCACGACGACCTCGGTCGCGCCGAATGCCAGGGCACACTGCGCCGCCACCAGGCCCACAGCACCGGCGCCGGTGATCAAGACCCGGCTGCCTGCGCTGACGTGGCCCTTGCGGTTGGCCCAGACGCCAACGGAGAGCGGTTCAAGCAGGGCCGCCGCGTCGTCGGTCATGGACTCAGGCACCGGATGGGCAAATTCCTTATGCACCGTGACGAACTCTGCGAGAGAGCCATCGACCGGTGGTGTGGCGAAGAACCGCATGTTCGGGCAGAGGTTGTACCGACCCGCTCGGCACTCGGGGCAGGTCAGATCAGGCACACCCGGCTCGATCGAGACTCGCTGGCCAACTCGTTCCTTCTGGACGCCCTCTCCGACCTCGACGATGACGCCGGCAGACTCGTGGCCGAGGACCATGGGACTGTCCACGACGAAGTCACCGATTCTGCCGTGCTTGTAGTAGTGCACGTCCGATCCGCAGACGCCGACGGCCATCACCTGGACAAGGACCTCGTTCACCCCCGGATGGGGTACAGGTCTCGTCTCTATGGCCAGGTCTTTGATACCTCGAAGGACTGCTGCTTGCATCGTGGCCATGACCGTCTCCTTGAGGGTTGTCCGTCCGGCGAAGTGGTGCTGACTGCGTGGGCCGCGCCCGAGGGTTGGGTGGGCGCGGCCCCGACGGTGGACCGTGGTTAGCCCTCGAGGATCTCGTTGGCGATCTTGCCGGTCTTCAGGTTGGCCTCGATGAGCTGCGGGACGGTGGCCAGGAACTGCGCGTTCTTGGTGACGACGTGCTCCAAGATTGTGTCGACGTTGTCCTTGGTGACCTCGGGCATCAGGTAGATGGGGTTCTTCTCGACCTTCTCGCCGCGGGCGATCTTGGCTGCGACGGCCAGTCCGGCAGCAAGCTCCACCGTTCCGTGCTGAAGGTTCGTCCCGATGAAGTCCCCGCTCTTGACGGCCTTGAGCCCGTCCTCGATGCCATCCACGCCCACGATGGGGAGCTTCACCCGGGCTTCACGCGTGGCCTGCAACGCACCAAGACCCATGTCGTCGTTTTCGGCGACGATGCCGTCGATCTGGTCCCCGAAGCTGGAGATCCAGTTCTTCATCTTGTTAACGGCCTCATCACGCTTCCAGTTGGCTGTGTCCTTGGCCAGGATTTTCATGTTGGGGTATTTCGTCAGGACGTTCTGTATGCCCTTGGTCCGGTCGAGCTCACCCGACATGCCGAGCGGGCCCTGCAAGACGACGATGTTTCCCTTGCCGCCGAGCTTGTCGGCCATCATCTGCATCTCCTGCTCACCAGCCTTGACGTCGTCCGGCAGGACGCTTCCGGCCAGGTCGGGGCTGTTCAGTGCGGCATTCACGGCCAACAAGGGGATCTTCTTAGCCTTCGCCGACGCGACCTGTGGTGCGAGGGAGTCCGCCTGGACGGGGACAACGACGATGGCGTTCACGCCGGCGTTGATGAACTGGTCGATCTGGTTGGCTTGGGTGTTCACGTCCAGGTTCGCCGAGTTCCACAGGACATCGATGTTGTTGGCCTTGGCGTAGGCGTCAATGCCGGCTTTGCCGGCGGTGATGAAGGACGACATGTCGTAGACGCTGACGCCGATGCGGACCTTGCTGCCAGCTGAGCTGACAGCCCCTGCGGTGGCCTTGTTCGGGTCTCCGGCGCCACAGGCGGCGGTGGACAGGATCGTGGCGCCCGCGAGGGTGATCGTGAGGGCACGCAGGGAACGGTTGAACATGTGGGTCTCCATTCGTGTGACGTGATGTGCGAGACGTGATGTGCGATGGGTCAGGTAGTGGGTCAGCTGGTGGACTAGACGCGACGCCTGACCGACCAGACGTCGACAGCGACGGCGGCGATGATCAGGACGCCCTTGATGACGCTCTGCCAGTAGGCAGGGACGACGAGAATGTCCAACCCGTTGTTGAGGGTCTGGATCAGCAGCAGGCCCAGGGCGGTGCCCCAGATGTTGCCGCGACCACCGAGTAGGCTCGCCCCGCCGATGACGACCGCGGCGATGGCGTCGAGCTCGTACCCCTGGCCGAGGTTGGGCGGACCTGAGATCACGCGGGAGGCCAGCATCACCCCGGACAAGCCGGCCAGCAGACCGCTGAGTGCATAGACACTGAAAAGGATTCGCCCGGTCTTCACGCCGGCGATCTGAGCCGCAACCGGGTTGCCTCCCACCGCGTAGATGCGCATGCCGTACGACGTCCGGCGCATCACCATCGCCAGGACGAGAACGCCGGCGATCATCACCAGGACGGGGATCTGTAGGCCCAGGATCTCGGTGTTGGCGATCCGTCCGAACTCGCTCGGCAAGCCGTTGATCGGTGCGCCACCGCCGACGACGTAGGCGAGGCCGGATGCTATTGCCAGCATGCCCAGGGTGGCGATGAACGGTGGGACGTTGACTTTGGCAACGAGGAACCCGTTGACGGCTCCCGCGGCAAGGCCCACGAGCAGCGCCACCAGAACCGCGAGCCAGAGTCGTTCGGGATGACCCTTGACGGTCGCGGCGGCCGTCATCGCGCTGAGGGCGATGATGCTTCCGACCGACAGGTCGATGCCTCCGGTGAGGATAACCAGCGTCTGGCCGAGCGCGATGAGGGCGAACGGGGCTGCTGCGACCGCGATGGTCTGAAGGTTGGCCGGCGTCCCGAACCGTGCGCTGCGATAGCTGAAGTACGCAATGATCAGGAACATCACCAGGACCATTGCGTGCCGGATGAGCTGATCTCGGAACCAGCTCCCGCTAAAGCGCGCGGTTGGCTCCTGCTCTGTGAGGGTTCCTGCCGTGCTTGCCTCGGAGCTTGTCTGTGGGGCTGTCATCAGCCGTCCTTCCTGGTGGTCGAAGAGATGGAAGTGGCGGCCTCGAAGTCGGAGTCGGAGTCGGAGTCGGAATCGGAGTCGGGACGCGGGTCCAAACCGGACGCGAGCCGGAAGATGGTGTCCTGGACGTCGGGTGCCGACAAGGCCACGCGGTCAAGCTGACCTGTCACGACGCCCCCGCTCATGACAAAGGCGCGATGGGAGAGGCTCAGGATCTCCTGCATGTCCGAGGAGGCCATGACCACAGCCATTCCCGCAGCCGCGAGCTCGGTGATGATGCGGTAGATCTCGCTGCGCGCGCCGACGTCGACGCCACGGGTCGGCTCGTCCAGCAGCAGCACGTTGACATGACCGGTGAGCCAGCGGGCGAGAACGACTTTCTGCTGGTTCCCACCTGACAGGGTCCCGACCTCCTGGGACAAGCCTCGGCTGCGCAGGCGCACGGACCTCATGGCTTCCGTGACGACCCGCCCCCGGCGTCCCTGCCGGAGCCATCCGGCCAGCGTGAAGCCGGACAGTCGAGGCAAGGAGCCGTTGTCCAGGACGTCCATGGTCAGCACGAGCCCGGCACCCTTGCGGTCTTCCGGGACCAACGCCATGCCACTGGTGATCGACCGGGCCGGGGAGTTGCGCTTGACCTCATGGCCCGCGACGGTGACTGTCCCGGCGGTGCTCTTGCGCACACCGAAGATCGCCTCGAGAAGCTCGGTTCGGCCTGCGCCGACGAGCCCGGCGAGGCCGAGGATCTCCCCCCGGCGAACCGACAGGTCGACCGGCTGCTCGTAGCCAGTGACGTGCAGGCCTCGGACATCCAGGGCTACGTCGTCGCCAGGTCGGTGCACCACGGGGAAAAGCTCCTCGAGCTCCCTGCCGATCATCGCGTGCACGATGTCGTCGTCGCTGACCTCCTTCAGAGGCTGGTCCATGACCACTCCACCGTCACGAAGCACGACGACGCGGTCCGCGATCGCGCGGATCTCGCCCATCTTGTGGGTGGTGTAAAGCATTGCGACACCCCGGTCGCGAAGCTTGTTCACCACGGCATACAGGCGCTCGACCTCTCGATCGGCGATGGCAGACGTGGGCTCGTCCAGAAGGAGCACCTTCGCACCGCCGCTGGTGCTCTTGGCGATCTCGACCAGCTGGCGCAGGCCGACAGACAGGTTGCGCATCGGCGCCTGCGGGTCTATGTCGACGCCAAAGACGTCGAGCATCTCGCGAGCCTGGCGGGCCATCGCACGCCGGTCGAGAAGGCCTGCCCTGTTGCGCAGCTCGCGCCCGAGGAACAGGTTCTCGTAGACCTTCATCTCCATGATGGGCGCGAGCTCCTGCGGCACGATCGCCACACCCTGACGGTGGGCGAGGTGCGCATCCGCATGGGCCAGCAGCTGGCCCTCGATAAGGACCTGACCACGGTCGGGTCGGAGCTGGCCGGACGCGATCTTCATCAATGTCGACTTGCCGGCGCCGTTCTCGCCTACCAGCGCCGTGACGGTGCCCGACTCCAAGGAGAGAGAGACGCCCCTGAGGACGGGAACACCGCCAAAGGCCTTGGCCAGGTCCTGGCACTCCAGCGCAACATCCGCCACGGCTGATCTCTCCAGACCCGGGCCCATGCAGCCCGGCGCAATGCGGCCCCACTGCGGTCAGCCGGCCTACCTCGGCGTAGCAACCCCGCAAGGAGGATGGACAAACGAGATGACCCTCGGTCTGGGAGTCTCCCGCGGCGACGACCATGTCAGGTCGGGTTTGGTTTGCCCGGCTGGCTTGGCATCAGGACTGCTGTGTTCGATCGTGGTAACTTCACATGATCGAACACAGCAAGTCAAGCACGGCTTGCCTATCCCATGCTGAAATCTGTGACACCGTGGGGGCAAATGTCGTGGATCCCGAACAACCCTCCCTGCAACTGGCGCATCCATGTGATAATTAACACGATCAAACACTCCACGGGAGGACCCTGAATGGTCATCAAGAGCACCGTGGACCTCGAGGGAAGACGGCAGGCGTTGACCGACCTGCTGTCAGCGAGCGGAAGCCTGCGGATCGAGGACCTGGCCGAGCGCTTCAATGTCAGCACCATGACGATTCGCCGGGATCTTCAGGCACTGGAGGACGAGGGCCTGGCCCGACGGGTACGCGGCGGCGCGGTCAGCAGCGCAGAGACCTTCGAGGCACGCCAGCCCCGGTCGGTACGGGCGAAGGCGCAGATCGCCCGCAAGCTGTTCGACATGGTGCCCTCTGGCGGGGTCGGAATCTGCATGGACGCGTCGACAACCATCTCGACGCTCGCCGCGTCGATGCCCGACGCCGAGAACCTGTCGGTTGTCACCGACGGCATCGAAACCTTCCTGACCCTGAGCCGGGACCCACGGGTGCATGCCTACCTCACCGGCGGACAAAAAGACCCCAACGCCGGCAGCCTCATCGGTCCAGTAGCCTCTTCGGCCCTCAAACAGTTCTCGTTCGCGCGCGCCTTCCTCTCTGCAGCCGCAGTCGACCCATCCTTCGGCACCAGCGAGTTCAGCGCCGAGGAATGCGAGATCAAGAAGCTCATGGCAGAGCTGTCGGACCACGTCGTCATGGCCGTGGACTCGCAGAAGTTCGGTGCCGGAGCAGCGGCGCGTTGCCTGCCATGGGACGGCATAGACCTGCTGGTGACCGAGCTCGACGTATCGGATGCCCGGCTGGACCCCTACCGCGACCACGTCGAGCTCCGCTGACCTGACGCCCGCGCCAACGAGCCCGCGGCGTCCCCCAGAGCGCCTATGTCGGAGGCACAGGCCACGCCCTGCGTCAGTGGGAGCCGATCCCCCATGGGATCCGATCCTCGGCGAGGCCCCAGTCACACGCACCGTCACGGGGCTCATACCGACGCAGGACATGCGTCTGCCGGACCAACGTACGAAGATCGGACAGTCCACCCTCCAGAGCACCTAGCGCCCTCGCCTGGATGAGGATGTTGCCGATGGCTGCGGCCTCGACGGGCCCGGCCATGACCGGCAGACCGCACGCATCAGCTGTGAGCTGGCACAGCAGCTCGTTCCGCGCGCCTCCCCCGACGAGATGAACCGTGGTCACATCCATGCCAGACAAGGAAAGCGCCGCACGAAGCGTCCGACGATGCGCCAGAGACAGGCTCTCGATAATTGCCCGGACCATGGCCACGGGAGTGTGCTGGACCGGCTGCCCGGAAGCCGCGCAGACCCTCGCGATCCTGCCTGGCATGCCGCCCGGTGTGAGGAACTCTGGGTTGTCGGGATCGAAGACCGCCCGCAGCGGCGGCTCGGCGGCCGCCCGGCGAACCAAGGATTGCAGATCGACCCTGAGCCCGGCGACCTGCCAGGCGCTGACGCACTCCTGGAGCAACCAGAGCCCCATCACGTTACGGAGAAAACGAACGCTCCCGTCGACGCCCACCTCGTTGCTGAAGTTCAGGCGAAGGCTGTCGTTCGTGACCACCGGACGCTCGAGCTCCACGCCCACGAGCGACCACGTGCCGCAGGAAATGTAGGCGAAACGCTCGTCAGTCGCCGGGGTTGCCACCACGGCTGACGCAGTGTCGTGAGAGGCAACCGTGAACAGTGGCACCGGTCCGGCCAGGCCCGCGTCGGCCAGCACTGACCGGCGAACGTGCCCCAGCAGCTCACCGGGGCGGCGTAACGGCGGCAACCAGGTCGGCGGGATGCCTGCTCGCCTCGCCAGGTCGGTCGCCCACTGGCCGGTTCTTGCGTCGAGCAGCTGGGTCGTCGACGCATTGGTGATCTCGGCAGACTGGACGCCGGTGAGTTGATGGCCCAGGAGGTCTGGCATCAGGAGCACTCGGTCCGTCGTGTCCGCCTGCTGGGTCCCGGCCTCGGCCATGAGCTGGTAGATCGTGTTGAAGGGCAAGAACTGTATGCCGGTCCGGTCGTACAGCTCCCGACGCGGGACGACCGCGAACGCCTTGTCCATGAGGCCAACAGTGCGCTCGTCGCGATAGCAGAACGGGTCGGCGAGGAGGGCGCCATCCGCGTCGAGAGCTCCGTAATCCATGGCCCAAGAATCAATCGCCGCACCGTCCAGGCGGCCAAGCTCGATCTCCGCCAGACGCAGCCCTTCGAGCACCCTCCGCAGGAGGCCCTGCACGTCCCACCGCAACGTGGTCCCCAGTCGAACCGGACTGTTTGCGAAGCGACTCACCTCGCTGGTCGACAGGGATCCTGGACCCACGCGAGCGGCGATCACGCGCCCCGAGGACGCTCCGAGATCCACCGCCGCGACTGAAACGTTCTTCACGGGTGACAGACACCCCGCGAGGCTGGAGGACACATCGACCCCACTCGAGGCGCATCCCTTCTCAGGCGCTGGCAATGCGCGCGTCAACCTTCGACCCGGACCCTAGCAACGCTAACCCGTCTCCCCCGATGGCCTGCCCGCCCGGGCACGATTCCGCGTTTGGCGACTTGACATAAACCGGCCTCAGTGGGTCCAACGGGCTCCCAGCCGACGACGCGGGCACGACCGGTGTGTAACCCCATAAGCTGCCCACGCCGTCGACCAAACTGTCGACCAGGCTGTCGTCCTTATGGACAACACGATGTCACGGACCAGTGCCAGGACGACTCCCAGCGACTTGACAGCAACTCAAATGGGCAGTGAAAGGGACACGCGACGGCCGTCACCCACCACCCGCCCCGAAGGCACTCCACTTGCCCTGAGCGATCTCGACGTAGCCGGCCAGCGCCTCGTCCAGTGGCGACAGTGCCACGTTGCGGTACGCGGCGACAATCTGGATGGAGGCTGCGAGCTCGTCGCCGGCGACGTCGTGCGCCGCGCTAAGGAGGGTGATGTCTGCGTAGTCGCGCCAGCGGGGGTTGACCGTCCACAGACAAATCGCTCGCATCGCCACCGTGGCGACCGCTCAGTCAACTTCGGGATCCTGCTCTCGAATCTGGCCTCCCCGGAACTGGCCCAGGCCCGCCGCTGGTACGACCAGGCCGCCGAAGCCGGCCACACCAAGCCGCGCACAACCTCGGGCAACTCCCAGGGTCGACCTGGGACCTCGCCGAGGCCAGCCCTGGCGAGCGCCTATTCCTCAGGTGGCCTCCCACAGGGCTGCGATGACCGAGCCGACGTCCTTGTGCGGACTCAGTTACCTCCACCAAGTGACCTCCACCAGCCTGCCTGGACGCGCAGACGTGAACTCAACTCTTCACAGCTGACTGGCCGTAGGTGCTCAGCGCCCGAGCGACCGCGTCAAATTCAACCGCGGTGAGCAATCGGGGTTCGCCGAGAGCCTTGGCCTCACAGTAGATGCGGCACAACCACTCCAGATAGATGCTCCGGGAGTACGCCTTGGCGAGAGTGTCACCGTAGGTCGTCGCCCCATGGTTCTGCAGCAGGACGCCGTACCTGTCCCTCATCGCCACCTCGCAGTTCCTCGCCAGCTCCTCAGTGCCGAATTGGGCATACGGTGCGACCCTGACAGGTCCCCCCAGGAGGGCCAGCATGTAGTGGATCAGCGGCATTTCGTCGACCAGCGTTCCCAGAACCGTGGCGTAGACCGGGTGCGTGTGCACGACGGCCAGCGCATCGGTGTTCTCGTAGACGACGGTGTGCATCGGCACCTCCGTTGACGGGTTGTCCGGCCCATCCACGTGCTTACCGTTAAGGGTGATGACGCATATGCCCTCCGGCACCAGCGCCTCGTAGTCCACGCCGCTCGGAGTTATGGCGATGTTCTCCCCGACGCGGACACTGATATTCCCCGACGTTCCTACCGTTAGTCCGTCCTTGAGCATTCGTAGGCAGTACTCGATGATGCGCTCGCGTTCCTTCTGCATGAGCATGGGAGTCTCCGTTCCAGCACAGCGGTACCGCCGGGACGACCGCACTTGGCCATGTGGAGAGCATGCCCTATCCGACTCCGACACGAGTGCACGAGCGTGGACCTCCGCAGTCCGGACGTATCGATCGCATTCGGCGCTGGCCCCCTGGCCGAAAGGCGATCGAACGCTTGTGCATCACCAGAACGGACCGAGGCCGACCTTGGTGACGGCCCGATTGACGTCGCCATCGGCTACCGGTCCGTCGCCGGCAAAGCGCTGTCAGTCCGTTGAAGATTCCCCGCACAGGCATGTCATACGACACACTGCATACCAGGCTGGACGGCGCATCTTCCAGGACCTGGGATCCTCCTCTGTGGGAAGAAAGAGACT
>Ga0070702_100000780_pt1 | contig 12091 bp, 8 predicted proteins | sample KBSK5103metaG_FD_65466 | JGI IMG/M metagenome (GOLD analysis project Ga0070702, IMG submission 65466) | Corn, switchgrass and miscanthus rhizosphere microbial communities from Kellogg Biological Station, Michigan, USA - KBS K5-10-3 metaG | ecosystem: Host-associated > Plants > Roots >... | reverse complement strand
ATCCGGCCCGAAGCGCAGCGAGCCGGCGGCGGGTGCGGCGGCGCGCACGCCGTCGACGAGCACGATGCGGTCGACCAGCACGCCGCCCGACTCGCGGAAGCGCGCGAGCGTGAACGCCGGCTCGTCCGAGCGCGAGGCCGCGGCGTACAGCGCGAACACGAAGCGGGTTTGCGTGAACTGCGGGTCGACCGCCAGCGCGAGCAGCGTCGTGTCCGCGTCCGTGAGCGACAGCGCGGCGTCGCTCGCGCCTGCGTCGCCGCCGCGCCCGCGCAGCGCCTCGCGATCGACGATGCGGATCGTGCCGCGGCGCTCGGCGACCAGCAGGCGTCCGTCTGGCATGACGGCGAGGTCGGACGGCTGGTCGAAGCCTTCGGCGATCGTCTCGAGGCGGAGGCGGACGCCGTTCGAGGTGACGACCGGACCCGGCGTGATGCGCGCGCCGCGTTCGCTGCTGGCAGGCGGGCGAATGTCGCCGGCCGTCAGCGGCCGCACGGTCACGCTCAGCATCGCCGACCGATCGCTCTCGAGCGGCGAGCCGTCGACGACCGTCGACGCGATCTGCAGCGTGTGCGCGCCGGCGCTCATCGACGGCAGCCGCGCGCTGCAGCCGAAGCCGGTGGCGGTTGGCGTGTTGCCGCAGCTGACCTCGGTGAGCGGCGTCCTCACACCATCGACGTAGATGACGTAGCTGATCGCGGCCAGCTCGACTACGTCGCCGGCGCGCTGATCCCAGCCGATGCGCTCGCTGCCGGTAATGACTTCACCGGTCGTTGGCGGGGTGACCACGGGCGGTGCCGGCGTCGGTCGCGAGTTGCATCCGATCGCGGCGATGCAGCCGAGAACGAGGAGCGGGCGGTGCACGCTGCATTAGGATAACCCTGATGCTCTTCACTGATGTCGCCGTAGGCAGTCGTCCGACACGCTCGCGGCGCGACGCGACGCTGCGCGCCGTCGTCATCGCCACGCTCGTATCGGCGATGGCCGTCGATCTCCGCGCCCAGCTGCGGACGCGCATCTACGCCTCGGGGTTCACGCAGCCGGTCGCCTTCGTTCAGGATCCCGACGACCGCGCGGCGCAGTTCGTCGTGCAGCAGTACGGCCGCCTCCGCGTCCTCCGCAACGGCGGCGTCGTGCAGCCGGTCGACTTCCTCGACTTCTCCAGCGTGATCAGTTTCGGCGGCGAGCAGGGGCTGCTCGGGCTGGCCTTCCCGCCCGACACGACGACCAGCCGCCGCGTGTTCGTCAACTTCACCAACCGCGCCGGCGACACCGTGGTCGCGCGGCTGCGGCGGTCGGCCGCCGATCCGTTCGTCGCCGATCTCTCGTCCCGCTTCGATCTGCGCTGGGCGGCGACCGGCGGATCGGTGATCCCGCAGCCGTTCGCCAACCACAACGGCGGGCACTTGGTGTTCGGCCCCGACGGCTATCTCTACATCGGCCTCGGCGACGGCGGCTCGGGCAACGATCCGGATCATCGCGCGCAGAACCCGAGGACGCTGCTGGGCAAGATGCTGCGCATCGACGTCAGCGTGCCCGACTCCAATCCGGTCGGGTACCAGGTGCCGGCCGACAATCCATTCGTGGGCGGCGGGCCGCCGGGCGTGCTGCCCGAGATCTGGAGCTTCGGGCTGCGCAACCCGTGGCGTTACTCCTTCGACGATCGATCGCGCGGCGGCACCGGCGCGCTGGTCATCGGCGATGTCGGCCAGAACCAGTTCGAGGAAATCGACTACGAGCCGGCCAACCGCGGCGGGCGCAACTACGGCTGGCGCAATCGCGAGGGGGCGCACAACAACGTCACCTCGGCGCCGGCGGCGTTCGCCCCGCTGACCGATCCGATTCACGAGTACACGCACAACGTCGGCCAGTCGGTGACCGGCGGCATGGTGTACCGCGGCAGCGTCCTGCCGGCGTCGTTCCGCGGCCGCTACTTTTTCGCCGATTTCGTCGCCGGCCGCGTCTGGTCGCTCGGCCTGACGCTCGACGGCGCCGGCGAAGCGCGCGTCGCCGACGTCACCGAGCACACCGCGGAGCTGGCCAACACCGGCGCGCTCGGCAACATCAGCTCGTTCGGCGTCGACGCCGACGGCGAGCTCTACATCGTCGCCTACAGCGCCGGCCGCATCCTCAAGATCATCGGCCCGCCCGCCGCGCCCTCCGTACCGACGGGCCTGCGGATCATTCGATAAGAGCCTGGTGGGTCGTGTGAGCCAGGTGGGTTGGTTGGGTCAGCGTTGACGGGTCCGCGCTTCAGTGGGTCATCGAGTAGAGCAGCGCGTTGACGCCAAAGGCGTAGCCGGGGCCGGCGAACGTCTCGAAGTAGGCGCGGCTGAATCCTTCGCGCTCGAACGCGTCACCGAAGTCGGTGTTGTGCGTGTTCAGGACGAGCATGTGCCCGCTGCGATCGGTGATCGCCCGCACGTGCGGCACCTTCGCGTCGACGCGCTCCCACGTCCGCCCGCCCGGCCCGCCCCACGCGCCGATTGACGGGATCTGCGGGATCTCGCGCACGTCGTAGAGCATGTGGAACAGCCCGTCGTCGAGCGGCACGTCGGCGACCGGATAGTCCGACGACGGCAGCGCCTTGCGGATCTCGTTCATCCAGTGCTCCCACGCGTACTCGCCCCAGAAATCGTCGGCCCACAGAAACCCGCCTTTCTGCAGGTAGACGCGCAGCGCGACCGCTTCCGCCTCGTCGAGGTAGGTGCCGCCCGGCTCGGTCATCATGATGAACGGGCAGTGCGCGAGCGTCTCTTCGTCGGTCAGCCGGATCAGCACGTGATTGAAGTTGCCCTTGCTGTCGTTGCTGACCGGCGCCATCGTCAACTCGGAGAAGCGAAACGAGAGGTTCTGGTCGGCGCGCGGGTAGTCGACGTTCCAGCCGCCGCCGTCGCCGTCCGCCGCGTTGCGGAACATGATCCGGCAGAACTGGAAGGCGCCGTCGTAGGGCGGGTTCTCGCGCGTCGGGAAGTAGCCGAAGCGCCCGCCGCGCCGGAACTGCGCGGCTCCCACCGCCGCCATCAACATCACGGCGGCGACGACGAGGAAGACGACGCGCCCGCGCACGGTGGCTACTCGATCGATCGATAGTAAACGGCGTCGACCGGCACTTTGGAGCCGACGTAGTCGCGATCCTTGTAGGGATACTTCGGCCGCGGCCTGGAGTTGATGTAGGCGGAGACTTCCTGCGCCTCCTGGTCGGTCAGGCTGCCCGGATTCAGGTACGGCATCGTGTAGCGGACGATGCCGGCCAGCGTGTAGACGCGGCCGGCGCCGGCGCCATCGTTCCACGAGTCCGGGCCCCAGAGCGGCCCCGCTTTCTTGTCGCCGATCTGCACCCCCTGGCCGTCGGCGCCATGACACGAGACGCAGCGCTCCGTATAGATCGCCTCGCCGTTGCGCGTGTCGATCCGCTCGACCGGAATCAGCTTGTCCGCCGGGATCGTGTTCTTGTTGCGCCATGCCGGGTTGGCGCCAACGGCGTAGCCCCGTGCCAGCCACGACACGTAGGCCGCCACCGCCAGCACTTCTTTCGACGACGTGGTGGCGTGCTGGGCCGGATCGTGAACGGCGCCGTTCTCACTGCGCATGAAGCAGTCGACGATGCGGTCGGGCAGGCTGATGAGGCGGGCGGCGCGGTTGTTGTACTCCGGGAACATGCCGGCGACGCCCACCAGCGGCAGCGCCCGGTCGCGCTGGCCGGCGTTGAGGTGGCAGTTGGCGCACGAAACCTTGCCGCCGGTCAGCTTCGGCGCCTCTTGCGGGGTGTTGGTGAAGATCCGGTAGCCCCACTTGATCTGTTCGCCGAGTCGCGGGTCGGAAAGCGACGGATCCTTGGACGGATCGTGCGGTACCTCCCACGCCGTGACCATCGTCGTCGAGGCGGCAATCAGCGGGGATCGGGCAGGCCGCGCGCAGCCCGCCGCGGTTGCCGCCGCCAGGATCGCCGCCGCTGCCGTGAAGCTGCGCACCACAGGCAGATTCTAGCGCGGCTCGTCGCCGGCCGCCGGGTCAATCCAAAAATCCATATCGCCGCTGGCGGCGCGCCCGATTCCGGTCCGATTTCCTTTACGGTCTGTTGACTTGCTTCAGCTGCGGGCGTAGGTTTCCCACGAAGTTTTTCCTCTCGCCGCCTTCATTCCGTTCGTCATGGCGCCGTATTCGGCGACTCGCATCGTTGGGTCGTTTGGGCTGCTTATGGGGGAGGCGACATATGGTCTGCAGGAGAGTGGCGGCGGTCCTGCTGGCAGGCTGTGCCCTGCTGGCGTTCTCACCAGGTAGTGCCAGCGCGCAAAGCGCGATCGCAGGGGTGGTCAAAGACGCCACCGGCGCGGTGCTGCCCGGCGTCACCGTGGAAGCGAGCAGTCCGGCCCTCATCGAAGGGGCGAGGAGCGTGACGACCGACAGCAACGGGCTGTACCGGATCATCGATCTGCGTCCCGGGTTGTATACCGTCACCTTCACGCTGCCCGGCTTCAGCGTCATCAAACGCGAAGGGATCGAGCTGCCGGCCAACTTCACGGCCACCATCAACGGCGAGTTGCGCGTCGGCGCGCTCGAGGAGACCGTCACCGTCACCGGCGCCTCGCCGGTGGTCGACGTGAAGAGCGCGACGCAGCAGCAGGTGCTGTCGCGGTCGCTGCTGGATGCGCTGCCTACGGGGCGCAACATCTGGGCGGTCGGATCGACGTTGAGCGGCATCTCGCTGAGCGCGCCGGACGTCGGCGGCACCGCGGGGATGCAGCAAACCTACATGGCGGTGCACGGATCGGATCGGCGCGACAACGCGATCCAGGTCGACGGCATGAGCGTCAACGGCATCGAGGGCGACGGCGCGATTCAGAATTATTTCAACGACGGCATGTTCCAGGAGATGAGCTATCAGATCAGCGCGCTCACCGCCGAGATCCAGACCTCCGGCGTGCGCCTGAACATGATTCCGAAGGAAGGCGGCAACGACTTTCACGGATCGGTCTTCATGTCGCGAACCCCGGGCAGCTGGCAGACCAACAACTTCACCGACGAGCTGCGGCTGAAGGGGCTGCAGGCGCCGAACCGGGTGGAGAAGATCCAGGACTTCAACCCCGGGTTCGGCGGGCCGATCAAGCGCAACAAGCTGTGGTTTTTCAGCTCGTTCCGCCGCTGGGGCGTCGACCAGACCATCACCGATTCGTTTTACAACCTCGATCCGACGCACAAGACGTTTACGCCGGCCAACGGCCAGAACGGCCGCCCGCTGCAGCCGACGGTCGACGACAACATCATCAAGAGCGGCGTCGTCCGGCTGACGTGGCAGATGGCGTCGAAGCACAAGTTCTCGGCCTACCTCGATCGCATCGTCAAGTTCCGCGGTCATGAATGCCCGGCGCTGACGATGGAGGAAGCGTGCGGCATCCGCAGCCCGAAGCGGTATTTCACGACCCAGGGCAAGTACACGGCGACGCTGAGCAGCCGGTTGCTCGTCGAAGCCGGCTTCTCGGAGAACGACGAGACCTATTCGACCAACGAAGCGCAGGCGAGCGTCGGGCCGGACGCGATCTCACGATCCGACCGCACGACCACGGAAGTGTGGGGCTCACCCAACGGTCCGTACTACTTCAGGGTGCCGGACCGCTACACCTACAGCGGCTCGGTGTCGTATGTGACCGGCACGCACGCGCTCAAGACCGGGATGCAGTGGGGGACCGGCGGCAACCGCCACCAGCGCTCGATGCAGAACGGCGTCGACCTGGTGCAGGAATATCGCAACAAGGCGCCAGTTTCGGTCAACGTCTATAACACGTCGCAGTGGTCCGCCGAGCGGATCAAGTACGACCTCGGCATCTACCTGCAGGATTCGTGGACACTGAACCGGCTGACGCTGAACCCGGGGATCCGTTTCGAGTTGTTCAATACCTACATTCCGAAGGAAGTGTCGCCGGCCGGGCGGTTCGTGCCGATGCGCGAGTACGGGCCGATCTACAACCTGCCGAACTGGCGGGACGTCGCGCCGCGCATCGGCGGCGTCTACGACGTCTCGGGCGACGGCAAGACGGCGCTGAAGGCGCACGCGGGGAAATACATGCGCGCGTTCTCGACCGTCGGCTTCGCGCAGGTCTACAACCCGCTGCGCCAGGAGACCGATCGCCGGACGTGGACCGATCGCAACGGCGACGATATCGCGCAGGACAGCGAGATTGGCCCGGTGGTCACCCCGTTCAACACCACCGGCGCGCTGAACCGCGTGCCCGACCCCGACATCCTGCGGCCGTACCAGTGGGAGTACAGCCTCGGCGTCCAGCGCGAGGTCGTCAGCGGCGTATCCGTGTCGCTCAACTGGGTGCGGCGCGATTTCAGCCGTCTGTTCTGGACCGACAACACGCTGGTGTCGTTTGCCGACTACACGCCGGTACCGATTCCGAACCCGCTGGATCCGTCGGAAACGATCACGATCTACAACCTGAATCGCGCCAAGCTGGGCCAGGTCAGCCAGATCGACAAGAACTCGGACATCAACAAGCGCTGGTACAACGGCTACGACGTCGGCTTCTCGGCGCGCATCAAGGGCGGCGGCAACATCTACGGCGGGACGAGCATCGGCCGCCAGCTCACCGCCAACTGCGACGTCGACGATCCGAACAGCCTCCGCTACTGCGATCAGCGCGAGCTGGGGATGCCGTACCTGACGCAGTTCAAGCTGTCGGGGTCGTATCCGCTGCCGCTCGGCGTCAACGTCAGCGGCAACTGGCAGGGCTATCCGGGCCAGCCCGGGGGAACGGCGCGCCAGGACGCGACTTACGATCCGGCCATCAGCCGCGTCATCGACACCTCGCTCAACGCCAACTACGTCGTCGATCGCACGATCATCCCGACCCTGACGCAGACCAGCGTCACGGTGCCGCTGCTGAAGCCGGGAACCAAGTACCTCCCGCGGTGGAACCAGATCGACGTGCGACTGGCGAAGAAGTTCCAGCTGCGGCAGGTGCGGATGCAGGCGCAGCTCGATATCTTCAACATCCTGAACTCGAGCTCGGTGCTCAGCGTGACCGAGACGTTCGGCCCGTCGCTGGATCGGCCGACGGCGATCCTGCAGGGGCGGCTCTTCGCGATGGGGGCTCAGTTCACGTTCTGATCGCGCAGAGACCGCAGAGAAAGCAGAGACCGCAGAGGGGGCGCCGGGGCGCCCCCTTTTTTATGTGTTCGTGAGCTTCGTTTTCTTCGTGTCTTCGCCTGTCTGGAGCGCAGTCGAAGGGCCTGCTCCGGCTCCCACCGGCGCTGGCACCGGGTCGGCGGGGTCCGGCCAGAAGACGCGCGACAAATAATGCAGCGCGATGCCGGCGCCCCAGCGATTCGGCGCCGTCCACACGATCACCGCGCCGAGCGCGACGATCGCGGCGATGCCGAGCACCGGGTGCGAGCGCGCCACGCCGAAGTAAATCAGCACGATGATCACGGCAATCGGCAGCCGGTCGCCGATGATGGTGAAGGCCCAGGTGTCGCCTGGGTTGCGCTCGTAGACGAGCCCGCACACCGCGCAGCGCTCGAGGTGATGCGCGAAGCCGGAAAAGATCGCGCCCTCGCCGCAATGCGGGCATCGCTTGCGAAGGCCGCGGCCGAGCGCGGTGAGAATCAGTTCGCGGCGGGTCATGAAAGGGTCCGCCTGAAGGCGGACACTACGCTCGATTCCGTAGTGTCCGGCTTCAGCCGGACCGTCCTTATTGCACCGCGTTCAACGTGACGTCGAACACCAGCGTCGCGTTCTGCGGAATGCGCGACGTGTCGGGGCTGTTGTTGCCGTAGGCGAGCTCCGGCGGAATCACCAGCCGGCGCTGACCGCCGACGCGCATCCCGGGGATTCCGCGCTCCCATCCCTGAATCACCCGGCCCGTGCCGACAACGTACGGCCCGAAGACGCCCGAGTCGAACTGCGTGCCTTTGTTGTCGGGGCGTGCCGAGTTGTGAAGCCAGCCCGTGTAACTGATTGTCGCCGCGTTGCCGGCTGCGACGACCGCGCCGGTGCCGACCACGAGATCGGTCTGGGAATACGGCGCGCTCGTCGTCGAAGGCGCCGTGGGAGTGTCGTTGCCGCCGCAGCCGGCAACCATGAGCAGAGTGACCAGTAACAGCAGCCGTTTCATGACCTTACAGTGTATACTTAGTGGTCCTCTCGTGTAGTTTCGGTCATCGGTTTCCAACTCAGCGCATGAAGACGTTCGCTCTCGTGTCGGCGGTTGTGTGCGCGGTGATGGCGTGTGGATCGCCCGCAGCCGCGCAACCTCACATTCATCCTGCTTCCGGCGAGACCAGCCGCGAGCGCTACACGCTGCCGGCGGTGCGCGTCGACGAGACGCCGCGCCTCGACGGCGTGCTCGACGACGCGGTGTGGAAGAAGGCGGCGGTGGTCGAAGAGTTCGTCCAGCAGGAGCCGCGTGAAGGCGCGCCCGCGAGCGAGCGCACCGAAGTGCGGGTGATGTACGACAGCCGCAGCCTGCTCATCGGCGTCCACGCCTTCGACGACGATCCGTCGGCGCTCGTCGCCACCGAGATGCGGCGCGATGCCGATCGTTTGCTCGACGAGGACAGCTTCGCGCTGATCCTCGATACCTTCAACGACTCGCGCAACGGCTACATGTTCGTCACCACGCCGCTCGGCGCCAAGCTCGAACAGCAGATCTCCGAGGAGGGCGAGGGGAACAACCGCGCCGGCCTCGTCAACTCGAACGTCAACCGCAACTGGGACGGCGTCTGGGAGGTCGCGACCCGGATCACCGACGACGGCTGGACGGCGGAAATCGCCATCCCGCTGACGACGATCCGCTTCGCCGACGCGTCGGAGCAGTCGTGGGGCGTCAACTTCATGCGCAACATCCGCCGCAAGAACGAGCAGGTGTTCTGGGCGCCGATTCCCAAGGCCTACACGCTCACGCGCGTGAGCATGGCCGGCGCGCTGGTCGGCCTGCAGTCGCTCAGCCACGGGATGGATCTGAAGCTGAAGCCGTATGTCGTCTCCGGCGTGCGCGACTCCCGTCCGACCGCCGACGCGCAGACCGTCAGGGGACTGCGCGAGTTCGGCGCCGACGCGAAGTACGGCGTCACCGGCGGGCTGAACCTCGATCTCACCTACAACACCGATTTCGCGCAGGTCGAGGCCGACGAACAGCAGGTCAACCTCACCCGCTTCAGCCTGTTCTTTCCCGAGAAGCGCGACTTCTTCCTCGAGAACGCCGGCCAGTTCAAGATGGGCACCGGCGGCACCTTCACCTCGACGACGGTCGAAACCGATCTCTTCTTCAGCCGGCGCATCGGTCTCTCCGACACCGGCCAGGTGATCCCGATCATCGGCGGAGCCCGCCTGGCGGGGAAGACGGGGCGCCACAACGTCGGCATCCTCGACATCCAGACCGATCGCGCCTTCAACCGGCCGGGCGACAACTTCCTGGTCGCGCGCTACGGCGCCGATGTGCTGAAGCGGTCGCGGGTCGGCGCGATCTTCATCAACAAGGAGACGCTCGGCGGCGAGGCGCACTACAACCGCACGCTGGGCGCCGATGCCAACCTGGTGCTCGGGCGCAGCCTGCAGGTCAACTCCTACGTCGCGAAAACCGAGACGCCCGGCCTCGACGGCAAGGACATGGCGTTCTTCGGCCGCGTCGCCTATCGCGATCCGTCGTGGAACGTGTGGTTGAACTACCTCGACGTGCAGGACAACTTCAACGCCGAGGTCGGCTTCGTCCAGCGGCGAGGGGTCAAGACGACCAAGGCCTACTTCAGCCCGACGCCGCGTCCCGGCAAGGCGCGCATCCGCATGCTCGAGCCGATGGCCGTCCTCACCTACATCACCGACCAGCAGAACCGGATGGTGGCGCGGACGCAGCACTTCATGAACGCCTTCTACCTGGAGGACGGTTCGTTCGTGAACGTGATCTACCAGAAGGATCTCGACGTCCTCGACGCGCCGTTCCAGATCCAGAAGAACATCACGATTCCGATCGGCACCTACCGCTTCGACGAGCTGATGCTGACCTACAACACCAACCCGGCGCGGCGGGTCTACGAGCGCTTCACCTATCAGCCGCAGGAGTTCTACGGCGGCACGAAGCAGACGGTGAACGGCGCGGTCGGCGTTCGCGCCAGCAGCCATCTTTCGAGCGAGCTGCAGTTCAGCCGCAACGACGTCAAGCTGCCGTACGGCGATTTCCTCGCCAACCTCGCGATCCTGCGCGTCGATTACGCGATGTCGCCTCGCGCCACGGTGCGCAGCCTGACGCAATACAACTCGCTGACACACGAAGTGACCAACAGCATCCGCTTCAACTTCATCTATCGCCCGGGCAGCGATCTCTACGTCGTCTACAACGATCTGCAGCAGACCGGGGTGCCGCATGGCATCTTCACGCCGTCGGATCGGCAGGTGGTGGTGAAGATGAATTACTTGCTCGCGCGGTAGCGGGGGCCGAGGCAAGCTCGGCGCGACGGGGGCCGAGCAAGCTCGGCGCGATGGGGGCCGAGCAAGCTCGGCCCCCACAGACGTCAGCGAGCAAGCTCGGCCCCGACAGACGTCGGCCGAGCAAGCTCGGCCCCTGCAGACGTGGGCCGAGGCAAGCTCGGCCCCTACGAAGATGACGCTCCGCAAACATCTCATCGATGTGCTCGCCCGCGAGCCGCGATCGGTGTCGAGCCTCGCGCGCGAGCTGGGGCTGACGCGCGGTGACGTCGAGGATGCGCTGCGCCACATGATCGTGTCGGCGCGCGCCGCCGGGCACCGGATCGTCGTCGTGCCGGCGCGCTGCCGCAGCTGCGGCTTTACGTTTGGAGACGATCGGCTCACGCGGCCATCCAAATGTCCGGAGTGCCGCAACAGCCGCATCTTCGAGCCTCAGATCGGCGTTGACACCACTCCGCCCGCCACGTAGATTTCACCCACTGAAAATCGCATTTCATTCGCGTCGGCTGCACTCGTCTTCGATCCGCTCTCGTTCTCTCACTCCAAGGAGCGACCAATGCAGACAGGTAGACTCGCGGCGCGGCTTCTACTCGCAGTGATAGGCCTGGCTCTGGTGCCGGCGGCGGCGCAGGCCCAGAGCGCGATTGCCGGCGTCGTGAAAGACACCAGCGGTGCGGTGATGCCGGGTGTGACGGTGGAAGTAGCCAGCCCGGCGCTGATCGAGAAGATCCGCTCGGTGATCACCGACGGACAGGGACTCTACAAGGTCGTCGACCTCCGGCCCGGCGTTTACTCGATTACCTTCACGCTGCCCGGCTTTAATACTGTGAAACGCGACGGCGTCGAACTGCCCGCCAACTTCACCGCAACCATCAACGCCGACCTGCGGGTTGGCGCGCTCGAAGAAACGGTCACCGTCTCCGGCGCCTCACCCGTGGTCGACGTGCAGAACGCCGTGCAGCAGGTGGTGCTGAGCCGGCAGGTGCTCGACGCCGTGCCGACCGGGCGCAGCATCCCGACGCTCGGGGCGCTCTTGCCGGGCGCGCGGCTGGCGCTGCCGGACGTCGGCGGCACCTCCGGCATGCAGAACCGCGATCTCACCGTGCACGGCTCAGACGGCCGCGACACCACCTTCCAGGTCGACGGGATGACGCTGAACGGCATCGAGGGCGACGGCAGCGTCCAGAGCTATTTCAACGAGGCGATGTTCGAGGAAATCAGCTACCAGACCAGCGCGATCAACGCGGAGGTCTCGGCCGGCGGCGTGCGCGCCAACATGATTCCGAAGGACGGCGGCAACCAGTTCAAGGGCACGATGTTCTTCTCGGCCGCCAACCAGGGCCTGCAGAGCGACAACAGCAAGGACGCGAAAGCGGCGGGGCTGGCGGCACCCGACGCCCTGAACAAGGTGTGGGACTTCAACGCCTCTGAAGGCGGTCCGATCATGAAGGACAAGCTGTGGTTCTTCGCCTCGTACCGCGACTGGGGCGTCTATCAGTACATCGCCAACAGCTTTTACAAGAACGGCGATCAGACGATCGACGATGCCAGCATCCGCAGCGGCGTCATGCGGCTGACCTACCAGCTCAACTCGAAGAACAAGGTCGCGGCGTACCTCGATCGCATCCGCAAGTTCCGCGGCCACGAGAACTCGGCGCCGGCCGGCTA
>Ga0070702_100000775_pt1 | contig 12126 bp, 12 predicted proteins | sample KBSK5103metaG_FD_65466 | JGI IMG/M metagenome (GOLD analysis project Ga0070702, IMG submission 65466) | Corn, switchgrass and miscanthus rhizosphere microbial communities from Kellogg Biological Station, Michigan, USA - KBS K5-10-3 metaG | ecosystem: Host-associated > Plants > Roots >... | reverse complement strand
TCGACGCAGAGCGCGCGCCGGGACGGCAGCTTGCAGACGGCGCAGACGCCATTCTGCTCGTCGAGCAGCCGCCGGTGCTCGTTGCGGCTGAGGCCATAATTCCGGTCCAGCCGCGCGGCGCCGTGGCGCGCGCGCAAGGCGGCGTCCGAGCGCCACTTGTCGCGCCTCTCCGCGTTGAGCCGATCGCGATGCGCCGCGCGATAGGCGCGGTTGGCGGCGAGCTTCTCCTCGCGATGCTTTCGATCCTCGGCATATCGCCGCCTGTGCTGCTCGTTGCTGAAAGCCACGGCCGATTCCGCCAACACGCGCGTCTTGTCCGCCCGGCGCCGCACGCAGGCACGACGAAACCCCCTGGCGCGCGGGGCGAATGCCGCGCGAGCGGGGCGGGAAGGCGTACGAACGTGCTGTGGAGGCGCGTGGCGCCATCCGCGCGGCGCAAGCCGGCGCGAACGATCACGACGCGCCGAACCCCGGCCGGTGCATGGCACCACCGAAGCGATCAGACGCAAGTTTGATGATGACGTCAGTATATAAGATTCGCGTTACAAATCAATCCGAATCTCACTGATGGCGCCGGTCCGGCCCCTCGAGGGATCCCAAACCCGAGTTTCGGCAGAGCTGGAATGCGTTGGAAGGCGTGGGCGAAGCTGGAAGACCTGCCCTAAAGAAGAGCTGCCCTAAACGTGTATGTAAGCAATCAACGATGACGTGGAGTTCCTGACATGCTCAGCAAGACGCCTTTGAAATATATCGGCCTCGCCATTGCAGTGGCGGGGGCGATCGTCTGGAATCGAGCCCCTAACGATCTCGTTCTTCTGGTTGGCATTTTGGTGACGCTTGGCGGGGTCTCTGTGTTTGGCGTGCAATTTGATTGATTTAATCTGACGGCGGCTCGGCCCGGGCCGCAAGCGGGGCGCCAACCGGCGCGCCACTCTTGATGATCACGCGAACGGTGCTCGATGTCATTCCGGGGCCCGAGCGCAGCGACGCTTCGCACCCAAGTCGGCTATAGCCGACTTGGGCACAAAAATGCCGATCTCGGGTAAACCCGAGATCGGTCGCCCCGGAATGACGGCTCCAGCACGCCGTCGAAGATCAGGTAATGTCCAAGACCCGTTCGGTGGAGCATCTGATCGCGCTCTTTGGCGGCCTCGTCTTCGAGTCGGATTGGAAGCTCAGGCGCATCCTTCGACGCTTGGCGGTCAAGCGGGACGCCAACTTCACTGATCGAAAGCCAGCGCCCCGCCGCCGCGGTCAAGCCGCCTTTGCCGCAGCCTTTGCTCCAGCCTTGGCCACAGGGGATGAAACCTTGATGGCCTGCAGATAGACCTCCAGGAGCGTCTCCAGCTCGTCGCGCTCCTGCTGGTCCTGCTTGCGCACCCGGATCACCTCGCGAAGAATCTTGACGTCGAAGCCGTTCCCCTTGGCCTCGAGATAGATTTCCTTCTTGGCTTCGGTGAGCTCCTTGATCTCCTCGTCGATGTTCTCGATCCGCTCGACAACGGCGCGCAGCTGATCGCCCGCAATATCGCCTGGTCTGCTCATTGGCTTTATCCCCTGGACTACATGACGCCGTGAAGGTCCGCCATCCGGGTGATCGCATCAAGACGAGCCGGCGAATGTGGTAAGCGGTGGATTAACACCAGCCGCACGATTCGGGACGCGCCTTGCGGCGCTCCTCTCCATGAGGAGACACACAGGCCGTGCTGCGCACTCACACGCGACGCCCGGATTTCGTGAGCAGGGAACATACCGTGCTTGCCGCTTGAGCTGTTTCCATCCCGACGGGATGCGCTCTAAACTGCAGCTTCGATTTGGGATCAAGACCACAGGAAAAGCCATGTCCGACGAAGATATGAAAGCCGAGCTCGACCGTCTCCGCAACGAAAACGCGGCGCTCAAGAAGGGAGCATCGTCCAGTCTGCGCCTGAAGGTGAGCGAAAAGGGAGCGCTCTCGGTCTATGGCATGGGACGCTTTCCCGTGACCTTGTACAAGGAGCAGTGGTTGAAGCTGCTCGGCATGGCGGACGAGATTCGCGCGTTCATTGCCGCGAACGACGCGCAATTGAAGGCGAAGGATTGAGTGAGCCGCGTTTATCGACGAAAGTCAGCGGGCGACGTGCCCAAGCCTGTCGCCCGATACCGGCGCGCCCTGCGGCCTTAACGTCCTGTTGAGGTTACGACAGAGAACGACTCGCTGTTCCATGACGATGGTGGGACATTTGTCGCCGGCTCAGCCCGGGGCTTGGGTTTATAGATCAGCCCCACGTGAAGAGCCTAGGGGACCGGGCTGAGCCACTCATGAAGCGCAACGACCCTCGTCATGGGGCCGCGCGGCGTTGCGCGCTCCCGGCTAGTGTCCCGATTCTGAAGTTCGCATCATTGTGCTGCACACTCGTTTGCGAACTTCGGAATCGAAGGACACTACGGCGTGTACTCAAAATCGCGACTGTTCGGCAATCGCTGGCTGATGTCCGCTTTGCCCCCGAAAGCGGCCAAATAACGGACATCGGTGGAAGTCTCAAAAGTGCCAACAGGCGACATCAGCAACGTCGCTCAAAGCTAGGCTTGGCCGCCTTTTTCGAGCAATCCGAGCGCGCGCCGCAGCGCGTCCGCCGCCGCCTTGCGCTCGTCGTCGGACATGCGGTCTGCGTCGAGTTCGAGCCGCAGATGCGCCGTACCAGCCTGTTCCGCGTCTTGCTTCAGCCCGATCACCACATACGTCGCTACCGGCTGCGTGATGCCTTTGACCTGAACGTGGCCCCGCTCCTCGCAGCGCACCTCGTCCTTCACGTGTGCGTAGGTCTCGAATGAGATCAGCATCCCGCCGGGCGGCGCCTCATGCTCCAACCGCGAGGCAAGGTTCACGGTGCCGCCGACCATCGTATAGTCCATGCGGTCCTCGCTGCCGAAATTGCCGACCGTGCAATAGCCCGTATGAATGCCGATCCGGCAACGCAGCGCCGTCTCGATGCCGCTGTTGCTCCATTCATGAGCCAGTTCGCCGATACGTTTTTGCATGGCGATAGCCATTTGGACGCAGGCCAGCGCATCTTCCTTGACACCCAGCGTCGTCGGATCGCCGAAGAACATGACAATGGCGTCCCCGACATATTTGTCGATGGTCGCGCCATATTGCAGCGCGATCTTAGACATTTCGGTGAGGTAGTGGTTGAGGAGCTGGGTGAGATCCTCCGATTCCATCTTGTCTGTGATCTCGGTGAAGCCGACGAGGTCGGAAAAGCAGACCGTGAGCTTCTTGCGCTTGCTGACGATCTTGACGTCCTGCTGCCCGGTGAAAATCGAATCGTACACCTGCGGCGCCAGGTATTTTGCGAGCTTGGACGACAAAGCCGCTAGCGCCTCGGACTTTTCGGTCAGGTCCTGCTCGCGCTGCTTGAGCTCAGTGATGTCGGAATAGACCGCGACGGTGCCGCCGTCCTCGGTGCGGCGCTCGCTCACCATCACCCAGCGGCCGTCGGCGCGCCGCTGCACCTGCGGCTCGCCCGGATTGCGGTGCTGACGCATCCGTTCGGCGACCCACTCATCGACGCGGCCTAGAGCATCCGTCACGTATCCGCGCTCCGCAGCGCGGTGCACGATGCTCTCAAATGCGGTGCCCACAGTCAGGTCGATGTCCAGGCCGGGGTAGAGCAGATCGCGGTAGCACGAGTTGCAGATCACCAGCCGGTCCTCGCCGTCGTAGCAGACGAAACCTTCGGAGATGCTTTCGATCGCCTCAGAGAGCCGCTGCTCGCTGCGCAGCCGCGCCTGCTCGGCGCGCCGCAGCGGCGTGATGTCGTAGAGCCAGAACAACCTCTTGCCGCCGGACACCGCGACATGGCCGCCGGCGTAGGCGACTTGCACATAGGAGATCAGCAGGTTGAGGGGTTCGCCCTGCTTGGTCTTCCAGACCACCTCCTCGTTCAAGAGCTGGCCGCCGCGCAGACGCAGCACTTCGATGATGGCCGTTCGGTGATCGAGGTCGCGCCAGAATCGCTTGGTGTCGAAGAGAGACAGTTCTTCCTTCTCGTAGCCGAGCAGGTCGCGCATTCGCCGGTTGTGAAACAGGATCCGCCCGTCCTCGTCGACGACGCAGACCGCCGCCGGACAGAAGTCCAGGATCTCGCGAAGCTGGCGCTCCTGTTCGAGAACCTGCGTCTCGTGCTGGGTCAGCGCGGTTACGTCGTAAACCCACAGCACGCGCTTGCCGCCGACAAAACTGATGTGCCCGCCCTGGTAGGCGACCTGGGCGTAGGTCAGCAGCACATGAAGGAGCTGGCCGTTCTTGGTCCGCCAGACGGCCTTCTCATTCAGCAGTTGCCCGCCCCGTTCGCGAAGCGACGCGATGATTCGCGCGCGCTGCTCGCGGTCGTGCCAGAACGTGCTGGTGTCGATGCCTTCGATCTCGGCCGTCTGGTAGCCGAGCAGTTCGCGCAGCCGCACGTTCTGGAACAGGAGCCGGCCATCTTCATCGACTACCAACAGGGCCGCGGGGCAGAACTCCAGCATCTCGCGGAATTGGCGCTCGTGTTCGGCCGCTTCAACCCCCGGAGCGGAGCCACCATCGGTCGCCGCCGATCGCGTCGTGTCAGAAGACATGCGGTTTCCGCCTCACTGGCCCAGCAAACGCTAGCATCCAAGCTCGGGGAATTCGAGGGCGGAAAAGCGTCCGACGCGGCCGGCTGATATCTCTTCGAGGTCATCGCGTCGCAGCTAGCCGAAGTCTCAGTCCATGCGCTTCCGCGGCCTCCAAGACCGGACCTGTCTTCAAACCTTGGTTTTCGGTCGCAATGTGCCAGATTCAGACATGGCAGGCGCCGAGGTTTTTGCTTAGTCTCGCCGACGACTTCAGTGGATGGATGTGCGGTCTCTGCGACGCGAGATTTGACTGGACACTTGAATCGATTGGGCGCGAGCACTCATGCATTTGCGCAACTGTTGCAACTTTCATGATTTCCGGCGTCTGGCCAGGCGACGGCTGCCCGGTCCAATATTCGATTACATCGACGGCGCCGCCGAGGACGAGGTGACCCACCGGCGTAACACGAAAAGCTTCGAGAGCTGTGATCTCGTGCCCCACGTCCTGCGCGGCGTACAGAACGTTGATCTCTCCGTCACTGTCATGGGCCAGAAGCTCGCTCTGCCGGTCTATTGCTCTCCTACCGCCTTGCAACGTCTCTTCCACCATCAGGGTGAACGTGCCGTCGCCGCCGCGGCAGCGAAATACGGCACGATGTTCGGCGTATCTTCGCTTGGGACGGTGAGCCTTGAGGAGCTGCGCAAGGCGCACGATACGCCGCAGGTCTATCAGTTTTATTTTCACAAGGATCGAGACCTCAACCGGGCCATGCTGCAGCGGGCCAAGGACGCACGTGTCGAAATCATGATGCTGACCGTGGACAGCATCACAGGTGGCAACCGCGAACGCGATCTACGCACCGGCTTTTCCATACCGTTCAGGCTGACGCTCGCGGGTATGCTGCAATTCGCGATAAAGCCTATGTGGGGAATCAACTACGCCACTCACGAACGGTTCAGGCTGCCCCAACTCGACGAGCATGTTGACATGGGCGGTGGTGCACTCTCGATCGGCCGTTATTTCACGGAGATGCTTGACCAATCCATGAACTGGGACGATGTGGCTGAGATGGTACGACAATGGAACGGCCAATTCTGCCTCAAAGGCATCATGTCCGCTGCCGATGCTAAGCGCGCCGTCGAGATCGGCTGTACTGGCATCGTCGTGTCCAACCATGGCGGCCGGCAGCTGGACGGCTCACGGTCATCATTCGATCAACTGGCCGAAATCGTCGACGCTGTGGGTGATCGGATCGACGTGCTCATGGATGGCGGGGTCCAGCGAGGATCCCATGTCCTGAAGGCCCTCTCTGTCGGCGCCAAGGCGGTCGGCGTCGGCCGCTACTATCTCTGGCCTTTGGCTGCGGCCGGCCAAGCTGGCGTCGAGCGGGCGCTCGGCCTGATGCGAACTGAATTAGAGCGCGACATGAAGCTGATGGGTTGCACCGCGATCAGCCAGCTCTCGCGCAGCAATCTGCGGTTCAGATGAGTGACACAGTTTAGCGAAGTCCTCGCAACAACTCGATCTTGGCACTGTGCCGTTGCAAGGCTGAATGTCCGAGTTGGGTCATTAGCAGACATCCCGCGATGCCCAGGCCACGTCCGCTATTACCCCGAAAGCCGACATTATTGCCCTAGTTTGCGGCGCTGGGGAAGGTGAAGCCGGAGATCAAGGCGTTCGTGATCGACTACACCAACAAGCTGGTGAAGTAGCGCGCTTCGTCCCGTCCCCGCTTCGGACTGACGCGGCGCGGCATGGACAGCAAGGCCGTCAATCTGGTGGTGCCGCAACGCGGCGCTGGTCAACACTGGGCCTGCGGTGCGCGCGGGAGATGGTGGCGCGGCTGCGACCGGTTGCCGTCCGTGCGGTGATTGCCGAGCTTGGACTCGTCGCGCGATCGATGACCTCCTGAGCAGCCGGCGAGTCGGACTTCTTGTCGTCGTCGGACAAACGCGCGCCGATTCCATTGCGTTGCCTAGGCGATCTGAAGACACGCGAGAAGTTCGACATAACTCGGCCAGGCCGCGCGTGTCACGGCCTCACACCTCTCCTTGTCGGCGGCCGAAAAGTCAGCCCATAGCGTTCTGAGCTTTCCATGGGCGTCTTCCTCATCATTGGCGCACCGCTCGATGCTGTTGTTCAGCGTCGCAATTGAATGACAGTTTTGACCGAAATCGTAGGTCGGGACTTGGTCTGCAGCCACGCCAAGAAGCTGCGAAGCCACGACCATGTAGATGTTCAAGGGCAGGAACATCGTGGTCCTCCTGGACCGCGGTCCGTCACGACGGATCGACCGCCATCCTCGCGCGGTGCGTAAACTTAGCGGCCGATTGCGCCTTCGTGCTTGTTGCGGATTGCGGTCACCGGCGCGTGATTGTCCGGGTTTCGCGTCAACCGCGGCGGCCAAAAAAAGTCCCCGCCGAAGCGGGGCCAGGTCGGCCTGCAGAGAAGACACCGCCTCATCGAGGCAGGGCCGTGGTCAGCTTGCCGTGTCCCGGGGCGAGACCGAAAGGTCGCTTTGTCCACAACTGGAGGGCACTTTAGGCAAATGCGCTGCCTCACCCAGGTACGGATGGGCTCGCGACCGACCGGAACCCGGCTGGTGTGCAGCGCGTTCCCTCCCGGATTCCCATCCGCGAGGTACCGACCATGACGAAACGATTCCCGGTGTTCGCCGTTGCCGTGCTCCTTGCCAGCTCGGGCGTGGCGTCGGCGCAAGCGCCCACGCGGGATTTCCCCGATGCGGCAAATCCCACGGCTGCGCCGCCCGCCGCCAACAGCCCGAGGACCGGAACGCCAGACCGGCCGCCGGCGGCAACCCTGCCGGACGCCCACGCGCCGGACCCGGTGACGACAGGCGAAGCTCCATCCTCACCGAAGAAAACGGAGCCTGAGATGGACAGCGTCGGCGGCGGCAAGACGCCGGCCGGCGGGGAGAAGAAATAGGTTTGCGTGGCAGGTGTCGGTCTTGAAAAAAATCGAGGCCGCCAACCGGGGCGGCCTCATCGAGAATCGAACGGTGCTGCCACGCTATTTCGGCGGCGCCTTGAAAATATCGGCGGTGATCAGGATCACGGCGTCGGTGCCGTCGTTGCGGTGCCAGTGCACGGTGGTGCCGGGTTCTCCGGTCGTGTCACCGGGCTTGAAGGTCTGCGAAGTGCCATCGTCGCGAATGACGGTGTCCGTTCCCTGCAAGAAATACCACGGCCGGCCGATCCTTGTGATTGTGCAGGCCGATGTAACCGCCCGGCTCGATCGTCAGCAGCCGCAGCCTGAGCTGCCGTCCGGCCATTCCTTCGAATTCCGGCCCCAACTCGACAACCGTCGTCTTGCTGGCGGTGTAACCCTTGTTGTCCTTCGGAGCCTTCGCGGCCCGGGTGAAATTCGCTCCCAAACCCAGTACGAATGCCAAGGCCAGCAGCGCATAACCGATGTTGCGTGGGTTCACTCTTGTTCTCCCAGTTGATCACGCATTTGATGGACGGGGCCTATTAGGCGTCAATCGAATTCTCCAGATGCGCCCGCGCGAATCGTCGCTGCGATTCGTTCGGCCTCGAGCCCGATTTCGCGCAACTGGCCGGTCGCGACCGCGATATGGCCGCAGAAGACAGGCCGGGATGGCCGGTCGGGCGCCCGCACACGATGGGTGCGCCGGAACGATCGAGCACGCCCTGATGATCGGGCAGGAGAGAGCGCAGACTCGGGCGGTAGCCGGTCGCCTGTATGATGACGTCGAATGGCGCGCGCGCTCCGTCGTCGAAATGCACGTCCGCGCCCGACATCCGCGCGATGCCGGGACGCACCGTGATCAGTCCGCGCCGGATGCGGTCGATGGTGCCAATGTCTAGCAGCGGGATCTTCCCGTTCTCGGCCACCTGCGTCATCGGTCCTTTTGCCGGCCGGCGCAGCCCGAATGGCTCGAGATCGCCGATCGCCAGCCGCAGGATGGGCGCGTTGAGCGCGTCCACAAGCTTGTAGGGAAGCGACCGCTGGAGAATGGCCAAGGTCAAAATCGGCACGCCGAGCAGGTCGCGCGGCACGACATTGACCGGGCTGCGCACCGACAGCGACACGGCGTTGCCGGCGTCGCAGAGATCCATGGCGATCTCTCCGCCGGAATTTCCCAATCCGACGACGAGCACCCTGCACCGGGAAAACGGCCTCGGGTTCGCGTAATCGCTGGAGTGGATGAGACGTCCCGGAAAGCTGTCCATGCCCGGCCACGCGGGACGCAACGGCCATCCCGCGATGCCGGTGGCGAAAATGACATTCCCGGCGGTCAGCGTCGTCGTATCGGTTTCGACCACCCAGCCGGCGCGTTGCCTGACGCCAAGCACTGTTGTCCCGAAGCGCGGCGCGATCCGATGATGGGCGGCGTAGTCTTCGAGATAGGCCACGAGCTGGTCGCGCGACGGATATTTTGGGTAGGCGGCGGGCATCGGCAAGCCCGGCAGTCCGGATTGCCGTTTATGCGTATGCAGGTGCAGCCGATCGTAGTGGTGACGCCACGACGCGGCGACCCTGTCGGCCTTTTCCAGCACGATGACGGAGCCGCCGCTGCGTCTCAGCGCAGCGGCGCAAGCGAGCCCCGCGGGTCCGGCGCCAACGACGATTGTTTCCGCATCCGGCATGATCGTGCCTGCAATCCGTTCGTCCCGGCATCGTCTCCGGGCTCATGCCTTTCGGGCCCGGATCGGGTCGAGCGGTGAAGGGATTTAGGTTCGTCGTCGAGCGCGCGCAATGCCCGGTCGCATCGGGACGATCATGCCGGCGCCGCCGCAGCGGGCAAACGAAAGCGTTTGCTTCCGGCACCGACACCGCACCTAGACCGCCGCGATGCAGTCGATCTCGATGTCGAAATGTCCCGGCCATGCCGGAACGCAAACAAAGATACGGGCGGGCGGGTCCTTGGGAAAGTAACGGGCATAGATCGCGTTGACCTCCGCAAACCGCTCGACCGACGTGCAGTACACATGGCACTTGAGGACATTCTCCAGCGACGATCCCGCCGTCTCCAGGCAAAGCTTCATCTGCTCCAGGACCAGCTCGGTCTGCCGCTTGATCGGAGCATCGACGACCGCGCCGGTGTCGGGGTCGAACGGCGGAAGCCCCGAGACGTAGATGGTATCGCCGTTGCGGGTGACTGCCGAGGTCGGCGCCTTCCATCGTTCCAGATAGGTGGACAGCGGTTCGACGCGGATGATTTCGCGGTTCATTCGAAATTCCTCATTCAATGGGATCCGCCGCGATGTGTCGGTTCCGCATGCCTGGTCTCGCGTCCCTTCGCATCAGGATGGAACTGCGGTGCCTCGCGACGATCGAACATGCCGTAGTCACGCACGATCCGTATCCGGCGATGCCGCAGACTCTGGATTCCGCCGGCTTTCACCGGCGTCCACTGGCTCGCGGCCCTTGCATCCTGCCACGACACCAGCAGCGCCAGCTTGCCAGGGTTGTAGATGCTGGCGAGCAGATCGTGCTCGACGACGCCGTCGCGGGACAGGTCGAGGCCGAGCGCCGCAAGCAGATCGTCGTGCAAGCCGACTGCCGCGCCCGGTTCAGGCGTGGTCTCGGTCAGCGTCACCAGCTTCGCCGCGCCGATCTCGGTCTCGTCGAAGCGCTGCTCACGAACCGGCGCTTCCTTCGGCGCATCGGTATCGGCGGTGACATCGCCAACCCGCAAGTGGTAGTCGCGGAAAACCTCGGACCGGCCCTTCGCCTGGATCGCGTGGTGCTCGCCCGTGGTGCGCCAGCGAACCACCGACTTCTCGTCGCGCCACGTCGAATGCGATAGGAGCCAGCCCGGCCGCCGCGTGCTCTCGAAGCGCTCGTTGTCCACGAAGCCGTCGATCGTTTCCAGGATCGGCTTCAGATGCTTGGCGAGTGCGAGATACTCGTCGAACCGCTCCTCGTACGGGAAAACCTCGAAGATCACCGAGAACATTGGCGTTCTCCTGTTATTGGCGTGAGCCGGAAACCAGCGCGGCAACCTTATTGAACACGCATTTCGGCCGGCATTGCTTCGGCGCCCGCCGAAGTAAAACTAATCGACCTCAGCGGATCGCCGCCGTTTGACACCTAGGCAAGCGGCCCGTTCCAGATTTTGATGGCCGGTATCTCCTGATAGTGCCCGAGCACGGACAACGTGCCGGTGTCGAGCAGAAAATTCTGGCCCGCGCTCGCCGGCAGGGCGATCCAGCGCGCCGCGATCACGCGCAGAATGTGCCCGTGCGCGAACAGGGCAACATTGCCGTCGACCGCGCGGGCGCGTGCGATCACGCGGTCCGCGCGCGTGCCGACCTCCTCCGGCGTCTCTCCGCCCGGACATCCATCCCGGAACAGCAGCCAGCCGGGCGCCCGCTCACGGATCTGTCGGGAGGTCAGCCCCTCGTACTCGCCGTAGTCCCACTCGGCCAGATCGGGGTCGATCACGGCGTGGGCGCCTAGGCAGGCCAGCTCGCAGGTCTCCCGCGCGCGTTGTCGCGGACTGACGAGCACGAGCGCGAATGCTTCCTTTGCGAGCACCGGCGCGAGCCGCTCCGCCAGCCGGCGCCCGTTGTCGGTCAAAGGGATGTCGGTCGTGCTGGTGTGCTGGCCACTGAGACTCCACGCGGTCTCCCCGTGCCTGATCGCAAAGACGTCCACTTGGCGCTGCTCCCTGCTCGAACATAGGGTGGCCGGACGCACCTGTCGCTTGTGGGCGCGTCTGGACAGTTGCCATCTCGCGGGGTCCCGATGCAAGCCCGCGCGTTTCTTCGTTCAGAGTCTTTCCGATCGAGCCGCAACAGCCGCTCGGAATGACAGAGGATCGATTCAGGCGCCGGCGGAAACACTGCAGCGCCGCCGGATTTGAGCTACAATGGTAAAGGTACAACGCAGAGAGATACCGACGTGAAAAAAAGGCTTACGATCGGCCGGGCGCGCGAGTGGATGATCGCTCTTGTCGTCGCGTGCATCGCGATTCTCGTCCTCATCGGCGTCGCCACCTGGTGGGTCGCGTGACAGCGGGGCCGGCATTCTAGTCGCGGCTTTCGGCGGTCAAGAGCAAGCCGTCGTGACGCACCCCGGTCCCGCTTTCTACCGCTTCAACCGTACCCATACCGGCGCATGATCGCTGGCGTCCATCCTGCCGCGCATTTCGCGATCGACCCCCGCGTCCTGCAATCGCTCCGCCAGGATCGGGCTCAGCAAGATATGGTCGAGCCGCAGGCCCGCGTTGCGCTGCCACCGGTTACGCATGTAATGCCAGAACGTGTAGATGCGCTCATCCGGGTGTAGCGCGCGCAGCGCGTCGGTCCAGCCCTGCTTGACGAGGCGGGCATAGGCCGCGCGGCTGGCGGGCTGGACGAGCGCGTCATCGTCCCACGACGTGGTCGGGTAGATATCGAGCTCGGTCGGTGCGACGTTGTAGTCGCCGGCTAGCACCACCGGCATCTGTTCGCGCAGAAGCTTGCGCGCATGCCCTTGCAGGCGCTTGAACCAAGCGAGCTTGTAGTCGAACTTCGGGCCGGGTTGCGGATTGCCGTTGGGCAGGTAGATGCAGC
>Ga0070702_100000770_pt1 | contig 12153 bp, 22 predicted proteins | sample KBSK5103metaG_FD_65466 | JGI IMG/M metagenome (GOLD analysis project Ga0070702, IMG submission 65466) | Corn, switchgrass and miscanthus rhizosphere microbial communities from Kellogg Biological Station, Michigan, USA - KBS K5-10-3 metaG | ecosystem: Host-associated > Plants > Roots >... | reverse complement strand
TGTGTGCGGAAGAGGGATCTACGTAGGGCGAGGGCGGCACTGGGGGCGAGAGTGGACGGCAGAGAGTCAGATCTATGCTTTGATTGTGGTCACATGCGCCAATGGCATCACAACTCTGCCGACGGAACCTACTGCCAGATATGCCCGACTGCTGCTAGCTGGGGTAGTCGTTATCACGCGTTCAGAGTCAAGACGTACACAGAAGAGAAGGTGAAGGGTACGGCAACATGCGAGTAAAACAGCGACGAATTCCCCTGCATTGGATGCGACTGCTGTACGCGTCCGTGGAACCAAGGTAGCGACTACTGTAACGAGTGCTGGACCGATAGCGAGACACAACGCGTACCGCACGACGGGGGCGCTAGGAGTAAAGTGAGATGAACAGTGAAGTCTATGTTGCCTGTCAGAGCTATTTGAAGCATTTATGCGCTGCTGAATACAATAAGCAACGCACGATGTATAAAGGGCGCGCAAATAAGTTTCGCTACACGCCGTCCGACTACGTTAGAGAACTTATTACTTGTCTTGACAAAGATGATGAAGCCGCATTTAAGGCCCTTAAGATGTTGCAAGGATACTCGTCAGCATTAGGGTTTTAGCAGTCTAGATTGATAACGAGAGTAAACGGAGAGGATAGCTATGTTTGAACTGCGCTTTGACACTGACAACGCGGCATTCGAGGGAGATGACTTGCGTCCGGAGATTGCGAGGATACTTCGCAAGATTTCAGATGAGATATCTGCTGACTACGGAGACATCCTCGCGGAGGATTTTGTAATAAGAGACATCAACGGCAACGAGGTAGGATTCTGGGGCTATTCCAGGTGCTCGTTGAGAGATTGGGAGAAAGGGAAGGAGAAGGAGTGAATGGACGATACTAACTCGTGCGATTACGACCACCAGACCACGCATGAAGTGCGGTTGCTACCGACCGGCGGCGTAGGGAACATGATCCTCTGCCACCGGCACTATGTCCTGGAGATGGCATATCGGAATGGAAGGGTCGCCAATGGAGTGCCGTTCGAGTTGCCGGAGTGGGAAGAGTTGAAGGTGTATGACGGGAAGGGAGAGTGAATGGACCCCCAGGCATGCTTGACCCGGCTGTTAACCGCGTACCTCGACAACGACACTGGCGAATGGGAGGACGCGAGGAAGACATACAACAAGTGGCGGGAGCAGGGCGGTTACGCTGCATGGATGTACAGCAATTTGCACGTGGATGAAGTGCAGGATTTCGGGATGCTCCTCCTCCTCCCTGAGGGTCTGGGAGCGGTGGCGAAGGTCGTGCGGATCGCTCCCGCACGGTACGGGGAAGATGAACAGAAGAGCAAGAACAGGAAGAAGAAAGGGGAACAGACAAGTGCAGAGTGAACTCAAGATGTCACGCAAACAGTTCGCAGTCATGCTGGCAGTATCGACGGTGTTAGTGGTCTGGGCGTTGAGCTGTCCTTCCATGCATCCGCAGTCCCTCCCAATGCCAACCGCCTCATCTCCCTTGCTCCGCCGTGTCGATCCTCCATCCCCTCCGCCGACCCCTCCGATAGTCGAGCTATCATCCCCTATCCGCTTGGAAGACTCTCCTTTCCTCCGCCACCGCGCCATGGGAGTGACCCTGTATTGCCTCATGCTCTTCGACCGGACCGGCGCTACGGGGGTCCAAATGCACGATGAGCGTCTAGTCTCCACCTTCCTCATCGATTGGCAACCGATCGGGGTACAAATGATCCATGAGCACGTGACGGGCTGCGGATGCAGATTCCAGATCATTACTCCCCTGCCGTGGTGGCTTACGCAGGGTGACCATTACTTAGCGTGGAAGGTCGAGCTAGTCGACCGGAAAACCGGACAATATTTCATCCTTACGATGGAGAAAGTGCTGGGATGGTATGTCGAACCGTGGCGATGAAGCTCGTGAGATCCAGAAGCTGGAAGCGCTGAGAAAACAGATCAGGGAGCAACGCCGGATGGAAAGAGCAGTGAAAACAAAGCAACTCGAACAGGTCTTTATAGGGCTAGCGATCGGGGCATTCGTTGTGGGAGCGCTCGTGCTGATTGCCCTCTTGACCGGGTGCCGGAGTGGGTTGAAAAAGCCCGCCCCCATCCCGACTCCTCCCCCCGATGTCCTTACGCGCCCGCCGATCGAGCAGTCAGGGGAAGCTCCCTCTCCCCCCGCCAACGATGACACTCAGCTCCGCCGGGGGCTTGCCACCTCCTGGAGGCCCGAGGATCTGAACCGGGAAGTCCTCGGGAAGACTGCCCCCCGACCCCGTAGGAGGCCCTCTGGACCGCCTGTGAGGATCATTGACCCTCTGGGGCGACCCCAACCCCTGACCTGGACCTTCGACGCGGATTCCAAGCCCGCCAGGACCCCGGAACACATGCTCCCTTGGAAGCTCTGCGTCTATTGGGCCGACAAGGCGGATGACAACCAATACTCCTGCTCGGAGGAGTCCGGCGGGGGGGAGAGGATCAAGCTCCAAGTCCTCATCCCCGGCCGGGTGTACGACCGCCCTTGGGCCATCGAGGGGGTTTACCGGAGGTATGAGGCGCGGATCTTGGAGAACGGGGTCGAGATCGCCAAGTGGCGGGGAATGATCGTGCAAAGGGTTGCAGAGCCCAAAGTGGAGGTGGCGCCTTGAAGGCCAGGTCCAGATCCAAGCTCAGATCCAAGCACGACGTTTCGGAACCGCCGCCCCTTGCCCCGATCCAGGCCATTTGCTCCCTCTGCGGCCAGACGACCGCCAAACAACTCTCCTGGCGGGCTCACAACCGAGCCCGCGATGCCACGGACCCCGTTTCCATTTGCCAAAACGGCCGTTGGTTCGGGGTCTGGGTTCCCATCTCCTGGCTCCCGGTGATGGCAAGCCAGGGGCTTCTGACCGAGGCGGCGGAGAAGGCCCGCGTCCTGTGGGGGCTGAAATGACCGCTCATCCCCCTTGGCAGTCCGAGGATGACGGCCTGCGGAAGATCCTAGTCACCGGGGTTCCTGTGGACGTGTGGGAATGGTTTACGCAAGAGGCAGTGAGGAGGAATCAAGGCCGGCTGGGAGGGGGGTCCTGCGGCGGCAGGTCCTCCTTGATTCTTGCCGCAATGATGCAGTTCATGAATTCGGAAATCGAGCTGGCCGCGCGGGCAGAGGAGGAGCAGAGAGGAGAAAGAGGCGAGAAGAGCGAACAGAAAAAGAAAGATTGACTTCCGTAAAGCAGTCGAGTTATAAGCTTCCAATTCCAGGAGTATGCGGTAGTACGTAATTACGCAAGAGAAGAAGAGAGAAAAGGAGGATTTACGCATGGCAAAAAAGAAAGCCGCAACGATCAAGAAAGCATCACGGGTGGTTCCCACCCGCTCGCACAGGCTGGGAAGACCGCCCGAGATTCAGAAGGGAAACTCCGGGACCAATGCCGCCACCTCGCGCCTTACCGCAGTCCCCGGTGGGGTGGCGGGCCTGGCTCAGATGAACGAAGAGGATGACGAAGTGTCGATCTTCGGCAGTGAGGGGACAGGTAACGGGAAGAGCCGGCTCCAGAGCCGGGGACGTCCCGCTGGCGAACCATATGAGAAGATCACGGTGGTTCTGTCCCTGGCCGCGGTCGTGAAGCTGGATCGGTTCCTGGTGGACCTGAGGGAAAAGGGCCAGGTGGCCAGTAGGGCCGACGTTATCCGGCGGTTGGTCTTGGAAGTGGACCTGGCCGAGATGGCCGAGAAGGTATGGGGGATCGAGCTTTAAGACTGGGTTCCAAAACGGAACTCCGGAAAACAGCTTCTTGGATGAAAGGGAAGGGTGGACATCATGATTGAAGTCCTAGTTGTGCTGGTGGTGGTGGGGGTTGTGTTGTGGCTCGTCAACACGTACGTTCCGATGCAACCGCCGTTCAAGGCAATCATCAATGTCGTGGTGCTCATCGCGGTACTGCTCTGGATTCTGAGCGCATTTGGTCTCATTCACGGGTTCCCCCATCTGCGGAGTTGAGGTCCGTATCATCTCCATCTGAGTTGGTCGATGAGGTGGTCCACTGTACAGCCGAAGAACTCGGCAAGTCGTAACGCGTTCGCGGTTCCGGGGATTTGTTTTCCCCGGAGCACGCGAGACAGATACCCTTCGTCCCATCCCAGGGCCTCCATGATCTCCCGCCGCTCGATGGTCCGCTTGCCGTAGGTGATCGGGCTCCGAGCCTTGACCACCACATGCGGGAAGGGGCCTTTCGGGGGTGTTGCGGCCGTGTAGCGCGCCCGGAAGCAGAACTCGTGGACCGAGATCTCGATGGCCGCGGCGAGCCTCCGAACCCCGCGCAGGGACGCTGTGAACTTCCGCCGCAGCACGCGAGAGGTATAGGTTTTGTCAAGGTTCGTCAGGACCCGGAGTTCCGCCAGCGTCAGTCCGTTCCGGTCGATGGGGGGAATGGACGCGGCCTGCCTTGGTTTTGATTTCTTTACCTTTGTCTTGGCCTTCCTGTGCTTGGGGGAAGGGGATTTTGGCGGCGGGTTTTGTTTGGCGGATGGCTCGGTCATGAGCCGGCGGGGCGCGGGAAGAGGGTAGCGCGGCCGGTGTTTTTTCAGGTGCTCTTGCAGCGCCCCTTCGGAGCGGAATACCTTCGCTGTTCTGGCCATAGAGTCGTCATATTCGGGCGTTGCCTCCACACACCGCGTAACTGGCAGTCTACACCTCAAAAGCAGCCCGAAGCTAGACTTGACATATACGCAACACCATAGCTACGATGACGGCCCTACTTCAAAAAAGCCATAAGTAATTAGGTGGGAGTGGTAGGGGCGGGAAGCTGGATTTCATCAGGGAGGTGGATACCCACTTCCCGACGAGGATGTTTGGGCAAAGGAAAGCATTACCCTAGCTGAAAGGTAGCCCCTCGATTCATGCCACAAGCGGAAAAATCGAAGTCTCGGCGGTTGACGTTCGAAGATTACGAGCGCCGGGCAACAGCCAAAAACTCCAATTCCAAAACTGCAGATCCTAAGATCACAAATCCCAAAGCCACAAATTCCAAGTCCGCACCCAAGCCCAAGCCAACGCCCCCATCCCCTCCGCCGGCTCCTCTGCCCAAGTACCGAATCGAAGACTTCATCATCCCCGCGCATGATGCCGAGGGTGATTCCATCCCTTTTACCTTCCGGGTGGATAAAAGGTGGTACGCGGCCGTCCAGCAGGTCGTGCAGCAAGGGGCGTGGAAGTACGCTACCCCAGGGCAGGTCATGCGCCATGCTCTCCTGCGTCATTTCGAATGGCTCAACAGCCTCGAGCCGGGGGTGATGACCGGGACCCTGGCCGACATCGCTATGGTCCGGGAGATCGTCAACGAAGGGCAGAAGATTGCCGAGATGGCGGACTTGATCCGCCACTTCGAGACCGTGATCGGGAAGCTCATGGGGCATCAGCTCCGCGGGTCGGCAGCTCAGATTGCGTACCGGGTGCGGAAGAAGGCCGGACGGTTCGAAGACCTGAACTTGCGGAAGTACTTCCTCGAACAGATCGAGACCAAGTTCGGGTACTTGTTCAAGTCCTCGGGCAATGGGGTGGACCTGGCCGCGGTGGCCGCGGATACGGAGATCGATCTGTCGGAGATCCAGCTCCACGAGAGTTACGACTGGCGATCGGGCAAGGACGGGTTGGCGGATGAGGAAGAGGATGTCGAGCTTGGAGTGGAGGACAACGAATGAAACTCCGCGACCCCTACAAGCTCGGATTGCCCTCCAAGTTCCGCGCATGGAGGACCGAGCAGCAGTCCGCGATCCTCCAGACTCTCCAGGCTGAAGAGCGGTTTGTCTGTCTGGCCATGCCCACCGGGTCCGGCAAGACCGTCACGTACGTCGGGCTGAGTCGGTATCTTCCCGCTGGCGAGCGAATGCTCGTTCTCACCGCGACCAAGATGCTTCAAACCCAACTCATCGAGGACTTCGAGTCCATCGGGATGAAGGACGTCCGGGGGAAGACCAACTACCAGTGCATAGAGGCGAGCTTCGGCGGGAAGCTGGCCGCGGACGAAACGCGGCCTGGAGACTGGATCGGAGTTGACGAAGGCCCTTGCCACTCGGGAGTCAAGTGCGATCGGATGATGGGCGGGTGCGAGTACTTCGACGCGTTACGGGCGGCAAAGACAGCTCCCATTGTCGTGACCAATTACGCCAAGTGGTTAGTGTCGGCAAAACCAGAAGAGGAATTCGGCAAGTTTAAGATCCTAGTCCTGGATGAAGCCCATGCCGCCGCGGATCAAGTGTGCGATGCGCTCGGTAAGGTGATTTACAAATCCACCATCGAGCGGACGGTTGGAGTCTCGTGGCCGGATTTGGACGACCAAGACCCGGTCGCGGATTGGAGTGCATGGGCCAAGGAACTCCGTCCGCGGGTCACCGGGGAGCTGGCCGTCATGTCCGCGGAGCTGTCGGCCGGCGGGGGAAGGGCGGACTGCTCCAGCTTGAGTAGAGCGGGGGTCTTGCGGACCTTGGAGCGGGACCTGGCCTTCCTTGGAAGCTTGAAGGGACGGTGGGTCGTGGAGCCGGCGATCGTCGGGGGGAAGAAGGCCGGGATGTCCTTTCAGCCCGTCTGGCCCGCGCCGTATGCGGAGTCGATGCTCTTCCGCGGGATCGAGCAGGTGGTCTTGGTCTCGGGGACGATCCGGCCCAAGGGAGCCGAGCTTCTGGGGATCAAGCGGGAGGAGATGCTCTTTCTGGAGTTCCCGAGCACCTTTCCCGTTGCAAGGCGCCCTATCATCTTCCTCCCCACGGCTCGGATGTCGGCCCGCATGCCGGACAAGGAGCTGCAGAAGATGTATCGCCAAGTAGGGGCGGTGGCCAATGCCCGCGCGGACCGCAAGGGTCTGCTGCACTCGGTCAGTCACTCCCGAAAGAAGGAATTCTCCGAGGCTTTGGGTTTGATGGGGATGGGCCGGGTGCTCATCACGCCGGGGTTGGGGTCGCAAGCGGTCGCCGAGGCGGTGGAACGGTTTCGGAAGGCCAAGCCCCCTTGCCTTATCAACACCCCATCGGTGGAGACGGGTGTGGACTTCCCCCTCGACGCGGCCGAGTACTGCATCGTTCCCAAGCTCCCGTTCCCGGACATCCGCGGCCCGGTGATGAAGGCCAGGATGGCCATCGACAAGGACTATGCGAACTACCTCACGGCCTTGCGCCTCGTCCAGATGACGGGAAGAGGGATGAGGTCCAGGGAGGATCGGTTCGAGAGCTTCATCCTGGATGCGCATGCGTGGTGGTTTGTCTGGGGGCATAAAAGCCTCTTTCCGCAGTGGTGGCTCAATGCGTTTCGGAAGGTGGACCGGATTCCCGCGCCACCTCCGAAATTGGTCGGCCTGGAAGCAAAAGCTGAAGTCAGGAGGATAGGAATGGATCGTGGGAGTTGAGGACGTACCGGGAAAGCTAAATGGTATATATCAATAATCACCTAAAAACTGAAAGGAATAAGGACGTACAAATGGCAAGAGATAATGCAGCGGCAGTGAACTTCCTGGACCCTTCGACCTTCGTCGCGGGGCTCACCGATGACGTGGATCTGGAGATCACCTCGGCCAGGTTCGAGGAGTACGACTTCAACGGAAAAGCACAACCGAGAGATGGCAAGTCCGGGAACGTGTGCGCGATCCACTTGACCCTGGAAGGAGACGAGCTGGGCGAGCCCTTGGAGCAGTATTGGGGTTGCGGTCCCATCGAGAACTGGCAACCGACCGATGACGGGGAGTACGTGGAGGCGGTGGGAGGGAAGTCCGGATTCTACAAATACTCCGCGGGGTCTCTGCTCATCAACGCCATTCTGGGGATCAAGGGCATTCCCAAGGGGCTGCTGAGCGATCAGAAGATCTCGGTCCTGGAGGGTTACAAGCTCCACTGGAACCAGGTCCCTAGCGAGCGGAAGGGGCAGGACGGGAAGGACAAGACCTTGCTCCTCCCCACAGCTTTGGTTTCCGGCCCCTCCGGGAAGGGAGGGTCGAGGTCCAGCTCCGAGGCCAAAGCCAAGTCCTCGGCCCGCAGGCCAGCGCCGGATGACGATGACGATGATCAGGACACCCCTCCGGCGCGTAAGGGCAAGCCCGCCCCGGCTCCCGCGGCCAAGGACGATGACGACGAGGACGTCGAACAGACTGCAGTCGGGCTTGCGGCCAGGGTGGCGGAGAACATGGCCGATCCTCTGACCCTGGAGGATTTCACGGCGGAAGTGTTCGAGCTGACGAGCAAGGAAAAGAACCTCGACCGCAAGGCCAAAAAGAAGATCATCGAGTTGGTCGGGGATGCGGACTGGATCGCGGAGAACGCCAAAGAGTGTGGGGTGAAGTGGAATCCGAAGAAACAGACCCTGACAGCTCTTTAAGGGGAAAGGGGATTGCAACATGGCAGACAACATCCAAGACAAAGACAAGGATCTCGGGCAGGGGTCTGGAGCCCGCGCAGCTTACCGCGACACGGACTTGACCGTGGGGGTGAGTAAGGACGAGTGCGTCTGCACCATGAAACGGAGCTTGGGGGAGTTAGGCCCCAACCAAGTCGACCCGAACTGTCCCCATCACGGGGATCCGAACAAAAAGCGTGTTGGGGTGGACGAAGAGAATGACCTGCCTGCGGACCCGCAGGCGGAGTAAGGGGGGTAGATGAGTGTTTTCCTCAGCCTTGTTGAGTTCTTCCGGAAGCGTCAGCAGGAGCGCGCCCGTAGCGAGAAGCTCCAGCGCGAGCAAGCCGAGCGGTTTCAAAGCTTACAGCCAAGCGTCGACGAAATTCGAAGCGAAGGTCAAAGCGGGCTCCATTCGGTCCCGTGCGTTGACTGCCGCCGCCCCGTCGATCCCCAAGGGCGTCCCGGTGAGTTCCTCTGCCCCCCGTGTGCGGTCCGTCGTCATAAGCAGCCATCGAGTTATCAATCGTCGTCAACCCACAGTGATGATCTCTCCTTCGCGAGTATCGTCGTCGCAAGCGACAGCAGTGTCGACGCCGTCAGTCCTAGCTTTGAGTTTAGCGGCGGTGGTGGTGATTTTGGGGGTGGTGGTAGCTCTGGGGATTGGTAGAAAGTAAAGGGAAGCGCTCGTGAACCCGAAAATCACTCAACTCCCGACAAACCACGTCGGCCTGTACTTCGCGGCGGACTACCACTCGCAACGGTCTGTCGGCATCCATCTGATGCAGATCGTGGACGACTTGGCTGTTCGCCACGATCCCATGACCCGGGCACAACGCCGGGGAGGATCGGGATTCAGTGAGGCTCTGGACGAGTTCGGGCTTCTGGGGTTCGTATGGGAGTGGGAGATCGAGCGGGCAGTTGAAGCGTGTGCGTTTTGGGGAGAGGAGCCGTCCAACGTGGCTGCCATGTGGGAATGGCTCCTCTCCCGCCGTATGAGCGGGATTTGGGCGGAACGAAGCAACGGGGAGATTTTCAAGCCAGGGGAGCTGCTCGAGGACGGGATTTACATGACCCCGGACGGTTGCAGAAAACGCCCGCGGCGTTTGGAAGAGTGGAAGGCGACCTGGCGCTCTTCGCGCGGCCTGGACTCCGGAAACTTCGAGGAGAGGAACTGGAAGTGGTGCATTCAGGCCGCGTGTTACTGCCGCGCTCTAGGGATTAATGAAGCTGTCATTCGGGTGTATCACGTGAACGGGGGATACGAAAAGGGGCAGATGGGAGCCCCGATCCTCACCGCGTGGAAGATCCGTTGGACAGACCAGCAGCTCGAGGAAGTTTGGAGGATGGTCTTGAACCACAAAGAGACGATGCTCGAGGAAGGGAAGTTGAGACTCCCCGAGGAGCGTGCGGCATGAGCCGGCTGGCCAAGTGCAGAAGGGAGTCTGGCGGGTGCGGGCTCATGCTCCCGGAGCGGGACTTCCAACACGTGATCGAAGGTAAAAGGGTTTTCTTGGGGATTTGCAAGGATTGCCGGAGGGTACTGTGCGCGGAGTCAGAGTTAAAGAAGAACGATCGAAAGCAAAACGGGCGATGAGGGCGCTGGCGGAAATCGCCAAAGCCAAAATCGAAGCGCTCGAGGAAAAGGTGAGGTTCCTGTCGATGGAGAACCAACAGCTCAAAGAGCAGATTTCTAAGTTGAGGGAAGGAGCAGCCGAGCGAACGACGTATCACGCTCCGCTGTTTTGAACCCATGGCTGTCAATGCCAATGACGCACTCGAACGCCAGGGGTTCAAACTCGCCGGGAAGGAAGCTCCCAAGCGGCGACTGATTCTATCCGTAGACGGGGCGGAGAAAACCGGCAAGACGCACTTCTGTCTTTCCGCCCCCGGACCGATCCTCTACCAGGATTGCGACATCGGGTCCGAAGGAATGATCGAAAGGATCTTGGACAAGAGGCAGGACATTTGCCATCACAAGTATGAATACGTGAAGGACATACGCAAGCCGAAGCAAACGCTGAAAGAAGTCGTCTATCCGATCTTCTACAAGTTCATGGACGACTACTACAAAGCCCTCGACACAAGCACGCGGCCGGGGGGATTCCGAACGATTATCTGGGACAACGGCGCGGACTTTTGGCAGATGTGTTTAATGGCGCACTTAGGTAAGGATGTCCAAGTCCAACCTGCCGAACGAACCCAGGCGAATGATGTCTTCAAGTCCTTGATTCGGGCGGCATTGGCTAGGAACGCGAACCTCCTTATCACCCATCCCCTGGTTCCGGATTTCGAAAACTCAAGTCTGTGGAAGAGGGATCGAGCATTCAACCGGATCGGGAACCTGGTCCAGGCCGCGATCCAGTGTAAGAAGAAAAGGGAGCGGGACGGGTCTAAGGTTTTCGAGTATGAATTGACCACTTGCCGCCACAACACCATGTTGGAGGGCGAGGTGTTGGACGGGGGAGGAGTGGAGAAGGACGGGACAGAGATCAAGGGGTTCAAGTTCGCATCCATAGCAGCGTTTATAACAGGGAGTTCGGCAAAGGAATGGAAATGACCGACAAACTCGAAGAAAAACAACTCACATCCCACTGTCCGACATGCGAATGCTTCAATACCAATTCCGTCACGATGTTGAGTCAGCGGATTAGCCGGATCACTTCGTACTTGAATGCCCTAGCGTTCAAGACGTTTTCCGATACGGCTAAGGAGATGCTCGGCGGTCCGGCGTCTCATATAAAGTTCGCGTGCGGCTTTACGGGCCTCAAGGCAGACCAAGGCTCGACGAGGCTTGCAGGCCAATTCCTAGCCGCTGTCGGGAGCCGCCGCGAGCCACGGCCTCGATTCTTTGTTGTTCAGCTCCTCTCACCGATGGCATTGGGGCATTTCCTCCACGATCGCGATGCGCCCCATCCTCAAGCCGAAGTCAAAGCGCTGGAGTATGCGCCGGGAGACGACTTCGAATTCGATCCTCAGACGACTCTGCACGGGCACGACATCGACGCGATCGCCGAGCAGTCTGATTCCGAACTCGTTCCTTGGATCCGCGAACACTTAGAGCCGCTATGGCGGCGGGTCGAGGAGGTCGCCCCGGAACAGAAAGCTGCCGAGGAAGCCTGGCTCGCTGCCAATCCCGAGGAAGAGCGGGACGACGATGCCTAAGTTCACTTTCAGCTTCGGTAGTCCAGGCGGGATCACGTTCACGTACGACTATGACCCTCCAAGGACCAAGTCCAGCTCCGAGTCCAAATCCAAACCAAAGGAGGTGATGCAACCCATGTCCAAGAGCACCAAGTATCCGACCACCAAGACCGGCACAAAGCCCAAGAGCACGAAGAAAGGAAAGTGAGATCCCCGCGGTCTGCCTATGACTCTCTTTATCGACAACCGGGAAGGGTCCAAAGAACTCTTCCCGGCATTTCGCCAACTCAGCGGCTGCCCGAGGATCAAGCTCTGTCCGGGCCTGCCCACTGACGTCATGTTCCTTGGCAACGGTCCTGGAGGTCGGAAGATCTCCATCGGGATCGAGCACAAGACCATCCCCGATGCGTTGGCTTGCATCCTTTCCGGGAGGTACGCAGGCCACCAGCTCATCGAGCAGAGAAACAACTTCGACGAGTGGTGGCTGATGATCGAGGGGATTTGGAAGCAAAACGAAGACGACGGCCGGCTCATGCTCTTTCGTAGGGGGGAATGGTGCGATACCTCCGAGGCCATGCTTGGCAGCTCGAAAGTATGGATGTGGCGGGACTTCATGAGCTGGATCCTCACGATGATGATCATTGGCCGAGTGAAAGTGTGGCCGA
>Ga0070702_100000769_pt1 | contig 12160 bp, 13 predicted proteins | sample KBSK5103metaG_FD_65466 | JGI IMG/M metagenome (GOLD analysis project Ga0070702, IMG submission 65466) | Corn, switchgrass and miscanthus rhizosphere microbial communities from Kellogg Biological Station, Michigan, USA - KBS K5-10-3 metaG | ecosystem: Host-associated > Plants > Roots >... | reverse complement strand
GCCGGTATTCGCGCTCTTGTAAAAACCTTAGCAGCTTTACCTGGGCCATCTGCGGAAGGCAGTCGATTTCGTCGAGGAAGAGCGTGCCGTAGTTAGCTTCTTCGACCAATCCTGTTTGCATCGCAAACGCATTGGTGAAGGCGCCACGTTCGTGACCGAATAGTTCGTTCTCGACCAGGTCGACCGGAATCGCACCGCAGTTAACCGGAATAAAAGCGCGGCTGGCCCGCGCACTGCCGTAATGGATCGCTCGTGCATACAACTCTTTACCGGTTCCAGTCTCGCCGCCAATCAATACATTCGCATCGCATTTAGCAATGTTCGGAATCTGTCTGACTTGTCCGAGAAACCCCGCACTCTCACCGATCATTTGCGGGAACAACGGATGTGACGAGAAACTCTCACAACTTTGATCATCGGCCGGTTTCACGAGCCTGCGGGCACGTGGCAGGACATCAAAAGCCTGTAAGGGAGTACTGATGAAATCCGACACACCGGCTTCCAGGAGCCGCAACAGGTCATTTGGTTCATGAGACTCGTTGACGAGGATCAGGGGAATGTCGCCAATTTGTTTCTTGATGGATTCGATAAGCGATCTGACTTCTTGAAAAACTCCGGTCGAGAAAATCAAGAAGACCAAAACCGGATTCAAGCGACGGTTCGAGAGATTCTGGCACTCGGCAAGATCTGTTAAGACGTTTTGTTTAGAGCGCACCAACACGTCCACACGAAAGTCAGGCGAGAGAATTGGACGCAAGGCGATACAGGTACTGCTGGAAGTTCCAGCAGTGTTTATGTCAAGCACCAGCGCTCTTTGCACTCTCATAGACGATTATCTGTAGAAACTAGCCGGTAAAGCGAAACCGCTGGATCTGAAGTCACCACATACTTTCAGAGAGCATGTGGTCGATTCGGGCATTCGGCCTTTAGTGTTTGGCCGGTTGATTGCTCATGGATTTAAAGCATGGCTTAGTAGTGACATGTGTAGGGTCCTTCCCCTGGTAAGAAGGCGGAAATCTTCTCCCGTGAGACTAAGAGTAAAGCGTTTCAGATGGATCAGGCGGAACTGGGGAACTTCCGCGAGGGCCAAGTGATCGAAGTGGTAGCACGATAGGCAGAGTCCGCTCAATTGTCAATAACTATGACTACGATCACCCAAAACGTTTTTGCCTTTATCACCTGGACAATTTCATGCACCACCAGGACAAAAAGGTCCTGCCTTTGATCTCCCCAATAAAAGCGAAATCACTGGAGTTTGCGGTGAATGGCAGGACAAGAACATCCTGCCGTGCGCAGATTTCCATCGCGAAATATCAACTTCCAGTGCAGGAATGGCACTTGCTGTGGACCAGACGAAACTTAGTCTTTTGACGAGAGTCTGACAAATCGCAACCGGAAATTATTCGCGCGGAGGTGACTATGCCTGAGGAGACGTTATCAACAGATGAAGCCCAACCTGAGGAACCAGGTGGCGCTGAACTGAGACTTAAGGAACTTCAGGACGAACTGCAAAAGGAAGAGAAGGATCTGGCCGACAGCACCGCAGCGCGCGATGTTGAGTTGGGCCAGAAAAAGAGTCTGCGCGACGCGCTTAAGTCGGCAGTTGAGGCTCAGACTCTTCTGGTCGATGAAATCAAGAAAGCGACAGTGGCGTTCGCTAAGGGTTTCGATGGGCTGCAAAAAGACGTTACCGACATCACCGACTATCGCACTAAGAAAGCCGGCATGATCGATGCCGTGCTCGGCCCGAACAAAGAAAAGGTCGCAGGCAAAATCACCGAAGTCGAGAAAAAGATCGAGGGCCAGCAGAAGATTGTTAATACGAAGTCAGGTGAAGCTGAGACTGCGGGCAACGCGGCTGACGCTGCCCAAAAACAAATGGGCGCTAAGCAGGATGATTTCAACCGCTATAAGCAGCTCGCGAGCGAACTGGCCGGCAACATTCAAAAGATGAAGGGCTTCAGATCGAAGATTGAAGAGAATGACGACCCACCGCGGGCAGCCAGCATGTACGTCTACATCAATGAACTAAAAAAAGTCCTGGACGTCACCAGGGTTCCCTCCCAGACCGATTTCGAAAAAAACCTTAACGACTATTGGAAAGCGCTTGATGAGGCGAAGAAGGACTATCGCGACAAGAAGCTGGCGTGGGAAGTGGCCAGGAAAGCACTGGCAGCCGAACAAGCCACGCTAGCCGCGCTGCAGAAGAGTGAAATCGATGACAAGTTGAAGGCGACGAGTGAGTTCAATTAAGCCGGCTCTCGAGACGCCGGTTGTGAGACAGCGAAAGCGAACCTGATGAGCGACTACCTCGTGCTCGACGCTGTAAGCAAAGCGTTACGACAAATTCTCTGGAATGAATTCAATGCTGATCCCGTGGTTAAGCAAATTGTCGTTACTGATACCGCAATCGTCTTCAGTAATCCAACCGAAACCGCGCGAGACTCGGCTAACCGGTTATCACTCTGGCTTTACCAGATCACGGAAAACGAACACGTTAAGAACCAGCCTCCGTTAAGAGCCCGTTCGCAACCCGTTCTGCAGCCGGGAGAGAACCCGCGAGAGGCTTCACAGTTTCCGCCTATGGCCCTGAATCTCTTTTTTCTGGTTACGCCTTTTGCGCCGTCCGGTGAAGCCGATCACGTGCTGCTCGGCAAGACAATGCAGGTGCTTTACGACAACGCGTCGATCTTACTCGAAGACGTGGCCAACAATATTTTTGAAGAGCTGCGAGTGATCTTCTGCCGCGTGAGTCTGGAAGAGTTAACTCGGATTTGGGAATCGTTGCGCGAACCTTATCGACTCTCAGTTTGCTATTTGATCCGCGTTACCAGAATCGATTCACGCCGGACGCCACAGACCGGACTAGTTCTGGAGCGCACTGCGGGATTTGCGGATGCGCCGCCAGCCGTCGCTGCGGGGTGAAGAGAATGCCGGCACTTTATGAAATACATCGTCAGGGAGCGACTCTTATTTTCGACCTGAAGGATCAATTCGCGAAGGAACGCGGAACGCGTGAGGCCTTTCCACGGCCGTTCGAACCGATCCGATTTTTTGCGACCGCCAGAGGAGCCGGTCCAAATCGAAGAGTATTCAAGCCCGCGCTCGAACTCGTCATGCGTCGTAATCACGGTGGCTATCACATTTTTCACAATCTCGTGAAGCAAACGGACGGCACAATTTTGAGAGGCACCCTCACCGACGACGTTTACGATCTGCGCATCGAGGGAAATTTCTATCAAACTGCGGAAAGACAAAACGTTCACATTCCGACTAACAATCTGGCTCTCGACTTCGATCTGTTTCCGGCTTACACCTATCCCTTTCCGACAGATCTCAAGCCAACCGGTGGCAGAGGATTCGCTCTACTGCGCGGAAGTGTGCACTCAACTGGCGGCCTTGGCCTGGCTAATGCCACGGTTTCAGTACCGGGGGCGAACAGTTCTTATGTGACTGACTCTAGCGGGCAATGGGTACTGGTATTTAAGGATTCGTTCTTTGCGCCGAACCAGAAAACCAAAACCGTCAAAGTTAACGTGACGCCTCCCGTTGGTCCACCTTTCGATGTTCTGGATGTAGATGTAGACAAAGGCAAAGAGCGCGCGTTGGGAGAGACGGCGCTGCGCGGGTGGGTAGTCCGGAGAGGCTTGGCCGTTGCCGGCGCGTCGATCGAAGTTCAGGGGCATCCGGAAAAAGCAACGACTGGAGATGACGGAAGCTGGTTCTATTACTTCAGTCTGAACCAACCTCATCCATCGACCAGTTTTGTGGAAGTTAAAGCAACGTTGCCGGACGGCAGCACACTAACGCAAACCAACCAGCAAGTTCGCTCACGGGCGACCATCGTCCTGCCGCCCTTTCAGTTTCCCTAAGTATGAGTAAGGAGATGCAAAATGCCTGAATATCTTTCGCCCGGCGTATACGTTGAAGAGATCAGCACTGGACCAGTCCCGATTGAGGGCGTCAGCACCAGCACGGCAGCGATGCTCGGAGCCACCGAGCGAGGGCCGGAATATCCCAAACTGATTACGAGCTGGCTCCAATACCAACGCTGGTATGGCGGTTACATTCCCGACGTTTCATATCTGACATACGCCGTTCAGGGTTTCTTCGACAATGGAGGACAGCGGGTTTTCATTGCCCGCATCATCGATCCCGCAGGTTCCAGCGCCACGGCGGGCGCGGCCGGGGACCTGACCTTCACGGCGTGCGGGCGCGGCGAGTGGGGTAACCGCATCATGGTGAAAATCAGCGGTGCGGGAAATCAACTGCCGACTAATTTTCGTGTGAGCATCCTCTATTATTCGACGAAAAAACTGCCGCCGAATTTCCCGAACATCGTTGATCCGACTTCGACTGCGGTAGCAGATCTTACCGATCAAAATCGTCGCGATCCGGACGTACTGGAAGTTTTTGACAACCTGACAACAGAGGGAGGCGCAAGCAACAACGCAGTCACGGTTATTAATTCCAACTCCAAACTGGTGAAAGCCGCGTGGGGTGCGACCTCGAATCAACCAGCGCCGCAACCATTCACTCAACTCGGTACGACTGGCGCCGACGGCGCGACGCCGATTACGTCCGCCATGTTTACCGGCGACGATCAGCCTATCGGCGGGAACGAGCTGCTCGGTCGCGGTCGGGGCCTCGCAGCCATCGAAGCGATCGACGAGATTTCGCTCTTGCTCGCGCCTGACGAAGTGCGAAACATGCGGCCCGTGTCGGAGGCGGTTCTCAATCAATGCGAATTGCTCAAGGATCGCTTTGCGATTATTTCCGAGTTCCAAGGCAAGAGTGACGTCGCCACGATCCAGCCCCCTCGCGACAGTCAGTACGGAGCGTTTTACTACCCCTGGATCAGGATCTTTGACCCGTCTATCAACGACACGCGACTCATTCCCGCCACCGGACATGTGGCCGGAATTTACGCGCGCACTGATATCGAGCGAGGCGTGCACAAGGCGCCGGCGAACGAAGTAATTCGCGGCGCAGTCGATCTCGAATTTCCCGTACCCAAAGGCAATCAGGACATTCTCAACCCACGCGGGGTGAATTGTGCTCGCGACTTTCGCAGCGATGGGCGCGGCATTCGTCTCTGGGGCGCCCGCACGATGTCTTCGAACGGCGAATGGAAGTACATCAATGTGCGGCGCCTCTTCCTTTACGTCGAAGAGTCGATCGATGAAGGCACGCAGTGGGTGGTGTTCGAACCGAACGACGAGCCGCTTTGGGCCAGGGTGCGACGAAGCGTCACCGGTTTCCTGCGCGGTGTTCACCGCAGCGGGGCATTGATGGGAACGACGGAAGACGAAGCGTTCTTCGTCAAGTGCGATCGCACGACGATGACCCAGGACGATATCGATAACGGCCGTTTGATTTGCTATATCGGCATCGCCCCGGTGAAACCTGCCGAGTTCGTAATTTTCCGTATCAGTCAGAAGACAATCGAAGCTCAACAGTAAAAAGGTGGAGGTGAAAGATGGCTCAAACCGGTAGTCGCAACGACCCGTACGCGGCTTTTAACTTCGTGGTGGAAATTGACAACGTGACTGTTGCCGGCTTCTCAGAGTGCAGTGGCTTAAATACTGAGACTGATGCGATCGAGTACCGCACCGGTAACAACGACATCACCGTCACAAAGCTGCCCGGGCTTAAGAAGTTTGGAAACATCACGCTCAAGCACGGCTTCACCGCCGATCGGAGCTTGTGGGAGTGGCGGAAGAAAGTTTTGGATGGCAAGACCGAACGCCAATCCGGCTCGATCGTGCTGCAAAACGAAGCGCGAGAAGACGCGATCCGCTGGAATTTCTTCGAAGCCTGGCCGCGAAAATGGGAGGGACCCGCTTTCAACGCCAAGACCAACGAAGTGGCAATCGAGACGCTAGAGATCGTCTGCGAAGGCATCGCGCAGGAGTAGCGTTTCCACGAAGCCCAGCGAGTACTTGAACTTATGCTTGCGTACAGAACTCCAGGTGTCTACTTCGAGTGGCTGGACCAACGTGGCCCGGCAATGGCGCCACTGCGCACTGACATTGCCGGGTTCGTAGGGATTGCGATGGCTGGACCATTGCACATCCCTGTCAAGATCGAAAGCTTCACGCAATTCGTCAGCATCTTTGGCGGGCACACACCGCAAGGCTTTCTCGCGTACGCCGTCGAGGGCTTTTTCGCTAATGGCGGTCAAACCTGTTGGATTGTTCGTGTCGCTGATCCCGATCCGAAATCTACACGCGCCGCCTCGGTTGTAGTCGAAGACGTTAATGAAAAGCCGGCATTGCGGCTGAGTGCGATTAGTCGTTTTTCGCGAAGCGACGGCACAGCCGACAAGAAACCCAATCGCGGGCGGCGTGGCGAGGATATAACTTTCCGGCTCACGACCACGGCGCCGGATCGTTTCACTCTCATCGTCACTCTTGATAATACTCGCGAGATTTGGCGCGACCTCAACCTCAGTTCCGGAGATCCTCGCAATGCAAAGGAGCTGATTAATGATCCATCGAGTGGTTCGCGCCTGGTGGAAATCGAAATTCTGAGTTCAACTCCCACCTTTCCGCTCGACGTGGTAGGTCGACTGAAGGATGGCAGCGACGGCTTACGAACTCTAAAAATCGATCACTTCACTGGAACCAGTATGCCTGGTCCGGAAGCCGGTGGTCTGGCCGCACTCGAGTTGATTGACGAAATCAGCATTGTGGCGATACCCGACATAATGCGGAAACCGCCGGTCACGCCACACGAGACAAAACCGCGACCTCCTGATTGCAATTTTCTCAATCGCGACGAGTTCAAAAAACTTTCGGAAAAGCCTTTGCAGTGGCAGACGCGTGACTGTTGCCGGCCCGAGATCGAGGCCGCAGCACTGCCGGCAGAAGAGCGTCAACAGGAAATGCCTCGTGCTTTCAGCCGCGAGGAGGTTCAGGAATTGCAGCGCGCGTTGATCGCACACTGCGAGCGCTTAAAGGATCGTGTCGCGGTGCTCGACACTCCGCTGGTCGATCCGGCAACCGGTGAAGAAATGACGCCTGATCTGGCCAAGTCCTGGCGGCAGGGCCTGGACACGAAATATGGCGCACTCTACTTCCCGTGGCTAAGAGTTCCCGATCCGCTGCAACTTGAAGGTCAGCTTCGTTCCATACCTCCGTCCGGTCACGTCGCCGGGATTTACGCGAAAGGTGATCGACTCATCGGAGTGCACAAGCCTCCCGCTAACGAAGAGCTGGAAAGCGTCAAGGACGTGCAAGTCGTGCTCGACGATATTGCGCATGGCGCTTTGAACGATGCCGGCATCAACGTCATCCGCGACTATCGCGGTCGCGGTGTGCGCGTCGCGGGCGCCCGCACGCTCAGCAGTGATACCGAATGGCGCTACGTCAATGTTCGACGGCTGCTCATCATGATCGAGGAGGCCATCGACGAGCAGACGCAGTGGACAGTATTTGAGCCAAACAATCCCGATGTATGGCGCAGCATTGATCGTGTCGTTCGCGCTTTCCTCGATCGTTTGTGGCGACGAGGAATGCTCGATGGCGCCACACCCGATGCCGCGTATTCAGTACGTTGTGACGAAACCACGAACCCGCCGGAAGAGACGGCGCGCGGACGCGTCATCTGTGAAGTCGGAGTGTTGCCGCCATGGCCCGCCGAGTTTGTAGTGGTGCGCATCGGCAGGACTGAAGGCGCCACTGAAATCCTGGAGAGGGAGACTTAACGCATGCCCGGCACAGCAGAGCGCAACGATCCATTTGTGGCCTTTCGTTTTGAAGTGCGCGTCGGCGCGTTTCCGGTGGCGGGCTTCAGCGATTGCAGTGGCTTGCAAATGGAAACTGAGGTGCAGGACTACAGCGAAGGTGGAGTCAACACTCACCTGCTGAAGTTTCCGACCCGCACTAAACAGACCAACCTCGTTCTGAAACGCGGAATCGTCGATCGAGTCTTGTGGGATTGGTACTTTGCGCTGACACAGGGGTTTATCAGCAAGCAGACGGGTGAAGTGGTCGTGCGTGATCCGTCTGGTGATTCGGCCGTGATCGTCTGGCAGTTTCAGGAAGCATTTCCCTGCAAGTGGCTTGGTCCGGAATTAAATGCGAGTCAGAACAATGTCGCGGTGGAAACGCTCGAACTTTGTCACAGTGGTCTATTGCGCATGAAGTGAGGTCGCCTGCTGAGGAACTATGCCGGTCCACGTTGGAAACATCGATTCAGAAGTCACTGTCATGGATGGTGAATTGCCGCTGACTGAGCAACAGGTGGAGAAGCTGGTGCAGATTGTTCTCAAACATCTCGAGGCGGCTCAGCGCGAGTCCCAAAAAGGTAAAGATGCGACAACGCTGAAGCGATGTGCGCTGCCACGGGCGCGAGTTGGAGAGTGAAGATTCAGGGAATAGTAATGAAAGGAGGCGGGCGTGCTGCCAGTTAAAGCGAAGATCGAAATTCTGGATAAGGATGCAATCGACGAATCACGCGGGCTGCCGCAATTCATCGACGTGCAGTTCAACCCGACTGAGTACACGCTGAACAAAGGCGCGCAGATCGCAGAGATCGGAATTCCCGGTATTGACTCGCCGCTGCTTCAGTTTATACGCGGACAGAATGAGCGGCTTACCCTAGAACTTTTTTTCGACACGACTGCGGGCGGCATGGGTGAATCAGCGACAGACGTCACTACGCTGACTAAGTCGATTTATCAGCTCGTGAAAATGCAGCCCAAGACCCACGCGCCGCCACGAATACTTTTTATCTGGGGAAAAACATTGTCTTTCCATGCGATCGTGGAAAGCGTGCAGCAGAAGTTCACGCTTTTCAATCCGCTTGGCGTGCCTCTGCGAGCGACGCTGTCCGTCACCTTTCGCGAATACAAAGCCCTCGAGGACCAGATTGCTGAGCTCAATCCGCAAACGGCCGACCATTCAAAACGAGTGATGGTGAGCCGGGAAAAAACACTCGCGCAGATCGCCAGTGAAGAGTACCGCGACCCGGGCGAATGGCGCCGCATTGCCGATGCAAACCCGAATGAGACCGCCAATGTGCGGCGGCTAACGCCAGGGACGGTGTTGCGGATACCGCCGACGACCGAGGCGCCCGGAGAATTGGAAAGCAGGTAAGACGATGAGCGCGAAAAGGGATTTTTACATTCCTACCTTCCAAGTCAAACTGCGCGGGCGAGTGCTCGAAGACGACGTGGTGAGCGACATTCTTCAAGTTAGTTATCGCGACAACATCAAGGAAATCGATAGCTTTGAGATCACGATCAACAACTGGGATGCGGATAAGCGGGACTTCAAATACGTCGATCAAAATCTGTTCGATCCGGGGAAAGAGCTCGAGCTTTGGATGGGATATCACGGTCAGGATCTGCAACTCATGATCAAAGGTCAGATCACTTCGCTGCGTCCCAGTTTTCCTTCCGCTGGTCAGCCGTCGCTCGCGATCAGTGGATTGAACGTGATTCACAAGTTTCGCACGCAGGAAGAAACCTTTTCATACATCAACAAGACAGACAGTGAGATTGCCAAGATTGTAGGGGATCGCCTCGGAATAACAGTGAACGTTAATCCGGACAAAGAGACGCCTTACGAATACGTGTTCCAGGACAACCAGTACGACATTGTTTTTCTGATGGAGCGCGCCCGCAGCGTCGGATATGACCTTTTTGTCATTGAAAAAACCGAAGGTGGAAAAACGAACAGCGAACTGTATTTTGGACCATCGGACAAGATCAAGAAGGTTACTACTAAACTCTCGTTCGCTCGATATCGCATTCGTTCAGAAAAAGAAGCTGCGACGCTTTTTCCTTTGATCGACTTCAAGCCTGAACTTTCCACGGCCCAACAGGTCAGCGAAGTTACGGTCAAAGGGTGGAATCCCAAAACGAAGAAACCAATCTCTCAAACCGCCAAGCGATCAGAGATAAAGACCAAAGGAGTCGGTGCTAAAGGCGGGCAAGCCGCGATCGAAAAATCTTTCAGTGAGCGTAAAGAGATCATTACCGATCGGCCCGTTAACACCGATGCCGAAGCGAAAAAACTCGCGATTGCGTCGCTCGACATGATTGCCAAGGAAATGGTGAAGGGGAATGGCGCGACTATCGGGTTGCCTGAACTGCGAGCAGGAGGCGTGGTGGAAATGGACGGCATGGGCGTTCGCTTCAGCGGCCGCTATTTTCTTACGGCCACCACTCATGCAATCGGAGACGGCGGCTACACCACGAACTTCGAGTGCCGCCGCGAAGAGGTTAAAGCTTGAGTCGGAGGGAGCAATGCGGGAATGAGTAGCCAACAGGTCAATGGAATCATCATCGGACTCGTCACCGATTTGGCTGACCCGGAAAATCTCGCGCGAGTGCGGGTCAGCTATCCATATCTCGGCGACGAAACTAGTGACTGGGCGCGGCTGGTGACGCCGATGGCCGGCAAGAACCGCGGCGTCTTCTTTCGTCCTGAGGTAGGTGACGAGGTGCTGGTAGCTTTCGAACTCGGCGACGTACGCCGTCCTTACATTCTCGGCTCCTTGTGGAGTGCTACTGACACGCCACCTCCGGATGACGGAAATGCCAAGCAGAACAACTTGCGGGCGATCCATTCGCGCAACGGCCACAAGATCATCCTGGATGACACCAAGGGAAAAGAAAAAATTCAGATCATCGGCAGTGATGGTCAAAGAAAAATCGTCTTCGACATTGCCGCTAAGAAGATCCAGGTCACCTGCGACAGCGGCGACATAGAAGTCTCAGCTCCCGCCGGGAACGTGAAAGTTGACGCCACAACCGTGAGCGTGAAAGCCAGCGGAAACATGAATCTCGAAGCTTCGGGAACCATGACGATCAAAGGAGCGACCGTCAATATCAACTAGCAGAAAGGAATGAGTGATGGGACAGCCGGCAGCAAAACAGGGTGATCAAATAGTCGCGACCGACACGCACATCGTGCTGGTCCCTTCAGCTTCCGGATCCGTGCCGACACCGCTGCCACACCCATTCAGCGGGATCCTCGACGGCGGGCTGAGCAGCGACGTGAACATCGAGAAACGTCCGGCGGCGACAGTTAACAGTACCGCCACCAACACGCCGCCCCACATTCCGACGCCGCCGGGCGTGAGCTTCGCAAATCCGCCGAAGAACCAGGGAAAAATCATCATGGGCAGTAGCACCGTCATGATCAATAACAAGCCGGCTGCTCGCACGGGCGACACGGCAACGACTTGCAACGATCCGGCCGACTTACCGGTGGGAACGGTGGTGGCCTCGAGCACGGTTTTGATTGGATAAGAAATGGACCGCGATTTCATCGGACGTGGCTGGAGTTTTCCAGTCAAGCCAGGACCAAATGGCCGTCTTTCTTTCTCGGAAGGTGAAGAAAAGATCCGCCAGAGTATCTGGATCTTGTTATCAACCGCGCCGGGCGAGCGACAGATGCGTCCGGAGGTTGGTTGCGGTATTCACGATCTGGTGTTCCAACCGAACACGGCTGCCTTGCGCAGCCTCGTCCAGGAACGAGTGCGACGCACGCTTACGCGTTATGAGCCACGCATTGATGTCACCGAAGTGCGCGTGGAAACACCGCCGGAAGCTCGCAACTATCTTCTGATCCGCATCGACTACCGGATTAGATCAAACAACGCGTTCTTTAATCTCGTGTATCCGTTCTTCATCAACGAGGGAACTGGCTGAAGGAGTTTGAAACGTGCCGCTTGAAGCACCACAACTCGATGAACGGAGATTTGAGGACATCCTGCGCGAGGCGCAACTGCGTATCCCGCGTTATGCGCCCGAGTGGACTGACTTCAACGAAAGCGATCCGGGGATCACGCTGGTCCAACTCTTCGCCTGGCTAACGGAGATGATGTTGTACCAGATGAACCGCGTGCCCGAACGGAATTACATCAAGTTTCTTCAACTGCTCGGCATTGAGTTGCAGCCCGCGCAATCCGCGACGGTCCATTTGGAAATCCAGGCGAACCCAAAGGCGCCTCAGGTGCAATCGATCCCGCCGCGTACTCCGGTCCAGGGACAGCCGCCCGAAGGAGACCCGGTTGTTTTTGAAACGTTGGCAGGACTGGATCTCATCCAGCCGCCTCTCGAGAGTTTGCAGGTCTTTGATGGCGCCGCTTTTACCGATGTGACTGAGCTCAATCAAAGTCAGGAAACATCATTCCCGCCGTTCGG
>Ga0070702_100000745_pt1 | contig 12339 bp, 10 predicted proteins | sample KBSK5103metaG_FD_65466 | JGI IMG/M metagenome (GOLD analysis project Ga0070702, IMG submission 65466) | Corn, switchgrass and miscanthus rhizosphere microbial communities from Kellogg Biological Station, Michigan, USA - KBS K5-10-3 metaG | ecosystem: Host-associated > Plants > Roots >... | reverse complement strand
CTCAAGCGCTCCATCAAGCTGGCCGGCCTGCTCGGGATCAAGACCGTGATCACGATGTCCGGGCTTCCCGGCACCGACCCTGACGGCAAGCGCCCCTCCTGGACGGTCATCCCCTGGGACAGCGTCTACAAGGAGACCCTCGACTACCAGTGGAACGAGGTCGCCGTGCCCTTCTGGAGGGAGATCCAGCAGCTCGCTGCCGAGAACGACGTCCAGGTCGCGATCGAGATGCACCCGCACAACATCGTCTTCAACCCCGCCACCATGAAGCGGCTCGTGGAGCTGACCACACCCGAGGGCGGCAAGAACCACGTCGGTGCCGAGATGGACCCGAGCCACCTCTTCTGGCAGCACATCGACCCCATCAAGGCGATCGAGGATCTCGGTCCGCTCGTGTTCTTCGCCGCCGCCAAAGACACGCTGATCCACGAGACGGCGGCGATCAACGGGGTGCTCGACGACCGGTTCGAGTGGATACCCGCTGAGCAGAACCCGGTGGGCCTCGGCGGCCGCTACACGGTCACCAAGTGGCCCGAGGTTCCGGGCTGGTCCTTCGTCGCGGTCGGCCGCGGTCACGACGTCGACTTCTGGGCCCGCTTCCTCACGGCCATCTACAAGGTGGACCCCGACATGCCCGTCAACATCGAGCACGAGGACGCGACGTTCGGGCAGATCGAGGGCCTGAAGTACGCGGCGGACAACCTGCTCGCGGCGGCCGACCAGGCGGGGCTCGCCTGAGGGCAGGTCCTCTGTTAAAGTCAGAATGTAAAGACAAATATGAGGAGGGTTTCCGTTGAGAACCATCGAGCACTGGGTCGCAGGCAAGCCGACCACCGGAGTGTCGGATCGAACGGCTCCGGTCTACAACCCGGCGACCGGCGAGCAGCAGGCCGATGTCCTGCTGGCAGACGCACGGGACGTCGAGGCTGCGATCGCGGCAGCGAAAGATGCCTTCGCGGACTGGTCGCAGACCTCGGTCAGCAAGCGGACCAAGGTGTTGTTCGCCTTCCGCGAGATCGTCAACGCCCGTGCCTCCGAGCTCGCCGAGCTGATCACCGACGAGCACGGCAAGGTGCTCTCCGACGCGCTGGGGGAGGTGCAGCGGGGGCTCGAGGTGGTCGAGTTCGCCTGCGGCATCGCCAGCCTGCTCAAGGGTGACTACTCCGACCAGGTCTCGACCGACGTCGACACCTACTCCTTCCGCGAGCCCCTGGGCGTGGTCGCCGGCATCACACCGTTCAACTTCCCCGCGATGGTGCCGATGTGGATGTTCCCGGTGGCGATCGCCTGCGGCAACACCTTCGTGCTCAAGCCCAGCGAGCGGGACCCCTCCGCCTCGATGCTGATCGCGCAGATGTGGCAGGAGGCGGGACTCCCGGACGGTGTCTTCAACGTGGTGCACGGGGACAAGCTCGCCGTGGACACGATCCTCGACTCGCCCGACGTGGCGGCAGTCTCGTTCGTCGGCTCGACCCCGATCGCGAAGTACATCCACGAGCGAGGTACGGCGAACGGCAAGCGGGTGCAGGCTCTCGGCGGGGCCAAGAACCACGCGATCATCCTGCCCGACGCCGACGTCGAATTTGCGGCCGACCACCTCGCCGCGGCGGCCTTCGGCTCCGCCGGCGAGCGGTGCATGGCGATCTCGGCAGCCGTCACCGTCGGTGACGTCGCCGACCGCCTGGTCGAGGCCGTCAACCAGCGGGCTCGTGCGGTCAAGGTCGGCAGCGGCCGTGACCGCGACAGCGAGATGGGACCCGTGGTCACCCGCGACGCGCAGCAGCGCATCGTCGGGCTGATCGACACGGGCGAGGAGCAGGGTGCCCGGATCGCGGTCGACGGCCGCGGTCACACGGTGGCCGGCCACGAGGACGGCTTCTTCGTCGGCCCCACGGTGATCGACGAGGTCTCCACCGCGATGGACGTCTACACCCAGGAGATCTTCGGCCCCGTGCTCGCCGTCGTACGCACCGAGACCGTGGACGAGGCGATCGCGTTGATCAACGCCAACCCCTACGGCAACGGCACGGCCATCTTCACCAACAGCGGTGAGGCTGCGCGCCGGTTCCAGCGTGGTGTGCACGTCGGGATGATCGGCATCAACGTGCCAGTCCCCGTCCCGATGGCCTACTACTCCTTCGGCGGCTGGAAGGACTCGCTGTTCGGCGACAAGCACGTGCATGGTCCCGAGGGCGTCAGCTTCTACACGCGCGCCAAGGTCGTCACCGCCCGCTGGCCCCGCAGCGAGCACGCCAGTGACGCGAGCTTCCACTTCCCGACGTCGAAGTAGCCACGGCGAGCCGAACCGACCATCGAACGCACGCAGGAGGAGACCATGAAGATCGCGCTCGACCCGTACATGCTCCGCAGCACCCCGCTGCTCGAGCTTCCCGGTGTCGTGGCCGACCTCGGCTACGAGTACATCGAGCTCTCGCCGCGCGAGGACTTCACGCCCTTCTTCCTGCACCCGCGCGCGGACGACGGAACCGTCAAGGCCTTCAAGAAGGCCCTCGACGGTGCAGGGGTCAAGATCGCCTCGCACCTGCCGCTGTACCGCTGGTCGGGGCCCGACGAGGACGAGCGCCAGGCAGCGGTGCGCAACTGGAAGCGCGCGATCCAGATGACCGTCGACCTCGACTGCCGGGTGATGAACTCCGAGTTCAACGGTCGCCCCGAGGCAGTGAGCAGGAGCGAGGGGCAGTTCTGGAAGTCGATGGAGGAGCTGCTGCCGGTCTTCGAGAGCGAGGGCGTCGAGCTCAGGCTCGAGCCGCACCCCGACGACTTCGTCGAGGACGGCCTGGTCGCGATCGACATGATCCGCGGCATCAACTCGCCGCTGGTCTCCTTCCTCTACTGCTGCCCCCACACCTTCCACATGGGCGGAAACATGGTCGAGATCATGGAGTACGCGGGGGACCTGATGACCCAGCTGCACCTTGCCGACTCCTTCGACCACACGGGGTCGTCGGGCCTGCGCTACATCACCAACCCTCCCGGCAACCCGATCCGGGTGCACCAGCACCTGGACATCGGTCAGGGTGAGGTGGACTGGCCGCTGTTCTTCGAGACACTGAACAAGCTCGGCTTCGGTGAGCGCGAGGGCAACATCATGACCTCCTGCGTGTTCGCGTGGGAGGAGCGTGCCGAGGAGTCCTCCCGGTTCATGCGAAAGACCATCGACTCCTATGTGGGGTCCTGGTGAGCACCGACGCCCTGGAGCTGCTGACCGTCGGTCGGGTCGGTGTCGACATCTACCCCCAGCAGAACGGGCCGCTGAAGGACGTCTCGACGTTCGCCAAGTACCTCGGCGGCACCGCCACGAACGTCGCCGTCGGGGCGGCCCGGCTGGGTCGTCGTACGGCCGTATTGACGAAGGTCGGACCGGACAGCTTCGGCGAGTTCGTGCGCGAGGCGCTGGTCGGCTTCGGCGTCGACCCGGCGTACGTCGGCACGACACCGGGCCTGCTCACCCCGGTCGTGTTCTGCGAGCTCGACCCGCCCGAGGACCCCGCCCTGTTCTTCTACCGGCAGCCGATCGCTCCCGACCTGACCATCGCGGACCACGACATCCCCTGGGACGTCGTGCGCGACGTACCGGTCTTCTGGGTGACCGGGACAGGTGCGAGCGTCGAACCGTCCCGCTCATCGCAGCTGGCCATGCTCAAGCACCGCGGCCATCTCACCCCGGGCTCGGGCCGGCACACGGTGCTCGACCTGGACTGGCGACCGATGTTCTGGTCGTCGCCCGAGGAGGCCTCCGCCGAGTACGACGCCATGCTCGACCACGTCACGGTAGCTGTCGGCAACCGTGCCGAGGTCGAGGTGGCGGTCGGCACCAGCGATCCGGACGAGGCTGCCACTCGCCTGCTCGACCGGGGTCTGGAAATGGCCCTGGTGAAGATGGGCGGCGAGGGCGTGCTCGTCGCCACGCACGACAGGCGCGACGTGGTGGCGCCGCACCCGGTCGAGGTCGTCTGCGGCCTCGGCGCCGGTGACGCCTTCGGCGGAGCCCTGGTGCACGGCCTGCTGTCCGGCTGGGAGCCGGTCAGGATCGCGCGCCACGCCAACGCCGCCGGCGCGATCGTGGCGTCCCGCCTGTCGTGCGCGGATGCCATGCCCACCCTGGACGAGCTGACCCACCTCGTCGACAGTGAAGGAGGTGCACCATGACGGTCGCCCAGGACCAGCTGACCAGCGAGCGGCGTGGGCCGATCATCACCGACACCCAGTGGCGGGACCTGCTCGAGCGCCGCGCCACCGACCCCGGCGCGGTCGCCAGCGCCTACGCCGCCCGACGCCGTCCCGGCCAGTTCGTCTCCGAGCGGGGGACGCTCTTCCTCGTCGCCGCCGACCACCCGGCCCGCGGTTCGCTCGCGTCCGGCGGCGATGCGATGGCGATGGCGGACCGGCGCTCGTTGCTCGCGCGCCTGGTCGAGGCGTTGCACCACCCGGACGTCGACGGCGTGCTCGGCACTCCCGACATCATCGAGGAGCTACTGCTCCTCGGCGCGCTCGAGGACAAGGTCGTGATCGGCTCGATGAACCGGGGAGGTCTCGACGGCGCACTCTGGACGATGGACGACCGCTTCACCGGGTACGACGCGTCGAGCATCGCCGCCTGTGGGCTCGAGGGCGGCAAGATGCTGCTCCGCATCGACGACACCGACGCCGGGACGGCGACCACCATCGAGGCCTGTGCCCAGGCCGTCAGCGAGCTCGCCGCCCTGGGTCTGGTGGCCATGGTCGAGCCGTTGCCCTACGAGCGCGACGAGCACGGGGCCCTGTTCCTGCGCAAGGACGCTCCCGCGCTGTCCCGCGCGGTCACGATCGCCTCGGGCCTGGGGACGACCAGTGCGTACACGTGGTTGAAGATGCCGGCGTGTGACGACTTCGAGACGGTCTTCGGGTCGACCACGCTGCCCTGCGTGGTGCTCGGCGGCGTACCGAGCTCCGACCCGGCCAAGGACCTCGCGTCGTGGGGAATGACCCTTTCGCACCCCGTGGTGCGAGGACTCGTCGTGGGCCGGACCCTGCTCTACCCGCCTGATGGGGACGTCGGGTCGGCGGTGCACGCGGCCGCCGAGGTGCTCGACACTGCCAAGCGGGTGGGCTGATGACCATTCACCGCCCCTTCCCGGACTCACCCGGAGCAGCCGGCGAGCTGGTGTCACTGACGCCCGAGGACGCCGGCTGGGAGTGGACCGGCCTCCGCGTCGTACAACTCGCCCCGGGGCGACCGGTTCGGCTGGAGACTGGACCGAGCGAGGTCTTCGTGCTGCCGCTGCGTGGGTCGCTGGGAGTCGAGGTGTCCGCCGCTGAAGGAGGCTCGCCGGAGGCGAAGTTCGACCTCGATGGACGGCCGAGCGTGTTCAGCGCGGTGACCGACTTCGTCTACGTCGGCCGTGACAGCACGATCGTTCTCCTCAGCGACGACGTCACGGAGGTGGCGATTCCGGCTGCGCGCTGCAGCACCCGCCTCGAGGCTCGCTACGGCGCCGCCTCGGACGTCCCCGTCGAGACCCGCGGTGCCGGCAGCGCCAGTCGCCAGGTCAACAACTTCGGCGTGCCAGGGGTGTGGGAGCACGCCGAGAAGCTGGTCTGCTGCGAGCTGATCACGCCGCCGGGCAACTGGTCGAGCTACCCACCGCACAAGCACGACGCGTCGGCGCCGTGCGAGGTGGTCAACGAGGAGATCTACTACTACCGGATCGCCGGACCCGACCAGGTCACCCCCTCCCGCACCGGCCTGGGCTACCACCGGACCTACACCGGCCCGGAGCACGAGGCGGCCGGGCTCGCGCCGATCGACGAGACGCTCGAGGTGCGCGACCACGACGTGGTACTCGTTCCGCACGGCTACCACGGTCCGTGCATGGCGGCGTACGGCTACCCGATGTACTACCTCAACGCGATGGCCGGCCCGGCGGACGAACGCGCGCTGGCGTTCTGCGACGATCCGACCCATAGCTGGGTCCGCGCCAGCTGGTCGGGCGTAGAGACAGACCCGCGCTGCCCGGTGACCTCGGCGTCCGGCCGGAGGGATGGCCTCGTTCCCTCGTATGCCGAAGTCAACACCCCGGCACCTGCAAAGGAAGCACGATGACCGGCACCACCAGGCTGACCACGGCCCAGGCGCTCGTCCGCTGGATGATCGCGCAACGCTCGGAGCTGCTCGACGGCACCGAGGTGCCCTTGTTTCGCGGGGTCTTCGCGATCTTCGGCCACGGCAACGTCCTCGGGCTGGGCACCGCCCTGCACGAGAAGCGAGACGAGCTGCCGACCTGGCGCGGCCAGAACGAGCAGGGCATGGCGCTGGCCGCGGTCGGCTTCGCCCGGGCGACCGACCGCCGTCAGGTGATGCCGGTGACCACGTCGGTCGGCCCGGGCGCGCTGAACCTGGTCACCGCGGCCGGGGTGGCGCATGCCAACCGCCTCCCGATGCTGCTCCTCCCAGGGGACACGTTCGTCGGTCGGGCACCCGATCCGGTGCTCCAGCAGGTCGAGCACTTCGGGGACCCCACGACTTCGGTGAACGACGCCTTCCGTTCCGTCGCGCGCTACTTCGACCGGATCACCCGACCCGAGCAGCTGCTCTCGTCGCTGCCCCAGGTGGCCCGCGTGCTCACGGATCCCGCCGACTGCGGGCCGGTCGTGCTCGCGATGCCGCAGGACGCACAGGTGGAGGAGTTCGACTTCCCGCTCTCGATGTTCGAGCCCCGCGTGCACCGGGTTCCGCGGCAGCGCCCCGACCGGGACGACCTGGTCCGCGCCGCCGAGACCATGCGCACCGCACAGCGCCCCCTCCTCGTCCTCGGTGGAGGGGTGCGCTATTCGGGAGCTGCCCCCGAGGCGCTCGCCTTCGCCGAGGCGCACGGCATCCCGGTGGTGGAGACCGTCGCCGGCCGGACCCTCGTGCCGCACGACCACCGGCTCTACGGCGGCCCGCTCGGCATCATCGGGGCGACCTCGGCCAACGACCTCGCCGCCCGAGCCGACGTGGTGCTCGCGGTCGGGACCCGGCTCCAGGACTTCACCACCTCCTCGTGGACCGCGTTCGCGTCCGGCGTCCGGATCGTCACGGTCAACGCGGCCCGCTTCGACGCTGTCAAGCACTCGGCGCAGGCTGTGGTGGGCGACGCGCGAGCGACCGTCGTCGAGCTGGACGAGGCGCTGGGGGACTGGGTGGCGGACGAGGGCTGGGCCGCGGAGGCGTCCCGCAGGCTGGCCGACTGGGACGCGCACGTCGACCGGCTGCGCCAGGGTGTTGCACCCGACGGCAGGCTCACCTACGCCCAGGTCGTCGGCGTCGTGAACGACGCCAGCGGTCCCGAGGACTACGTCCTGACCGCGTCCGGCGGGATGCCGGGCGAGCTGCACGGAGGCTGGCGCACCGGCATCGTCAAGCACGACGGGTCCGCGACCTCTGGTGCCACGATGGACCTCGAGTACGGCTTCTCGTGCATGGGCTACGAAGTGGTCGCACCGTGGGGCGCCGCGATGGCGCGTGCGCAGACGCATCCCGATGGGCTGGTCACTGCGCTGTACGGCGACGGGTCCTACCTGATGCTCAACTCCGAGCTGTACTCCGCTGCCTTCGCCGGTCACCCCTATGTGTCCGTGCTCTGCGACAACTCTGGCTTCGCCGTGATTAACCGGCTGCAGACCAACCAGGGCGCGGAGGGGTTCAACAACATGCTCGCCGACTCCCGGGGCCCCGGAGCCGACGGAAGCGTGCACGTCGACTTCGCGGCGCACGCCCGGTCACTGGGGTGCGTGGTCGAGGACGTGCCCGAGACGGCCGGGGTCGAGGAGCTGCGGTCCGCCTACGAACGCGCCTGCCGTGCGGCGCGCGAGCAGCGGCGTCCGGCGTTGGTGGTCTGCCGCACCCACCACGCGACCTGGACCGAGGCGGGTGCCTGGTGGGAGACCGGCGTGCCCGGGTCGCTCAGCGGCCGGGCGTCGTACGACGAAGCGAAGTCGGAGCAGCTGCGGTGGTTGTGAGGCTGGGCGTCGTTGGGTACGGACTTGGCGGGCGGTGCTTCCACACGCCCTTCATCGAGGCTGCCGAGGGCATCGAGCTGGCCGGTGTGGTCACCCGTTCGCCCGTACGACGGGCCGAGGTCGAGCAGGACTGGCCGGGCGTGCGCGTCTTCGACAGCCTCCAGGCACTTCTGGCCAGCGGGGTCGACGCCGTCACGATCACCACGCCACCCGAAACCCGGCGCGATCTGGTGCTGGAGGCGCTCGCCGCGGGGGTCCACGTCATGGCGGACAAACCCTTCGCGCCCTCGGCCGCCGTCGGCCGTGAGCTCGCGGCCTGGGCAGAACACTCCGGCCGGCTGCTGTCGGTCTTCCACAACCGGCGCTGGGACGCCGACATCCGCACCCTCGCTGCCGTCGTCGGGGGCGGACGGCTGGGGGAGCTGTGGCGAGTGCACTCGCGCTTCGACCTCGACGACCCAGCGACTCTCGAGGCCGGACCGGGCGGTGGGCTGCTTCGGGACCTAGGCAGCCACCTCGTAGACCAGATGGTCTGGCTCTTGGGCGACGTTCGCAGCGTCAACGCCCACCTCGACTGGCTCGACCTGCCGACAGGGCGCACCGACGCGAGCTTCTGCATCGAGATGGAGCACACCTCCGGGGCGCGCTCACAGGTCGAGTCGACCAAGGTCAACCACATCGAGGCGCGCGAGCTGCGTGCCTACGGCAGTGCCGGAAGCTACCGGTCGCTCGGCACCGACGTCCAGGCGCAGGCGATCTTCGCGGGACTGCGGCCGGCGGACGACCTGGCGGGCTGGGGCTACGAGCTGCCCGACCGGTGGGGTGTCTTGGCCACCGCCGAGGGCGACGAGCCAATTCCCTCGGAACAAGGCCGCCACCACGACCTCTACACGGCCTTCGCCGCGGCCATCCGCGGCGAAGGACCACAGCCGGTCCCGGCAGCGGAGGGGGTTCGCACCCTCGCCGTGCTGGACGCGGCGCGGGCCAGCGCCGATCAGTGTTGCAGTGTCGAGGTCGATGCACGCGCGACCACCTCCGCGCTCCCTGCGCCGTCTCACTGACCTCGTCGAGTAGTCACGGAAGGATCTCCGATGACCGTGTCACGCACCCTCCGGGTCGGCGTCATCGGGTTCGGCTGGATGGGTCGGCTGCACGCCCGGTCCTGGGCTCGACTCTCGGCGCACTACCCCGGGCTGCCGTTGCGGCCCGCCCTGGTGGCGGTCGGCGACAGCAACCAGAGCGAGGAGCTTTCGCGGTCCGTCGAAGCGCACGGGTTCGCCGAGCTGCACGCCGACTGGCGCGACCTGCTCGCCCGTGACGACCTCGACGTGGTGTCGGTCTGCGGACCGAACCACCTGCATCGGGACATGGCCGTCGCCGTCGTCGAGTCCGGACGGCACCTCTGGATCGAGAAGCCCGCCGGCCGCAACGCCGAGGAGACCGCCGAGATCGCGACGGCAGTGGAGAAGGCCGGTGTGCAGTCCGCGGCCGGCTTCAACTACCGCAACGCCCCGGCGATCGAGTACGCCCGGCAGTTGGTGCGCGACGGGATCCTGGGCAGGCTGCAGACCGTCGAGGTCCGCTTCCTGGCCGACTACGCCGCCCACCCGGAAGGTGCGCTGTCGTGGCGGTTCCTCAACGAGCAGGCTGGCAGCGGGGTATCGGGAGACCTGGCAAGCCACGCCGTGGACCTCGCGTACTACGTCGCCGGCGACGTGGTCGCGCTCGTCGCCGACGACGGGCGCTTCATCACAGACCGGCCCTTGTCAGCAGGTAGCGGCTCACACTTCGCCCGTGGCGTCCAGGGCACTCTCGGTGCCGTCGAGAACGAGGACTACGTGGGCGCGCTGCTGCGCTTCGCAGGCGGGGCTCGAGGCACCCTGGTGGCCGGTCGGACAGCGGTCGGCGAGCAGTGCGGCTACGGGATCGCGGTCCACGGTGACCGTGGCGCGTTCGCCTGGGACTTCCGCCGGATGGGCGAGCTGCGGGTGTCGATCGGAGCGGACTACCAGGACGCGTCGTACGAGACCGTGCTGGCGAACCGCACCCACGGGGAGTACAGCGCCTTCCAGCCCGGCGGTGGCATCGCGATGGGCTACGACGACCTCAAGGTCATCGAGGCCTACCGGTTGGCCCAGTCGATCGCTGCCTCTGCACCGGTCGGCGCCACCGTCAAGGATGCACTGCGCGCCGCCGAGCTGGTCGACGCGATGCAGCTCTCGATCTCCCAGCACAGCTGGGTGGCGACATGACGACCCGGACGCACGGGCGGCCGCGCGAGCCAGCCGCCGTCCACGACGAGGTGGGTGGGCGTTCACGGACGCGCAGCGTCGCCGTCCTTCGCGGGTATCAGCATTCAAGGTGACAAGGCATCGAGCCGAGTCAGACGCTGAAGACGTCTCGAAAACGGCGGACGGCTTCCTCCGGGTCACCGCTCGCGAATGCCTCCAGGCCGACCGTGCCGGTGTATCCCATCTCCTTGAGGGCCGTGGCGACCGCCGGGTACGCAATCTCGCCGGTGCCAGGCTCGCAGCGGCCGGGGACGTCGGCCACCTGGATCTCGCCTATCCACGGCAACGCGCGTCGACACAGCCCGATCAAGTTCCCCTCCCCGATCTGAGCGTGGTACAGGTCGAGCATGAGACGCAGGTGTGGGCTGTCCACGGCCTGCACCAGCCGAAGGCAGTCCTCAGCGCGCGCAAACGGCACCCCCGGGTGGTCGACGGCGGTGTTCAGGTTCTCCAGTACGAACGTGACGTCGTGCTGTTCGCCGAGCCGTGCGACCCGCTCCAACGTCCGGACGGCCGCGACCCACATCGGCCCGGTGACCGTGTCTGCCGGCACCACGGGCAGCCCCTGCGAGTCGAGCCCGGTGCCGTGCAGGTTCAGCCGAGGGATGCCGAGTCGTCTTGCCACGTTCACCGAGCGCGCTGCGCTGGCCAGGAGGTCCTCGGCGGCGTCCGGGTCGACGAGTCCTCCGGTGACGTAGCCGGTCATCGAGGAGTAGACCGCCCCTTCGTCGCAGAGCTTCTCCAGGGTGTGGAGGTCGTGGCAGGTCCAGTCCCAGATCTCCACCTGGACGTCGAGCGCAGTGAGGCGCCGCACCCGCTCCGCGACCGGCAGGTCGACGAAGACCATCTCCGAAGAGACGGCCAGGGTGAACGGACCGACCCGGCCCCGCTCGGGCGTCACGGTCGTAGCCACCTCAGGCATGGGCCACCTCCGACGCGCCGAGGCGCACCGGGGCGCCCTGCTCCACCGAGGCAACCGCGGTCAGGGCGACCTCGAGCGCCGCGCGCGCGTCAGCGCCGGTGACCGGGCTCGGCTCACCCGCGCGGACGACCCGGCAGAACGCCTGCAGCTCGGCTCGGTATGAGTCCCGCATGAGCTCGGTGTCTTGACGGGAGGTGGGCTTGACCATGCCGGCAGCTGTCCAGTGCGTGGTGGCCAGGTGCGCGGGGGTCCCTGCCGTGACCATGCCCGCTGAGCCGAAGAACTCGCCGCGGACGTCGTAGCCGTACGCCGCGGAAAAGCTCGCCTCAGCGGTGGCGATGGCTCCGTTGTCGAACCGGATGGTTACCACGGCGGTGTCCAAGAGGCCGGCTTCCTTGAAGTCGGGAGCAACAAGCGCGTCGGCGTAGGCGTGCACCTCGACCGGACGGCTGCCGGCGTTGAACCAGAGCAGCATGTCGAAGTCGTGGATCAGCGTCTGGGTGAAGATCGTCCAGGGCGGAACCGCTCCCGGGTCGGCCAGGCCGGGGTCCCGGGTGAGCGAGCGCAACAGCTGCGGAGTGCCGATGCCGCCGGCGGAGACGATCCCGTGGGCGGCCGCGAAGTCTGCGGAGTAGCGCCGGTTGAAGCCGACCTGCAGCGGGACGCCGGCGCGCTCGACGGCCGCCAGCGCGCGGTCGAGCTCGGCGAGGTCGAGCGACACGGGCTTCTCGACGAAGATCGGCTTGCCGGCCACGGCGGCGGCGACCATCAGGTCGGCGTGCGTGTCGGTGCTGGAGCAGATCGCCACCGCATCGACGTCGTCGCGCCGCAGCAGCGCGTCGACGTCGCCCACCGCGTCGACGCCGAGCTCCGCGGCGACGCGCGCCGCCGTGGCCGCGTCGGGGTCGTGCACCGCGGCGAGCGCAGCGCCCTCGACGTCGTGGGCGAGCAGCTCGGCGTGCATCGCGCCGATGCGGCCCGTGCCGATCACACCGACCCGGAGCCGCGCGGCCCTCACCAGCCCGCCCGCTGGGCGCGCTTGCCCTCGTCGATGCGGGCGCGCGCGGCCCGGACCGCCTCCCGGTCGCTGACCTCCGGCACGCCGACCTCCCAGAACGCGCCGCC
>Ga0070702_100000742_pt1 | contig 12344 bp, 17 predicted proteins | sample KBSK5103metaG_FD_65466 | JGI IMG/M metagenome (GOLD analysis project Ga0070702, IMG submission 65466) | Corn, switchgrass and miscanthus rhizosphere microbial communities from Kellogg Biological Station, Michigan, USA - KBS K5-10-3 metaG | ecosystem: Host-associated > Plants > Roots >... | reverse complement strand
CACTATCTCCCTGGTGACTAGCAGCTCGTTGGCCTGTGCTGATGCGCTGGAATGTGTAGTACGGATAGACAGGGTTTTGACCCGCCGTGATAGGATAGGCTCGATTACTGACGAGCGCCGTTAAATCCTGCGATGCGTTATGCTGTGCCACAAGGCCGGTCAAAATTGTCATAGCTGTGAAGGGTATTTTCAGTTACATGTATAGAGATCGAAAATCCTCTTGCTCTCTCGCGCGTGCATGTCAAAACGTCTAACACGTTTCACATCAACCGACCAAAGACATTAAAATATCGTTAAGACTTGCTGCCATTTCGTCAACGGCCTCCCCGCGCTTCTCATCGAATGCGGGTCGCCAGTGTGGTTTAGGCGGTTGGTGATACTCTCTGCCTAGGCTATCGGTATCATTGAAACCAAACTCAAGGCGCATAGATTGAGGTTTGTTCGTACCAATGACACCCTCACAATAGTCTGGTGACGACACCGCAATCTCTGTGTGTATCGAGCGAACGTAATCGCTTGTCAATCGCGGTGCAAGATCGATCACGCGGTTTTGGATCGGTTGCATGCCGGCGATTACAGCAGCTTGCAGATACCGTGTCTGTGTTAGTTGATCAAGTTTCTTGAATGCTCTTGCAAGCTCTTCAGGGTTTTTGATCTTCATCGACGGTGGCATATCAACTCACGATCTCACATGTCAAGTATGTTGCTGTTCCAAGATCATCATGTGTTACACGTAGTATGTTATATGTCATACCATCGATTGACACTTGATCAGACTGTGTTATTGTAGGAAAGTAACCACATAAGCCGACAAGCCATTGGTTCATTTCAACAACTACATTACGTTGTCTTGTCTCAACTCCGCTTTCAGGTTGTACATAGCACTTGATTATTGATAACGTTGCATCAGGTGTGAACGTTTCAACGGGTTGGTTTGCGGCGTCCTGTGTTGTTGTAACGTTTCCAATGATGCAATCAGAAGGATATCGATTGTTGTTACTGATGTGTTGCATTAGCCTAGGGTGTATAATTGTTTCTTCTGATACTTTCACAAACCAGCTCGTTGCTTCCAAAGATACTCTGTGTAGTTTTCATCAACAACCATTTCACCTATATCCCACCCTGTTGCATCGCTCGCACTATCTTGATCGGCTTGTTCTTGTTTTACCTCGTCTCGTAATGCTTTCGCTTGCGCGCGAAATTCAGTGCCTAATTTAGCCCCATCGGTTGTCAACCCCATATTAGTGATAACTTTTTGTATAAGCGCTTCTCTACCCGCTACAATTGAATATACACGCGCCGCGGCAAGTTTAATATGCCCTTCTTGATCATAAAGGGCTTGTAGTTCTTCATCTTGGAAGATGGGGTTATCTGTGTCGTCAAGAAACGTATTGAGACGTATCTTGCCAATGTTAGTAGTAAGATCGTATGTAGCTGTCATGGTTTCTTTGGCGTCGATTTAGCTGCTGTGTTAGTCTGTTGTCGCTTTGTTAACGCTTCCATGGTTGCGTTTAACTTGCGTAGTTCAACTAGCACAGCAGCTAAATAAAAGTCTGTGCTATATACGGGCTTTGGTAGTGCTTATCGGGCATGTGTTACTTTTTCACACCTGTTTGCGGTTGCTGTGCTGATGCCTTTGGCGGCACTGGTGCATCGGGCAGCTTATCAACAACAGGTGTATCGCTTTCCTGGTCCTGCGTTACGGTATCGGCATCTTGCTGTTGTTTCTGCATGAGCAAAGCCTGCGATTGCATGACCGTGCGCATGTTTTCCTGCTCGATACGTCGTTGCTCTAGTTCTGCTTGTAGCCGCGCGTTCTCGTCACGCAATGCAGCTTGCGGATCATTCGACTTGACGATCTCTTGCTGTAGCTGCTTCTTGATATGGCCTAGCTGATTAGTGATTTGTGTGATCTGTTCAATTAGGCTTTCGTGATTGATCGGCATTGTGTTATCTCCTGTGTTAATAGGAGATATGCTATCCATGGCGGCAGATAGCATATCTACTACCCCTATTACGAACCGCTTCCGTTGCTTGCAACACTCGCAAGCGGATCGATAATGATACCACCGTAGCAGTGTCTAATTTTATAATCGATGCTATCGTTATCAAAATCGCCTTGCAACGGATCGATCAGGCTTCCACCACCACCAATACGAACGGCGTTGCTGGATTTCATAAAGAGTTGCGGTGTCTCGTATCCCTGAAGAAATGCAGCCTCGAAAAGCGGCTTTCCAACGCTCGCAGCTGCATGAAGATACCACGCGGTTGATCCATGTGAGCTATCGATCATTTCGAGGGTTGGATTGACGACAAGTGTAACATTGGATTTCATCCAATTGTTAGTTACAATGCGTTGATCGGCACTATCGGCACCTATGATTAGCTGTGTTGCATTCAAGATGTTTTGCGCGACGATCGTCAACGATGGCGGTACTTCAAGCACTACTGCTTCGATCATAATTGGTTCGCCGCTAACAGGATCGCGCTGCTTATAGAGCACGGTAAATGCATCTTGCAAGCCAAGAATGGACAAAGCGGGGTTGGTATGGTCGGCGCCGTTCGTTGTGTTGACAATGTTCCGATTAGTGTTGCTATAGACAGTTGATCGCGGTCCTGTACTAGAAACGTACAAACTCGTGAAATAGTATTGCTCGCTTCTTACAGCTGCGCGGCCAAAGCGGATAGGCGCATCTTTCAGCTTGTTGGTAACGTCGTTTACCATCGCTTCCCAGGAAAATGGCATTCTTCTGCCATACTTTTTGATTTTGTATGTGAGCGGGTTTGTTTCGTCTAGTGCAGCTGCCGGATACGGCTCTAACTCTTTTACCTCTTCTAGTCTGGTATCGCCGCCAAACGGATCATAGTCACGCTGCACAAGCCTGAAATCAGGCACAGTTACAACTTTCGCGATGCTTCTCCATGTAGCCGGCCATTCGCGATAACTTGCGAGCGTTTGACGCTGAATGACTGTACCAAATAGGAGTGGGAAATCGCTTGTCGTCATTGCTTCTTGCAAGTGGTAGCGCGGGATTGTGCCATTGTACACGCCATGCAAGAAACGAACAGTTTCTACCAATCGTTTCTGAAACCTAGGATCGCGCATATTGCCACCGCGCGCAATGTTAACACCCTCTCGCGCATACAACCGTTGAATAGACGCTTCACGCGCGCTAATAGTGTCAATCAGTTCGAACAATTCCATGTTGATACTCCTAATTGCGCGCGTGACGCGCGTTTACTGATTACTTGCGAGTATATTCAACCCATGCGGCATATAGGTGCAAAGCATCGGTACCATGTGAGCCTGGTATCAATCCGATACTTGCACCATTTGGATAGGCGCCAATATCGCTAGCTGCGATCGTAACGCTATATTTCGTAAGCGTGGTACCTGTAACCGCTGCTGTATTTCCTCCCGCATTAGTATCTCCCACACCCTCGAAATATGATACCGCGATCGTTGGCGTATTCGTAGCACCAGCCATAGCCGCAAAGATGTTAACGGTTACTGCCGCTGTGTCATCTAGATCGGGTGGATATGAAATATCCCATTGGATCTCCACAACCGAGGCTGCCGCCCAACTGATACGAAGCTTTTTGTCGGTTGCGGCATTTACCCTCTTGAATGTAGGATCGGTATCGAGTGACACCAATCCGCCGTCTGGTGTGCCTTTTGCCGAAATATCATTAGTTGCAATGATACGTGCTTGCGATAGCGGCAATGGGATCATGCCGGTTGCAAGCGTTGATGTTAGCTTTGCAGCTGTAACAGCATTTGCGGCAAGTTTGGTTGTAGTTACAGCACTAGATGCAAGCTGCGTAGCGCCAACGGTACCGCTTCCGAGTGTACCGCTACCGCTTGGCACATGTAGCACGCGGATCGTATCAGTTGAACCGCTCGTGACCGTTTCGAGCGCATAACCGAAGAAATAGCCGGTTGCTTTCTTACTGAGCGGTGGAGTGTCAGCGTCAACGTAGAAAATTGGATCGTATAACGCAACCGCGCTATTACCATTGTCATCAACAGCTTTGACGCTCAGATCGTCTACGCGCAAGCCGATCGCAACCGTCGTATCGCCGTCGCTATCCTCGTCAGTTTGCGCAACACCTGTCAAGAAACCAGCACGCACAGGCGCACTACTTGTTGGTGTGGTAGGGTGTGACACAACGAGCGATAGCATATCAGCCGGATCGAAAATCTCGTTTGTTGCCATTATGGCATCTCCTATCTACACATCTAGGGGCATCAACGCGATCAGAGCTTTGCGGCGATCTTTGCAGCGCTTTCGCTCATGCCGAACGTATTCGGATCGCTGAACAGTGTTACTAGTTCGGCTTCATAGTCCGGTTGCTTGCCTTCAGTCAAGGCATCAGCCGAACCAAAGCCGCGAATTTGCCCAACGCCAAGCGCTGCTCCAACACTCTGAAGGTATGCTAATTCACTTTCGATTGCAGTTTCGATTAGCTTGCCGAACGCTGGCACATCGATAGCATTACGGCTTTCCGTTAGTGGGGCTTGCTGTGTCAAACTTGCAACGAGTTTTGCGCGTGTAGCTGCCGGCATCGTAGGATATTGTGAGAGATATCCTTCTACCAACTTGTCAGCATTCGCACGTGCTAGAGCCTCTTGCATCGCAGCAAAGCCTGTATTAAGGTTGTTGACCGTCTCGCGCAACGCCGCGATCTCTTCAGTTGCTCCCATGTCTGTTTCTCCTGTTTGCGCGTTGCGCGCACTTTCAACCAACGATAGTACTTTTCCACCAGCACCAGCCATAGTAACATAGTCTACGGATTTAGCGCCTGTGATTGCCTCAATAATCGGTCCTTTATAGTCACCGATTGTGCCCATTCGCGCTTTGCCAACTGCTCTGATCGATGTACCGATTTCAGGCGCGATAATATTGAGCGTCTCAGCAAAGTGTGGTTTTACTTTTGCACGTGCATATAAGCCTGGTCCTGCGTCGGTACCTGATGCGTCTCGATAGGCGTCAAGCCAATGCGCATCTTCCACCAACACAGAGCCGATACGATCTATCGAGCCTTCTGGTCGTTGTGCTTCTTCTTGTGGCGTTGGGTGATCTATGAAGTTATGCATACCCTTCGTGAAAACACGAGGGCCGTCACGTTTTAACACTTCTTGTGTGTAGTAACCGCTTGATCCCTTTCCTGGTGCAATCAGTTTTAGCATGACGGTACCATCGCTCGCTACTGCTTTTTCAACGAGCTTGATTGGTATTGTTTCTTCGATTTCAGTTTCTAGTAAGCCGATGGGATCGCGTCTGCTTTCTGATGTGGGGATTGTTGGAGAGATATAGGTAACTTTACGCACAACACTTTCAGGATTACCTAATGTTACCGATCCATTTGACGACACAGCAAAATCAATCTTATAGTACGATCCGCTATAGCCCTTGCGGTATACGAAGTAATTCTGATCTTCGTAGACATCACAGATATACGTATCGTATCCATTACCGCCCTGTGTTTGCGTTAGCGCCGTTTGTAAGAGCGACATGGTATCTGATTGATTAAAGGTACCAGCTTCCTTTGCTGGTGCATCTTTTGCATCAGTTGGATCGGCTTCCTCTTCATCGTCAAGTAGATCGCTTGCACTTGCTTGCGCTCGCACCGATTTTAGCACGGTTACAAGCGCTTTTGCAGCTTGCCGCAAAAGGCTTTCATGTTTTGCATTAATCGTGCGCCCTAGTTCTGTAAACTCTAACTCAGTTCTTACAGACCGTTTAGCGCTCCGATCGCTTTCAAGCAACACAATGTCAAATAGATCGCTCATTACTTGCCTTTCGGCTTTGTTTTGGGTTTCTCAACCTTAACGGCACCCATAAGGTCAACAAACTTCTGATCTAAGTCTTTCGGTTGTTTAGGCATTGATTACTTCCATTATGACGTGAGTAACACCTTTTGCATCTGTCTCTTTTGATACAATGCGATACTGTGTATCACGTGCTAGTAGCAGTTCTTTTTCTTCTTTATAGTTCGTTATACCACGTTGCTCTACTGCGGCATTCATGTAGAGTGCATGTGTACCTTTAGGTACTCGTACCTCGATCAACACTTCCTTTGCGTCTTTGGGTTTATCTTTTGCGTTGATCGATTTTAGAAACTTCGTCACACGGTTACTATCAACCGTTGTAGACATGTAACCAGGCTCTCTAAATGTCTCTCCTACTTCCCATAGATCAAGCAACTCTTGTGCTTTTGTTCCTGGTGCAACGAACATGCCCCGATGTGCTAGTATATCTTCTGTGGTTTCTACAGATGCAAGCGTTTCGTCTAGGCGTTTGCGTTCGGCTTCCCATTCTTTCAGGAGTTTCTTGTCACCCGTTCGCAAACCGCCATTGATACCTTTATACCCTTCATGCTGATACGATTGCAGTGCTGATTGGTGAAAGTAATCAAGATCGTCTTTTGACACAGGTGAGTTTTTTGTATAGTATTTGTCAGCTGCCGCGCCATTGGCAAATTCACGCGGATTGAAATCAGTTTCAGGTATCGGTACTGGTTGCGGCTTTGGTGTAGCTGTGCTATCACGCTTGTATTGCTCTACACATCGGCAACCAGGAAACCGCAAAGGGTGCATGTGTCCTGATGTGTGTTGCTCGTTTATCTTAATCCAATCTTGCGCCTGATTTGCTTTGCAATCGTCTGATACACGATCGTCACCGATCGTCAACCAGTGTTTTAGCATCTTTATGCCGGTATCTTGCACGGCTTGCATGCTCGTAAAGTTACCAGCCTGATACCCATTGCCGCATTCAGTAATCGCGATTAAATGCGCGCGGCTTCTAATGTGTTGTTGTGGCGCTCCGATTGCGTAGTACCGATACCGTGCCTTGATCGCGCTGGCGATCGTGTCGTAGCTGTCGCCATTCTCGATACCGGCTCGTAATAGATTACGAATATCTGTTCTAGTCGTTTCATCGATGCTGGAAATCTGATCGGCCCCATAGTCTCGAATATACTGCGCCGCGCGCGGGTTGTCAAGCGAAAATGAGACTTTTATACCGACTTGCGATAGCTGTTGCTTTCCACCAAGCAAAAGAGCATTTGAGTACCCTTTTGTCATTGCATCAAGCATATCGACACTTGTTGCTTGTGTTGCAGCATCAAAGATTGCATCGAATTGATCGCTGATCGCATCTTCCTTGATTAATTTGCGCAATGGGTTTAATGCGCGCACTAGCGCATTACCTTGTTTAACGAATAATGCACCAACTTGCGTATCAAGTGCATTGATTGTTGCAACAAGCGTTGTACTTGCTTGTTTACGCTGCGTTGCTTCAAGAAGTCTTGATAGTGCTATATCTGTTTGTGATATTTGTGTTAGACAGCTCAAGTATACTCTCTCGTAAGCTATGTAATGCTTCTTGCACCGCTTGTGCCGCTTGTGCTAGATCGTTTGTTAGCTGATCTTCCTGTGTTGGTTCAGGTTGGATCGGATTACCATCTTTGTCCAATGGATACAACTTATCAAGGATTTCGTCAATATCGTTTTCACCCAACGCTGTCAGCATCATGCGAGCAAGCAAGCGATTATCATTCAAGACTGTTGGCGTTTGACCGTCAAGCGTTGCTGCTGTCTTAACAGCGCTCACATACTCTTGTAGGGTATGCTCGATTACTGAAGGAAAATCAATGTCAACGTGCGCATTTACGTCACCTTGCCATTCGACAACATTTTCACCATATTCGTTCTGTGTTATCGTTGCGATCTTCGCTTTGTTCAATATGCCATTTGCAGCTTTAACACTGCAATAGCAAATGAAATCGATAATCGCATGGAGGATATACGTCCAAAGCGCTTGACGATTGACAAAAGCTAATTCAGTTGGTCGATCAAGTGTGTGAGCTGTTGCAAATGTACCAGTAACATCGCCAAAGAAACTTTCAGGCAAACCAACGGCAGCTGCTACCATCAACAGCAAGCGACGGCCATCTTCAGCTGACGTTGTAGCACCAGCAGTACGTACCACGTCAACATCAGCCTGCGTTATACCCTCTGTGTTTTGCGAGCGAATGAATGATGCGCCAGTAGCAGGGGGTGGATTGCGCTCTACTAGATTAGATGATGATATGGTCGATTGTACGCGCGCTTTTGACGTTGCAATACCAGCACTACCACCGCTTGTGGTAATCTTTAACGCAAACCGCGCATAGACTTGCATCAGTGCAGCCCAATTTTTGAGAAATTTGGTATAGGATTTAGCCCAATCAAGCGCTGATAGTATCTCTGGTACACCAAATTTCCAATCACTAAATCCGCCAATCTTCACATGGTACACAGGCACATTGATTACTTCATAAGTACCTATCTTCGTTGGCATTGTATCGGGTCGGTATTCCCAATCGGGATAGTATGCTGTTTTGTTTTGCGTTTCTGTGTTTCCATTGGTTTGATCAAATCTTACTTCGATCCATTCTCGCTTGTAAAACCACACTTCTTTTTTATCTTCAGGGTTGGTGATCATGTCCGTCACTTCATCAATAGGTATCGAGCGTACACGCACCCTACCCGTCAACGGGTGGACGATGAAGGCAAAGAAGATATTCCCATCGGTTTGTAGCTCTATTTCTTTTTGTATTCTCGCTGGTTGCGATGTAAGTTCAACCTGATTACGCGGGTCGTCTAGGAACTGTTGGATCAACTCGTTGATATTGTCATCTTTTGCAGAGATGTTAACGCCTCTACCCCAAACATAGTTGGCCTTGACTGACACACCGCGATTGATCAGCGGATTTGCTAGGAACATGAGCCGCGCGATATGCCCAATATACTGTAACCCTTGTCGCGATAGTTGCTGCTCTTCGGTAGCAGCGCCTAGGTTGACCCAATCCTTATCCTCCCTGATGAAATCTTCCAATTGAGCTAGGCGCTCCGAGAGATACGTATCTCGCGCGCTTGGCTTTAGCCAAAGCGGTACAGATGCGTCACCTAGTTCGGATAGGTTGAACGTGCTATCTGACATTATTGCCTCTAGTGCTATATCGTCATTTTACGATAAACTCATGCTTGACAAATTTCATCTTTGAGAGTATTATATACACATAGACGAGATGACAGGACAAATTAGAAAGGGCGTTCTACTATGACAACTTACACGATTACACACAACGGTGAAACATACCTAGAATGCTCGATTGAAATGGTCAAGCGTATGCGCAAGCAGCTTGGTACAAAGAACGTCAAAGTTGTTAAAAATGAAACCCCTAAATTTTGGTACTACCGTGGTGAGCAAGTCGCTATCATCGAAGATGTAACAAATGGCTGGACGCTGGTAAGTAGTGCTGATGGTAGCCGACAGTTCCGCGCCGTTACAGCTGAACTAGAGTACAGATAGGAGCAACAACCATGGCTCATATCATTGGTGAGATCGTCAGTGTCAAGCATAGCGGCAAGTGGTACGATGCTGAAGTACTTGACGTATCGGCAAACGGCATCTACGTTTACATCTACGATCTACGGATCAAGAAGAATGTCAGCAATACAAGCGTTCGCTAATATTGCGCTAGCAGACAACAAAGGAGTAACCATCATGACAACCCCTAACCAGACCATCAACACCCTGGCAGCTCGTTGGTGTGAGCTTGTAGTCGAGCAAGAGCAGCTCATGTGCCTGATCGAAAATCCGGTATGCGGCAAGCCTGGTCACGGTTTCAAGGCAGCTGGCAAGGCCAAAGCAGCAAAGCGCGCGATCGATCAGCAGCTTGCAGCATTCAGCAATGTTGTTAATGATTGGATCAGCCGCAAGCACAAGGCTGATAATCTAGAGCGTATCAAGCGCTATGAGCAATTACAGCAAGCAATTCGTACAAAATCGTGTGCAACGTTGGGCACAATTTCAATAAACGATCTTCGTCCTAACCTTGCATAACACAGGTTACAGCTCCAACACCAGCGCGAAAGCCCCCATAGAACATGGTGGGCTTCTTGCTTATTTGTCACGATCAGCGATCTTACCAGACTTAACTATTCTTGATCCTTTTAATGACATAGACCATTCGCGATCGTCATATATCCCGTCGTCCCATTCGACAGTAAACGGTATAGTCAATAGTGCATCATGATGCCCATGACACTCAATTGACATATCATCAGGATTGAACACTACTTTGTCTATATACCGTTGCTTGTGTAATGGCATATCAATCTATCTTTCTTGTTAGGGTAATGCAATCGCGATTTGGTAGTTTCACACTGCCACATAGCTTCAACGCTTCCCAATATCCTACTTCAATTTGGCCTATCTCTCTACCTTGCTTGTCTTTTGCATGTATGTGTCGGTATCTGTCTTTCGGATCGCTCACATCAGCTACGTAACACAGCAAGGTCGCGCCTGTGTTCAGCCCTCTTACTTGCACCCTGGTACCGATCGGCAGTGTCGGGCTTGCGATGTAGCATTTCGATACTGGCAGATCATACCCTTGCGTCCGTCGAATTTGCGCCGTCCGCTCGATACGATGGATTGCATAGTGTGCTGTGGTATGCCGCTCCCATTGACTGTGACCGCCGATGCCAAGCCCCACAGCAAGCGCTAGCTGAACAACCAGCCCCAACCTAGCCCCCTACCCGTTCCAGCCTCTTAGCAAGCTTCCTAGCGCGTTTCGTTTTCGCGCGTTCGGCCTTTGCAGCCGATGCGTCAAAACCTTTCACACCCTTAACAGCTGGTGCGTTGTACACGCCGTATCGTTGCTCAAATGCGAACGCTTTCTGTCCTAGCTCTGTTATACCAGCCTTGCCCATTGCAAGCCGTGCTAGGTATTGCTCGTTGTCATCTGTGTTCATTGTGTCCTCTTATTCGGTCTGTGTACTTTGGAAAACCAAAGCCACATATCAACACGAAATACCCATTGATGTATCGTACACTGCCAAATACGCGCAATAGCAAACCACATGATCACTACTCCTATGGTTGTGGTTGGGGTGGAATAAGCATGTCAAGCCGCTTCAACTTGAACGGCCCCGTTGGATCGTCTACATCACGTGTGCATACGTACACGTGCAAGATATTACCTGTTACAGCAAACGATCCATTGGCTTGCTTATCACCTGGTACGACGAATGCCGGTTGTAGCGCAGCAAATTGGGCTTGTGTCATGGGTATTTCAACGAGATTTGATCCCATGTCTTCCGTGACGTGAAATAGATTACCGTATTTTCGGTCTATATAGCCTACCAAGATACGCTGTGTACCTGGCAACACATAGGCTGTAACCATCGTTGTATCATGATCGATCAACACAGTTACAGATGGTCGGTTCGTTGCAACAAATGGTAGATATGTACTCTGTGTCGTTTCGCCACGCGCTAGCAAGCCTGTAACAATCATGGCACCTAATACAATCGTGATCAATACAATATGACCTATCCATCGTTTCGACATGTTATCCTCTTGTTGCTAGTTTTTGCAGATTATCAATGATGCTATGTGTGAGTGTCGTTGCAATCATGGCAAAACTCACACTTGCGAGACCTGTTTGGATTTCTTGTGGCAGTAGTGTATCAAGGCCCAATAGTACCAATATCCAAACCAGAAGATAGCCCAACACATAGGGTGTAACGTTGCTGGCGTAGAACGCTGCTAGGCGCCGTCCGTCAAATGTATTATTGCGAAGCGCGGCCATGATAGCGGTCACTACGTCAACCAAGATGAATGCTAGGATCGTGCGTGTCTTGCTATCGGTACCAAATCGACGCAAGACACCCGTAAATGTCTGATCTGCGGTTGGTTGCGGCGTTCCAAACCAGATCCCAACAATAGTAAACACGATTACTAGACCAATTGCCAATACTGTCAAAGCTCTGTTGCTCATGTGTATATCCCGTTCGGTATGGCTTCTTGCTCGATTAACATTAGCTCAGTACCAAATTGCGGCGATGTTTTGATTGCAACTCGTTGACATTTCAATACAGTACATATCTGTCCATTATGAAGTGTGTACTGCTTTTCATCTTCAACAGGAAAGCCGAACAAAGAAAAGCCGCCATTGATCACGTAGAAATTATACGCAACAGCTGAACAGTATACCATGCCTGATGCGCCTTCAAGTGTCTTTGCTCGCAATGGATTAGTTTGTGCTTGGTAAGCTGTCCAGCCGTCTTTCGCACATTGCACGTAAAAGGCTGGCGATATCGCACCTCCGGGACATGATTTTTCGGTTGTGTAATCACGATGCCCCGAAAGTTGCGGATCGTGCAAATCAGGTCGATCTTGTGCTGTTGCGGTGTATACGAGATCAAAGCCCAACACAGCCTTGAGACATGCGGTGGCATAGCCTACGTTGTTGTAGATCAACGAAGGCCAAAGTACCTTGTCATAGTTGCC
>Ga0070702_100000740_pt1 | contig 12359 bp, 11 predicted proteins | sample KBSK5103metaG_FD_65466 | JGI IMG/M metagenome (GOLD analysis project Ga0070702, IMG submission 65466) | Corn, switchgrass and miscanthus rhizosphere microbial communities from Kellogg Biological Station, Michigan, USA - KBS K5-10-3 metaG | ecosystem: Host-associated > Plants > Roots >... | reverse complement strand
CAACTGGTGGTGCGCATCGCGGCGATCGCGCTGGCGGTGCTCATCTGGATCTTCATGGCCCCGCCGGTGCTCCGGCGAAAAGTGACTGCGTGACATGGCACTCGAAGGAACGCTGAAAGACTTCAGCCTGGCCGACATCTTCCAGCTCATCGGGCTGCAGCGGAAGACCGGCGTGCTCACGCTGCGCTCGAAGGACGACACCGTGACGGTGACGTTCCTCGACGGAAAAGTCGTCGGCGCCGACTCGCTCAGCCACCGCCTCGAGAACCGCCTCGGCAACGTCCTGATCAAGAGCGGCCTCCTGACCCAGGACCAGCTCAGCCACGCGCTGGCCATCCAGAAGGAGACGCTCCAGCGCCTCGGCTTCGTGCTGACGCACTACGGGATCATCTCCGCCGACGCGCTCAAGCAGGCCATCCAGCTGCAGATCCTGCAGATCGTCTATCGCCTCTTCCGCTGGAAGGACGGCGACTACCACTTCTCGCAGGAGACGACGATCGAGTACGACCGCGACAACGTCGTGCCGATCACCGCCGAGTCGATCCTGATGGAAGGCGCGCGGATGATCGACGAGTGGCCGATCATCGAGAAGCGGATCCGCTCGTACGACATGGTCTTCCGCAAGAAGCTGACCGACCAGGAGATCGTGGTCGTCGGCGCGGAAGAGGCGGACGAGGTCGACTTCGACGAGACGCCCGCCGCCCGCCGCGGCAAGAAAGGCGCGAGCCTCGGCGACAAGATCCGCATCTCCGAGGACGAGAAGGCGATTTACGACATGGTCGATGGGACCATGACTGTCGGCGACATCGTCGAAGTCTCGCGCCTCGCCGAATTCGACACGAACAAGGCGCTGTACGAGCTCCTCACGCGCGACCTCATCGAGGAAGTGCGCGGGCAGTCGGCCGCCGCGGTCGTCGAACAGGCGCCGGTCGATGAGACGGAAGTCGCGGAGACGCCGGTTCCGCTGCCGCTCGTCGCGCTGCTGGCGATGATCGCCGTGGCGTCGCTGGCGACGTTCGTCCGCAATCCCGTGAATCGCCTCGCGCCGTTCGGGCGTCCGCTCTCGGCGATCGGCCAGACGCGCAAGGCCGTGTCGCTGCAGCGAATCGAGATGATCGGCCGCGCCATCGAGAAGTACAACGTCGTCAACGGACGGCTGCCCGATCGCCTGCAGGAGCTCGCGCCGTACTACGTGTCATCGAACGTGCTGAGCGATCCGTGGGGCAACGGCTACAAGTACCTCCAGCAGCCCGATCGCTATCTCGTCATCGGCTTCGCGCCGGATGGGAAGGTCGATACGGACCTGATGCTCTCGCGCGCCATCGACGTCGGCACCGTGGCGCCCCCGCCGGTCAACAACGGCCAAAAAGTCATCGAGCTCGTCCCGGACTAGAGTTCTCGTCATCCCGAGCGTAGCGAGGGACCTGGGCGGCGGGCGGCACTGAAACGTTCTTCCTGCCCCGCCCCCCAGGTCCCTCGCTACGCTCGGGATGCCACGAAGCGCAGCTTCCGCTCCGCCAGCTCGAACTTCACCGGCGTCGTCGTGATGCGCTCGCCGTCGGCGTACACGTCGAGATCGCGATCGCTCTTGAACGAGAACTCCGTCGCGCGACGCATCTCCACGAACGCGTTCCGCACGTGCTTGCCGCTGTACGCGAGCGGCAGCGTCTTCAGGAGCTGCATTCGCGACGTCTTGTGCACGATGCAGAGGTCGAGCAACCCGTCGTCGATCTTCGCGTCGGGCGTGATGCGAATCCCGCCGCCGTACTGCCGCGAGTTGCCGACCGCGGCGAACATGATCTCGAGCTCGCGCTTGCCGTCCATCTTCACGTGATGCGGGACGAAGCTCGGTAGCACGCGCAGGATCCCGTAGAGATACACGGCCGATCCGCGCAGATGCTTCGCGTTCTCGTTCGCGAAGCGCGCGACCTCGGAGTCGAATCCGAAGCCGGCGACGCCGAGGTAGCGGCGGTTGTTGGCGAGGGCGACGTCGACTTCGCGGACGGTGCCGTTGAGCACGACGTTGCACGCATCGGCGACCGAGCGCGGGATGCCCATCACTTTTGCGAAATCGTCACCGGAGCCGAGGGGGACCAGGGCGAGCGTGCCGCGCTCGAGATCGAACTCGCGCAAAGCGAGATTGAGCGATCCGTCGCCGCCGCAGACGACCACGCGGTCGTATCCGCCGCGGGAACTCTCCGCGGCGAGCTTCGTCATATCTTCCGGCGAGGCACTCGCCTGCGTCTCGACTGTCGCTCCGCCCGCGCGAAGGATGTCCTCGGCTTCGCGGACGTGCGCTTTGGCGCGGCCGCGCCCGGCGGCGGGGTTGTACAGCAGTCGCAATCGCATGGGATATGGATATTCTGTCATCGAAAATGAATCGCCGCGTTCTCGTTTCACTCATCGCCCTCTTTGCCTGTAAACCGGTGGCGCAGTCGCAGCCGGCGAATCCGACGAGCACCGCGCCGATCCCCGCGACCGTCAGCGCGTCGCGGCGGACGCCGGTCGTCGTCGTCGCGCACAACGTCCTGCCGTCGGTCGTGAACATTCAGACCGAGTCGACGATCCGGCGGCGCGAGGCCGACCCATTCTTCGATCCCTTCGGCTTCTTCGGCGGACGCGAGCGCGCGTACACGTCGCAGTCGCTCGGCTCCGGCTTCGTCTGGTCGAAGGACGGGATCATCGTCACGAACAACCACGTCGTCGAAGGCGCGTCGAGCATCACCGTGACGTTCCAGGACGGCACGACCGTGCCGGCGAAGCTGATCGGCGTCGATCCCGACTCCGACGTCGCCGTGCTGCGCGTCGACAACAAGAACCTCACGCCGGCGCCGATCGGCACATCGTCCGATCTGCTCATCGGCGAAAGCGTCATCGCCGTCGGCAATCCGTTCGGACTGAGCGGAACCGTGACGACAGGCGTCGTCTCCGCGACCGGCCGTTCGGTCCCATCAAAAGAAGCGGGCCGCACCTTCACCGACTTCATTCAGACCGACGCGTCGATCAACCCCGGCAACTCCGGCGGGCCGCTCCTCAACATCGAAGGACGCGTGATCGGGATCAACGTCGCGATCTACGCGGCGGGACAAGGCATCGGCTTCGCCATTCCGGTCGACCGCGCGCGCAAAGTCGTCGAGGATCTCCTCCGCTACGGACAGGTCCACAGCGCCTGGATCGGCGCGGTCACCGCCACGCTCACCCCCGAGGAGGCAAAGCGCCTCGGGCTTCGCGTGAACAAAGGCGCGATGATCGCGCGTGTGTTTCCCGGCTCGCCGGCGGAAGCGGCAGGATTGCGCGCGGGCGACGTCATCACCTCGGTCGGCGACAAGCCGGTCGACTCGCGCGAGGCCTTCTCGACCTACACCGCGACGGTGCCGCAAGGCCAGCCGCTGCCGATCTCGTACACGCGCAGCGGCAGCGCGGCGCGAGCCAGCGTCCGCCCCAGCGATCCCCCCGCGAACCTCGGCCTGACCATCCTCGAAGACGTCGCCGGACTCCGCGTCGTCGACCAGAACCGCGCCGCGACGATCGACGAAGTCGTGCGCAACTCGCGAGCCGAGCGCATCGGCGTCACCCCCGGCGACGTCATCGTCGGCGTGAACGGCGTCCAGGTGGCATCGACGAAACAGCTGAACGACGAGCTGACCAAAGCCGCGGACCGTTCATCGTTCGTGCTCGACGTCGCACACGGCGGCGAGATTTATGGGCTGACGTTCCCGATGTAATTCGGCCGCCTAGCCGCCTAGAGTCCTAGCCGCATAGCGTTTGGAGTCGAGACGCTATGAGGCTAGGCGGCTATGCGGCCAGGCGACTCAGAACAGGGCGAGTTGCCCCGTGATCCGCGGCGGCTCCGGAATCGCAACGACGCGGCCGCGCCTCGGCTGCAGCTCGGCGCGTTTGCGGCCGAGGAGGAGGAAGAGGTTGCGGCGGATCCACTCCTGCGCTTCGCGGTGATGGCGGAAGTGGCGCTCGTGCGCGTGGAACTTGCGGTTGTGGCTGGCGCCGAGGACGTGGTGGAGGTACTCGTGGTAGATCACGGACTCGATCACGTACGTCGGGATGTTCGCCGCGTTCAGCAGCGGATGGATGCGGATCTCCGTCGTGACGTGGTTGTACGAGCCGAGGCGGATGGAGCGGCGGCGCTTGCGCGAGATCTGCTGGCCCCAGCGGACCACCAGCGGCGGCACTTTGAAAAAGTACGTGCGATGGACGCCGCTCGCGAGCGACTCGAGATGGTGAACGGTGTCTTCGGGGACGAGAAGCGGAAACCCTTCCGGCATCGCAGCACCATTGTGCGCAACGCGAGACGCACTCGCAAGTGCCGAGTGCTGAGCACCGAGACCCTCGGCACTCAGCACTTCACCACTGGTCGTTATTCGCCGCCGCCCGCGCGGGAGATGATCTGATTCACGTTCGCCATCGCGGCGGACGTCACCAGCGACGTCCCGGCGGCGATCACCTCGTCGCCTTTGCGCATGCCGAGGAAGATGCCGACGCCGAGGCCGAGAAGCATTGCGGCGATCGGGAACGTCGAGATCTGCTCGCGCCAGGTATCCGGCAGCAGATTCTCGATCTCCTCGAACAGCGCTTCCGGTCCGTTCTCCGCGATCGACGCGCCGATCGACGACGCGCGTTCGCGAATCGGATCCTCGTAGTCCATCCCGGCGGCGGAGCGCTCGTAATCGTCTGAGTTGCGGTTCGTTGCCATGAGCTAGTCCTCGTCTTCGTCGCGGCGCAGCAGCAATCCGACCACGAATCCGACGCCGACCGAGATCAGCAGCGCCTTGCCCGGATTCGACCGGACGTAGCTGCGCACCTGATCCGTGATCGCGCCGAAGTCGACGTCCTCGACCTTCTCGCGCACCTTGTTGTACCCGCCGCGCATCGCGTCCGACGCCTTGCTGTACTGGTCGCCGACGAAATCCTTGGCGCGGCCGAAGCGGCCTGCCGGCTCGTCCGCCGCTCCGCCTGCACCGGCGGCGGGGTTCTGTCCTGACTCTTCCATCTTGACCTCCTGACTCACACCACGCGACGGCCTGTGACCAAACGAATGATCAGCAGAATGATCGCGATGACGAGAAGGATATGCAGAAAACCGCCGAGCGTGTACTTCGTGATGAGTCCGAGAAGCCAGAGAACGAGAAGAATCGCGATGATCAACCACATGATTCGTCACACTCCTGAGGCGGCGAATTGCAGCAGTTATGCCGTCCGCGGAGTGACGAGTCCCGAGTGCTGAGTGCTGGGCAAGAACCCCTCGTTCTCAGCACTCAGCCCTCAGCACTCGTCACTACAATGCCTCGTGCGCATCCGCCTCGACCACATCCACCACGTCTATTCGGCGAGCGAGGAGTCGGCTCCCGTCGAGGTGCTCGATGACGTCTCGCTCGACATCGCGTCCGGCGACTTCGCCGTGCTCATGGGAGCGTCGGGGAGCGGCAAGTCGACGCTGCTGCACCTCATCGGCGCGGTCGATCGTCCGACCTCGGGCCGCGTGTTTCTCGACGACCTCGAGGCGTCATCGCTGGACGAGCGCGGACTGACGCAGCTCCGCCGCACGCGTCTCGGCTTCGTCTTCCAGTTCTTCAACCTCGTGCCGACGCTGAACGTCTTCGAGAACGTCGCCTTTCCCCTCTCGCTGGTGAAGCGGCCGGCGAAGGAGATTCGCGATCGAGTCACGAACGTGCTCGAGCGCGTCGGCCTCGGGCATCGCGCGAAGCACTTCCCGAACGAACTGTCCGGCGGCGAGATGCAGCGCGTGGCCATCGGCCGCGCGATCGTGCACGAGCCCGCGCTGATCCTCGCCGACGAGCCGACCGGCAATCTCGACTCGGCGAACGGCTCGATGATCCTCGAGCTGATTCGATCGATTCATGAGACGCAGCGGCCGACCATCGTCATGGCGACGCACTCCGACAAGGCGGCGGCGTACGGCGACTACATCGTGAGCGTGCACGACGGACGCGTGCAGCGGACATGATCCTCCGCGCGCTGATCCTGCGGCCGATCGTTCGTGAGAAGACCCGCACGCTGCTGACGATCGCGGGAATCGCCGTCGGCGTCGCGGTGGTCGTGGCCATCCAGCTCGCCAATCAGAGCGCTTTGCGCGCGTTTCGGGAGTCGATCGACGCCGTCGCCGGACGCGCGAACTACCAGATCGTCAGCGAGAGCGGCTCGCTCGACGAGGACGTGCTCCTGCGCCTGCAGCCGCTCTGGACGAACGGCGCGCGCTTCGCGCCGGTGATCGACGTGGAAGGGATCGTCGAGCCGTCGCAGGAGCCGATCCGGCTGTTCGGCGTGGACCTGATGAGCGATCTCCATTTCCGGGAGTATCGCTACGCGCGCATCGTCACCCCGAGCGTGAGCGAGGGCCCTGGATGGCAGGCTGCCGCCCCAGCCTCGCCCAGATCCGTCGCTCACGCTCGGGATGACGTCATGGCCCTCTTTCAGCCCGACTCGATCATTCTCCCCGCCCCTTTCGCTCGCGAGCATCACCTCGACGTCGGCTCCAGCCTCACCCTCAACATCCTCGGCAACCGCCGCACGATGATCGTGCGCGGGATCCTCGAGGCTCGCGGGCCGGCGACGGCGTTCAACGGCGCGATCGCAATCTGCGACATCTCCATCGCCCAGAGCAGCTTCGGCATGGCCGGGCGGCTGTCGCGCATCGACATGCTCCTGCCGAGCGACGCGCTCGAGGCGCGGGTGAAGCCGCTCCTGCCGGCGGGAACGCGCATCGAGCGGCCGTCGCGCCGCAACGAGCGCGTGGAGAAGATGCTGCGCGCCTTCCGCGTGAACCTCTTCGCGCTGGCCGGCGTGGCGCTGCTCGTCGGCATGTTCCTCGTCTACAACACGGTGCTGATCTCGATCCTGCGCCGGCGTCGCGACGTCGGCATCGTGAAGACGATCGGCGTCGCGCCGCATCAGGTCTTCTTCGCCTTTCTCGGCGAGGGCTTCCTGTTCGGCGCGATCGGGGCGGCGATCGGCATCCTCCTCGGCGACCTGCTCGCGCACGCGATCCTGCAGTCGATCGGGCGGACGATCAATTCGCTGTACGTGAGCTCGCAGCCGGAGGCGGTGGCGCTGACGCCGGGTGTGATCGCGCTCGGGATGATCGTGGGCGTGGTGTTGTCGCTGCTGTCCGCGATTCAGCCGTCCATCGAGGCGGCGCAGATCCGGCCGTCGATCATGTTGCGGCGCAGTGGCGCGCCGGCGCCCTCGCCGGCGCTCGCCCGCCGGGCGTTCGGCGCTCCACTCTGTTTCGCCCTGGCGGTGGCCTGCTCGTTCGCGCCGCCGATCCGCGGCATCGCCGTCTTCGGCTACATCGCCGTGCTCTTCGTCGTCGCCGGCTTCTCGCTGCTCGCTCCGGAGATCGTTCGCGCGACCTCGGCCATCTTCGCCGCTCCCATGCGACGCGCGTTCGGCATCGTCGGACAGCTCGCCGCCGCTTCGCTTCCGGCCTCGCTGCGCCGCACCTCCATCGCCAGCGCGGCGCTCTCGATCGCCATCGCGATGATGGTCGCGGTGGCGCTGATGGTCGGCAGCTTCCGCGTCACCGTCGACATCTGGGTGCGCCAGACGATCCAGTCCGATCTCTGGCTGCGGCCGGCGAAAGGGCTCACCAACGCCGACTCCGCGCTTTTCCCGCCGGCGATCCTCGACGACCTCCGCAAGGTCGGCTTCATCGCCGGCATCGATCCCGTGCGCGGACGCGACGTCATCTACCAGGACAACCTCGTCGCCGTCGGCAGCGGCGACTTTCACGTCGCGTCGCGGTTCGGCAACCTGCCGATGGTGACGCCGCGCTCGTCGGCCGATGCGCTGCGCCGCGCCATCGAAACGAACGGCGTGTTCGTCTCGGAGAGCTTCTCGCTGAAGTTCGACAAAGGGGTCGGCGACGCGATCGTCCTTCCGACCGCGAACGGCCCGCGGTCGTTTCCGATCACCGGCATCTATCGCGACTACTCGAACGATCGCGGCGTCGTCGTCATGCACCGCGCCCTTTACGTGCAGTCGTTCCGCGACAACGCGATCAACACCGTCGTCATCTTCCTGAAGCCCGGCGTCGATCGTGAGAAAGCGCGCGCGGAGCTGGAGCGGATGTTCGGGCCGAAGTACCACGCCTTCGCCATCTCCAACGCGTCGATCCGCAAGGAGGTGATGACGATCTTCGATCAGACCTTCCTCATCACCTACGCGCTCCTCGGCATCGCCATCGTCGTCGCCGTCCTCGGCATCATCAACACGCTGGCCGCGCTGATCCTGGAGCGGATGCGCGAGCTGGCGCTGCTGCGCGTCGGCGGCATGTCGATCCGCGAGGTGCGCACGATGATCGTGCTCGAGTCCGCGCTCCTCGGCATCGCCTCGACCGTCGTCGGGGTCGTGATGGGCTACGCGCTGTCGTGGATCCTCATCTACGTGATCAACAAACAGTCGTTCGGATGGACGATCGCGTTCCACACGCCGTGGCGCCTGATCCTCTCGTCCCTCGGCGTGACGCTCGCCGCGTCCGTGATCGCGGGCCTCGTGCCCGCGCGCGTGGCATCGCGAATCGACATCCCCCGCGCCATCAAGAGCGAATAAACTTATTTAAATGCGAAAGCTCGCGCTCGCTCTCTCTCTTGCCGCCTCACCGGCGCTCCTCGCGCAAAGCGCTCCGCCCGATCTCATCGTCTACAACGCGCGCGTCTTCACCGGCGACGCGGCGAACAAGTGGGCGCAGGCCGTCGCGATCACCGGCGATCACATCAGCGCCGTCGGCACCGACGAGCAGGTGAAGAGCACCGCCGGGGGCGGCACGAAGCAGATCAACGCCGGCGGGCGCCTCGTCATCCCCGGCCTCAACGACGCGCACGAGCATCTCTGCACCACGCCGTCGCTGCAGCTCTCGACCACTCCCGACTCCACCGCGGCGGACGTGCTCGCCGCGATCGCCGGCGCGACCGACGAGTCGGCCGCTGATGTCTGGATCAGCGGCATCATCGGCGCCGCCGCCATCGACGATCCCTCGCTCACGACCGCCGCGATCGACAAGGTCTCGGCCGGACATCGCGTCATCCTGCAGTCGTTCACCGGCCACGCCGTCATTCCGAACAGCAGCGCCATGCAGACGCTGCGCGTCAACGACTCGCGCGACCCCGCCGGCGGCTGGTGGCAGCGCGACGCCAGCGGCCGCTCCAACGGCAAGGCCTTCGAATATGCCGCGACCGATCTGATGCGGCGCTGGTCGGAAACGACGAGCGACGACGACGCCACGGATGACATCAAGACATGGGGCGACCGCGCCGCGCGCCTCGGCGTGACGACGATTCAGGTCATGCCGTGCATCGCGTACAACAAGTTCGAGAAACTGGCGCGGCGCGCCTCGCTGCCGATCCGCGTCCGCATCATCGCCATGCCCGACACCAGCGGCGACAGCCGCAATGTCGAAGAGATCCGCCGCATGCCGAAGCCGTACGGCGCGCGGGCCATGCTCGACGTCAGCGGCATCAAGTGGATCCTCGACGGCACGCCGATCGAGCGCGGCGCCGCAATGAACGCTCCGTACGCGGGCACGAAGGAAAACGGCCGCATCAACTTCGCCGAGGGAGAGATCGCGTCGATGTTCAAGGAAGCGATCGAGCTCGACGAGCAGAACCTCTTCCACGTCTCCGGCGATCGCACCACCGCGACGGTCCTCGACGTCATGAAAGGCCTCGGCCGCACCGACTGGAAAACGCGACGCGTCCGTTTCGAGCATGGCGACGGCATTACTGCCGCCACGCTTCCGGCGATCCGCGAATACGGCGTCGTCGTCGTCCACAACCCGACGCATCAGGGGCCGTTCGCGAAAAATCGCTACGTCAAAACGCTGGTCAAGAGCGGCGTGCCGCTCGCCATCGGCTCGGACAGCGCGCCGATCACGCCGTGGGAAGACATGCAGCTCGCGATCACCAATCCGTCGAATTCGGCGGAGGGGCTGACGCGGGAGGAGGCGGTTTCGGCGTACACGTTCGGATCGGCGTACGCGGAGATGGCGGAGAGCGACAAAGGCGTCCTCGCGCCCGGCAAGCTCGCCGACCTCGCCGTTCTGTCTCAGGACATCTTCAAAGTCCCGACGTCCGACATTCCGCAAACGACGAGTCTGCTCACCATCGTCAACGGCAAAGTCGCGTACGACTCGCACGTGCTGAAGTAAAATCGACGCTTCCCATGACCCACCGGGCCAAACTGTCGCTTTTCGCCGCCGCATTGGCCGTCCTCACGCTCGCCGCCGGGAAGCATCGCGGCGTGACGGCGCCGACTCCGCCGGTCATCACCGGACCGACGTTCAATAAGGAAGTCGTCCGGATCTTCCAGCAGAACTGCCAGACCTGCCATCACCCCGGCGACATCGCGCCGTTCTCGCTGATGACGTACGCCGATGCGCAGCCGCACGCGTTCGAGATCAAGGCGATGACCTCCGCGCGGATCATGCCGCCGTGGAAGCCGGTCGCCAGCTGCGGCGTCTTCAACGCGCCGCGCACGCTGTCGTCCGCCGACATCGCCACGATCGGCGAATGGGTGAAGAACGGCGCGCCGGAAGGGAACGCCTCCGATCTCCCGACGCCGCTCGACTTCTCCAGCGGCTGGGTGCTCGGCCAGCCCGACTTCGTCGCCGGCAACGCCAAGCCATTCACGCCGCCGGGCGACCGCGACGAGTACCACTGCTACTCGATGCCGACGAACCTGACGAGCGACAAGTACGTCTCGGCGATCGACGTCCATCCCGGCGACCGCACGACCGTGCACCACGTCATTGCCTTCATCGACACGACCGGCGAGTCGGCGAAGCTCGACACCGGCAACGGCTACCAGTGCTTCGGCGGCCCCGGCTTCGCCATCACGAACCTCGCGTCGTCCGCGCTCGGCGGCTGGGCGCCGGGAACGCGTCCGGACATGCTGCCGGACAACGTCGGCTTCCTCCTCCCCGCGAACTCGCGCATCGTGCTACAGGTCCACTACCACCCGCACGATCCGAATCCGAAGCCCGATCAGACCGAGATCGGCCTCTACTTCCACAAGAAGCAGCCCGCGCAGGTGATGCTCGTCCTGCCGCTGATCAACGACACGTTCACCATTCCGCCCGGCGACTCGAACTACAAAGTCGGCGCGGCCTTCACGAACACGCTCTTCAACGCCCACATCTGGTTCGTCGCCCCGCACATGCACCTCCTCGGCAAGCGGATGAGCGTCGACGCGACGCTGCCGAACGGCGGCGGCAACATGTGCCTGATCAACATCAGCGACTGGGACTTCAACTGGCAGGGCATGTACCGCTATCAGCAGCCGGTCGCCGTCCCCGTCGGGACGAAGCTGTCGCTATCCGCCTTCTACGACAACTCCCCCGACAACCCGAAGAACCCCAACACCCCCCCGCGCGCCGTCTCCTGGGGCGAAGCCACGACCGACGAAATGTGCATCGCCTTCCTCGGCGTGACGTTGGATGGGGTGAATCCGACGGCCTCGACGACGGTGAGCGATCTGGGGTTCAAACGCGTCGTCGAAAAGTAGCCGCCTGGCCTCGTAGCGTATCGTCGCTGAGAGCTGCGCAATGAACGCTATGAAGCTAGGCGGCCAGGCGGCCAGGCACCTAGTGTAGGCGACTGTGCGGCCAGGCGGCTGCCCTGCTACTCTGATCCAACAATGACTAGCGCCGCGGATCCCGTCCAAGGCGAAAGCGTGCGACGTTTCGACGTCGCGCTGCAGCAGAGCCATCTCCTCGTCTACTGCGCGGCGGCGCTGACGGGACTCATCGGCGGCGTCTGGCTGCACGTCTTCCCGGTGCGGGTCGTTCTGGCGACGATCGATCTCGCCGCCGGCTTCGCCGCGATCCTCGTCTTCATGGCGCTGTTCAAGCGCGGGGTCGATCGCCGCGTGCTCAACCCGCTTTGGATGTTCGTCGACATCATGGCGGTCAACGTCGGCGTCTATGCGACCGACGGCATCAACAGCCCCTGGTTCATCTGGTACCTGCCCGTGGCGGCGGCCGCCGCATTCGCGTCGGGGAAACGCGCGGCGCATGCGGTGAGCATCTTCTCCGCGGTCTCGTACATGAGCGTTCTGCTCATCATGGGGCAGGCCACGTTCATCAACGACACCTTCCTCCTCGGCTTCACGCGAATGCTCTTCCTCTTCGGCGCCGCGTACTTTTTCCTCGATGGCATCGGCAATCTGCAGGAGAAGCGGCTGCGCATCCGCCTGCTCGAGGCGGAGGAGTCGCGCAAAGTCGAAGAGCTGACGCGGCTGGCGAACGATCTCGCCCACGCCAATCGCCGCATTCAGGAGGCCGATCGCCTGAAGAGCCAGTTCCTGGCGACGATGAGCCACGAGCTGCGCAC
>Ga0070702_100000736_pt1 | contig 12381 bp, 10 predicted proteins | sample KBSK5103metaG_FD_65466 | JGI IMG/M metagenome (GOLD analysis project Ga0070702, IMG submission 65466) | Corn, switchgrass and miscanthus rhizosphere microbial communities from Kellogg Biological Station, Michigan, USA - KBS K5-10-3 metaG | ecosystem: Host-associated > Plants > Roots >... | reverse complement strand
TGTCTGAGCTCGCCATCGCAGCGCCGGCGCCCGCCGGCCGGCCCGTTGCCGGAACGACCGTCGAGTCGATCGACCCCGCCGGTCCGGCATTCGATGTCGAGGGCCTCCGGCGCGTCGCGGGTTTCGAGTCGATCACCGCGGACCAGGCCGACCGCTTCCTTGCTGCGGCGCGCGAGGAACGGCATGGGGCAGGGGAGGCGGTGACGGAACGCTGGGCGCACGCTCGAACGTTCTATGTGGTGCTCGACGGCGAACTGGCGGTGACGGTGGATGGCGTCGAGGTGAACCGTCTTGGGGCCGATGCGTCGTTCGGCGAGATCGCCGCGATCGACTGGGGTCGCGACTTCAGCTACGGCCGAACGGCGACCGTGACCACGACGACGCCCGCGCGACTGCTCGCCATCCCCGGGGCGGCGCTCCGCGAGCTGATGCTGGACGCACCCGCGATCGACGCGGCGATCCGCCAGACCGCGTACGAACGGATGCATCGCGTCGCCGCACCGACGACCTGACCGTTTCGACGATCTCGTCTCACGGCGCCCGGCGCTGCCAACTGGCCACCGATCCGACGCTCCAGTCGAACTGCGTCGACGAGCCGTCATCGATGTCGATGATCACGGGCTTGGCGACCGATCCCGTCCCGTTCGGATAGGTCGTGTAGCCATCGATCACGGTCTTCGGGAGCGAGAGGATGCTCCGGCCGTCAGGCGACCACTCGATGAGGGCGCCCTCCGCGGCTGGAGCGACACCGATCGGCTCGGCGTGGCCACCGGACGTTGGCACGATCCCGATCGGGCGGATCTGCCAGTCACCAGCATCGTCGCGCTGCCACCGATCGAACGCGATGCGATCGCCGGTCGGCGCCCAGGTCGGGTCATTCTCGATCCATGCGCCGGTGTCATCCGTGAGCCGGTGGAGCCCGCTCCCGTCGGCAGCCATGACGAATGTGCGGGTCTCCGCGGCGTCCAGGCGGATGGCGAATGCGATCGCCTTGCCGTCAGGGGACCAGCGAGCCGGCCCGGCGAGCGTGCACGAGCACTGCTGTGCGGCCGGACCGATCAGCTGGCGTGGACGGGACCCGTCCCGAGCCATGACGTAGAGGGCCCCAGGGTCCCCATCGCGCTCGTACAAGAGCTCGGCGCCATCGGGCGGCCGTGATGCGCTTGGCTCCAGATGGACGGCATCGACGACGAGGCGCCCCGCAGAGCCGTGGATCGAATGGCGGAATATCCGCCCATCCGCGTCATTCACGAGGAGCGCGTTGCTGTCGGGTGTCCACTCGAGTGCCGCGGGCATGGGCACAGGGACTGCGGTGACCATCACCGGGCTGCCGCCGTCCGCGGCGCTCACGAAGATGTCGAAGCGGCTCTGATCGGTGGGGACCTGCCGAAGGAAGGCCAGTCGAGATCCGTCGAGCGAATAGACCGGGTTCCGAACGATGCCAGGCCCGTCGATGAGCGCTGTCGTCGCCCCCGTGATCGGGTCTCCGACCATGATGTCGCCGTCGATCGCCCAGGCGATGCGTCCGTTCCTTGCCGGCCCGAACGGGGGCGTGGTCCCGCTTCGATGGCTGAGAAGGGCCGGCGTCGCGGCAACGACCATCACGACGAACAGTGCCACGACCAACACGCGCACAGGGATGAGCGGGGAGACCACAGGGCGCATGGCGACATCGAGGTCTTCGACGATCGCAGATCGCGTGCGCTCCTCGTCGATATCGAGGGTCATGGTGCCTGCCCCTTCCAGCCTCGCGGCCCCGCGGACGTCGCGGACCGGTCGTCAGCTCAGAGGGCGGATCCGGTCATCCTGCGTTCCATCTCGACGCCGGCGTACAGCCGAGGCGCTCGTCAGGGGGCGAGGCGCTGCCAGGAGGCGGTGCGCAACCCAGGGACCGAGACCATGACGGGCGGCGAAGCGTTGGTGACGTCGAAGATCCCGAGGGTGTCATATCCGGATACGTGGTCGGGGTTGTCCGGGCGCGTAAAGATGTACGTGAGGATGTGGGCGCCGTCCGGAGACCAGACCGGCTGGTCGTGGGTCACCAGCGCACCCTTCAACATGATGATCTGACGGTCGGCGACATCGAGGATCTCGAGCTGACCCCTGTTGCCCGAATCCAGCATCCTCGCGAAGGCGATCTTGGTGCCGTCCGGGGACCAGATCGGGTAGGACTCCCCCTCTGGCCCGTTCGTGAGCTGTTGCTCATCGGTCCCGTCGGCATTGATGAGATGCAGGTCGGCTTCATCTCCGACGCCAGGGGCCAGGAAGGCGATCCATTTGCCGTCCGGCGACCAAACGGGGGCGCCACCACCTGGAACGGACGAAAGCGGGCGCAGATCCGACCCATCGGGCCGCATCACGTACACGCCGTCGGCATCGCTCGACGTGCGCCCGAAGGCGAGCATGGTCCCGTCCGGTGACCATTGGGGATTGTGGCCAAAGACGCCGCCCAAGAGCGCGCTCGTTCCATGCTCGACATCGGCGACGAATATCCGGGCATCGGGCGTCGGGAACATCGCTCCACCCGAGTCGTCGAATCGCGTAGCTGAGATCGCGATCCATCGGCTGTCAGGCGACCAGACGATGAAATCGTCGACGATGTTCAACTCAGGTATGAGGGTGGTCGGCGCCGTACCATCGGCGCGCATCACCATCAACGACTTGCTCTTGTCGTCGAGGGCCGACTCGAACGCGATCTTGGTTCCGTCCGGCGAGAAGGTCGCGTGCCCATCCCAGTGCGCCCCCCCATACAGCTTGACCCGGTTCCCGCCGTTGGGGTCGGCCAGATAGATGTCGCCCCCGACCTCCATCACGATCGCCCCCGGCCTGGCCGGGCCGATCGGCGGCGGCAGGGGATGCCCCGTTCCGGCCAGGACCGCCAGCGTGAGGAGGACGGCGGCGAGGAGGCCGACGACCGCGACGATGCCCACCCTGCGTGTGTGCCACGCCACCCGATCGACCGAGGCCGACGGTAGCCACCAGTCGAGTGTCCGCCACGCCGGACGTTGGGGCATGCGACCGACGCCGGCCAATGCCCCCTCGAGCAGCCCATCCGGCGCATGGCTCGACGAGCCCGCCTCGAAGTAGGCACGCATCGTCTGATCGAGATCGGTCCGAGCGGTCATCGGATCGTCTCCGTGGCCATCCGCTCGCGGCCACGAGCTTCAGCCTGTAGTTCGGCGCGCATGGCAGAGGTCGCCCGATTGAGCCGGGATTTGACCGTTCCGACGGGCACGCCGAGCACCTCGGCGGCCTCCTCGTGGGTGAGGCCGAGGTAGTGATGCACGACGAGCGCCGCCCGGAGCTCCGGCTTGAGGCGCCGGAACCCGCGATCGACCTCATCCCGGTCCTCGAGCGCACGACCGGAGTCTGCGACGAGACGATCACCGCCCACATCCAAGGCGCGCACGGCAGCTTGCCGTCGCTCCTGGGTCGCGGCCCGATAGACGCATCTGACGAGGATCCGATTCAGCCAGGCGGTGAACCGATCGGGGTCGCGCAGTGCGCGAAGGTCACGCCATGCCAGTATCAGCGCCTCCTGGACCGCATCCTTCGCCAAGTCGCTGTCGCGCAGCATGAGCTGGGCGACGTCGAACAAGTGGCCGACCGACTGTTCTGCCAGTCGGCCGAACGCCTCCCGGTCACCACGTTGCGCACGCTCAACCAAGTCGCGCTGCACGTTCGCCTCGAAACGGCACCCGTCTGACGTATAGGGCAGGCAGCGACGATGTTCGTTCCATCTTCGTCCTAGCGGGTCTCGCCAGGGCGGTTGGGATGACGTCCCGGAGCGCTTGGATCAATGGCCGGGATGGTCCAGGGGTCGTCCCACGTTCGCCGACTTGACCTGCCGCGACGATCCCGTCAGGGCGCTAGGCGCTGCCATGACGAGTCGTATAGACCCGCAATCGGGATGTCAACCGCCTCGGAGCCGTTCGTGGCGTCGAAGATCGCCAGCGCATCTTGGGACTGCACCGATCCGGGATCATCCGGGGTTCCCCAGACATAGCCGAGGATATGCGAGCCATCCGGCGACCAGACCGGTGGGTTTGCGGTCACGAACGGACCTTGCAGCGTGGTCACACGACCGTCGCTGACGTCGAGGATCTCCATCTCGGCCTTGATGCCGTACGGATTCTGGTTGGTCAAGAACGCGATCTTCGTGCCGTCCGGGGACCAGACCGGGAACGACTCGTCTAAGGGGGTGTCAGTGATCTTCTGCACATCGTTGCCGTCGACGTCGACCAGATACAGGTCGGAGTCGCGGTCGATGCCCTCAGCCAGGAACGCGATCCTCCTGCCGTCCGGCGACCAGGCCGGGACGCCGCCCCCGGGGAGGGACGACAACTGGCGTAGCCCGGTCCCGTCGGGACGCATCAACCACAGGCTGTCCGGCGGTCCTGAGCAGCAGCGATAGTTTCGCCCGAAGGCGAGCATCGTCCCGTCTGGCGACCACCGGGGATCATGCCCGAAGAGCTCCGACCCACCGACGATCGAGGCCGTTCCACGCCCGACATCGCCGACGATGATCCGCACGTCGACACCTGGAACATGGGACCCACTCGGTACGGATACCTCATCCATCGGCCGAGCGGCAGTCGCGATCCAGCGACTGTCCGACGACCAGGAAATGACCGTGTCGTCCTCGGCCATCCGGCTGATCAGAGTCGTCGTTCCGGTGCCATCCGCCCGCATCACCATCAGCGCAGTGCTGTTGTCGTCCTGTCCTGACTCGAACACGATCTTCGTGCCATCCGGTGAAAACATCGCGTGGCCGTCCCAGTGAGGGCCGGCAAAGAGCTTGGTGCGGTTTCCACCGTTGGCGTCCGCGAGGTAGATGTCGCCACCGATGTCCATGGCGATCGCCCCCGGCTTGGCCAGCCCGAACGGTGGCGGCAGTCGATGCCCGGAGCCGCCGAGAACGACGAGCGAAAGCAGTACCGCGATCAGGAGTCCGACGACCGCGACGATGGCGACGCGCCGGCCATACCAGGCACCGCGATCGGCCCATGCGGACGGCAGCCACCAGTCGAGCGTTCGCCAGGCCGGCCGCTGCCGCGTTTGGCCGACGACAGTGAGCGCCGCCTCCAGTAAGCCGTCGGGCCGCGTGCTCGTGCTTCGGGCGACGAAGTAATCGAGCATGGTCCGGTCGGCGTCCATCTGCGCGGTCATCGGATCGTCTCCGTGGCCATCCGGTCGCGGCTGCGAGCTTCGGCGTCGAGTTCCGCGCGCATCGCGGCCGTGGCTCGATTGAGCCTTGACTTGACCGTTCCTGCGGGAACGCCAAGAACCTCGGCTGCCTCGTCGTAGGTCAGCCCGAGGTAGTGGTGGACCACGAGTGCGGCTCGAAGCTCCGGCTTGAGGCGGCGGAAGCCGCGATCGACCTGGTCGCGGTCTTCTAGCTCACGACTCGAGTCCGGGAGGACGGCATCGGCCATGCCATCAAGGGAACGCACAGCGGTCTGGCGCCGCTCCTGCGTCGCGGCTCGATACACACACCTGACGAGGATCCGGCGCATCCAGGCGGTGAACCGATCCGGATCACGGAGGGCTCTCAGGTCGCGCCACGTCAGGATCAACGCTTCCTGGACCGCGTCCTTCGCGAGGTCGCTGTCGTGGAGCATGAGCTGGGCAACGTCGTACAAGTGACCGATCGACTGTTCGGCAAGCGCGCCGAACGCCTCGCGGTCGCCCCGTTGCGCTCGTTCCACCAGGTCCCGCTGCACGTTCGCCCTCGAAACGGCATTCGCCTGACCAAGTGGGCAGGCAGGGACGACGTTCGTTCCATCTTCGTCCTGGCGCGTTTCCGAGACGCCGGCCTATCCCGGTAGGAAGTCAGGACGCGGTCAGATCGCGAACAAGCGGAGGGCATTCTCGCCCCGGACCGCGTCGCGCTGATCCGGCGGGAGCGCCGCCGTGTGGGCGAGCGATCCCGTCACGTCGTGGACCTGGTGCGGCCAGTCGGTCCCGAACATCACCCTATCCGGCCCGACCACGGAGATCAGGTAGCGCAACGCTCCGAGGTCGTAGGTGATGCAGTCGTACCAGATCCGGCGCAGGTAATCGGTCGGTTTGGCGGTCATGCGGCGCCGCTCCGGCAGCTCGACCTCGTCGCCCTTCTCCATCCGACCGACGAGGTAGGGAAGCGCGCCCCCACCGTGCGAGGCGATCAGCTTGAGGTTCGGGTAGCGATCCAGGAACCCGTCGAAGATCATCCGCTCGATCGCCAGCGTCGTGTCGAACATGAAGCCGACCAACCAGGACAGGTCGTATCTGCGCATGTCCATGAGGTCGGTGCCGGGTGGCTCGCCGGGATGGATGAGGACCGGCAGCGCGCGACGGTCGATCTCCGACCAGATCGGCTCGAACGCCGGCTCCGTGAGGCTTCTTCCCGCGACGTTGGCGATGACCATCACGCCGACGGCGCCTTCGTCACACGATCGGCTCAGCTCATCTATCGCTCGACCTGGGTACTCCCAGGGAAGCGATGTGAACCAGCGGATCCGATCGCCATATCTGCGCTGTGCCTGGGCCATGGTGGCGTTGGACTCGCGCGCAGCCTCCGCGCTGACGTCCTCGCCGCCCCAGTACACGTTCGGGCAAGTCAACGACACGATCGAGACATCGATGCCCGCGGCGTCCATCGCCCGGATGCGCTCGTCGTAATCGAAGTGGGCGGGCTGCGGGAACACGACCGGCGTCTCGCCGCGGAAGATCTCGTCCTTGCCATCCGGACGGGTCTGGACGTTGTACGGACCCCCATGCGCCCGCAGGAGCTCGAGCCAGTGCCGCGTGAACATGTGGGTGTGGACGTCGATGATCGGCATCGACCGATGATGCGCCACCGGACCACGAGGATCGAACCGATCGGGCGGACGCGGAACCCCCAGGTCATCGCCGGGAGCTGACGACCGTTCTGAGCCGGGAATCACTGACGGCCCGCTGCACGTGCGACGGGCCGTCGTGGTGACGCTGCGACGTTTGCTAAGCCTCGCAGCCGACCTACTCGGTCGCGAACTCGCGAAGCTTGCGGCTGCGCGACGGGTGGCGCAGCTTCCGCAGGGCCATCGACTCGATCTGCCGGATGCGCTCGCGTGTCAGACCGAACTCGTTACCGACTTCCTCCAACGTGCGCGGACGCCCGTCGTCGAGGCCGAACCGAAGTCGGATGACCCGCTGCTCGCGGCCCTCGAGGCTGTCGAGGACCCGATCGACCTGCTCCCGAAGGAGCTGGCTCGTCGCCGCGTCGAGCGGCGAGACGGCGGAATCGTCCTCGATCAGCGCACCGAGTTCGGTGTCACCGTCCTCGCCGATCGGCGTCTCGAGCGAGATCGGCGTCCGGCCGTAGCGCTTCACCTCTTCGACCCGCTCGGGCGTGATCGCCCAACGCGGATCCTCGGACAGCTTCGCCGCAACCTCCGCCGATGTCGGCTCGCGACCAAGCTCGACGGTCAGCTCGCGTGTGGTCCGGTTGACCCGCTGCATCGTCTCGGTCATGTGGACCGGGACGCGGATCGTCCGTGACTGGTCCGCGATGGCACGCTGGAGCGCCTGGCGGATCCACCACGTGGCATAGGTCGAGAACTTGAAACCGCGCTGCCACTCGAACTTGTCGACGGCACGCATGAGCCCCGCGTTGCCCTCCTGGATGAGGTCCAGGAAGCCGAGGCCGCGGTTCATGTACTTCTTCGCGTTGGCGACGACGAGGCGCAGGTTCGCCGAGATCATGTGATCGCGGGCCACCTTCGACTGGTCGATCAGCACGCCCGCCGGCTCGCCACCCTCGTCGGGCCGGTAGCCGAGCGTCTCAAGGACGGTGTCCTCGCGGCCGGTCTCGACCCACAGCCGGATCGCCGGGATCGCGACCTCGTCGCGCGCCCACGTCAGCATCGCCTCGACGGTCTTCTCGCCGCGGAGCGCCGGCTGGAACGCGATCGCGTGGGCGCCATCGAGCAGCCCGAGGAACGACTCGGGATCGAGCCGCTCGTTGTAGACCGCACGTAGGGCGCGGGCTCGCTCGAGCAGGTCGGCCGCCGGAGTGCCCTGGGCGTCGCGGATCGCCTCGGTAAAGCCGAAGCGTGGCGCGGTCAGGAGCAGCTCGCCGGCAGACTCGTCCTCGATCGCGCTGCGCACGATCCGGTGCGCCTCCTCGCCTTGGGGGAGGGCATATGCCGGATGCTTGGCGCGCGCGACAGGCTCTGTCTCATCACGGGTCCACTCGTGCAGGTCGAGTACGGCCGTCCACGGATCCGTCTGGATGCGGGCACCGAGCTCGATGGCCTTTGCGAGGACGACCTCTTCCTGAGCCGTGAGCAGGGGTACGCGAGCGATCTCGCGCAGATAGAGCCGCGTGGAGTCCTCGATGTCGAGATCGGCGTCAGAGACGGTCGGCTCGGCATCGTCTTCGTCGTCCTGCTCGGGCTCCGACTGCTGCGCGACCGGGGCCGGCGAGGCCTCCTCAGCGGCCTGCTCAAGGACGACCTGGTCGAGCTCGTCGGTCCCTTCGACGGGATCGATGGGCTCGACGTCGTTGATGGGGGTGGTTTCAGTGAACTGGATCAAGGTGCTCCTGTCGTGGGCGACCGCGCACGGCGATGCGCTGCCGCCCGGTTGATCGGCTGGTTCCGCCGTCCCCATCCGCCACGGGGATCGGCCACGTGCCGGCACCGCCACCTGCCGAACACACGTGATGGCGTGTCAAGTCTTGACACGCCGTTACAGCCAGTATCGTAACCGAAAACCGTTGCTTTGGCAACCTCTGGCGGCGTGGGCCAGTAGGGGTCGCCTCGTGCGGCGATCGCACCGGGAACGTGACGGCGGCGGCGTCAGACGCTCGCCGCGACCGCAGCACGCTCAACAGACTCCATGATCCGGCGCCCGACCAGGTACCAGGTCTCGACATCGCCTTTTCCCTTGATGGGCACGGTGCCGCGCGGCTCGAGGTCGAACTCGTCCTTGAGTAGTTCGTAGGTCGCTCGCGTGACCTGGATGTGCCCGGGCGTGCCGTGGGACTCCATGCGGCTGGCCATGTTCACGGCATCGCCCCACAGGTCGTACAGGAACCGCTTGCGTCCGATGACGCCCGCGACCACCGGTCCGGAGTTGATCCCGATCCGGAGCTCCAGCCCGAGGTGACCCACAGCGTCCTGCGAACGCATCGCCTTGCGCATGTCGATGGCCATGAGCGCCATCACGCGAGCATGGTCGGTCCGGGGCGTCGGGACGCCCGCGGCTGCCATGTACGCATCGCCGATGGTCTTGATCTTCTCGACCTCGTACCGGTCGGCGAGGAGGTCGAAGTGAGAGAAGAGGTCGTCCAGGATCTCGACCACCTCCGCGGGCCGGAGCCGTTCCGCGAACGGCGTGAAGTCGACGACGTCCGCGAACAGGATCGAGGCCGCCGCGAACTGGTCGGCGATCGTGCTGGTGTCGGCCTTGAGCCTGTCGGCGATCGAGCGGGGGAGGATGTTCAGCAGCAGGTTCTCGGCCCGGTCCTGTTCGACGCGCAATTCGGCGAGGGCCACCTCGCGCTCGCGCACGAACTCGGCCAGGAGCCCGAACACCACCGCCCCCGCCACGGTCACGTTGAGCGCGATCATCGTCGTCTCGAACCAGTGGGGCAGTGGCGACTCACCGCCACCCGCGACCTCACCGATGAGCCCGGACGCGAGGAAGACCGCAACGAACGCGACGAACCACTGGATCCCGGCCCGCGCTCCCTTGAACACGAGCGCCCCAAGCGGGGCGAGGATGCCCCACAAGCCGACGGCGCCGGACGCCAGGAAGCCTCCGACGAACGCCATCGAGATCGTCGGCGCGAGGAGGATGTCCACGAGCTCGACCCGGAGCAGCCATTCCGTATCGCGCGTCCGGGAGAACACGATGAGCGCGACGACCGAGATCACGAGGTAGAGCCAGGCGATGAGACCGGCCCACACGCCGAATGCGAGGTAGATGGCTCCCCATAGGAGGGCGATCGGGAGGATCAGGACGGAGATGAGGACCAGCAGTGCCTTGCGGATCCGGGTCTCGGCGTCGTCGGCCGGATCAGCCCCGATCCTCGCGGCGCGATCGATCCAGGGTTGCGCGAAGCGCATCAGCCCGTCCATCCGCGCAGCGTAGCGGTCGCTGGTCAGGCGCGGTCGGCAGGCCAGTCGTCGCGACCCGCGCCGCGTATCGTTCGCGACGATGGAGACCACGACGGCCCGCGTGCTGCGCTCGCCGACGGAATCGGTGCTCGCGCGGTTCCTGCGGTACGTCGCGATCGACTCCCGATCGGCGGAGGATGTCGATACCGTTCCCAGCACGCTGGCGCAGTGGGACATCGCGCGGCTCCTGGTCGGCGAGCTGCGCGACCTCGGTGCGCAGGACATCCGATTGAGCGACACCTGCGTCGTCTACGCGAGCATCCCGGCGAATGTCGACGACCCGGCCACGATCCCCGTCATCGGGCTGATCGCCCACATGGATACCGCGCCGGAGGTGTCGGGTGCCAACGTGAAGGCGATCATCCACGCCGATTACCAGGGCGGCGACATCGTGCTGCCCGCCGACCCGACGCAGGTCATCACCGTCGCCGCCAACCCCGTCCTCGTGGACATGATCGGCGACGACATCATCACCGCGGACGGGACGACGCTTCTCGGCTCCGACGACAAGGCGGGCATCGCCGCGATCCTGACGATGGTCGACACCCTCCGCGAGAACCCCGAGATCCGGCACGGGACGATCGCGGTCGCGTTCACGCCTGACGAGGAGCCGGGCTCCGGCATCGACACGTTCGACATCGATGGCTTCGGTGCCACCTTCGCCTACACCGTCGACGGCGACGGGCTCGGGATCATCTACGACGAGACATGGCACGCCCGCACGGCGACCGTCGCGTTCACCGGCAGGAACACCCATCCGGGGTCGGCCAAGGGGCTCCTGGTCAATTCGGTGTTCGCGCTCGCCGACTTCGTGTCGCGTCTGCCGACGGACATGCTCCCAGAGACGACCGAGGGCCGTGAGGGTTTCGTCCACCCGGCCCGTGGTTCGATCGAGGTCGAACGGTCCACCCTCATCGTCGGTCTGCGCGACTTTGAATCGACCGGGCTCGATGCCCGGGAGCGAATGCTCCGCGACATCGCCGCGCAGACGCAGGACCAGTATCCCGACGTCGGCATCGAGATCACCGTCGAGGACTTCTACTCGAACATCAAGGACGTTCTGAAGGATCAGCCTCACCTCATCGACGACGCGATCGAAGCGACCAAACGCGCCGGGCTCACGCCCGTGGTCAGACCGATCCGCGGCGGGACCGACGGCGCGCAACTGACCTTCCGCGGCCTACCGACGCCCGACCTGTTCAACGGTGGCTACAACTTCCACGGCAAGCTCGAGTTCAACTCGCGGCGCGGGCTCGAGAAGACCACCGAGATGCTGGTGAACCTCGTCCAGATCGTCGCCGAAGGCAGTTGAGGGCCATACTTGGCGTTCGTCCCAGGAGCGCGCCAAGGAGACCGACATGGCCAATCTCGTCGTCCATTTCGAGATCCACGCATCCGAGCCGCAGACGCTGATCGACTTCTATTCGAACCTGCTGGGCTGGTCGTTCCAGGACTACGGCGGCGGCGAGCAGCCGTACTGGGTCATCGAGACGGGCGAGGGCGCGATCGGTAACGTCGCAGGCCAGCCTGGAATGGGTATCAACGGAGGCCTGACCCAGCGGATGGGGCCGCGACCGGAGATCGGCGCGCCGGTCAACGGCTGCAACATCGTGGTCGGCGTCGACGACGTCGACGGGCTGATGCGCAAGGGCATCGAGCTCGGCGCCACCGAGGCGCTGCCGGCGACCGACTGGCCCGGCATCGGGCGTGGCGGCTACTTGCTCGATCCCGACGGCAACGTCTTCGGGCTGATCTCGCCGGTGATGTCGGACGGGACCAGTGGGATGGTCGCCGGCGCGGGTGCAGGCGCATAGCGCTCGATCCATCCCGGCCCGCTCGGACGGGCGGTAGCTAGACTGCCAGCGATGGGCTGGTGGAGGCATGGTCGATCAGCTTCGCTGACCGCCGGCGCGATCGTTTTCATCGCCGCGTGCACGACCTCGTCCGGCGGAACGCCCACAGGTTCGCAGTTCGCCGACCCGGGCAAGGACAAGCTGGCTCAGGTCGTTACTCATGGAAAGTTGACCCTGCCGACCGACCTCGAATATCCGCCTGCGTCGTACTCCGTTGCTGGCGCGAAGCGATCGGGTAGGACGTTGTGCTCCATGGACCAGCTCACCGGACCGGAGGTCGACGGGTACGACGCCGCTACGGGCAAGCTCGTGGCCGACGCGCTCGGACTGGAGCCCTGCTTCGTCACGCCTCCATGGAATGCGCTGCTGGCGGGGAGCTGGGG